>Ga0137418_10001987_pt1 | contig 18778 bp, 11 predicted proteins | sample CZODoug3_1_2_16f_FD_122242 | JGI IMG/M metagenome (GOLD analysis project Ga0137418, IMG submission 122242) | Vadose zone soil fungal communities from Angelo Coast Range Reserve, California, USA - CZODoug3_1_2_16fungal (Hybrid Assembly) | ecosystem: Environmental > Terrestrial > Soil > Vadose... | reverse complement strand
CCGGACAATGGTGCCATCCGCAAAATCGCGCACCCAGCTCCCTTCGAGAATCCACACGTTTTGCGTCTCCGACCACCGCGCGCGCGATGCAAAGATTCGGCGTCGCACCTGAAAAGTTGTCGGATCGATTTCGAGCACGGTGAGCCCGCCAAAAAGGTTTTGCGTGGGGTCGAAGAGATCGTAATTGTAGATTTTTGAGCTTTCCCCGAAGATCCAGCGCTGCGGGTGAGTGTAGGTCTGCGGCGGACGGCCTTTGATCAGGTTGTGGAGCGCGTCCTGTCTTTGGTTTGCATAGGGCAGGTAGGTGTCGTCGAGCACCACCATGGTTCCGGCCAGGGCCACTCCAGCCAGGAGTAGCGGTACCGCTAGCCGGTACATACTGATGCCACTGGCCTTGATCGCCACGATTTCATTGTTCTTGCTCATGATTCCCAGCGTCACCAGGACGGCGACAAGCGCCCCCAGCGGTGCCAGTTGGTAGAGCAGATAGGGAGCAAGGTAGCGGAAATAATCGACCACGATCAGAAAGGGAACTCGGTGGCGTGCAATGTCGTCGAGAAGCTCGAAGAAGGTAAACGTCTCAAAAAGAAAGACGAACGCCCCCATGAGCAGCGCAAAATAATAGAAGAAACGCCGCAAAATATAGATGTCTAATAATTGCGGGAAACTCCCGCTGGACCGTGCCATGATTTCTTGCGATAGGCGCTCGCCGTTCACCCCATTTGCCGAGGCGGCTCTGGCGCGAGCTTGCGCTCTGCGACGGCGCAACAGGCGTCTTCTGGATTGCAAATAAATGATCGGCCGGAGCCACCCGTTTTCGCCCCGGAATTGTTCCATCCTCGGCAAGAGCCTCAGTCCCAGTGCGAAAAGAACGGCGTTGGCGATCCAGATTCCCGCGGCCGGCGTCAAGGTGCCTTGCCGCGCAAGCCCAGCTCCCATGACGGACATCAAGTAATAGGAAGAAATGAGGAGTACCGCTAATAATGCCCCCGCCGCCCGGCCGCCGCGGCGCGGCTGCGCACCCAGGGGAACGGCGATCAACGCAAATGCCAAGCAGGCAGTGGGGAATGCAAACCGGCGGTGAAGTTCGACGCGGGCTTCGCGCCACCCCGGGCCGTTATCGTTCCATAGTTCGCGAATCGACCGCTCGGGATTGTTGAGTTGCCGCGGCTGGGCAACTGCCAGGCCGCTGAACTCGATGGGCCAGTCGCTCTGACCGAATGCCGTGACGGAGTAGTGGTCGGCATCATCGCGCGAGAATTCGTGCGTCGTTCCGCCGCGCAAATGGAGCTCCACCTTGCCCTGTTTCGGTTCGGCAATGACAATTGCGTTCTCCGCCAGCGTCAGGCGTGACCCGCCCTCTCCGCCCGTCTCCGCCAGAAATACACCGTGCCATTGGGTCCCGCTGGCCGTGACATCGTTGACGTAGAGAACCAGTCGCGGGAAGCGCTCGTCGAAGACGCGCGGCTGTAGTTGAAGGGAAATCTGCGAAGTGATCAAATCGGCCTGCAGCGAACGAAACGTCCGCAGGGCCAGCGGTCCAAGCCAGGTCGTCATCGCCAGAGTCACTATCGCAGCCGTGAGCGCCAGAACGCCAACTGGAAGCAAAATTCGGCGCCGGCCGATGCCCAGCGCCGTGAGCGCGATGATCTCGCTGTCCGCTGACATTCGTCCGAGCCCCAGCAGCACTCCGATCAGCGTAGCCATCGGCACGGTAAATACAAACACCGCTGGGAATAGGCAGAGAAAAAGTTTCAGAACCTGCGCGCCGGAACCGCTGTGGCGCACAAAAAGCTCCATCAAGCGCACGAGCTGCGGCACGAAAAAGACAAAGGTGAAGACGACAAGTCCGAGGAGTGCGTGCCGGAAAACTTCGCGGACGATATACCGGTCCAGGATGCGCATGACGCGAACGGCGAGTGTAACACGGTCGCGACAGCGTTTGCCTCTTCGCGCCTCTCCGCCCTTTTTCCCGGAAACCTGCGACGCTGCGCTTGAACTCCTGGACCTAGCCTCGCACGGTGTGAGGACTTTCCAGATAAGCCCAGTGCTCTACGATCCGCCGGTTGGCGATCCTCCAAATTACAATTCCATAGGATTCCAGCCGCTGCTTCGATGCCGCATCGGTGCCCGTCCAATGGTTTCGAACCACCATTTTGTCGTCCTCTGCGATGAGATCCTCGATGTTTACCCGCAGATCAGGAACTTCTTTGGACGCCCGCCGACATAGGACATGGCCCCGCAGGTCCCGGAGGCAATCCCGGCGGCACGTCGGCCCCGTGATCGAGAAAACCGTTAGCGAAATTCACTTCACCGACGCGCAGGTTTTTCCGTTTCACGAATTCCTCAAAATGATTGCGGATGAATTCCTTCATCTCCGCATGAGTCATGTCCGTCTTGGGATTCCTCGCTTCCGTTCCTTTGATGCGCTCATCCTGTCTTTCTCTCTTCAAGCGGACGCAGCCTGATCCCGAAATTCCCGGGCGTTAACCGTCAGGTATTGGTCGAGCGTCACGGGCTCGCGTTCGATCAAAACCTTAAGCAGGCCATCTGTCTTCGCACCCCCACCCTGCTGGTAGTACTGCTGAAGTTCCAGGAGCGCGTGCACCTGCCATTCCGGCATCCTCAGCCCTAGCATAGCCTCACGCTGCGCCGATTCCGGAATGTCCACGTAGTTCACCGTGCGCCCCGCGACCCTGGAAATTCGCTTCGCCAGCTCTTGGTTCGATATCGCTTCCGGACCATGCAGCTCATAGGTCTTCCCCGCATGCGCACCACCCCGAAGCGTGTTGACGGCGACTACGGCGATGTCAGCAACATCCAGATAGCTCACCTTCGCGTCCCCCATCGCTACGTAAAACGCGCCCTGCGCCCGAATGCTCGGGGCATTGTAGGTAACGATGTTCTGCAGAAAGCCATTGGGCCGCAGGATTGTGTAGCTCATCCCGGCAGCCTTGAGCTTATCTTCCACTCTACGGTGCCAGCTCGGAAACGACTTTCCGTACTCTCCAGCTCCCAGCGCCGAATTCAGCACCACGTGCTTGACCCCGCATTCCTTGCACGCGTCGACCATATTGCTCTCCAGTTCCACGAGCTGCGGAATCGGAGAACACACCACATACACGGAATCCGCTCCGTCCAGCGCCTTGCGCAAGCTCTGCTTGTCTGCAAAATCTGCCGTTACCGCTTGGCATCCCGAGGGTGCCTTCGCGGCCTCCTCCCTCGACCTGTACATGGCCCGGACTTTGGACTCCTTCCGGATCGCTTCCTGCAATACCGCTTTGCCAACACTGCCGCTGGCACCAGTAATTAGAATCATTTTCTTGCTCCCATTCCGTGCAGCTCGCGGAGACCGGCCGAGTTCAGCCTGACCGGTGCGAGGCGAATGTTTCCATAGCATGATATAACGGCGCTTTGCCGCGGTGAAGTACGCACAAATTTGTAAGCTCGGAGCTCTCCATGAAGGTCCTCCACGGCTGCCCGGTTCAAGCGACCCTCAACGTCCTGAGCGACAAGTGGAAAGTCCAGGCCGTCTGGCGCCTTTCTTTTGGCCCGCTGCGCTTCGCCGAACTGCGCAACCTTCTGCGAGGCGTCAGTGAAAAGGTTCTCATCGCCCAACTCCGTCAAATTGGAAAAGGATGGCGTCGTCCATCGAACCGCAGTGCGCTCCTCGCCGCCCAGGGTCACCTATTCGCTGGAGCGCCTCGGGACAAACCTTGATTCCGCTCCTAAAAGACCTGTGCGACTGGGGCTCCCAGCAGTTTGGCATCAAGCCCAATTTGCCCCGTATTTCCCACCCAGCAAGAACTTTGTAAAACGTTGGGCTTGTGCCCAGACCATATCCTTGCCAATGTTTTCTAACGCTGCATCCAGCGGGATGGTCGCCTGCTAGGTAGTTTGGCAACGGATCTCATCTAAATAGTTTCTCAAGCGCTTGACATGAGCATGTGAACCATTTGCCGGTTCATCGTACGCCTTTGCGCAAATAGTGCCCGGACCGGTATCCGAAGCAACTTATTGGCTGGGGCAGCGTCGAACTAAACTGCGGAAGAATGCGTACATAACTTGAAAGAGAGCAATGAGCGGGTCCTAAGACCGCGTTACAAGAGCGGGGCGTGTAGCCGCCGAGGTGGAGGCCGAGCATGGGAACGCTGGGGCAGGATATCCGGTACGCGTTGAGGAACCTGGGGAAGGCCCCGGGATTCGCCGTGGTGGCGGTCATTACACTGGCGCTGGGAATCGGCGCTTCTACGGCGATTTTCAGCGTGATTGACAACATCCTGATGGAACCGTTTCCGTATCCAGATGCGCAGCGATTCATGTCCGTACAAATCCACGACACGGAGCGGCCTGAGCCAGGGGGCCGAGGGGGGTTCAGCGGACCGGAGTTTATGGATTATGTGGAGCAGAATCATGTTTTTGACCGGGTGATTGCCAACGACAACACAGACGTCCTGTATCGATCGGGAGAAGGGACACAGCGTTTCGACGGGAACTACGTGACGCCGGGGACTTTTGAGTTTTTGGGGATGCCAGCGCTGCTGGGCCGCGTGATGCAGCCTGCGGACTACGAGCCGGGAGCTCCACCCGTGTTCGTGCTGCGCTATAAAACCTGGGTAAAGAGCTTCGGGGCCGATCCAGGCATTGTGAACAAGACGTTTGTGCTGAATGGCGCATCGAGAACGCTGATTGGGATCATGCCCCCGCGATTTGGATGGGGCGACGCCGACTTGTGGATACCCAAGAAGCCGGACCGGGCGGTGGCGACCACGGCCGTCGCAGGGGCATTCCCGCAGTTTTGGTTCCTGCTGGGGCACCTGAAGCCGGGCGTTTCCATGAAGGAGGCGGAAGCGGACTTTACCGTGGTGGCCAACCGGCTGGCGAAGGTGTATCCGAAGGACTACCCAAAGCATTTCACGGTGCAGCTGGAGTCGTTGACGAACCTGGTGGTGGGGCGATTCAAGACCACCCTCTTCATTGTATTGGCGGCGGTGGGGTTGCTGCTACTCATCGGGTGCGGAAACGTGGCAAATCTTCTGCTGGCAAGAGCGACTACACGGGAAAAGGAATTTGCGATCCGGTCGGCGCTAGGCGCTAACCGGTGGAGGCTGATCCGGCAGCTCCTGGTAGAGAGTCTGATCCTGGCAATCGGCGGGGCGGCCTTGGGCACCCTGCTGGCGTGGGGAGGGTTGAAGTCCCTGGTGGCGCTAATGCCGCAAAATATCATCCCGGCGGAAGCGGTAATTCGGCTGAATACTCCGGTGCTGGCGTTCACGCTGGGTGTAGCGGTGCTGACCGCGCTGGTGTTTGGCCTGGTGCCGGCGCTGAAGGCGGCACGAAAAGACTTGAACGAACCGCTGCGGGATAGCGGAAAAGGCATTAGCGGGGGATTTCGGCACGGAAGACTCCGCGATGCGGTCGTGGTGCTAGAAGTGGGCCTTTCATTGACGTTGCTGGTAGGTGCAGGATTGCTGATGCGGAGCTTTGTGGCGCTTCGCGAGGTGCATCTTGGGTTGCAACCGGACCATGTTCTGGTGGCGAGGCTTCCGCTGCCAGTGGACAGGTACAAGACGGCCGACCAGGTGACGGGATTCTACCGGCCACTGCTGCAGCGTCTGAAAGCATTGCCCGGGATCCTGGAAGCTACAGAAACGAGCACGCTTCCGCCGTACGGAGGAATTCCAAGCGACATCGAGATTCCCGGCAAAACGCACGCTGAAAAATGGAATGCGATGTTTCAGCTTGTCAGCGAAGGATATTTCCCGGTGCTAAAGCTGCAGTTCGTCGATGGAAGGGCGTTCACCGAAGCGGAAGTGAACGGGGCGCGCAAGCTCGCGATCGTGAACCAGACGTTCGTGAAAAAGTATTTGGCGAATGAAAATCCGATCGGAAAGCAGGTAAGAATAGCGCAACTTGCAGAGTTCGAAGACCCCGTGAAAGAACCAATGTTTGAAATCATCGGCCTGGTGGCGGACGCAAAGAACCGTGGCTTGCAAGACCCGGTCGAGCCGGAGATTTGGATACCGTATACCGTGACGGGCTCGGCGTTCCGCGGGATTCTGGTGCGGACGGCGAAAGATCCGATGACGATGATGAACGCGGTACAGCAAGAGATCTGGGCCACGGATCGCAACGTGGCGGTGACTCTAACCGGGACACTCGAGGGCTATATCAGTCAGTTTTCCTACGCCGGGCCGCGATTCGGGTTCATGCTGATGACGATTTTCGGCTCCATTGGCCTTGTCCTGGTAACGCTTGGCGTTTATAGCGTGCTTGCGTATACGACCGCGCGCCGAACGCATGAGATCGGGATACGTATGGCATTGGGAGCGGAAGGCTCCGATGTCCTTAGGTTAGTGGTGCAAATGGGGCTGCGCTTGGTGGCAATTGGCGTGGGCCTTGGGCTGATCGCCAGCCTGGGGCTCGGGCGAGTCATCGCCACACAGCTTTGGGGAGTGTCTCCGTACGATCCATGGACGCTGACGTGTGTTCCCGCCCTGCTTATTATCACCGGGCTGCTGGCGTGCTGGATTCCAGCGCGCCGCGCCGCGAGCGTCGATCCACTGGTCGCGCTGCGATATGAGTAGCTCCTGGTCCCCTCCGGGGACCAGGGTCGAAAATCATTGCGCATATGCGGGACTGGGGTGTTGAGGATTTGGTAGTTCGATCCAGTAGCCGAGGCTTCGGAGTTGCCGGATCATTCTCGCCGTGCGCCTTTGTCTCGATTGTTTGGTGACGGCCGGGCCACGTTCTTCGTAACGGACTCCTTGGTGCAGGATCAACCAGATCAGGCGACACTGTCGATGGGCAATGGCCCCAATGGCCTTCCTTGTGTCCTAGGCGCGGGACCGAGCGGCGATACACAATTTCGAAGATACTTCCTTTGGCTTTTACAGCGGCGTTCGCAACCTGATTGAGTAAGCGCCGCAACGAAGGATGAAAATGAGGCCGAGTTGGGTTAGCGTGGAGAACAGCCGCGTGCTGACAGAGGCCGACTTACTCTGGCGCTGCGAGCCCGCGTATGAGTAAAGACACATTGCGAGCCAGCTGAACTTGCCGGCGTAAAAATTCTGCCGTGGCTCCCTTGCCGGCAATTCCTCCTGCCAAGGCGAATCATACAAATCCTGCTTATCGGCACTGCAAAAGCCCGCCGCTGCATGCCCGGCCCGGTTTCTCTTACCGTCGAATACATGATAGTTTTTACAGGGTTTTTTCTAGGACAGGATTGGCGGGCTCTAGTCCATCGAATCGGGCCTGAACTGCCGCTTCGACCTTCAACTGTCAGCCGGACACCCTCCGGTCACGGATCTAGCACGGGAGAGACGCGAGCAATGAAGCGGGTTCATCTGGTTGTCTTGTGGCACATGCATCAGCCGCAGTACCGCGACCCTGAAAGCGGACGCTATGTCCTCCCCTGGACGCGCCTGCACGCCCTCAAAGATTACTGGGGAATGGTAGAAGTGCTCCGCGAATTTCCCAACTTCCATGCCACCTTCAACGTCGTGCCTTCCCTGGGCATGCAACTCGAGGAGTACGCCGAGGGCAGTTTCAATGAGCCATGGTTTTCGCTGGCATTCAAAAATGCGGAGGAATTAACCCGCGAGGATAAAGCCGAAATCATCGCGCGCGCGTTTCAGGTGAATCACGAGCGGCTGATGTCGCGCTGGCCGCGGTTCGTCGAATTATTCGAGTGGTCGCGTCCCGCCGGCGGCGCGCAGGCACTGGTCTCTTTCACCGCGCGCGATTGGCGCGACCTGCAGCTCCTCTCGCAGTTGGCTTGGATGGAGGAGTCCTGGTTCCAAACGGATGATGTCGTCAGCCGTCTGGCCACGAAAGGGAAGGACTACACCGAGAAAGACAAATCCGCGCTGCGGAAAAAACAGCTCGAATTCCTGGGCTTGGTGCTCCCGGTTTATCGGGACGCGGCACAGCGCGGCCAGATCGAGATCAGCACGACTCCGTTTTATCACCCCATCCTTCCCCTGATCTGCGACTCCGATATTGCGCGCGTGGCCAATCCAGGGACGCCTCTTCCGCGCCGCGCTTACCGGCGTCCGGAAGATGCGCGCGAACAATTGCAGCTTGCCCGCGAGTATCACGAAAGAGTTTTTGGCGCGAAGCCCGCGGGGCTGTGGCCTTCCGAAGGCTCGGTATCGGACCAGGCGCTGACGATTGCCGCGGAAGAAGGATTTCAGTGGTTCGGGACGGATGAAGGAGTCCTTGGCCGCACGCTGAACGTGGCATTCTTCCGCGACGGAAATGGTATTCCGGCGAATGCCGATCGCCTCTACAAACCGTGGCGCGTGCAAGTTGGCCAAAACGGCATCACCGGATTGTTCCGCGATCACCACTTGTCGGATCTTGTCGGTTTTGTTTACAGCCGTATGGACGCCAAAGCCGCTGCAGCCGATCTCCACAATCGAATGCGCCATCTCGCTGAAACCGTGCCTGGCGATCAGCCCCTCACGATTTGTCTTTTCCTCGACGGCGAAAATGCATGGGAATACTACCCGGGAAACGGACGCGCGTTCCTGCGCGAGTTTTACGGACGCATTCAGGGCGATCAGGATTTCCGCGCCCTGACCGCGAGCGAAGCCATTGCCGCTGCCGGCGAGATTCCAGCCAGCACCGGAATTTTCCCCGCCTCGTGGATCAACGCAAATTTTGATGTGTGGATCGGCCACGCCGAAGACGTCGCCGCGTGGGAATTATTGTGGGATGCCCGCGAAGCCTACGCTCGCGCGTTCGAAGCGCGCAAGCAGGGAAGAGCGGATGCCCCCACCGAAACCGCGCTCAAAGTAGCGCGCGAATCGCTCCTGGCTGCGGAGGGTAGCGACTGGTGCTGGTGGTTCGGCCCGGAGCACAGCACCGCGAACGACGCGGAATTCGACGCGCTCTACCGAAAGCACCTGACCGCCATCCACCTGGCGCTGGGACAGGTAGCGCCGGAAGAATTGGCGAAGCCCATCAAGCGCCGGCCGGAGCACGCGTTGCAACTCGCGCCAACCAGTTTGCTGAACGTCACGGTCGACGGAAGAGACACCTCGTATTTCGAATGGCTCGGGGCGGGATTGTATTCACCGGAGCGGCGCGGCGGGTCCATGCACGGACGCGTCTTTTATCTGCACGAACTACGCTACGGATTCGAACAAGGGCGCTTCTGCGTGCGCATCGATCCCTTCGCCGAGGCCCTCGGCGAACTGGAAGACCCGGAGTTTCGCATCACCATCGGCGGCGAGGAAGAAGTGACCCTCGTCGTGAATGTGGAGCGAGGCCACGTCCAAGGGTTCGCCGTCGAAAAGGACCTGGTGTGCCTGCTGAATCCGAAACTTGTCGCGGAGGCGGCGTTTGAGCGCGTTCTGGAAGTGGCTATCCACAAGGACCTGATCAATTTCAAAGGCCAGAGCAAGCTGAGGCTGGGCGTTGCCTTGTGGCACGGAGGATTGCCCGTCGATGTCCTGCCCGCCGAGGGATTCCTCGACGTGAATCTTGGCGAAGAGCACTCCGCCTGGCCACCGGAGTAGAATCGCGCCCGGCCACCAGAACCGTAGCGCCGGGTTTTCAGGCCCACTCTGCGAGCGGTACCCCCGGTCGGAAGTCCGCTCCGACGCTGTATCCGGCGCCGGCCCCTACCCGGTCGAGAACCGGGCTCATGCCCTAGCGAGTCTTCAGACTCGCCATCCCCTTCCCGTATCCGCAACTCCGATTTCACGTTGGTCGCGGCGTCAAAGCTCGTCGGATCGCCACTCGTCGCTCAGGATCGGCTTTTCATCACCGCTCTAAAACAATTTCACCGCCAGCTCCTGCGGATGATTCCCTACGGGGATCAACGTCAGCAGAAAATTGGTCCGCACGCGGATCACCGCCAGGTCACCCGAGCCCTGGCTCACCACCAACAGCAAGTTCTCCGCGGGATCGAATCGCAACGCCGTAGGAGAATCGCCAGCGGGAACGGGAAAACCCTTTCCGGGATCGCGTACGATGCGGCGGTTGAAAATATCCACCGGGGTGACGCGACCGGCAGCGGTGTCCGAAACATAGAGCAAACTTGCATCGCTGCTGAGCACCCCGCGAGTGGGCGCCGACCCAAGGACCATATAGTCGCCCACCTCGTGAGTCGCAGTATTGATGGCCTGTAGTCCGTGAGCCTCCGGTGAAATCACGTAGAGTTCGCCGCCATCGGGCTTGAGCAGCATGTCCGTGGGCTTGCCCGCCAGTTCGAGATGGGTCACGAGAACGCCGCGGCGCAGGTCCACCACGGAGATGCGCTGCTCGGAACGGCTCAGCACGAACGCCAGGGAACTGTCCGGCAAGACGGCAACGTCTTCCGGTTGCGCGACGACAGAAACGCTGCCACGCAGCGCGAGAGTCGTTCCGTCATGAATGCCAAGAGACCCGTCTCGGCGATTCACGACCAGCACGGTCTTGCCGTCCGGCGTGACGCGCGCGATGACGGGTTCGCGCCCGGTCGCCGCCCACTCCACCACGCCGCGCGATTTGACGTCAATTGCGACGAGCGTGTTGTTCCCGGATGCCGTCGTGTAGACGCGAGTGCCGTCCGGCGAGAAATCCAGCGCGTAGGGAAGCGGCCCCACAGCGATCCGCGCCGTGACTTCCCCTGTGGAATGGTTGGCGCGGGGATCGAGGATCCAAACGTAGCCGCCGGTCGTGCTGACGCCGAATACCTCGGGGCGCGTGGGATGCTCGCGCATCCCTGAAAGCCCCGGCCCGACGGGAATGCGGGCAACAGCTTTGAGTTTAACGAGATCGACGACGGTAATGCTGCCGTCATCGGACGTGACGTAGGCGGAGAGATGCAAGTCCGGCCGCAAGAACGAAGGCCGATGCTCGCGCAGAAGCAGAACGACTCCGCCGATAGCCAGTGCGGCGAGCAGAAAGTACACGCGAAAGTTCTTAGGCCGGTTCATGGCGGCGTTGGAATTCTCCCACGCCGCACAGCGTGAACGCCAATCTCGATCCATAGACCCGGCCCCGTCACTCCGAACGCAGCAAGCCGGCGCCTTTTCTTCCCGCCTCGCTCCTCGGAGGCGGTCGGCTTGCGGATCTCTCTTGGTTTGGTTTCGTCAAGGAAAGGTCAAAAGCTGCACGCTTAATCACGAAGCGTGCGCCGGCACAACGTAACTACTCGTCGCACAAAATTCGGAAGGGGTATTGTCTTATTGTTTGGATGTCATACGCTAGGGTTTTTCAAATTGAAAAATTATCAAAGGCCGCTCCGAGAGAATTTCCTATAAGGCCGACTACGGTTTTGTTTCTGAATCTGTCTTGGATGCTATGGCGCTAGGAGCCTCTGTTGCCGAGTGATCTCCCTGGCGCGTGAGATAGATGAGGAAAGCAGTGACCTCGAACGGCACTTTCTCGGATTCGGCCACCGCGTTAACTGGTTTGGACTTGAGCATCCGCAACTGGTCATTCCAGGGGTCGACCTTGATGCGTCCGCCGAGTGGAAGCGCTGCAATGACGTTGCCCGCCGGCTTCGCATCCGCCTCGGACGGCTGCGCGGAAGACACCGCGGCGTCAGTGGTCCAGCTTGTTGAGACCCTGTCGCCTAGGTGCGGACTGATCAGGTTAGGGATTTCCCTCGAGCGGTTCTTGAGCGCTTGGAGGAAGAGTTGTGCGGTGCGGGACTGCTCCTTGTATGGCGAGTTGCTCAACAATTCGATCCCCTTACTCTTCGCCGCCTGTTCCTCTTCCGGGGTGCGTGCAAAGTCAAAGTGGTGAAACGTCTCCTTTTCGTCGAATCGCACGCTGTTGAAGAACGCAAATTGCGTGTCTATACGATGTCCCAGCACCACGTGACCGAGTTCATGCGCAACGATGGCCGCCAGGCTGGCCTCGTCAGGAAGCACGTCAACTAACCCGCGGCTCAACACGATGGTGTGGCCTATGGTGAACGACTCCAGCGTGGAGGTCATTAGCACGCGGCAACGGACTTCCGGCTGAATGTCCAGATTATTGGTCACCTCTAAGTTGTTGACCACGGTCTCCAGCAACTTATCCACTTCCCCATGCGGCGCCAGCAAGCCCTGGCGCTCCAGGCGCTCGGCGACGTTTTCTTCGGCCTGCCGGTCCCAGGAACGTTCCGCTTGAAACGGCGAGTAGTCGTTGGCCGCTTCCGACTGATCATTTACGGGGTTGGGCCCCTCCACAAGGACCTTACTCAGCTCTTGCTCTGCCCGAACACTGCCAAGATCGTAGCCCCACAGGCGCGTCTGTGCTCGGAAGGCCCTGAATCTCATGTGTTTTGTTTTCGGGTCTCGCAGGCTGCCTTCTTCGGTGTAAATAAAGGCCGGGAGCCACTGGTTCTTTCCGGCATTCGTCCGCCAGCTGTCGAAATTGAAGTAGTTGCTCGTCAGGGACGAGCCGCCATAGGCGCCGTTGAAGCGCACAATGTGGTAATCCTGATCCTCCACCCAGATGCGTCCGACGAACCGTCCTTTGCCCGCCGTCGGCAATGGATCGACGTCAAAGACCAGACAACGAACCTCGCCCAAAAACTCGCGCCGGACATACTCAATTTTGTAATGCGCGCGGTCAAGCCCGTTCATGTCCAGGTAGATCATCTGCAGAAACCCGCGCGGGACAAATTCGGTGGAGAAAAAGCCGGCCCACCCTCCGAAAATCTTATGCTTCATGCCGGCGTCATGTTCCAGCGGTTCCAGCTCCACGCCCTTGGCCAGTTCGGCCCGCCCAAGAAAGTATTTGTCGCCGTCCGGTACTGCCCCCAATTCCTTATCCGGGCGGACATTCTGGATGTAGGTTTCCACGAGCGGTGAATATTGGCGAAGCAACTGCATTTCCGCCTGCTCTTGCGCCACGATTTTGTCCACCACTTCGCTCAGCGTCGTCGGCTGCTGGGCAGTTGCGGCTATCGGCATCGCACTAAGCACCAGAATCGCAGGCAGGATCTTGAGGCTGCGCATTGTGTCTCCAAAAAACTTGGACCTTATTAGGGGCTGTCTCTCCCACACTAAACCGCGGAGCGCGAACTGCCACCTGTACGGAGGACCAGTTTAGGGTCAGCTGTATTGTCGTTTGCTGGCGCTGACGAAATGGCCACCGTGCATGGCGCACGCAACAGATGGGCTTTTGGCTCTTCCGCGATCTGTAAGCGCGTGTCGAGTGCCGGCCGGTAAGACTATTTCTTCTGTGCTACGCCGGCGCAGGCGCGAAGGTTCGCAGCATAGCCGCTAAAATCTCACCGAGCATCGCATCCAGCGAGCGCGAGACGGTCGCTAGTCTCCTCAGTCATAAATAGGTTGTATAAATGAGGGAAAGAGGTTATCGCTTTTCGTACTTTGGCTGCACATAGCACAAGCGACTAGTTCCTGGCAGGGGGGTGGTTCCACGAAGCAGGATCCGCAATCTCAGGTGGAGTTCCGGGATGTGGCGCCGGGCCTGTGGATATGGCGCCTCGAACATCCCCGCTGGAAACCGGGCCAGGGCTGGGAGCCAATCGTGGCGTCGACCTGCGTCGAGTCGCGAGGCGAGACACTGGTTCTGGATCCGCTTGCTCCGCCCGCCGGCGCGGCCGAGGTGTGGGCGCGGCTCGATGCACGCCCGCCGACCGCTGTCGTCATTCTCAAGCCGGATCACGTTCGGGACGTCGACAAGTTCGTGCGCCGCTATAATGCCCGCGCGTTCGGCCCGCGCCTCTTCTTTCGCGAGGACACTCCCGAAACTAACCTGGAGTTTATCGAGCCCGGCAGCCAGCTTCCGGGAGGGCTCGTCGCCCTCTACGACGGGCGGGGCCGCAATGAGACGCCGCTATGGCTGCCCGAGCAGCGCACTCTCGTTTTCGCCGACGCGCTGACGGCGCCGCGGGGCGAGCTGCGTGTCTGGGCGTCGCCGAGCCATAAGGAGCGGGCCCTGCCTGCGCTGCGCGCGCTGCTTGAGCTTCCGTTCGAGCGCGTAATCATCTCGCACGGCGCGCCGGTGCACACCCGCGCCGCCTACGAGCGTGCCCTCGACCTCGCTCCCTCCGAAGGGATAGAAATGTAGGGCTCTTGTTCTCGTGGGGATTGCGGTGGCTAAAATGATCGCCATGCCGGGCCATCCGCACCCCTTCCATCTTGGCTTGTTGTTCTGGCAGCCGTGATTGCTCCTAATTGTGAGGCTTTGGCATTTTCTAACAGTGAGGGAATCGAGGAAACAACGACATTGGCTTGAAGGCTTAGCTTGGCGCGCAAAGGTCTACGGAGCAAATCTCCTGCTATACTCGCGCGGCGTTACTCCCGAGAATTTGAGAGAGATAAGACTGGAGGAGACCCGTGCGCTCATCGGTACTGGTTGCCGTTCTCGCAGGATTGCTGGCGATTCCCGCTCAGGCGCAAGAGCCTGCAGCCAAGCCGATTTTCAAGCTTATGGAGGTGATGATCCCGGTGCGGGACGGAGTGAAACTCCAAACCGTGATCTTGACGCCGATTGATCAGCACGGGCTGCTCCCGATTCTTTTTCGGCGCACTCCCTATGGAGTTCCCGAAAAACCGCCGGAGCAGATGCCGGCCTCGCTCAAAGAGCTCGCCCAGGATGGCTACATTTTCGTCATCCAAAATTTGCGCGGCCGGTTCAAGTCCGAAGGAGTGTTCGACCTGACGTCGCAGGTGGACCTGAGCAATCCGAAGTCCACCAATGAGACGACCGACGCCTACGACAGCATCGAGTGGCTGGCGAAAAATGTGCCCGACAACAGCGGCAAGGTTGGGATGTACGGAGTCTCCTACGACGGCCTGACCACGGCGCTGACGCTGCTGCAGCCGCACCCAGCGCTGAAGGCCATCAGCGAACAAGCCTCGCCTGTCGACCAGTGGATGAATGATGACGACCACCGCTACGGCGCGCTGCGCGAGAGCTACGACTTCGAATATGCCGTGATGGAACAGGCCGACAAGAACTCCAACACTCATTTCGAGTTTGAGACCTACGACACCTATCAGTGGTATTTGGATTTAGGACCGCTCTCGAATATCAATGATAAATATCTTCATGGCAAAATTCCTTACTGGAATTCCACGATTGATCACCCGGATTACGACGATTTCTGGAAAAAGGAAGCGTGGATCCGGCAGCTTCACGCCTCAACGGTTCCGAACCTGAACGTCGCGGGATTTTGGGATCAGGAAGATCCCTGGGGACCGTGGCAGATTTTTCGCCATGCGGAAGAGCACGACCCGGATCACACCAATTTCATCGTTGCCGGTCCATGGTTTCACGGCCAATGGCAAGGGCCAAAGGGGGAGGGGATCGGCATGATTCCTTTTGCTGCCCATGAAACGGCCCGTGAGTTCCGCGAAAACATCGAGGCGCCGTTTTTCCGTCATTACTTGCACGGAAAAGGCGAGAAGCCGAATTGGCAGGCCAGCACGTTTCAGAGCGGCTCGAACAGTTGGCGCACGTACGCGGTTTGGCCACCGAAAGAGGCGCAGGCGACAAATCTATATTTGCACGCGGATGGCACGCTGTCCTTCACGGCGCCGGCCGCGGGGGAAGGGGCCAAGGCGTATCGTGAGTATGTTTCTGATCCCGCCAATCCGGTGCCGTACCGCCAGCGGCCGATTTCGCCGACGTATCCAGCAGGGGATTGGCGGACGTGGGAAGTGGCGGATCAGCGTTTTGTGGATCACCGGCCCGATGTATTGTCCTTCGTGAGCGCGCCACTGGATCATGACATCGTCGTTACCGGACCGTTGGCAGCGGCGCTTTTCGCTTCCACTTCCGGAACAGACAGCGATTTTGTCGTCAAGCTCATCGACGTCTACCCCGAAAATGCACAGAAAAATAGCTGGGACCCCGAAGCCGGCCCCCAGCCCGGCCAGTACGCACAGTCGCTGAATGGATACGAATTGCCGATCGCCATGGAAGTACGGCGCGGCCGCTATCTGCAAAGCTTTGAGACCCCGCGCCCGCTCACGCCGGATGCGCCGACCGAATGGAAGATTCCTCTGCGCGATCACGACCACGTTTTTATAAAAGGACACCGCATCATGGTCCAGATTCAGTCCACGTGGTTCCCCTTGATCGATCGGAATCCACAAAAATTCGTGCCGAGCATCTACAAGGCGGTTGCGTCTGACTTCACTGCAGCGACGCAGCGGATTTATTGCTCACCGGCGATGCCTTCGCATGTGGTATTGCCGGTCATGCATTAGACAAAGTAAGAGAGGGGCGAGGCATTGCCGCTGCAAGAACAAACTAAGGAGAGTCAGTGAGGGCGGGGCACGGCAGATGTTCTGCTGACTGCTGGCCAGCTCGCAGTCGGTTGAAGCAGCTCCAGCCCGATGGAAAAGGAACGGTCGGGAAGGGCTTTGCAATAAACAACATGCGCGCGGCAATAGAGATTGCCGGGGACCAATCGGACGGAAACATCCTGATTGGGGGTCCACGGAGCTTTCGTCAAAATCCGGGCGCCGTGAAGGCTAACGTTGATCGTGGACGTAATCTCATGTGTGGCATTCTCAAAACTGTAGAGCTCGACCAGCATCTTCTCGGGGATACGGCTTTCGGTCCGGACAGGAGGGAATACGTTTGCCATGGCTTGTTTTCTCCCTGTGAATTACATGGGGTTGGCGAGCCGCGCTGGGAGTGGATTTGGTACCTGGGCCGGTGTCAGGCACCACTGTAAGCCCGAAAAGTGGACCATGTGACGGGGCGTCCGTTGAAATTCAATCCGATGCAGTAACGATCGTCAGCGAGTTTCTGGCAATAGATGACTCTTCCGCGGATGGTGGTTTCATCTTTCAAGGAAGTGATTTGGACTATCTCGCCGGTTTGCCAAGTGCGGCTCGAAACTACGCGAGCTCCGTTGACGCTGATGTTATCCGTGTAGGTCAATTCTGGTCTGTCGTCGGACTGATTCTGCGCTGGGGCGAGTTGCACGACCATCGCGATGGGGAGACGCTTGTCCATACGTCCGTTCAATATACTCAATATTCGCATACGGCCCGTCTGGCATAGGCCATGCCGTGCGGCGGAATTCAGCGGTGCTCGACCGCGTGCGGGTCGCTGACGATTGAGCTGAACTGATCTTCCGCTTGATGCCTAATTAGCATTGGGACATTCCCGTGCCAATCGGGTGAAGACCTTAAAATGGGGTGCGTGAACCCCTTAGTACTATGTCCGCCGACGGATGAGCCGGAAACGTACGGGTGAACCGGGCGTAAGGTGCCCGGACAAATCAAGGGGTGGGGAAAACACTCGACAGAAGAGAGGCTCTCGCATTATTGTCGGCACCTGTAAGACCGCGCCATCAGACGTGATACAGGAGTTCTTTGTTCCGATTCCGCGGTTCATGATTTTTATGGAAGGCATGCGGGGTATCCTTCTAGAAGAGAAGACGAACCTCCTCGGCGTGACATTGCGGTATGTGAGAGCCAACAACGAAACGGCTCTTTCGTATGCACCGAAAGAAGATGCATTCGCGGTGATACTTTACTTCAACGAGTTATGCTCGGCCAATGGCCGAGCGAAGGCCAATGGGCTGATCAACCGGCTAGTGCACCTAGCTGTGAACTGCGGTGGAACGTTCTATCTGACGTATGCGCGGGATCTGGAGATGGATTGTTTGAGAAAGGGGTACAGAGAGATTGACGCCTTTTTCCAAAAGAAGCATGCCGTTGATCCGGAGAATCGCTTTACGAGCAGGTTTTTTGAGTTGCATGGGAAGCGGGGACTGGCGAGGTAGGCCGCAAGCGGAAGATAAGTGCAGTTGCGGACTGATCCTGCCACTCCGCGGTTCGGCTGATACAAGAAGCCCCATGCCACAAACGGGCGCCGTTGATTTCCACGCTCATCTCTAGAAGAGTTATCCAAGCGATCTACGTCTAGTTCGTTGGACTTGGACATTAATTGATGGTGCGTTGGAGGACGGCGGCGATTTGGCGCATTTCATCGGCGAGGGCCATGAACTCCTCGGGGAGAAGCGACTGCATGCCGTCGGAGAGCGCTTTGTCCGGTTGGTGATGGACTTCGATGAGCAGGCCATCGGCGCCGACGGCGACAGCGGCGCGGGAGAGCGGCAGCACTTTGTGGCGCTTGCCGGTGCCGTGGCTGGGATCGACAAAGATCGGGAGATGGCTGCGTTTTTTTACGGCGGGAACGACAGCGAGGTCGAGCGTGTTGCGTGAAAAATCGGAGAAGGTTCGGACGCCGCGCTCGCAAAGCATGACGTTGTAATTGCCCTCGGAGAGGATGTACTCGGCGGCCATGAGGAACTCGTCGAGCGTGGCGGACATGCCGCGCTTGAGGAGAACCGGTTTTTTGGCGCGGCCGGCGCGTTTGAGCAGGGAAAAATTCTGCATGTTGCGCGCGCCGATCTGGATGACATCGGCGTATTCCTCGACAAGGTCGAGGCTTTCGCTATCGATGGCTTCGGTGACGATACCGAAACCGTGGGTTGCGCGGACTTTCGAAAGAATCTTGAGGCCGTCTTCGCCGAGGCCCTGGAAGCTATAAGGAGAAGTACGGGGCTTGTAGGCACCACCGCGGAAGAGCCGTGCGCCGGATTTTTTGACGCGCTCGGCAATGGCCAGACATTGCTCCTCGGTTTCCACGGCGCATGGGCCGGCGACGAGAGCGATGTGATCGCCGCCGACGATGACATCGCCTGAGGGGGTAGGGATTCGCAGGATACTGTCTTCCTGCTTGGTGTCGCGGCTGACAAGTTTGTACGGCTTACTGACCGGGATGCACTCGACGACGCCCGGAAGGGATTCGAGGATGCCGAGGTCGATGGCTCCCTGGTTGCCGGTAATGCCGATGG
>Ga0137418_10001986_pt1 | contig 18779 bp, 13 predicted proteins | sample CZODoug3_1_2_16f_FD_122242 | JGI IMG/M metagenome (GOLD analysis project Ga0137418, IMG submission 122242) | Vadose zone soil fungal communities from Angelo Coast Range Reserve, California, USA - CZODoug3_1_2_16fungal (Hybrid Assembly) | ecosystem: Environmental > Terrestrial > Soil > Vadose... | reverse complement strand
ACAAACCAGATCGCGCTCGGGCTCGTGGTCCTCTACCTGGCGCGCTCCATGTCGCTGAGTCTGTCGCCAGCAGCGGCTGTATTCCTGTTTCCACCGGTGCTGCTCCTGAGCATGATCCCGATTTCGTTGGCAGGGTGGGGCATCCGCGAGGGGGCGATGGTGCTCGTATTTTCGCTGGCTGGATTACAGGCGGATGCTTCGCTGAGCGTATCCGTGCTGTTCGGTGCATGCATGTTCCTCTCCGGATTGCCGGGAGGGCTCATGTGGCTCCTGGCGCGCCGCGAAGTCACCAACAAGGCAAGGGGCGCTCCGTGAGTACTTCCGATATGGGCAAATATGTTTCATCGTGGAGGTCCATGAGCGATATCGCTTCCCACTGCCACCTTGTAAAGTGTTATTGAGTAATCGCTATTCCAGGAGCCAATTTTGTGCGGCGTTTCTTCTATTGTTAATCTACCAACCGATGGTAGTGCGTCGATCATCTCCGGTTCTTGCAGCATTCTGGCAAAATCGTTCTTATTACTGATGTATGGTGAAAGGATAAACCCCGAGACCCCTTGACCGGGAATGAAGCGATGCTCATGTCTTTTATCGTTGGACAATTCAACGGAAATCTTCAGCGCGGTCGCCTTGTATAGAAAATCCATGACCCTGCCAAATAGAGACGGCGTAACCTCTATTTTCGCGTAGATGATGCCTCCTCGTAAGTTCGTATCCAACCCCTCACCCAGGTGGACCCGCTTTGAGAAAACCGGAATCATGATCGGCCTGGGTGAAGGCTGACCCCGTTTGCTCAGCAGCAGGTACTTTTCAGTTACACCGGTCAATTCATATTGAGCAAGCAATATCGGCCAGCTCGATCCATCATCCATGCTGGGATAGCGATTATCAATGGTTTCGACGTTGAACAAGATGTTGTCGGGCGCCCTCGGCCCTGAAAGATGATGCGCGTTGATCATTGCCAGATCGGGGGTGTACGCACCGTAACCTTGGAGAACGGGGCGCGGCGACCATTTATTCCCGGAGGCAATCAGTGCAGCATTCTCAAGCTGGTACAGGTCGGCCGTACCCTGGAGCTTTGGAATGGGAATCGCCCGCCGAATATCAGCCAGACCCGAGCTGTAACGCCCGTCGAGCGACATGTGCGCTACCTCCCCGGCAGTCCATGCTTTCAACCCGGAGCGCAGCTGGCTGCCCAGAGGTCTGTAATACTCAAATTTCGAGCTCTTGTTTTCCAGATGAACATTGATCCAGATGGCGACGGCAATGAGGAAAACCATGCTCAGGCGCATGCGTTTGATGGCGCGCAGGCCGCCAAGGACGATCGCAGCCATGACCAGGCCCGAACTTGCAGTCAGCGCATGGACATCATGCCTTACGAAACCCGCCTTGAATGACATGAACAGAAAAACCGCCATGCACAGCAAAAATGAATACTCAGGAAAGCTTACGCTCGGGCGAGTTTGATAAAAATAGAGCAGCGCCAACAGCGACGTGACGACGAATAGGACGGGGGTCACGAAATACGTGCCCGTGCTCATTGCCTGTGTGTAGCCTGACACTATGGGCACGGAGTTAAGACAATAATCGAGGAGCGCAGAGACATCCTGACCGGCCATCGTCCAGAACAAGACCATGGATACGGAAGGAAATAAAATCAACGAGACGGAAAACAATCTGTGCCGTGATTTCCAGAGGAGAATCGAGCCGACGACGCAGACGACCAGAGTTAGTGGCAGGAATGAAAACTTGATGAGAGGTAGCAGGCCCAGAGACGATGCTGTCGCTACGAACCCGATCGACTCCGCTTTGGAGAGTTGAATACGGTCTTCATGCGGTGACGGCAAGGAAATCCTGTAGATCAACAACGATAGAAGCATGGGGTACACCAAGAACAAGGCATCCCTGGATTCCAAAAGGAATATCAAAAATACTAGGTACACCCAGACCCATGACTGGTGACTATTCTTGGAAATTGCATACATCACAAATGCGTGCCCAATACCAATAAATCCCCCTCCCATTAAAGCAATGACGATTATTGCGGGGTGATAGGCTTGGTTCCAAATCGATGCAAGAGGACCGATCGTGTAAATGATGTCCCTACCAAATACCATTCCCTGCGCGACAGCTTCGTTAGGAGGCAATGTAAATGAAGTATCAAGACCGGGGCGCGGCATCACCGAAAGGAGTGGGAGAAAGAGCAGAAATGATGTCAGTCCGATGAACAGTGCCGCGAGCACCGATGTTGAGTTATTTTTTGCCGGCAACATGTCAGTGCCGCCCCTCCCGCCCCCGCACCGCATCTTTGCGGGCCAATTTCGCGTAGCGAAAGCGGTAACGCAGGCGGTAGGCCCAGCCCAATAGCCCCGCCAAGCCGGACACCAAGGGCGAGACCAAGGCGAGCACCGGGTTCCTGTCGCCTTGCGTCCTCATGCCCGCCAGGGACCTTGACGCCTCCGAGAGCACGGCCTCGGGATAGTGCAGCAGGTGATAGGCTGGAAGATAATCCTCGGGCCCCGGCTTGACGCGATGCGTCGTTGCGGCGAGCACATCGACGATTTTCTCCGCGCGATGCCGGTAGGTGTGGCCGGAGAGGACATGCTTTTGGGCACGCGTGCCGATTCGCTCCCGCCTGCCCTCGTCGGCAAGCACGGAATCGATTGCAGAAAGCAACGAAGCGTCGTCGCGATACTCCAGGAAATCCTCGCCCGGGCTGAACAGCTCCTCTACGCCATTGTCCCGCGCGCTGTCGGTCACCAGGACGGCTCCTGCGCCCATGGCCTCGAAGTAGCGCATGTTGACGTCGTTTCTCACGCTCTTGTTGAACACGATTTTCGCGCGCCCGTAAATCTCCCCTATCCTCGACGGTTCCGCGCGGCCGAGAAAGGTTTTGTCGTAGCGCGAGCGAATGAGATCGAGCAGCCTCGCGCGCTCCGGGTGCAATCCGCGATGGTCCGAACCGATATAGGCAACGTCGATGTCGCGCTCCCTTGGAGCACGCTCATAGAGTCGAGGATCGACCGCAAAAGGAAGCCAGTGCGCCTGGCAATCCCGGAAATGACGCAGAAATTCAAACTGCGCGACGAATGTCACGTCGAACAGTCTTGCCAGGTACAGATGCTGCCGGAGGTGCAGGTGGGTATCGATGGCATACCAAGCCGACACGCAGTCCATGTCCTGCATGCCGGATGGGAAAATCAGCCTGGTTCCACCTTCGACGAACAGCAGCATGTCCGGGCGAAAACCTTCCCGCTCCACCCAGCGACCCGCATCGAACACGCCGTTGGCCACGTTGCTGACGGTCGGATGCGCCCGATCGGAGACGACGCGCACTTCGTGGCCGATGTCCCCCAAGGCGTCGACGAGATAGATCGCCGTGGCCGGGGGGTGCATCGAGCTGACCACGAGGATGCGCTGGGCATTCATGGCTGCCGCCGATCAAATGAGCTTCAGAGCCCCGACCTGAAGTAGGCGATCGTGCGCTTCAGGCCCTCCTCCAGCGGAATCGTCGGCGCCCAGGCAAGCGAAGAGCGCGCGAATGCAATATCAGGCTGGCGCTGGCGCGGATCGTCCTGGGGCAAGGGCAGGAACACGAGCTTCGAGCGGCTCCCCGTCAACTTCAGCGTCATTTCCGCCAGCTCGCGCATGGTGAATTCGACCGGGTTGCCCAGGTTCACCGGCCCGGTGATTTCGGCGGGCGAATCCATCAGCTTCAGCAGCCCGTCCACGAGATCGTCGATGTAGCAAAAGGAGCGCGTCTGCGTGCCGTCGCCGTATATCGTGATGTCCTGGCCGCGCAAGGCCTGCATGACAAAGTTGCTCACCACGCGCCCGTCATCGGGCAGCATGCGCGGGCCGTACGTATTGAAGATGCGCGCCACCTTGATCTCCAAGCGATGCTGGCGGTAGTAATCGAAGAATAGCGTCTCGGCACAGCGCTTGCCTTCGTCATAGCAGGCGCGCGGGCCGATGGGGTTGACCCGGCCCCAGTATGCCTCGGTCTGCGGATGCACCTCGGGATCGCCGTAGACTTCGCTGGTCGAGGCTTGCAGTATCCGCGCCTTGACCCGCTTTGCCAGTCCCAGCATGTTGATCGCGCCATGCACGCTCGTCTTGGTTGTCTGCACCGGATCGAACTGGTAGTGAATCGGGGAAGCGGGGCAGGCGAGGTTGAAGATGCGGTCGACTTCGACATAGAGCGGAAACGTAACATCATGACGCATCGCTTCGAACAGAGGATTAGCCAACAAGTGGGCAATGTTGTCCTTGCTGCCCGTGAAGTAGTTGTCGACACACAGGACGTCGTGGCGGTTATCGACTAGCTTCTTGCAAAGATGCGACCCGATGAAGCCTGCGCCGCCGGTCACCAGAATTCTCATCGTTCCCGCCTCCTTTCCTCCATCCGCTTGCAAACCGTCAAACCGGCACCCTGAAACGCTCCACCCACAGCGCGAGCACGAGCAGCGGCCAGAGCCGCGTGCTGTGCGAACCGCGGCCGGAGACGTGTTCCGCGACGTAGCGTTCGACTTCCTCCTGGCGGAACCAGCGCGAAAGCGTCTTTCGCGAGACCAGCGTGTCGCGCATCATGTCGGCGAGGTCCTCCCTCAGCCAGCGCGTCAGCGGCACCGAGAATCCCTTCTTCGGCCGGTCCATGAAGTCGCGTGGCAGCCAATCGGCGAACGCCGCCTTGAGGATGTGCTTGTGACGCCCCGCGGCCGAGAGCTTGTAGCGCCCGGGGAGGCTCGCCGCGAATTCGATCAGCTTGTGGTCGAGGAAGGGCGAGCGGCACTCGAGCGAGTTCGCCATGCTGGCGATATCGACCTTGAACAGGATGTCCTCGGGAAGATAGGTGGCGAGATCGAGATACAGATAGCGGTTGAGCACGTCGTCGCCGGGCCGCTCGAAACGCTCTGCAAGGTACTCGGTGGTCGCGCTCTCGCCGATGCGCGCTCGCAGCTCGGGCGTGAGCATGCTTTGCTTCTCGGAATCGGAGTAGAAGGCGAGCAAGTGCTTGTAGCGCTCGATACCGCCGAGCGCGAGCATCTCGTCGGGGCGCGTTGAAGGGAACCTGCGGCGGCCTTTTTGCGGCCGCGCGCGATTTTCCAGCGCCACGGTCATCCTGCGCAACCCGCGCCAGAGCGGCAGCAGGCCACGCTGCGAGAGCCACTCCAGCCGCCGTATCTGGTAGAAGCGCCGGTAGCCGGCAAACACCTCGTCGCCGCCATCGCCGGTGAGCGCGACGGTGACGCCGGTGCGCGCGAACTGCGACACGTAATAGGTCGGCATCACCGAGTTGTCGGCGAGCGGCTCGCCGAGATGATCGATCATCATCGGCATGATGGCCACGGCGTCTGCCTTCACCGTCATCTCGTGATGCTCGGTGCCCAGATGCGTCGCCACTTCCCTGGCGTGGGGCAGCTCGTCGAAGCGCTCGTCCTCGAAGCCGATCGAGAACGTCCTCAGCGGCGAGGCGCCGAGCCTCGCCATCGCCGCCACGGTGATGCTCGAGTCGATGCCGCCGGAAAGAAACGCGCCCAGCGGCACGTCCGACACGAGGCGCAGCCGCGTCGCCTCGAGCACGTGCTCGCGCAGCGCCTCGCAGGCAGCGTCAAACGACAGCTTGCTGCGCTTCGCGAGATCAAGGTCCCAGTATCGGAAAACGCGCTCGACGCGGGCGTTCCTCACCACCATGGCGTGCGCGGGCGGCAGCTTCCGGATCGCGGCAAACCCCGACATCGGCGCCGGGATGTACTGGAAGGTGAGGAAGTGATCGATGCCGCGGGCGTCGGGCTCGCGCGAAAGCGCCGGATCGAGCGCGAACAGCGCCTGGATCTCCGAGCCGAACAGGAAGCCGCGCGGCGTCCCGGCATAAACGAGGGGCTTCACGCCCAGGCGGTCGCGCGCGAGCGACAGCGTTTCTTCCTGCCGGTCCCATACCGCGAAAGCGAACATGCCGCGCAGCTTCGCGAGGCAGCGCTCGAAGCCCTCTCGCATGAAAACGCGCAACAGCACTTCGGTATCCGAATGCCCGCGGAAGGTCTCGCCTGCGGCGTCGAGCTGCGCACGCAGCTCGGGAAAATTGTAGATCTCGCCGTTGAAGACGATCACGTAGCGGGCATCGGGCGAGACCATCGGCTGGCGGCCGTTCTCGGTGAGGTCGATGATGGCAAGGCGCGTGAAGCCGAGATGCGTGCCCGCTTCGCTCCAGTGGCCGCTGTCGTCCGGCCCGCGGTGATGCAGGCGCTTGATCGCGTCATCCAGCCGAGTGGAAGCACCGGTTCCAAGCACGGCGCCTACGATACCGCACATGCCGGCCCCCTCAGGAAGATTGCCTCCAGGTTTTCGGCGCTGGCCGCCCAGGTGAATTTCGCCTCGGCGCGCGCTCGCGCAGCAGCGCCCATGCGCTGCCGTCGCGCGGGATCCGCGAGGAAGTCCGCCAGCGCCGAGGTCCAGGCGCCGACATCGCCCGGCGCCACCAGCCTCCCCGTCTCGCCGTCGGCCACCACTTCGGGCAACGCCCCAATATGCGACGCGAGGACCGGCAGACCGCAAGCCATGGCTTCGAGGACGCTGATGCCGAAGGATTCCTCGCCGATCGAAGGCTGGACATAGATGTCCGCGTGACTCAACACTGCAGGCAGCTCGGGATGCCCGACCCGCCCGGGCAGATGGACCCGGTCAGCCACTCCCAATGCCGAGGCGTGTGCCCGCAGGGACTCCGCCTCCGGCCCGGCGCCGACCGCCAAGTAATGAACGTCGCGGGCAAGCCGAGGCATCGCCGATACGATGATGCGCAGGCCTTTCCAGCCGACCAGCCGACCGGTGCTGACGATCAGCCGGGCATTCGCCGGCACGTCCCATCTTCTGCGCAGATCGGGACTGCGATCCAGGAGACGAAAGCGTTCGACATCGACGCCATTGTGCACCACCGATGTGGCGCGGCCATAGCGCGCCTCCTGCTGCGCGGCCGTGTAACGGCTCACCGCGGCCCAGTGGTCCACCGCGCCGGAAAACCAGCAATCGCCGAGATAGAAATCCGTTCCACTCGCGTGAAACACGACCTCGGCCTTCAGGCCCCGGCGCCTCGCGTGCCACATGACCGGAAAATCATAGGGCTTGCAGATCACCAGGGCATCGTACCCGGCGGACAGCACGTGATCGAGCGCCGGGCGTGCGAACGACAGCCGTTCCATGAGACGCTGGAACCGGTGACCAAAGTTCGGCCATTCCTGCTCGAGACGGAAGGGAAATTGCGCCAACGTCACCTCGTCGTGCCATGCACCGCCGCGCGCGCCAGCCGCCAAAGTGACGGCATGGCCGCGCCGCGCAAGCGCCCTCCCCATCTCCCAGCAGTAGGTTTCCAATCCGCCGTGAAGGTGGGAGCTCGTGACGTTGTAGATGCAGATTTTCACGATTCGCTCCGGTTTCTCGGCCCGGTCACGAAGGCTTCATTGAAGCATTTCCCGGTACAGCTTTTCCGTTTCGCGGATGACGTTCGCCCAGGTGAAGCGCGCTTCGACCATCGTACGCGCTGCACGCGTCATGCGCTCCAGGCGTTCAGGCGCCGTCGCCGCCGCGATTTCGATGCCCGCGGCGAGGGCGCCTGCATCGGCATCTCCCGGCAGCAGCAGCGCGTTCTCGCCGTCGACCATGTATTCCTTCATGCCGCCCTTGCGCAAGGCCAGGACGGGAACACCCGAGGCCATCGCTTCGAAGGCCACCAGCGGATTCGGGTCTTCGAAGCGGGACGGAATGACGACCAGATCGCCCAAGCGGTAGATTTCCGGCATGGCGTCCGGGGCGAACTGCCCGAGCACCGTGACCGGGATCCCGGCAAGCCGCGACCGTAGCGAATCTGCGAAGGCCACCCTCTCGCTCCGCCGCGGGTCTCCCCGCGGCCATTCGCCCGCCAGGACGAGATGAAAGCGCTGTGGGTCGAGACTCCGCACCGCCTCGACCAGGAGATCGGGACCCTTTTCCGGAGAGATGCGCCCGACGTAGAGCACGATGAACCGGTCCTGCGGCACGTCGAAACTGTGCTGCGCCGCGGCCTGACCGCCCGCGTCCTCCCAACGCGGCCGGAATTTCGCGGGATCGACGCCGTTCGGCAGCTCGACGAAGCGCTTCGCCGCGGCGCCGTGCTCGCGAAACCAGTCGCTGATATAGCGGCTGCAGCCGCACAAGGCATCGACCGGGGGAAGAGACTGCACGGCCTTCTCGTTGTGCATATGCAGGAGCAGCTTCGCCCCGTTCACGCCGGCGCTGATCCGCGATACGAACTGCGGCGCGTTGTGGATGTGGATGATCGCCGGCTGCACGGCGTTCGCGTAGTCGATGATCCGGTCGACGTACGAATGCGGGTCGAGCCGCGTCAGCTTGCGAAAAAGGCGGTTATACAGGCGCCCGATGCGGATGCGGTGATAGTGGACGTTTCCCACGATTTGTGAATCGGGCAGTTGCGGATGCGGGACGCTTACGATGTAGGGCACGTATCCGGACAGTCCGTGCGCGACGGTGTCGATCCATTGCTCTACGGCCGCGCCCTTCAACGGCGGAATAGGGTGGACTTCCTGACTAAATAGCAAGACCCGCGGCGTGTTCACTTGGTATTTGCCCGAATTGATCCGAAGTGCGGAGCTATTTCTTGCCGCCACGCGCTGCGATACCGCGCTCCCAATTCCATGCAGTGGAAACGATGTCCGCAAGATCAGCGTGGCGTGGCTCCCATCGGAGAAGACTCTTGGCAAGCGTGGGGTCCGCCCAGAGTTCAGGGGGATCCCCTGCCCTGCGGGGTGAAATCTGGTGAGGGACGGATAGGCCGGTAACCCTTTGGATCGTACGAATCACTTCCATCACGCTATGGCCTCGGCCGGTTCCAAGATTGATTGCCTGCGAGCTGCCACCCTTCATCAGAAAAGATACCGCGGCTACGTGCGCATCAGCCAGATCAGATACGTGAATGTAATCGCGTACAGCGGTACCGTCCTCCGTAGGGTAATCATCGCCAAAAACGGACAACGCCGGTCCGCTGCTTGCAGCCGCCTTAAGTGCGAGCGGAATGAGATGAGTCTCCGGGTTATGCACTTCACCGGTCTCACCGTCCGGATCGGCACCGGCTGCATTGAAATAGCGCAGGGCAATCCACCTTATACGATGGGCCCGTTCGGCCCAATGCAAGAGCCGCTCGCAGACCAGTTTTGTCTCGCCATAAGGGCTGATCGGGTTTGTGGGCATGCCTTCATGAATCGGAACCGTCTCCGGCAAACCGTAAGTCGTACAGCTCGATGAGAAAACAAGATTGGGAACATCAACAGACACGCAAGCCTGCAGGAGAGACACCATGCCCCCGACGTTGTTATCGTAGTAGTCGAGCGGATGTTGCATCGACCCGCCTACATACGCCGAGGCGGCAAAATGAAAAACAGCATCGGGGCGAGTTGTCTTCATCAACAGTGTCAGACGATTGGTGTCACGAATATCAAACTCATGAAGCTCACCCCAGCGCACCGCGCCCCGGTGCCCTGTGCTTAGATTATCCACGATGATCGGCGTCCAGCCTCGGCGAGCAATTGCCTTGCAGGTATGACCGCCTATGTAACCAGCCCCGCCAGTAATCAACACCTTCATGCGGCTCCTAATGACCTCGCTCGGAAAACAGGGACTCGACTTCGGACATGACCTCGTCCACGGAGAGCTCGCCGACCGCGGGCTGCTCGAGAACGCGGCAGCGCGCGCGATTCAGGGGAGCGAGATAGCGACCGGGATAGGCGTGGTGATAGATGCCGATCATGGGCACTTCGAGTGCGCCCGCGATATGAGTCGGCCCGGTGTCCACGCCGACATAGAGATCGAGCTCCGCCATGAGCGCTGCGCTCTCGCGCAGGCTCAGCTCGCCGGCGACGACGCGCACTTTCCCCGGTGCGCGCCGAGACAACTCTTCGGCGCCGGTCCTTGCCTCGCGATCGCCGAGCACGACGAAGCATGCAGCGGGATGGCGGACGAGAATGCGCTCAGCGAGGGCGGCAAACGATTGCGCGGGCCAGTTCCGGTGCGCCTTCGTCGGAAAGCTGACCATCTGCAAGCCGACCACCGGCCCCGCGGCCGGGAACGCCTTCGCCAGCCAGTGCACCGCCCACTGCCGCTCCGCATCGGTGACGACATACGTCAGGCGAAGGTTCCGCGCCGTGATTCCCGCTGCTTCGGCGAGCATCAACCGTTCCCTCACCGCATGGATGGGCGTGCGCGGACGCGGGACAAGGATGCATCGTGCGGCGTCGGTTGCCGGCGCGCCGTCGCCGAAGGCGATGACCCGAGCGGACAAGCGTTGGCCATAGCGCACCAAGGACGAATCATGGCCGAACACGAAGGCGATGGCGAAGCGCTTGCCGCCGAGGCGACCCCGCAGCCACGCCGACTTGGGTTTGATCGTGCCGAGCCGGTCGATGAAGGGCAGGTGCTTCAGGACTTCCGCTCTTTTTGGATGTGCGAGCACGGTCAAGGTGCCTCGCGGGGACGCCTCCTTCAGCGCTCTGAGCATCGGGGTGACCAGGAGCGTATCGCCGATCCGCGCGACGATGACGACCAGGAGGTCGGCATCGGGGGCGGGTGCCTGCACGAGGCGTTCGGTCTCCGGGGCCTTGCTCACCGGGTTTCCGGGCCGGCCGCGACCGAGCTGAAAACGGCTTCCATCCGCTCGAGCATGCGCTCCAGGGCGAACCCTGAGCGGGCGAATTCGTATCCCTTGTGCGCAAGCCGCTCGCGCAATGCGGGATCCTGGTTCAGCCGCCGCAGCGCACCGCGCAGCGCGTCCGCATTCTGCGGCTCGACCATCAATCCCGTCTCCCCGTCGCGCACGATCTCGCCGATCGCGCCGACGGGCGTGGTCACGACCGGGATGCGGCACGCCATCGCCTGCATGATCGCCTGCGGTATGCCTTCGTTGGCATACGAGGGCAGCACGAAGACATCCAGCGCCTGCAGCCACGGCAGGACGTCGTCCTGGTTGCCCGGCATGCTCACCTGGTCCGCGATGCCGAGCGCGGCCACTTGGGCGCGCAGGTTCTCGGCGCCCGGGCCGTCGCCGACCATGATGAGCCGCCAATCGGGGTCGCGCGCGCCGGCCACGGCATCGACGAGATAGCGGTGGCCTTTCCAGCTGCGCAGGGTGGCGACGATACCTATCACGAAAGCGTTGAGGGGCAGGCCGAGCCGTGCGCACGCGGCCCGGCGATCGCCCGGCGCGAAATGCGCGAGATCGATTCCCGTGGGAATCGAGCTGACCCGCTCGGCTTCCAGCCCAGTCTCGCGCACCACTTGCTCGCGCAGCCGCTCCCCGGTGGTGACGACGTGCGCGGTGGCGGTGCGAAACAGCCAGCGGGTGGCTGGATTGCCGGGAATGGGGCTCGAGATGTGCCGCGTTCGCACCAACCGCGGCGCCCGCGGCAGGGTGCGCAGCGCAAGGGCGGTGAGCCAGCTGTCCGTGGAGCTGTGGCAGTTGACGACATCGATCGTTCGCTGCGCAAGAAAGCGCCGCAGGCCGAGCAGCCCCCGGAGGCTCTTGCGCGTGATCGGGGCCGTGTGCGCGGGAATACCGCGCCGGCGAGCTTCCGAGAAAATGCGCGACTCGGGCGGCGCGACGATGCAGACCTCGTGGCCGCGGCTCATCATACCCAGTGACTCGGCGATGATCCGCAGTTCCTGCCCTCCCCATCCGCATGACGATTCAGTGTGGACGATCTTCAGGCGTGTCATGCGTCAGGCCGGGACCTCTTCCTGCTCGAGCGCGAATTGGATGCGATAGAGCCTCGCATAGACGCCGTTTCTCGCGAGCAGCTCGGCGTGGTTCCCCGTCTCGACCATGCGCCCGCGCTGCAGCACCACGATGCGGTCGGCGTGCTCGATGGTCGAGAGTCGATGCGCGATCACGATGGTCGTGCGCCCTCGCATCAGCTCGGCGAGCGCCGCCTGGACGTGGCGCTCCGACTCGCTGTCGAGCGCGGAGGTCGCCTCGTCGAGCAGCAGGATGGGCGCGTCCTTGAGCAGGGCGCGCGCGATCGCAAGCCGCTGGCGCTGCCCGCCGGACAGGCGCACGCCGTCTTGGCCGATCAGCGTGTCGAAGCCCTGCGGCATCTCGCTGATGAAATCGAGCGCGTGCGCGGCGCGGGCGGCGGACTCGAGCTCGGCGCGCGATGCGCCGCCGGCGCGGCCGTACGCGATGTTCGACGCCACCGTGTCGTTGAACAGCGCGACGTCCTGGGACACGAGGGCGATGTTCGCGCGCAGGCTCGCCAGGGTTATCTCGCGCGCGTCGATTCCGTCGATCTGGATGCGGCCCCCACTCACCTCGTAGAAGCGCGGCAGCAGATTGACGAAGGTGGTCTTCCCGCCGCCGGAGGGTCCGACCAGAGCGATCGTCTCCCCCGGCTCGATGCGGACACTCACGTCGTTCAAGGCTTCCCGGCCGCTGCCGGGGTAGGCAAACGATACTCGCTCGTATTCGATCCGCCCCTGCGCGCGCGGCAGGGCCCGCCTGCCCGTGTCCTCCTCGGCACGCTCGTCGAGCAGCTCGAACACGCTCTCTGCGGAGGCGAGCCCCCGTTGCAGCGGAGAATTCACCTCGGTCAGATGCTTGATCGGAGTAAGCAGCATGAGCATGGCGGTAAGGAAGGACACGAATGCGCCTACGCTCAATTCATTCGCGGCCGACTGCTGCAGCGCGATGCTGATGATCACCGCGACCGCGATGGACGCGAAGATCTGCACGATGGGAACCGTTGCGGCCGCCGCCATCGTCTGGCGCATGTTGTAGCCGCGCTGCTTCTGGTTGGACCGGTCGAAGCGCCGCGCTTCGTAGTCCTGGCCGCCGAAGATCTTCACCTCCTTGTGGCAGTCAATCGATTCCTGGAGCACGTGGGTGACGTCGGCCTGCGCGCGCAGCCCTTCCTGGCTCATGCGGCGCATGCGCTTCGAAAACACCTTCACCACGATCGCGACGCCCGGCGCGATGACCAGCGTAACGAGCGTCAGCCTCCAGTTGAGGTACAGCAGCCACCCGAGCAATCCCGCGACGGCCAAGGTATCGCGCACCAACACCGTGAGCACGGTGGTCGCCGCGCTCGTCACTCCGGAGACGTCGTAGGCGACCTTGGATATGAGCGCACCCGAGCTGCTGTCGTCGTAGTAGCGGGTCGGCAGCGTGAGCAGGCGTTCGAACATGGCGTTGCGCAGATCGAGCACCACCTTGTTCGATACCCACGCCATCGTGTACGAGCTGAGATAGGAGAGCACGCCTCGGACGAGGAAAATGCCGATGATGGCGAGGGGAACCAGATACGGATGGGTCTGGTTGCGCTCGACGAAACTGCCGTCGAGAAGCGGTTTCATCAGGGCCGGCAATACGGGCTCGGTCGCCGCAGCCAGCGCCATCGTGAGGAGGGATACGGAGAAAACGCGCCAGTACGGGCGAACGTGGCCCAGGAGGCGCAGGTACAACTCCCGGGAAGAACCTTGCGGCGAAGAGCTCATCGTAATGCGGGCCGTTGTTTCCTCGCGCTCTCCAGTTAGGCCATCACCATCGCGCCGGAGGCATCCGATCCGATTCGTTCAAAGAATGTTGAATTATAACCGCTTTATCCTTGCACCCCGCAGAACTGCCCGGCGGACTGACTGCGGACCGGTCGGCTCAAGTCCCGCGGTCACGTGTGAGATCACGGTAGAGCGCGACGAGTTTCTGCGCCATCGCATCGAGCCCGAATCGCGCGGCGGTCTCCCGCGCGCGCATGCCCATGTCGCGCGCGCGCGCGGGATCGAGCCGCCCGAGGAAACCGGCGAGCGAGGCCGCGTCGAGGGCGTCGCAGGTCATGCCATTTGCGCCTTCATCGATCAGTTCGGCCGCACCACACTGGAAAGTGACGATGACGGGCAAGCCGCAGGCCATGGCTTCCAGCGCCGCATTCGGAAACGGATCATAGAGGGTCGGCAGAACGAACGCGTCGGCGGCGCCGTACCAGGGCCGCACGTCGTCGCGCGTTCCGAGAAAATGCACCCGGTCACCGATGCCGAGCTCGCGCGCCAGCGACTTCGCGCGCGCTGCTGCCTTGTCCCCGCCGACGACTATCAGACGCGCCCGGGCATCCGCACCGCGCCGGAAGGCAGGCAGGAGGCGAAACATGCCTTTGCGCTCGAAGCCGCCGCCGACAAACACGTAGGTCATCGAGCCATCGGGAATGCCGAGCTCGGCGCGGGCTCGCGCGCGGTGCGCTTCGCGCAGACGTGGGTGGAAGCTCTGGAGATCCACGCCGTTGTAAATCACGTGGAGTTTCGTCTTCGCAAGGCCGAACCGCACTCGAATCTCGTTCTCCACCATGCGCGAATTGCAGATTACGGCTCGCAGCCGCGGGCTCTCGAACAAGCGCCGTTCCGCGGCGAGCATGTAGCGGTGATAGGGGTTGAGCGCGAGGCCGAACCGGCCGAGAGCCCCGAGCGCCGCGCGGCGGTTGTGCAACCATTGGGCGTGCACCCCGTCGCCGGCGCGGTAAATATCGCAACAGGCGATGCGCTCATGCGATTGCACGAGATCGAACGGCCGGCGCGCGACTTCGCGGCATACCGCCCGCGCGAAGCTCCAGTCGCGCCACACGCGACCGACGTGAAACGGATCGCAGCGCACCACGGTGCCCGGGTCGCCGGTCCACTCGCGCGCCAGCACGGTCACCGCGACGCCTCGCTCGCTGAGTGCGCCGCGCGCACGTTCGATGAAACGTTCGGCGCCCCCTTGAGCGCTGTAACGCTGCCGCACCAGGGCGACGTGCATTCGCTCTAGTTCCGTGCGAGCTCGAGGCGCTCGCACAAGGCGCGAACGCCCTGGAGCACGTGGGGGCCCTGCGCGTGGAGCCAATCCGGGTCGATCGCGTAAATCCTGCGGTTTCGAACGGCGGGAACCGATTCGAGACCCTTCCAAGCCTGGAGCGCTTCGCTCCCGAAGCCGCCTGTGACGATCGCTTCGGGCCGGGCGTCGAGGATTTGCTCGCGGGAGACGAGCGGGGTGAGCGTCTTTGCGGCGGCAAAAACGTTGCGCCCGCCGCAGAGGCGCAGCGCGTCGCTGATGAGGTGCGCGCCGTTCACGGTGAGCGCGGGCGCATGCCAGATCTCCAGAAACACCGCGACGCGACGCTCCGCGGCGTGGCGCTTGCGCAAATCCGCGATTTCATTTTCGAATTGCCGCGCGCGTGCGTCGGCGACCTCCGCGCTTCCGGCCAGCGCGCCGACCAGGCGAACGATGCGGGGAATATCGGCGAGGCTGCGTGCCTCGGTGACGAAGACCCGGATGCCGATGCGCTCCAGACGATCGATCTGCAGCGCCGAATTGCCGCTTCGCCAGGCGAGCACGAGATCCGGCCGCAACGCGATCAGGCGCTCGACATCGACCCGTCCGTAACTCGCCACGACCGGCAGGCGCTCCGCCTCGGCCGGATGGCGACTGAAGCTCGAGACGCCGGCGAGCTTCGCATCGGCGCCCGCCGCGAAGGCGATTTCCGCAAGGTGCGGAGCGAGGGTGACAATGCGCGACGCCGGCCGCACGAGCGACATCGTGATGCCGCGATCATCGGTCGCCTGCAGCGCGTGCGCGGTCGCCGACACGGCGGCAAAGACCGCAAACGCGATCGCCCGGATCATCGCGCGAGGAGCGAATCGACGGCGGCCGTTGCCGCCTCCACGGGAAGCCGGGTGAGGCACTCGCTCACCTTGCCGCCGCCGCAGCCGTCGTTCCCGCAGGGGCGGCAGGGATGCTCGCCGGAGGCGACGATGCGATGCGGCACCCGCCACGGTCCCCATTCGAACTCGCCGCTCGGGCCGAACAAGGCGACCACTGGCGTCTGCATGGCCGCCGCGATATGCATGGGGGCCGAATCCACGCCGATGAAGAGCCTGGCCCGGCCCGCGAGCGCGGCCAGCTCCTTCAGGCTGAGCTTCCCGGAGAGATCGATCGGCCTGGCGTGGTGGGTGCGTGCGAGGACGTCCGCGACCAGCTCGCGCTCCCTCGCATCGGGCGCGGCGCTGATCACCACGCGCTCGCCGCGGCGATCCAAATCGTCGAGCAGAGCCGCGGCCTTGTCTGCGGGCCAGCACTTGAACTGCCAGCGCGATCCCGGGTGGAAGAGCACGTAGCCCTTTGCGGCGAGCCCGTGCCCGGCGAGCGTCGCCTCGACGCTGCGCTCGGCCTCGGTCCCGGGCACGAGCACCAGCGCGCGCTCGCCGTCCCCCGGCTGGATGCCGATCCGCCGCAGCGCGTCGAGATTGAGCTCGACCATGTGGCGGCGCGCGTTCTTCGGCAGCGCGTAGCGGTGCGTGAAGCTGCGCTTCCAGAAGCGCGGTTTGTTGGGATGGTCGGGTGCGACCGCGACGCGCGGCCCGAGCGCGCGTGCGAGCCAGGCCCCGCGCGGATGCTCGGACAGATGGATCAGGAGGTCGTAGCGCCGCGCGCGCAGCTGCCGCAACAGGCCGGACTCGGCGAGAAGCCACGCGAGCGGGCCCGCAGTCTTCCAGCCGCGCTCGACCACGTGGACCTGCGCGATCGCCGGATGCAGCGAGAGCATGTCGCGCGTGTCGGCGTAGACGAGGGCGTCGATCTCGAGCTGCGGCGCCCGGTTCTTGAGCACGGAGAACACGGGCGAGGCGAGCAGCACGTCGCCGTGATGGCGCAGCTTGATGACCAGCGCCCGCTTGAGCGTGCCGGGATCGACGGCGTCGGCCGGTCCGTAGGGCATGCCATGCACGATAGCAGAGAACCCGGCCCGGGCAAAAGACGGTGTCTCCCTGGCGGGAGCTCCCACTCGTTCCCGCGAACCGAGCGTCGGGCGTTTTTCTAGCGCGGCTGATACTGCAGCGCCACGAACACGTTGCTGCCCGGAGTGTTGAAATTCTGCGCGAGCTCGTAGTCCCGGTCGAAGACGTTGTTCCACCGCGCCCGAACCAACCAGTCGCGCGCCAGGGCGTAGGACACCGTGAGGTTGAGCAGCGCGTAGCCGTGCATCTTCTTCGCTGCGTTCTCGTCCGCGGAATCGAAGCGCGCCCCGCTCGCCGTCACCTCGGCTCCGAACCGCCAGCGACCAGCGACGTTGGCGACCGTCACGCTGCCGTACTCCCTCGCGCGCCGCGGCAGCAGTTTCCCGGTTTCCTCGTCGACCGGATCCTGCAGTGTGAGCCGCGCGCCTGCCTGCAGCCCGCCGAAGGAGCCCTCGTAGCCCAGTTCCGTGCCCTTGATCCTCGCGCGGTTCAGATTCTGCGGCGTGCTCATGAACGTGACGGGATTGGTGACCAGCACGACGAGATCCGTGATGCGATTCTCGAAATACGTGGCGCTGAAGCGATTCGTTCCCGCCTGGTAATTCAAGCCCGCTTCTTTGCTGCGCGAACGCTCGGGCCGCAGATCCGGATTGGGGATAAAGAAGAAGGTCGGATCGATCGCGTAGAGATCATTGAAGGTCGGCGCCTTGAATGCCGATCCCGTGCCGAGGCGCAGCCGCAGCTCCGGGGTCAGTCGATACGCGTAACCGAGCAAACCCGTCGTATGGCTTCCAAACTGGCTGTTGTCGTCTCTGCGGATATTGGCCTGCCAATCGTGCTTTTCGTACGTTCCCGCGAATCCGGCGAACGCCGACTTGATCTTGCGATGGTTCTGCGCGAACGCCGAATCGCTCGTAACGCGCTGCACGAGGTATTCCGCTCCCGCTATCGCCGTACCCGGACCGAGCTTGATGTCGTTCTGCCAGGTGAACTGCGGCTGCCTCGTCCCGAAGAAACTGGGAAACGCGCCGGTTGTTGTGCTCTTGTCCCGGCTTTCTCCGGCTCTCAGGAGACTTTGCCAGCCGTCGGTGATCTCGTTGGAACTGTAGAGAGAAAAGGCGGACAGCGTTTGGTGATTGAGATCGTCGGTCGTGGGGCCGGAATCGAAGTGGGTGCGGCCGTCGCTCTGGAATAGCGTGAGACCCAATTCGTTCTTCGTATCCAGACGATGGGCGATCTTCCCGGAGACATTGGCGTTTCGATACCCATCCCGGTCGGGATTGTGCTGGCCGAAAGGAGCGCTCGGTTTTGTCGCATCGAAACCCCTGCTCTCCAGGTAGCCGAGATTCAGGCTGAAGTCGGTGTCGCCGAAGGCGCGGTTGACGCCGCCGCTCGCGCTGGCCGTGTGGTACGTCCCGACTCCCGCCGTGACGCTCGTCGCAGGCGCGTACTTGCCGCTCTTGGTGAAGATCTGGATCACGCCCCCGATCGCGTCGGAGCCGTACAGGCTGCTCAATTGCCCGGGCACGACCTCGATCCGCTCGATCTGGCTGAGCGGAATGTTCTCGAGCGCCGTCGTGCCGAGCGTGGCGGAGCCGATCCTTATGCCGTCCACCAGGACCAACGTATGACCGCTGTTCGCCCCGCGCATAAACACGCCGCTCGGCTGTCCGAGTCCGCCGTTGCTCGCGGTCTCGACCCCGCCCAGTATCTGCAGCACCTCGACCAAAGTCTGCTGGCCGCCTCGGGCGATGTCTTCGGCGGTGATGACATTGACCGGCTGCAGCGTCTGAGTGCGGGCCTGCGGAAATCGGGCGGCGGTGACGACTACGGTGTCTTCCGGACTTTGAGCAAGCGCGAGCGGCGCCGCGGCCGCGACGAGCGCGGCAATTACAGATCGTTTCAAGGTTTCCTCCCCGGCATGCGTCCCCGCAGGCCGAAATCGAGTTGCAAGAGGAAATGCGACAACGAAGCGCACCGGTTTCCCACCG
>Ga0137418_10001077_pt2 | contig 18781 bp, 14 predicted proteins | sample CZODoug3_1_2_16f_FD_122242 | JGI IMG/M metagenome (GOLD analysis project Ga0137418, IMG submission 122242) | Vadose zone soil fungal communities from Angelo Coast Range Reserve, California, USA - CZODoug3_1_2_16fungal (Hybrid Assembly) | ecosystem: Environmental > Terrestrial > Soil > Vadose... | reverse complement strand
CGTTTCTTGATACAGAATGCGGTCCTTTCGGGTGTGCTATATGGCGTGGCCGTCTATTTTTTCATGAATCGCATCGTCGTACCACTTTCCGCTGCCGCTAAGCGTCCGTTTTCCTTGAGATTGATGATCGTCGGCGTGATCATACACATCTTCTGTGTCGGACTTCCCATATCTCTTAGCGTGCGGCGATTCTCTAAATGATTATCAGACCAAATTGTTTTGAGCGCGGCGCCGCGCGGACTTTGCTATCCTACGCCGCGTGAAACCTCTCTTCCTGATTGATACCGATACGGCTTCCGATGACGCCGTGGCCCTGATCATGGCGCTGCGATCGTCCCAAGTGCGCGTGTTGGCGATTACCACCGTCGCGGGAAACGTTGATGTTCAGCAAGCTACTCGGAACGCGCTTTATACGGCCGAACTCTGCGGCGCGGATGTTCCGGTTTTCATGGGCGCGGAAAAACCGCTGCATCGCGCCCATCAGAGCGCGCACTGGTTTCATGGCCGCGATGGTCTGGGAGACCACGGCTATCCGGCCCCGAAGAGGGTGCCGGAAAAACTTCACGCAGCCGAAGCCATCATCTCAACGATCGAATCCAACCCAGGTTTGGTATTGGTGACTCTGGGGCCGCTGACAAATATCGCTTTGGCTTTGCAACGCAATCCCGGCATCGCTACCAAAGTCGGCCGCTGCGTGATCATGGGCGGAGCGCCATGTTGTGAAGGCAATGTGACTCCGGCGGCCGAGTACAACATCTGGTGCGATCCTGAGGCAGCGCGAATCGTGTTGCGAAGCGGGCTTCCCGTAGAGTTGGTGGGCTGGCACCTCTGCCGTGGCGACGCTGCGTTGAATCCCGACGACATCAACCATGTGCTGAGCTTTGGCGCGCCGCAGGCGCGCTTCGCGATCGAATGCAACAGCCGCGCCCAGGAAGCCTACTTCGAGCAGACCGGCGAACATGGGATTTCGTTGCCGGATCCTGTGGCCATGGCCATCGCGCTGGATCCGACAATCGTCACGCAGCAAAGTGAAAACTATGTGGACGTGGAAATCTCCAGCGAATTGACTTTGGGAATGACCGTGGTGGACCGCCTTAACGTGGCAGCCAACGAACGCAATCGAGCGGTCTGGGCGCTTATTTTGGAGCGCGGCAAGAAGGCTAAAGTCTACTGGACCATAGACAATAAGCGGTGGAAGCACGCTCTCTATGCCGCTCTCAGATAGAGACTGAGGAGGGACACCTGCTCGAAAGCGCTGATGCTGCGTAAGTTATTCACAATAAAGAAGTTGTCTGCTTCTCCATGCCGCTTCTGGCAGAACGCGCCCATGGGCAACTTCTTTCCCATATCCGTGTTCTACCCTATGGGAGCATCTAAGATGTTACGCTCCCACCGGCTAGAACGTCTCATAAGAGGGCCACAGCGGCCCGCGTCCCGACCGAGAACCGAGGGTTCGTCATGAAGACGATGACTTTTACCGGCAAGAGCAGCTTAAGCCTGCTGCTGTGTTTCGCCGGTCTTTTGAGTTTTGCCGCTCCGAAGGCGCGAGCGCAGGAAGAAAAAGATCCGCCAACGCGCGTCGCGCGCATCAGCTACGTCGATGGTTCCGTTTCCCTGCAGCCCGGCGGAGAAGGGGATTGGGGAGCCGCCGCCCGAAACCGCCCGGTGACCATCGGTGACAAAATCTGGGCTGACAAAGATGCTCGCGCCGAATTGCAAGCCGGCCCTGCTTCCATCCATCTTGGCAGTATGACCGCGCTTTCCTTCCTGAATCTGGACGAGGGCATCACGCAGATGCGCCTTGCGGAAGGAAGCGTTAATTTCCGCGTCAGCGAATTGCGCCAAGGCGATGTCTACGAAGTGGACGCCCCGAATCTGGCCTTCACGGTCAAAGAAGCCGGAGCATTTCGCATCGACGTGGATGAGAACGGCGATTCCGCGCGCGTTACGGTGATTCGCGGCGAAGGCGAAGTCACTGTCGGCGGCAAGACCTATGAAGTTCATCCCGGCGAGCGCGCCGAATTCACCGGCACGGACAACGTCCAATACAATATTGAAAAGGCTCCCGGTCCCGACGGTCTGGACCGCTGGGCCGCGGAACGCGACCTAAAAGAAGACAACTCCGTTTCGGGGAAGTATGTCTCTCGCGATATGGCTGGTTACAGCGATCTCGACGACTACGGCGACTGGCGTGATGAGCCGGAGTATGGCCACGTTTGGTATCCGCGCGAAGTTGCGGTTGACTGGGCTCCTTACAGCTACGGCTATTGGAACTGGGTCGGCCCTTGGGGCTGGACCTGGGTTGACTATTCGCCCTGGGGTTTCGCGCCCTACCACTACGGCCGCTGGAATTATTTCGGGGGCCGATGGGGCTGGTGCCCGGGTCCGTATTATGGCGGTGCGATTTACGGACCTGCCTTTGTCGGTTTCTTCGGCGGCGGGTTTGGTGCCGGAGTCGGCTGGTTCCCGCTGGGCTTTGGCGAACCGTTTTACCCTTGGTACCACTGCCGTGGCGGATACATCCGAAACATCAATGTCCGCAATACGTACATACGCAACACGAACGTGTTCAACAACACCAACGTTCGCAACTTCAATTACGTGAATGCGCGCAACGTGAATGCGGTGACCGTTGCCAATCGCAACACCTTCATGAACGGCCAAGCCATCAACCGCGGAGCCACGCACCTTACGGCCGCTTCGCTGCGCGGCGCTCATGTGACCAACTCGGTCGGCATCCGACCGACGCAGCATAGCGAACTCGGCGCCGTGAACATGAGGTCGAACGTCGCCCGGCCGCCGGCTTCGGTTCAGAACCGCGCCGTGGTCGCTCGCACCGCTCCTGCACAAGGGGCTTCCCAGATGCGCGTTCACACCGTCAATAGCGCGGGCCTCACTCCCGGCCGCGCGGGAAATGGACCGATGAACGGCGCCGTGAATCAGCGTGCGGGCACCCAGAATATGCCAACACGCAACGCGCCCATAACGAATAATCGTCCCGGTAGCGTGCCTGGTGCAAACAATCGGCAGGGCAACGGGCCCGCGATGAATAACCGCACGGGCAACATGCCCAGCAACTCCGGCACGGGTAGCCGTCAGCGGGACCTCTCGCAGAATCGGCCGCCTTCGTCGATGAGCAACTCGAACCGCACGTCCGCTTCTGTCACGGGAAATGGTGCGTCTCAGCGCGCTGGCAATAGCCAACGCACCTGGGAAGCGCAGGGGAACGCCACCGATCGTGGCCGTGCACCCGCGGGTTTCGGAAACTCGAATCGCCCGGCAAATGAGCCCACGCAGACAGCACGGGCAGATGCGAATCGTCCGCCCTGGGCGCGAGGGAATTCGCAATCTGGAGCAGTCAATGGCCCGGCCTCGCGGCCTTCTGCGCCAAACTACAGCAGCAACCGCCCAAGCTCTTCCAATAGCGGGCGGTCGTATGAGCCGCCGCAGCGTTCTGGCGGAAACGCGCCGAATTACAGTAACCGCAGCTCTTCGCAGCCGCGTTCTTACAATCCGTCGCCCTCGCCCTCGTACTCGGCGCCACGAACTTATTCCGCACCGAGCCGCAGCTATCCGGCGCCTTCACGTTCCTACTCCGCGCCCAGTGGCGGAGGTGGCTATAGCGGAGGCGGTGGAAGCCGCGGTGGAGGCGGAAGCCCGCACAGCAGCAGTGGTGGCAGCAGCGGAGGCGGTGGAAGCCGTGGCAGCAGCGGTGGCGGAAGCCCACACAGTAGTGGAGGTGGCGGAAGTTCACACGGCGGTGGAGGCTCCAGCTCTCACGGTCGACACTAATCTCTTTGCCAGACACAAAAGGCCCGCCCGCTAAGTCCGGACGGGCTCTTTTCTTTTTCGGCACACCTCATGCGTTTCCCATGGTTCGCGGCGTGACGCGCGCACAACTCTTCCAGCCCGCAGGTGTTATATGAAGTGAAGGATTTCGTTACCGGCATTTGCTGTTTCGACATGGGGAAAATGCGCAGCAAATGTTCTCTAACGATGAAGTGCTACTGTTTGAAGAGAGGCCAGGCAATTTACCCGGGAACGTGAAATGACGCGGCGCAGGTGCTTTGCGGCCGCTCAGGTTTCAGGAGAGATTCCGATGAGAAAACGTCTGCTCAAGTTAGCGAGCCTGCTTAGCGTTGCACTGGCAGTGGCTCTCTTTTCGCCGCAACGCGCCGCAGCCCATGATGACGACGATCCGCCCAGCCGCGTGGCGCGCCTCAGCTACGCACACGGCACGGTTTCATTTAATCCGGCAGGCACCGACGACTGGGTTTCCGCGGTCGTCAACCGTCCGATGACCACAGGCGACAAGCTTTGGACCGACAACGGTTCGCGCGCCGAGTTGCATATTGGCTCCGCGGCGATCCGTCTTTCCGGCAACACCGGTTTTTCGTTCTTGAATCTCGACGATCGCACTGCACAAATCCGCATCACCGAAGGCATCCTGAACGTGCGCGTGCGGCGCCTCGAAAACGACGAGACCTTCGAAATTGACACGCCGAACCTCGCTTTTTCCGTTCTTCGCCCCGGCAACTACAAAATTGACGTCAACGAAGCCGGCGATACCACCTTCGTCGTCGTTCGCGACGGTCAAGGCGAAGTCACCGGTGGCGGTTCCGCTTACACCATTCATTCTCGAGAAGCCGGCACGTTTGCCGGCATCGACCAGCTCGACGCCGACATTCAGCGCTTCGGCAATGACGATGACGACTTCGACCACTGGTGCCGTGACCGTGACCGCCGTGAAGATCACTCGCAATCTTCCCGCTATGTCTCGTCCGATGTAATTGGGTATGAGGACCTCGATGAGTACGGAGGCTGGCGCCCGGTGCGCGAGTACGGCACCGTTTGGTTTCCGCACACCACCATCGTCGGTTGGGCGCCTTATCGCTATGGCCACTGGGTGTGGATTTCGCCTTGGGGCTGGACCTGGGTAGATGACGCTCCCTGGGGCTTTGCGCCTTTCCATTACGGTCGCTGGGTTACGGTCGGCGGCGTTTGGGGCTGGGTACCGTGCCCGCCCCGCCGGGAGATAGATGTCGAGTACGTGCGCCCGGTTTACGCCCCCGCTCTTGTCGCCTGGGTCGGCGGGCCGCACTTCAGCATTGGCATTGGAATCGGAGGAGGCGGTGGAGGCGGCGTGGCGTGGTTCCCGCTTGGCCCGCGTGAAGTCTACCAGCCTTCTTATCGCGTAAGCCGTACCTACGTAACAAACGTAAACGTCTCCAACACCACGGTGAACAACACCGTGGTGAACAATTACTACAACAACGTCATCGTCAACAAAAACGTCACCAACATCACGTACGTAAACCAGACCGCGCCGAACGGCGTAACCGCCACATCTCAGCAGAATTTTTCGTCCGCGCAGCCTGTCGGACGAAACATGATCAAGGTCGATCGCAGGGAAGTTGAATCTGCGCACGTCAATGCCACTACCCCAACGGTTGCACCGCAGCAGAGAAGCGTGCTTGGCGCGGACGCTACGGTTTCGCCAAGGTCTCAGGCGCGGTTCCAGGAACGTCCTGTGGTGGCCAAGACGCCACCGCCCCCCGCTCCGGTGTCCTTCGTAAAGCAACAGCAGGAGATTCGAGAGAACGGCGGCAGGCCGCCGGCCGTCTCCGAGATGCGTCGGGCTCGCATGGAAGATGCGCAACAGCCTCGTTCCAATATCAGAATCGCTCCGCCGGCCCAACCTGACGCGCCGCGAAACGTTCAGACGAATCGGCCTGCCGACAACGCGCCGAACAATCCGGCCAACGGGCGGAACAACCCGGGCAACGTGCGGAACCAAGACAACCGCCCGCCGTCGGTGAACAATGCTCCGGCGAACCAGCCAGGTAACAGCGGCAACGCTCCTGGTAACTCCGGCAATGCCCCTGGCAACAGCGGCAACGCGCCGGCCAACGGGCGGAACAACCCGGGCAGCGTGCGGAACGAAGACAACCGCCCGCCGTCAGTGAACAATGGCCAGGCGAATCCTCCGAACCGGCCACCGAATCAGCCATCGAACCAGCCAGGCAACAGCGGCAACGCGCCGGGCAATACGGGCAATGCGAAGGTTTACAACGATCGTCCCCCTTCGTCTCGGCCGAACAACTCCAACAGGCCGGACGACGTCAATCCGCAGCTTGATCAGAGGCATCAGCAGCAAATGGAACAGCTCCGCCAAAAGCAGGACCAGGAACGGCAGCGGGTCGAGCAGAAGCAGATCAAGGAGCAACAGAAAATTCAGCAGAACAATCCTGATGACGCGAGAAGGCAAAGAGTCGAGCAAAACCAGCCGCCGCAACGCCAGCAGGTCGAGCAGAAACCCCAGCAGGAGCAGCAGAAAATTCAGCAGAATAATGCTGACGACGCGAGAAGGCAGCGAGTCGAGCAAAACCAGCCACCGCAGCGCCAGCAGGTTGAGCAGAAACCCCAGCAGGAGCAGCAGAGAGTGGCTCAACAAAACGCTGACCAGCAACGCCAACAGCAGCGCCAGCAACAGGTCGATCAGAGACAACAGCAGCAGCTCCAGCAGCTCGAGCAGAAACACGGGCAGGAGCAGCAGAAGCTCCAGCAAAGGCAACAGCAGGAAAGCCAGAAAGCGAAGCCTGCCGACAAGCCAGCGAAGGAGAAGGACAAGCCGAAGGACGACAAACCGCCCCACCGCGGCTAGGCATTACTCAAGCTTGAGCCTTTCCTGACGGGCGTCCCGATCTGATCGGGACGCTCGTCTCGCTTTCTTGGCTCCCATGCCGCGCCCCGCTCCACGTTTTTGAGGGCAGACGTTTTGCAGATGAAAGCTTTCGCTGTGTCGCGTAAGATTTCTCTTCCGCGCTCATGGCCAAGCGTCCTACATCCCGCTCTTCATCGAAGAAGGCTCCTGCGGCCAATCCTGATGTGCGCCTGATTCGCCTGCCCGGATTGCCCGAGATTCAGCGCGGCGACGATCTCTCCGAACAAATAACCAATGCCGCCCGCAAGGCGCGGCTGCGTTTTGAGAACGGCGATGTCCTCGTCGTTGCGCAGAAAATAGTTTCGAAAGCCGAGGGCGCCGTCGTCCGGCTTGCAAACATCGAGCCTTCGACCCAGGCGGAGGCCATCGCGGAGCGGCAAAAGAAAGATCCCCGGCTGGTGGAAGTAATCTTGAAAGAATCGCGGCGCCTCGTTCGCACGGATCCCGTGCTGATCGCCGAAACACTTCACGGCTACGTCTGCGCCAACGCCGGCGTAGATCATTCGAACGCTCCCGGCGCCGATGCCGTGACCCTGCTCCCGCGAGATCCCGACCACTCCGCGAAGACTCTCGCTGCCGCTCTACGCAAACGTACCGGCAAACGCATCGCCGTCATCATCAGCGACACGTTCGGCCGTCCCTGGCGCCTCGGACTAACAAATGTCGCCATCGGGGCGTCGGGCGTTCCCGTCCTTTACGATCTGCGTGGCACGCGCGATCGTGACGGCAAGCCTCTCACTGCCACGATTCTCGCCGTTGCCGACGAGTTGGCCTCTGCTGCCGGCCTCCTCATGACCAAATCCGCAGGCTTTCCCGTAGTCCTCATCCGCGGCTATCGTTACAAGCCCTCCACCGAACCCGCCACCCGCATCATCCGCCCCGCCGCGGAAGACCTCTTCCGCTAATCTTCTCTTCTCTGCGAACTCTGTGCGCTCTGTGTGCTCTGTGTTAAATTCCCTATGTAAGCCGTAGCCGCCTCGCAAAATGTTCACCACACTCCATCCCCTCACGCGCGAAGAGGCCCTTCAGCTGGCCGCGCAAGGTCCCCTCATGGACCTCCTGGCTGCCGCCACCCAGCTCCGCGCCCAAGGCAAGGGAACTGTCATCACCTTCTCGAAAAAAGTCTTCATCCCGCTCACCACTCTTTGCCGCGACTATTGCAGCTACTGCACCTTCCGCAAGGACCCTGGCCAGCCCGGCGCTCATTTCATGACCCGCGAGGAAGTCCTCGCCCTCGCCGAACGCGGCCGTCAAGCCGGCTGCAAGGAAGCACTCTTCAGCCTGGGCGACCAGCCTGAAAAGATATTCCCCGAAGCTCGCGAATTCCTCAGCAGGCAAGGCTACTCGCGCACGCTCGACTATCTCGCCGCCATGTGCGAACTCGTCCTGGAAAATACGGGGTTGCTCCCGCACGCCAATCCCGGCGTCATGGACCGCGCCGCCCTCGTCCGTCTCAAAGATTCGAACGCCAGCGTCGGCCTGATGCTCGAAAACGTCAGCCCGCGCCTGATGCGCGACGGTTTGCCGCACGCCAAAGCGCCGGACAAAGTCCCCGCCCTTCGCCTCCGCACCATCGAAGAAGCAGGGAAGCTGTCCATCGCGTTTACCACCGGCATTCTTATCGGCATCGGGGAAACCATGGAAGAGCGCATCGATTCGCTGTTGGCCATTCGAACGCTCCACGAAAAATACGGCCACATCCAGGAAGTCATCATCCAGAATTTCCGCGCTAAGCCGGATATTCCTATGGCCGCGCATCCGGAGCCCTCTCTTGAGGATATGCTGCGCACCATCGCCCTCGCGCGCCTGATTCTCGGCCCGCAGATGAACATTCAAGCTCCGCCGAACCTGAGCTACGACGATTTCCCCCGTTTGCTCGATGCGGGCATCAACGATTGGGGCGGCATTTCCCCTGTCACTAAAGATTTCATCAATCCGGAAGCCGCCTGGCCCCAGATCGCCCGCCTGCAAACCGAAACGGAATCCCGTGGCTTCGCTTTGCGCGAACGCCTCGCTCTCTATCCCGAGTTTGTCCGCCGGGAGGAATTTCTTTCGCCGCGCGTGCGCAATCGCATCGTAGAAGTAGCAGACGCCGATGGATATGCGCGTGACGCTGCTCACGCCGCTCGCATCTGACTTCTCTATGCCCGCAAACGTAAAATTGAAAATTGCTGCGCTTGCCGGTGGCGTTGGCGCTTCAAAACTCCTGCTAGGTCTTTACGAAGTGATGGACCCCGCCCTGTTGACGATCATCGTCAACACTGGCGACGACATTGTTCTCCACAAACTGAACATTTCGCCGGACCTCGACATCGTCACGTATACACTCGCTGGAATTGTGGATCCTTCAAAAGGCTGGGGATTCCGCCGAGAGTCTTTTCACGCGCTGAAGCGCCTCGCCGCCTATGGCTGCCCCGATTGGTTCAATCTCGGCGACCGCGACCTCGCCACGCATATCCATCGCACCGCCATGCTTGCCGAAGGGAAAACGCTGTCGCAAGCCGCCGACTCCATTCGAATCGCCCTCGGCGTCAAATCCCGCATCCTGCCTATGTCAGACAATCCTGTCCCCACCATCATCGATTCGAACGAGGGCCCGCTGCATTTCCAGGAATACCTCGTGAAGCGCCGCGCTGAACCCGTCGTGAATGGGATTCGTTTTGCGGGCGCAGAGTCCGCGCTTCCGGCTCCCGGCGTCCTCGAAGCCATTCGCGAAGCCGACCGCATCCTCGTCTGCCCCAGTAATCCGCTGATCAGCATCGGCCCGATTCTTTCCGTCCTTACGATCCGCGATGAACTCCGCGCTCACAAAGAAAAAGTCTTCGCCGTCTGCCCCATCGTCGGCGGCAAATCCCTGAAAGGTCCCTCCGACAAAATGCTCGCCCAGCTTGGCCACGACCCAAGCGCCCTCGGCGTAGCCAGACTCTACGCCGACTTTACCGGCACATTCGTCATCGACCCTGCCGACAAATCCCAATCCGATGCCATCTCCGCCCTCGGCATGAAAGTCGCCGTCCTTCCCACCGTAATGAAAACCCGCGCCCAGAAACGCAAGCTCGCCCGCGCCCTCTTGTCCTGATCTCCGCCCTTACCTTTGATGAGTCATTTCAGGCGTTATCGTCGTCGCCACTGCTCCGTGCGAACAGGCTGGTTTCTTCTTCGCGCACGGACTACCGTGGTTCCTGTGGGAACCAACCATTCAAGGACGGTGTCTATTTGATTGTGATTCGCCTATTCCTTCTCAGAGTAGCTGCGATTGCATCCCTTACGACGATTGCCGCGGATCAAATAATTGCCTGTCAGTGCGGCGGCGTTCACGAAAAGAATGCTCTGGAGGTGGCTAAGCTGGAAGCAAGCGGGGCTACGGCAATTTTCGAGGGCAAGCCCGAGCGCTTCGAGTTGCAGTGGAACGTCTTGAATGCCAAAGAGGGAGAACTGATTTCTGCAGAGAACTCTGGCGCTAAACGAGACCAGTGGCCTCGGATGCTTGTGACATTTCGAGTGGAAAGAGCATACAAGGGAGACTTGAGACCGCAAGTCCAAATTAAGACTGGATTGGGAGGAGGAGATTGTGGAGCAGTATTCGCCCACGGGCTGACCTATTTGGTGTTCGCCAGTGGACCGAGTGCCCGTGATTTAGCGGTCAGCATGTGCAGCCCCGGGGGATGGATCGGAGGAGGGAGTACTGTAGCGACCGAACTGCGCTATCTGAGGAAGGAACGCCCAGTAACGAGCGATCTGACGCCTTTCAGACCATGGACCGCCGAGGAGTTTGAAGCCAAGGAAGGACAAAGAAAACGCAATTTCGAGGAACTCCAGAAGCGCTATGCGGCCGTCACCGGGAAAATCTGCGGCAATGTTCTGGCACAAAAGTCCAGAGACGCGCACCTCGGAATCCTCTCATTTCTCCCTACGGCAGGCTATTCCCCGATGGAACACCCAACCGCGAATGTCAACCCAGATGGATCGTTTTGTTCGGGGCGACTGGGCCCTGGCAAGTACTATTTGTATTTCACAAGAGGTTCGGATGGGGGCCCGACGTCCGGGATGTACTATCCAGGAGTGAACGAGAGAAATAAGGCAGGGATAATTGAGGTGAACGCTGGTCAGATTCGGTCCGACATCACGTTCAAAGTCCCCATGCAGAAAACGTATTCGGTACGAGGCATTATCTCTACCAATGACAAGTCAGGACTCGCCGCGAATAGCGTTTACCTTGCCCTGGTTAGTTTGGACGGGGGCCTGTTCCCAGCCGCATACAGCCTGCCAATCGACTTCCAGAGTTCTTTTCCTCTTCCTAAGGTCAAATACTTTGATTTCGAGAACGTGCTTCCCGGTCATTATGTTGCATATGTTTCTGTACTTGGCCAGGGTTGGTACACGAAGAAAGAAGAAGTGATCGTCACGACTCACATGAAATTCATTTCCCTCGAACTCTTGCACAAGAAGTAGAGAGGCAAACGGCGTCACGCTAGTAGCGAACTCGTTTAAATCACACTCATCAATCATTCAGCCGCCATCACGCGTGGCACTACAGGTTACTCTAAGGGAAGTCCGGTAAAGCGAATCCCCGCGCCGTGAACTTTGTAGCGCATGTTCAATCCGATCAGCAGCGCCGTCAGCGATTCCACAATGCGCGCGTTCTCGAGCTTTCCGCCGTTCAACGCCCGTGCTCCCGGAATTTTGCCGACCAATTCAGATGCGACTTGCTTTGCCTTCTCATCATTGCTGCACACCAGCACGTCGCAATCGACTGGCTCATCGCCCGCTAGAATTTCCGCGCCAAGGTTCTGAAACGCTGCCGCCAAACTCACGCCCGCAGGCAAAAGTTCTTGCGTCTGCTCTGCTGCCGAGCCTTGCCAGACGCCAAGCACTCGCGTCGCCGCGCCTCCGACCGTCGCTGCCAAAGGCACGGTTGTATCAAGCACAATTGTTCCTGGCTTCCACACACTTTTCAATTGCTTGAGCAGCGCTGCCGCTCCGGAAAAGGGAACCGTCAACACTGCGACATCGCAAGCGGCTGCGGCAGAAGGATTGTCCAGGCCTTCGACCTGCGCTGCACCGCCAATCCGTTCGCGCAAGAGTTTTGCGGTTTCTTGTGCGCGCGCGGCTTCGCGAGAGCCTATCAGGATGTGCTCACCGGCTTTCGCCAGGCGATATGCGAGCCCGGAGCCTTCCGCTCCCGTCCCGCCTAGAATCGCGATTTTTCGCGCCATGAATGTTCACCCCGTTTTCAATCAAGCTGCTCAAACGAATCGCCGGCAAGGCAATTCCGATCCGAACCCGCCGCTTCGCTTTTCCCGCAGCCAGTATGGTATCTTCAAAAACTTCCAAGATGCCAACCTCCTCACTCTCGTCATCCGAATTCCGCAAAGCACTGGGCCATTTCACCACTGGCGTGACTGTAGTCACTGTCGAGCAAGAACCCGGCAAAATTCACGGCATGACCGCCAACTCTTTCACTTCCGTCTCGCTCGATCCCATGCTGGTTCTCGTTTGCGTAGACCACCGCGCAAACATGCATCCGTTGCTCCAAAAGAAAAAAAAGTTTGGTGTCAGCGTGCTGAAACAAAATCAGCAGGCCGTCTCTGAATATTTCGCAAAGCGTGAACACAACGCGGAAACGGAGCAGCGGCTGGGCATCCATTTTCGGCGGACACCCAGCGGCGCTCCCGTCATCGATGGCACGCTGCTCCAGATGAGTTGCAAGGTGATTGCGTCGCACGTCGCTGGCGACCATACGATTTTTATCGGGGAAGTGGAAGATGCAGAACTGCACGAGGGAGAGCCGCTGCTGTATTTCCGCGGAGAGTATCGGAAAATCGCGCGCCACTCCTAGCGTTCGGGATTCCCGGAAGGCCGCGTCGATTCGGTGGAGTCGCCCATTTCCTTACGATGGCTTTTCACTTCGCGCAAAGCGTAAATCGGTTTGTTCTGCGATTCGTAATAGGTGCGCGCAATGATTTCGCCGAGCAATCCCATGGAGAAAAACTGCACGCCGCTGATGAACAGGGCTACTGCCAGCATCATCAGCGGCCCGTGCTCCGCCATGATAGCCTGGTGCAGATAAAATTTTTCGTAAGCCAGGAAGCACGCGAGCAGGGAACCAAGTCCCATTCCGGCCACGCCGAGCAAACCGAAAAACTGCAGCGGCCGCGTGGAATAATCCAATAAAAACTTCACGATAATCAAATCGAGGAACACGCGGATGGTTCGCCCAATTCCGTAGTTGGACTTCCCGCTTTTCCGATGGAGATTCTCGATGGGCACTTCCGCGATTCTCGCGCCCGTCGAACTTGCCAGCGCCGGTATGAAGCGGTGCAACTCGCCGTAGAGCTGAATTTCCTGAATAATCTCCCGGCGGTAGGCTTTGAACGTGGTTCCGAAGTCGTGCAGATCGATTCCCGAAAGCTTTGCCATCATCCAGTTGGCGGCACGGCTGGGAAGCTGCCGCATCAGCCAGTGATCCCGCCGCTGGTGGCGCCAGCCACTTACCAGGTCGTAGCCCTCTTCTATTTTTTCGAGGAAGCGCGGAATTTCTTCCGGGTCGTGCTGCAGGTCGCCGTCCATCGAAATGATGACTTCGCCCCGCGCAAAATCAAAACCTGCTTTCAGCGCCGGCGTTTGTCCGAAATTTCGCCGCAGCCTCACCAGGTTCACGCGCCGGTCGTGCTCATAAATTTCCGAGAGCACTTTGAACGAGTCGTCCTTGCTGCCGTCATCCACAAACACCAATTCGTACGGCTCGCCGATCCCGTCCATCACTTCCGTGAGCTTCATATAGAGAGGTGGGATGTTTTCCTGTTCGTTGTAGAACGGAACGACGATGGAATACTGGATGGAAGAATCGCTTGCCATTCTTTTCCGCAATGTCCTCTTTAGACTTCCTGGGCCACGAAGCCATAGTCTATCAGGCGAATCCCCAGCGATGCGACAAGATTTCGGATCCCGGTGTCCGTCAGGATCTGCAACTCGGTCTGCCGCGAATCCTGCAGCCGGGTGGGCGATTTCTGGAGCGCCGCATCGGCGTAGCCGGGGTGGCATACGAGTTCGGTCGTTCCGTCCGGTAGACTCTTCATGAATTGCTCGACACCCTCGCGCGTCAGCTCTCCGGTTTGCGCAATCCCGCAAAAATAATCGGAGCTGGAAATGCCCGCGTGGGCGGCTTGTTCACGAGCATCGCGCGCCAGCAACTTCAATCCGCGCGCCTGGACGCCCTGTTTCATGACCACGCCGGCGTGCCGTTTTGAGCCGGAGGAAAGAGCTTTGCGCAGGCTCGACGCTTCCAGCGAAACTCGAATTGCTCCGACGCTGTGCCGCTTCGCAAGCCGCAATGCAATCTCGAATAGCCCCGGCAGCATGTGCACATGCTTGTGACCGTCGAGGTGCGTCGGCGCGATTCCCGCATCGCGGACTTTCTGGATTTGTGCGTCCCACTCGTTTTCCACTTCGGCCAGCAAGAGGCCGCGCCGCACGCGCCGTAACAGCAAACTTTCGGGTCCGCCCGCGAATTCGCCGTCGTCATTCAGAAGACTGGTGACCGTTTCCCGGTCGGCTACCGGCGGGCCGTCGCTCAAGTTTAAGTGCACGCCGATGCCCAGCGCGGGAGCGGAGCGCGCGGCCTCCACGCCTCCGGCAAATGCGGCGCCGTTGGCCAGCAACGAAGCGCTGGTGACAATTCCGTGATGGAACGCTTCGACGATTCCGCGGTTTACGCCATCCGTCCATCCCAGGTCGTCGGCGTTGACGATCAGATTCTTCACAACCTGTCCCGCTCCTTGGTTCGCCCCTGTCCATTAGGACAGCTACTTGTTTGCGCCACCGCTCGAATTGGTACCATTGACCGTTTTCGCTCTCAACTTTAGCATGACGAGGTAGAGGCGAAAATGCAGGTAAATCTGCGTGAAAACAAGCGTATTGGTTCCAGGCACCACGAGAAGCGCCGTGGCCGCCGGATGAACTCCCGGGTGCCGGTGCGCCTGGAGTGGGATGACGATAGTGGCAAACGCGTCAGCGCCGAGGCACACACGCGAGTCGTCAACCCCTACGGATGCATGGTCGTCCTGAAGCACGCGCTCAACCTGGAACATCGGCTGGCCCTCATCAACCTGATTTCCAATACCAGCAACGCCGCAATCATCGTGTGGAAAGGCAACCAGCGCCCCGACGGCTGGGAATACGGCGTGGAACTGGTCGCACCGGAGATGGATTTCTGGGGACTCGAACTGTGAAACCTTCGCCGTACGCGAAACCTGGTGCGATAGCCGGCGCGCGCCCCACCGGCGTGCGGCCTGGGCTGACGCGGCAGCCTACTGCTGAAGAGCGGCGCCGCGCGCAGCGTGTGCTTCTAAGGATGCCGGTGCTCGTCCATCTAGCCAATAATCCCAAGGCCCTTGAGGGATTTACGCACACGGTGAGCGCGACGGGTGCGATGATTATTCTTAAAGAGGGTATTCCGCAGGGCACCAAGTTCATTGTGGAGAATCCCAAAACGCAGCAGAAAGTCGAAGTGAATGTGGTTCGCCCGCCGCAGATGAATGCGGAAGGATCGCTCGTCCCTGTGGAGTTCCTTTCTGCCGCGCCGTTGTTCTGGAATATTGTCTTTCCGCCGAACGTCAACTGACAATCTCAGTCGAGGGCCGCTCCCGGGTCTAAGCCATTTGTTTAGTTGATCGTCACAGGGGTTGCGGCCGACGTCGAACCGGTGTAATTGGTGTCCCCGGTGTAAACGGCAGTGATGCTATCGATACGGCCAGAGGCACCGTGGCCGCTACATCCTGCGAGGCCCGCCAGCACAAAAACAAGCAAAAGCAAACTTACGTAGGTGAACCTGCCGCGCTGAGTTGGCGAAACCTTGTTCACGAAGAAAAGGAGGACGAACAAAAGCAGCAGAGCCGTAAGGAACACCGGCTGATACCGGAAGTTGGGGAAACGACTTGGACCTGACGGCGGCGTCATGAAGGACAAGGGGGTGGTCAGGGTGGCGGTGCAAAATGCGGCCGCCGTAGTCGTGGCTGCGGTAGGGGTGCACGTAACTGCGGTGCCAAGCGCACTTGATCCGTTACGGAACTGGACCGTGCCCGTCGGTCCGGCACCGTTGCTATTCGTGGCCACTTTTGCGGTGAGCGTCACGCTTCCACCGGAATTAATGGTTGTGGGGCTTGCAATCACTGCAGTCGTGGTCGTCGCCTTGGTTACCGTGACGTTATCGACCACCGCTACCGTGACTGGGTTGTAGCTGATGTCGCCAGAGTAAGTCGCGGATAAGGCGTGCGAGCCTGGAGGAAGTTGGATCGGCTGATCTTCGCCGCTGCCCGCGCTGTTGACTGGGAACGGACTGGCGTCGAGAGGGCTGCCATTATCTGTTATGGTGACTGTTCCCGTCGCGTCGAAGGCACAGCCTGCTGTCGCGCGTGTTCCGCCGCTCACCGCGACAGGATGGCAGTTCGTGTTCGTACCCAAACTATTCAAAATATCGAAACGCAAAATGTAAGGTGAGCCATACACGAACGAAGTGGCATTGACATTGGTGATAGCGTTGGTGACGGGATCGAATGTGACGATGCCATACTGCAAATGGCTGTTTTCCTTGTTCACCACGACTGGCACACCTGGGCTGGAGGTGCTTGAAGCAAAAGTGGTGTCGCCGGCGTAGCGGGCGTTCAGGTTGTAAGAGCCTCCAGGCAAGGACGTAGTGGTGATCGTCGCGCTGCCGCCCGAGAGTGTTGCACAAAAAGGAGGAACATCTAGAGGGCAGCCCATACCGCCGTTCACAGAGGTGGGCGCGATAAGCCCGACATCGCCAGTGATCGTGCCAGCGGACGTGGAAGTTACCGTTGCAACTACTGTCACCGAAGCACCGTGCATGATGGGCGCGGGGGACGTTGAGCCGTTCACAGTGAGGCTTGTTGTCGTGGCGTGGAAAGTGCCTACCGCCAGCGGCCATTGTGTGGCGAGATTGGCGACATTGACGGAGCCCAGACCGGTTGCCAAGTCGTATCCCGTTGCCGTCGTCCATGCCGGAGTCGTGGCGGACGCGGGGCTCACGAGAACACCGTTCGTGTTGGCCGTATTGCTGCTGCAGTTCGGCGAAGTTCCAGCACACGGCACTGAGTTATTACCCTTCGTTACGTCGTTGAACGCGCAAGTTGAGCCGGAGGGCGCTTCTGTCGAGGAGTTGCAGCTTTGTCCCGCTGTCGCGGCGATCTTGTATAAGACGGGATTGGCGTTGCCTTGACGGCCGTTGTTCTGATTGATCAACGCCATGATGCCGGCGAACGCGGGAGCGGATGCGGAAGTGCCGCCCACGCCCAAGAAACTGAAAGATCCGCTGGACGCGCAGGAAGGTGAGCCGCCAGGCTTAATCGCATCCGCCTCGCAAACCAGATAAAAACTCTTGCTCTGAGGTCCATCGCTGGCAAAGAGGGAAACGTCCGGAGTGTAACGATGGTTGTCTCCTGCGGCAATCCCGTTGGGAATGATTCCGTTCTGCCACGGTGGCTTAGCATAGATGGAGCTAGGCCCGCCGCCAGCACCAACAATATTCAGTAAAGACGCCGGATTAGGGTTCACGCAAACTGTGTTGAGGGTTGTGCTGGTCGCATTCGCTGCACAAGAATCGTTCCACGGTATCTCGGGAATGTATCCCAGAGCCGATTCCTTACCCGGGCCGTTTGGGGCGGGGGGAGTGATCCAGAAATTCGCTTGCGTTCCGACATCGTCGAAATCGGTTCCACCGACGGCGACGTTGAAGGGAGTGGACGCGAAACCGCTGACAGCCAGGCCGAGAGTGGCGGCCTTGGCGGTGTTGAAATTGTCGCATCCCGCAGAGCCCGGATCTCCGGAAGACACCATCACGGTGATGCCCTGCGCCGCGGCCTGTTCCCAAAGTGCATTGAAAAAGTTGTTGCCCGACGTTCCCAAACCGGCTTCGCAAAGGCCAAAACTGAAGCTCATCACCGGGGCGATGTTGTTATCAATGATGTAGAACGAAGAGAGGTCGGTACCAAACGCCGTCAGCGTGTCCTCAGATACAACAAGCTTGATCGTTGCGTTCGGTGCGACCATTCCTGCGATCTGCACATCTAGATCGGCTTCACCTTCGTCTCCTTTTGGTCCGCTAATTCCGGGATCCGGCCCGTTTACAATGATATTGCTTGCGTTAAAGTTTGCCGAGAGTCCGAATAAAGTCCGAAAGGCAATCACGTCGTTCGGGTCGATGTTGGAGTCGCCGATAATAGCGATAGTCTGGCCGGTGCCATCGAGTCCTGATGGAGTGACGTTGTAGATTTTGGCGAAGTCTGCGGGACCAACGACAAAGAACTGGCCAGTGCTGCCCGTAAACTGAGGCTCGACGCGGCCGTCAGAGGTTCGCGTGAAGGCGCCGACAGTGTGACGCAGGGGATTGCGGGGAAAATTGTGCAAACTGAGGATTCCGGACGCGACTGGGAAAAGTGCGGCTGGAATCTGGGGATCACCGGCGTTCGCCTGTCGCGATTCGCCATTTACACTGAAATGATGGATTTCGGTGTGAAAGGCGTTGCGGACTTGCGCCACGTTGCCGGAAAACTCGAGGGCGGTGCGACCTGTACCGACCTTGATTCCTTGGAATCCCTGGCGCGTCAGCCAGTCCGTGACGGTCTGGATGTCGGCGTCGGCGGGACCGTAGAGCTTTCCAAATTGTTCCGGCGTGAGCCACTTGTGAAAATTTGGCGAGTCTTTGCTCAGTTGTTCGTCCATGAACTTGCTGAGAGCGGCTTGCTGTTCGGGGCTGCGCTGAAGAAGGAGCAGCATGCGGTTCATGGGCGTGGCGTCGGAAACGATGCCTTGATCGAACTCGGGCCGGGCGAGGGGATGGACGTTGCCGTGGAGGCGCACGAGTTGCGTTTCATCGATCGCTTGAGTGATCCGAGCGGGGACGGCTGCGGTCTGCGCAGCCGATACGTTATCCGGCTTGGATTGCGCGGCGGCGCGAAACGCCGTGAGCGCCAGGATCAAAGTAAGAAGGAAGAGGGAATTGCGAAGGATCAAAGAATGGAGTTTCATATTCCGCCCACG
>Ga0137418_10001985_pt1 | contig 18784 bp, 19 predicted proteins | sample CZODoug3_1_2_16f_FD_122242 | JGI IMG/M metagenome (GOLD analysis project Ga0137418, IMG submission 122242) | Vadose zone soil fungal communities from Angelo Coast Range Reserve, California, USA - CZODoug3_1_2_16fungal (Hybrid Assembly) | ecosystem: Environmental > Terrestrial > Soil > Vadose... | reverse complement strand
CCCCCTTCGAGGTCATCAGCTTAGAGGGGGACATTTCTATTTCGCTGGCAAGGGGACATTATCAATTCGCGTCAACATCGGCTTAGGGGTCGGCCCGAAACGCAGGGTCGATCGGAACGGGCAGCGCGGGGATGACGTCGCCGTCCTCCCTGGCGACCTGGTGGCGGAACAGCCCCCGGGCGACGAAGTGCGGATCGCGCATCGCCTCGTCGACGCTCGTCACGATCGAGCAGCAGCAGTCACGGCCCGCGATGCGACGCGCCCAGGTCTCGGCGGTCTCGCCCGCGACGAGCTCGGCGACGCGCGCCGCCGTCGCGTGCGGATCGCGCGCGTCGTCACGCAGCGGCGGCTCCAGGTTCGCGATGTCGCAGAACGCGTCCCAGAACTTCTGCTCGAGCGCGCCGACCGCGAGCATCCTGCCGTCCTTGGTGGCGTACAGCCGGTAACGCGCGCCGCCGGACGTTATGACCGGGCTGCCGATCATCAGCGTGAACAGGTTGTCCGTCATCGACACGTCGAGGTGGCGTCCTCGCCCCGTGCGGTCGCGCTCGCGCAGCGCCAGCAGGATGTTGATCACCGCCGGATACGATCCGCCCGCGATGTCCGCCATCAGCGCCGGCGGGATCACGGGATTCGACGGCGTCCCCATCGACAACGACAACAGGCCGGTGTCGGCGATGTAGTTCAGGTCGTGACCGGCCACACCGCTCTTCGGGCCGTGCTGGCCGTATCCGGTGATCGAGCAGTAGACAATCTTCGGATTGATCGCCGCGACCTCGTCGTACCCGAGGCCGATGCGCCCCATGACGCCTGGACGGAACTGCTCGACCAGGACATCGGCGCGTTCGACCAGCGGCTTGAGGCGCTGACGGTCGCGCGGCTCTTTCAGATCGAGAACGAGCCGCTGCTTGCCGCGATTGAGTTGCCCGAGCCAGGGCAGTTCGCCGGCGCCTGGGCGCGCGATCGTGACGACCTCCGCGCCTGCTTCCGCAAGAAGCAGCGTGGCGAGCGGGCCCGGAAGGAGCGTCGAAAAGTCGAGAACCAGGCAGCCTTCGAGCGGTTTCACCGGTGGGCCGTGCAGGGCGCCCCTTTACGGGGCGCCAAGGCGACCCTCTTCCATCAGCACCTTGCGCGCAATGCGGAACGCCTCGACGCCAGCGGGAATCCCGGCGTAGATCGCCACCTGGATCAGCGCGTCGCGGATCTCTTCCGGCGTGCAGCCGTTGCGGAGCGCGCCGCGCACGTGCAGCTCGAATTCCGCGGCACGGTTCAGCGCAGCGATCATGCAGAGGTTGTTCAGGCTCCGCTGCTTGTTGGTGAGAACGGATCGCGTCCAGACCTCGCCCCAGCAGTACTCGGTGACGAGGCGCTGGAAATCGCGAGTGAAATCGTCAACGTTCGCCGTGGCCTTGTCCACGTATGCGTCGCCAAGCACCTGGCGACGCACCGCCATGCCCCGTTCATAAAGGTCGTCGTCCAATGATGCCGCTCCTAAACGTCGGGCGATCCGGCCGCGTGCGGGGATCGAACCGACAGAACACTACGGCGTCGGATCCAGGAACGATCCGCCGAAGATGTCACTATTGCCGAAGGTCGGCGGGCAGTCCGACTGCGGACGTGGATGTGTGATCGGCGAGCCTGCCTGGACCGATGCGCGCCAGGCGTCGATGGCGGGACAATCGGCCCCCATTCGGACGTCGTTCCACACTCCGGCCACGTACGCGTTGGTCGCCGCCGCGTAGACGTAGTCACCCAGGAACTCGAGCACCTGATTGTTCTGCGCCGACGCTCGTGGATCGCCGACGACGCCTCTGTGCAATTCGCTGAACCCGGTCGGCGTACCGGACGCGTTCACGTCGGAATGAAGGATGACGCCGACCAGACCTCGAGGGCTCGTCGTATCGTTGCGGAACGGTGTCGTGAAGGCGTTGTAGACCACGTAGGCATCAGAGCCGCTCGGTGAAACCGCTGCCGCGGCGTAGTAGCCTCGATCGCCGGACACCTCGATGCTCTGTGGCGCCGCCCACGTACTCCCGCCATCGGTCGAATAGCTCAAGAGCACATGCTCGTGATTGAGTCCGTCACGACCATCAACCCACGTGTCGAATATCACGTTCGACGCGCCGGCGCCGGTCGGTGCGCCGTTCGCGATGTCAATACTCGGGGCGGATGACAGGTCGTCTCGGGCGCCGGCGATTCCGTCCATGACGCATCGGAACGACGTGCCATCGAATTGCACGACGAAGCACGTATCGACGGCAGTGAGGATCCCGACCGGGCGCGTCCAGGTCTGTCCGCCGTCGAAAGACTTCACGAGGATATGCGAGCCGCGGCCGGGCGTGCCGACAGCGAACTGGTTCGCAACGACATAGACCACGCCGTGGCTGTCCGTCCGGACGGTGCAGCCGGAGCGGCCGATCCCGAAATTCGGGTTGGACGCATTGGTCGCAGCGGGCGTGACCTGTTTTCGCGCCCAGGTGCCGCCTCCGTCAGTCGAGGTGGCGACGACCAGAGGCTGCGGAAAGGCCTGACCGCGACTGTTGCTCCGAAAAGCTCCGAGGCAGACGTACACGTTGCCGAAGAAAGGACTGCTCGCGGCGTTGTCTGCCCAGATCTGCTCCTTGTCGCTGAAGGTCGTGGATGATTGCTGTGTCGCAATCACCGGCGCCTTCCAGGCGCGTTCGTCCCCGGCTGCAGCGGCTGCGACGTCATCGGTCCTCGAAACAGCGACGGCTTCGACACCCCTGATCGCGCCAGAACCGGGAAACGCTTCTGCCAGATTTGCGTAATACAGCCTGGAGCCGTTCGCCCATGAGAAATGTCCGTTCGCGTCCGGCTTCGGGCCGAACGCAAGCGCCGGGTCTCCGTTGGAGACGAGACCAGCCTCGAAGTAACCGGGCACTGTTCCGATCGGACCGACGTGCGGTGAACACACCGCCGGGCCCAGGCAGTCCCTCGCGGTGAAGCCTGTGTAGACAGGCTGGGTCCACGTCATGCCTGAATCGAACGAAAAGTAGACACCAGACCCGCCGACGCCCGCCGTGAACGGGCAGGTCGTCGGATCGCCGGCGTTGCACGCCTCGAGATCGATGTTGTCGTTCGAACCCGCGACCACGACGTTTGGATGCGCGGCGTCGATGGCAAGGGCTGGCTCGTTTTGTTTGTTCTGGGAAAAAGGAGTCGGCGGGCTTCCAACCGACACAAGCGTGTCGACGCCGAAAGCGCCGAGCCGGATGAACGTCATTCCTCCTATCACTGCGGCGGCCGCGGCGACTGAGGCTATTGCTCGCACTCGAACGTAGTAGCTGGATCTCATGTGATCCTCCGTTAGAGATTGCCGGCGCGGGACTTTACTACAACGCCGGTGCGGACGTTAGTGAGTGGTGGTTCGCGGTGAACTATCCGCGAAGATACGGATCAGCCAGCAGGCCCAGGTCCCGCTCGTCGCACTCCGGCGCCTCGTCCTGACGCGCGGGGTTCGGATTGATCCGCCGGACGTAGGTGTAGGAGGTCCACGGCTCCATCAGCACGTCCGGATCGGTGACGGTGAAGTTGTAGTACAGCAGGTCTCCGTTGCGCGTGAACCGCTCGGTCACTTCCATCTTGTCCGTGTGGAAGTACCCTTCCCACCCGAGCCACGAGATGCCGTTGAAGCCGACCGACTCGATGACGAGCGTGTCGCCTTCCCAACGGGCGAGCCCCATACCGTTGTAGGTCGAGAACTGGTAATCGTTCTCGTCACGCTTGCGGCCGTCGAGCGGGATGATGCGCAGCGCGTTCTCGACGCTGTTCATCAGCCAGATCTGGCCATTCTTCTGCACGATGCGCCCGGGCACGTTCTGCCGCGGGACGCCGAGCGGCTTGTAGCAGCCGTAGAAGGGATCGCCCTCCACCTTGCCGTAGTCGAGGCTGCGGACCTTCTCCCAGAATTCCGGCCTGTAGAGCGGCTTGTTCCACTGCGCGGCGCGCTGCATGGCCGACTGGTCGGCCTCGAAGCCGCCGGGACGCCGGAGGCCGGGCACCATGAACACGTTCGGGATGTTCCCCGTCCAGTTGCCGCTCAAGTCCGGATGGCCATCCGCGTCGCGCGGCGTCATGCCGTTCGGCACCATCGTCAACGCGTAGCCATCCTGCGGCGACGTCCGCCAGCCGGCGGGCGAATACGACGTATTGAAATCGCGCAACGGCAGCTTTCCGCGCAGTGCGCTCGACGGTAGAGCCATTGTCGGCCTCGAGGGCGGCGGTATGACGGCAGGAATCGGGAACACGATGTAGGGGTTCGATCGGAAAAACGTCACCGTGAGATCCGCGAGCGGTTTGCCGTCGAGCGTCCACGTGATCTGCTTCGGGAAGATCATCCAGACGTTCGGCTCCCAATCGCCGCGATAGTCGGCGAATGTTGCGCCGTAGGTATGGCCGTTGGCCTTGACCGTGACGGCGACCGGCAACCGGATCAACTCGGTCGGGCCGTACGGTCCGAGCTTGGGATGGTTCCTCGAATCTTCGACCGTCACCGCCACCTCGAAGCCATCGAACGGCGATGTTCCCGTCAGCACTGTTCTGCCATCGGCGCTTCTGCTGACAACAGTGTGTCCTTCCGCTTCGATCACGGACCACATCGCGCCGAACGGCGTCAGCTTCACGAGGGGCAAACGGTCGTTTACCGCCTTCATCGCGTCAGTGGCCCCGCGACCCTCCTCCGTTTCGTTCCACATGGCGAAATCCGCGAACACGCGAATCTCGTTCAGCGCCTGCCCGTTCGCGCGCGTTCCCCTGAGCATCTGCCGCATCGCGGGCAGGTAGTAGGCGACCTGGAACTCGGAGTTGGCGAGCCTCGCCATCCCGTTGCCGTCCGCCATCGTGCCGTCCGCGCGGAACTGCACGCCGATGACGCTCTTCACCGTCATCACCTTGCCGCGTCCCATCCCGATGGACTCGGCCACGTCGCGCACGTCCTTGCCGATGCACGGGCTGGCGATCTCATACCCCGTGAACCCGTCGTCGTTCTGGGCGAACATGCCGTAGGTGCCCTGCGCAGCGTATCCGGTAGATGGGCATGTCGGCGCCTGCGCGGGCGCGGGCGCGGCGCCGCCTTGTCCCTGCGCCAGCAGCGCGGCGCCGGTCAGACATGCGGCGGCAGAAAGAACGATTGCTCTTCGCATGGCGGGCATCCTAATACAAAACAAAAGGGCCGACCTTCAGGTCGGCCCCTACGGCGGTTCTGCTTAGAGGCCGACCTGAAGGTCGGCCCCTACGATCGGATCTACGGTCCGTCGTTCTATCCGCGCAGGAACGGATCAGCCAGCAGCTCGAGATCGCGCTCGTCGCATTCGGTCGCTTCGTCCTGCCGGTTCGGGTTCGGGTTGTTGCGCCGGACGTACGTGTACGACGTCCACGGCTCCATCAGCACGTCGGGATCGGTGACGGTGAAGTTGTAGTACAGCAGGTCGCCCTGACGCAGGAATCGCTCGGTGACCTCCATCTTGTCGGAGTGGAAGTAGCCCTCCCACCCGAGCCACGAGATGTCGTTGAAGCCGACCGATTCGATGACGAGCGTGTCGCCGTCCCAGTGCGCCAGCCCCATGCCGTTGTACGACGAGAACTGATAGTCGTTCTCGTCGCGCTTGCGGCCGTCGAGCGGCAGGATGCGCAGCTCGTTCTCCACGCCGTTCAGCAGCCAGATCTGCCCGTTCTTCTGGACGATCCGTCCCGGCATGTTCTGCCGCGGCACGCCGACCGGCTTGTAGCAGCCGTACGCCGGGTCGACGTCGGCCTTCCCGTAGTCGAGGCTGCGGACCTTCTCCCAGTATTCCGGCTTGTAGAGCGGCTTGTTCCACTGCGCGCCGCGCTGCATCGCCGACTGGTCGGCCTCGAACGCGCCGTTGCGCCGGATACGACCACCCTGAGCGATCTGCGGCGGGGTCGCCTGGCCCCAGTTGCCGGTGAGATCGGGATGACCGTCTGCGTCGCGCGGCGTCGTGCCGGTCGGCTTGATCTGCCAGACCAGGCCGTCCTGCGGGGAGACGCGCCTTCCGCATGACGGGTACGAACAATTCTGGTTACGAAGCGGAAGGTTGCCGGGGCGCTGCGCGGCGGGTGGCAACTGCCCCGCGCCGGCGGCCGGCGCCGCTGCCGGCTGCTGCGCCGCGGTCCGTCCCGGGGCGACCGCAATGGCAATCGCCATCGCGCAGGCCGCCGCACACACCGATCGCATCTGCTGGCTCACGATCTCCTCCTACAGCTCGACGACGACGTACTCCTTGCCCGCGACGGTGATCGAGCGCATGAACCCGAGCTTGCTCGACGCGTCGGGGTCCTTCCACGCCGGCGAGATCCGGTAGCTGTACTCGCCGCCGATTTTGAGGTCGGTCTTGACCTTCAGCCCCTGGCGAATGAGGCCCGCCGGGCTCAGCGACTCGAGCTTCCACGACGTGATCTTCCCGTCCGGCCCCTTCACGTCGACGTACCACCACGAGTGCGGGTTGACGTTCTCGAGCTTCGTCAGCGTCCCGGTGATCGTGAATTCCTTCTGGGTGTCGAATTCCGCATTCGCGGAGTGGTGCGCCCGCGCCGGCGCGCCAATCATCAGCAGCGCCACGACGGCGGCGGATGCGATGACGATTCTCTTGACCATGGTTCTCTCGTCCTTTCTCAACGGTGAGCGATCTAGTTCGATGATTTCGTCTTCACGACATCCGGGATGGGAAACACGATGTACGGATTGGAACGGAAGAAGGTGACCTGCAGGTCCGCGAGCGGCTTGCCGTCGAGCGTCCACTTGATCTGCGTCGGGAAGATCATCCAGACGTTCGGCTCGAGGTCGCCGCGATAGTTCGCGAACGTCGCGCCCCAGGTGTGGCCGTTGGCCTTCGCGGTGACCGCGACAGGCAGGCGGATCAGCTCCGTCGGGTCGTACGGCCCGAGCTTGACATGTTGCCGCGAATCCTCGACGGTGACGGCGACCTCGACGCCGTCGTACGGCGACGTGCCGGTCAGCAGCGTCTTGCCATCGGCGGTCTTGCTGACGACCGTGTGGCCCTCGGCCTCGATCACCGACCACATCGCGCCGAACGGCGTCAGCTTGATGAGCGGGAGCCGATCGTTCAGCGTGTTCATCGCGGCGGTCGCGCCGCGGCCCTCCTGCGTTTCGTTCCACGCGTATTGATCCGCGAACACGCGGATGTCGTTCAGCGGCTGCCCGTTGGCCTTCGTCCCCTTGAGCATCGCGCGCATCGCGGGGATGTAATAGGCAATGTGGAACTCGGCGCTCGCCAGCTTCGCCATCCCGGCGCCGTCCGCCATCGTGCCGTTGGCCCTGAACTGGACGCCGATGACGTTCTTCACGCCGAGCACCGTGTTGCGGCCCATGCCGACGGATTCGGCAACCTCGCGCACGTCCTTGCCGATGCATGGGCTGGCGACTTCATACGCGGTCTGACCGTCGCCGCCGTTCTGGCCAAACGCGCCGTAGTAGGCCTGCGCGCCGTAGCCGTTCGCCGGGCAGGTCACCGGAGTAATGTTCTGGCCGCCCATGCCGCGGCCGCCGCCGCGGCCGCCCTGGGGCGCCGCAGGCTCTTGTGCCATCAACAGGCCGCCAGCCAGGAGCGCCACGGCCGCCACAGCGATCACTTTGCGCATGTCTCAGAGTCCTCTGGAGTTGGACAAAGGAGTTTTATAACCATATCCCAGGGCAAGCCATTTTACGCATCTTCGCTCCGCGAGACGAGGCTGGACCATATTTAAGAGAAAATCCCAACGCCCAAATCCCAAATCCCAAATCCCAACCCCGATGTCCATTCGTGTGGCGATTCTTGATGACTACCAGAGCGTCGCGCTCTCGATGGCCGACTGGCCCTCGATTGGCGCGGGCGTCGCCGTGCATCCGTTCCACGAGCGTCTCGGCCGCGAGGACGACATCGCCGAGCGCCTCCGGAACTTCGACGTGATCGTCGCGATGCGCGAGCGCACGCCGCTGCCGGCGACGCTCATCGGGCGGCTTCCGCTGCTGAAGCTGATCGTGACGACCGGCAGGCGCAACGCGGCGATCGACGTGAACGCCGCAGCCACGCGCGGCGTCGTCGTCTGCGGCACGAGCACGCTCTCGCAGCCGCCGGTGGAGCTGACGTGGGGCTTGATCCTGTCGCTCGCGCGCAGCATCCCGCGCGAGTCGGCCGCGATGCGGGCCGGCGCCTGGCAGAGCACGATGGGCATCGGCCTCCACGGAAAGACGCTCGGCGTGATCGGCCTGGGACGGCTCGGCACCGACGTCGCGCGCATCGGCAAGGCGTTCGGCATGCAGGTGATCGCCTGGAGCCAGAACCTGACGCGCGACAGGACGGATGCGCTCGGCGTCGAGCTGGTCGCGAAGGACGCGCTGTTCCAGCGCGCCGACATCGTGACCGTGCACCTGGTCCTCGGCGACCGCACGCGCGGCATCGTCGGCGAGCGCGGGCTCGAGATGATGAAGCCGACGGCCTTGCTCATCAACACCGCGCGCGGGCCCATCGTGGACGAACATGCCCTGATCCATGCACTCCGGCACAGCGTCATCGCGGGCGCCGCGCTCGACGTCTTCGACGAGGAGCCGCTGCCCGTCGATCACCCGCTGCGCCGTCTCGAGAACGCGCTGCTGACACCGCACCTGGGCTACGTGACGACGGAAAACTACCGGCTGGCGTACGGCGAGGCGGTCGAGGACATCCGCGCGTTTCTCGGGGGCGCGCCCGTGCGGGTCATCGCGTGAACCTGGTCGTCCTGCCGGGTGATGGCATCGGGCCCGAAATTGCCGCCGCGACGCTGCGGGTGCTCGAGACAGTCACGCGGGCGCTGTCGCTCGACCTGACGTTCGACGTTCGACCGATCGGGCTCGCGTCGTTGTCATCGGCAGGCACGACGCTGCCCTCCGCGGTCCTCGAGGCCTGCAGGCAGGCGGACGGGATCGTGCTCGGACCGGTGTCAACCGCCGACTATCCGCCGCGCGACGAGGGGGGCATCAACGTCTCCGCGGAGCTCCGCATCCAGCTGGATCTGTTCGCCAACGTGCGCCCGAGCCGCACGCGTGAAGGCCTCGCGCACTGGGGCCGGACGCCCATGGACCTCGTCATCGTCCGCGAGAACACCGAGGGCTTCTACGCCGACCGCAACATGCATCGCGGGAGCGGCGAGCTGATGCCGACGCCGGAGCTGGCGCTGTCGATTCGCAAGATCTCGGCGCCGGCGTCCGCGCGTATCGCCCGCGCGGCATTCGAGCTGGCGGCTACGCGGCGGCGTCATGTCACGGCGGTGCACAAGTCCAACGTCCTCGCCGTGACCGAAGGGCTCTTCCTCCGCGAGGTGCGCGCGGTGGCGAACGATCATCCGGACGTGACGTACGACGAACAGCTCGTGGACTCGATGGCCGCGCTGCTCGTGCGCGACGCCGCGCGCTTCGACGTCGTCGTCACCACGAACATGTTCGGCGACATCCTCTCGGACGAAGCGGCGGAGCTGTCGGGCAGCCTCGGGCTGGCGGCGTCGATCAACTTTGGCGAGCGCCACTGCATGGCGCAGGCGCAGCACGGTTCGGCGCCGGACATCCAGGGGCAGGACAAGGCCAACCCGATCTCGTTGATCGTGTCGGCGGCGATGCTCCTCGACTGGCTCGGCCGCCGGCACCATGACGAGAAGCTCACCGCCGCGGCGCGCGTCATCGAGACGTCGGTGGACGCGGCGCTGCGGAAGCCTTCCACGCGGACGATCGATCTCGGCGGTGCGCTCGGCACCGGCGCGTTCACCTCGGAGCTGTGCGGGGACATCGGTCGCCGCGGCGAAGGCGGATACAATGGCGCGCGTGACTGATACCGCCGCGACCCTCCGCACCGACCGCGCCGTCCGCCGGCATCAGCTCCGGGCCGTCGTGTCGGCCACCGTCGGCACCACCATCGAGTGGTACGACTTCTTCCTCTACGGGGTGGCGGCCGCGACCGTGTTCCCGCAGAAATTCTTCCCCGGTTCCGATCCGTTCATCTCGACGATGCTGTCGTTCACGACGTTCTTCGTCGGCTTCGTCGCGCGCCCGATCGGGGCGGCCATCTTCGGCCACTTCGGCGACCGCATCGGCCGCAAGAAGCTGCTCGTCTTCACGATGATCGTGATGGGCGCCTCGACGATGGCAGTCGGCCTCACGCCGTCGTACGAGGTGATTGGCATCTGGGGCGCGGTGTTCCTGACGATCGGCCGCATCCTGCAGGGGCTCGCGATTGGCGGCCAGTGGAGCGGATCGGTGCTGATGGCCGCCGAGTGGACCGACCCGAAGCGGCGCGGCTTCACCACGAGCTTCGCGCAGATGGGCGCGCCGGCGGGCATGGTGCTGGCCAACGGGGCGCTCGCGCTGATGACGGGACTGACGTCGGACCAGTCGTTTCTCGACTGGGGATGGCGCATCCCCTTCCTCGCCAGCGTCGCGCTGGTGATCACCGGCTTCTACATCCGCGCGGGCGTGAACGAAACGCCGGTGTTCGAGGAGCTGAAGAAGACCGGCGCGATCGTGAAGGCGCCGCTCGTCGAGGTGCTGCGGCACAACGGCAAGGAAGTGGCGCTGTCGGCGCTCCTGCGGACCAGCCAGCAGGTGTGCTTCTACATCTTCACCACCTACGTCATCACGTATGGAACGACCGTGCTCGGCTTCGGCCGCGGCCTCGTCCTCAACATGGTGATGGTGATGGCGCTCGTGTCGTGCTTCGCCAACCCGCTGTTCGGCCACCTGTCGGACCTGTACGGCCGGCGCACGATCACCGCGATCGGCTGCGCGATCATGATCGTCTTCCCGTTCATGTACTTCGGGTTGCTCGACACGAAATCGCTGCCGCTGGTGTTCCTGGCGATCGTGATCTCGAACCCGATCCAGGACCTCCAGTACGGGCCACAGGCGGCGTACATCGCGGAAAGCTTTCCCGCGTCGGTCCGCTACAGCGGCTCGGCACTCGGCTATCAGCTGGCGTCGATTACCGCGGGTGGCCCCGCGCCGTTGATCGCGACGCTGCTGCTGAGAGAGTACGGCACGTCAACGGCGATCGCGTGGTACATCTCGATCTGCTCGGTCATCAGCCTGATCTGCGTGTTCTTTCTCAAGGAGCATCGAGGCGGCCGCGATCACCAGTAACGTCCGGCTTCAGCCGGACGCGCCTTTCTTCTTCCAATATCGAACCAGCCCGCGCCAGTTGAACTCCAGCGGCCCGACGTGCTCGAGCGGTCCGAGCTCGTCTTCCACTCCGGCGCGCCGGATATAGGCGACCACCCCCGCTCTGAATTGCTCGTACTTCGCCTCGTCCGGCAGATCGCTGTCGATCGCGCGCTTCGCCAGGTCCGCGACATCGCGCAGGCTCGTCTCGAGGTGATCGAGATGATCGCTGACACCGCTGTAGGGCCCGAAGTGGGTGATGAAGACGATCTCCGGCCGCCACGCGCGCAGCGTCGCGATGCTCTCGCGCCACGCCTCGAGGTCGATGTCGGGCGGCGGCGTCGGCGGCAGCGTGAACACCTGTGACGTGAAGCGCAGCCCCGCGGTGTCGCCCGCCCACGCGATGCCGCTCTGCCCGTCGAAGTAGCTGACGTGATGCGACGCGTGGCCCGGCGTGTACCGCACGTCGAAGGCATGGCCCCCGGCGACGATCTGATTGCGCTCGCCGAGGACCTGCAGGTTCGACTGCGGCACCGGCAGGACCCTGCCCCAGAGACGGGCGACGCCTTCCTCGCCCCACAACTGGTTCGCGCTGTTGATCAACTTCGACGGATCGATGACGTGCGGCGCGCCCTTCTCGTGCACGAACACGCGAATTTTCGGGTTCTCCTCGACGAGCAGGCCCGTAGCCCCGGCGTGGTCCAGATGGATGTGCGTGAGCAGCACCGATTGGATGTCGCTCACGCGAATCCCCTGCGCCTGCAGCAGGGCGCGGAGCGTCTCGATGCACGACCCGGGACCGGGATCGACGAGCACGACGCCGGCGTCGCTGCCGTACACGCCCGTCGCGATGGCCTTCGGGGTATTGCAGAAGTTCAGATCGACATAGGAAATATCGGAGACGATGAACGGCACCTCGCGAGTCTAGCGCACGCGCCGCTTCACCTCCTTGAATTCGGCGGTGTCGCGCACGCCGCCGCGGCTGCGCGCGGTCGCGGCCGTCAGCCGCGCGACGCGATCCTCCGGCGACGGGTGCGTCGAGAAGAACACTTCCACCGCGCCCGGGTCGCGCTTCGACTCGCGGCGCAGCACGTCGAACAGCTCGATCATCCCGCGCGGGTCCCATCCCGCCTTCGTCATGATCTGCAGCCCGACGCGGTCCGCTTCGCGCTCGTCGTCGCGGCTGAATTTCAGGAACACGCCGTTGGCCATCATCGCGCCGGCGGCCTGCGCGGTGCCGGCGCCGCCGACGTTGCCGAGCATCGCGCCCAGCAACCCGAGGCTCCACTTCGCGAGCAGCGTCTTCGTCAGCTGATCCGCGGCGTGCCGCTGCGCGATGTGGGCAATCTCGTGCGCCAGCACCCCCGCGACCTGCGACTCGTTGCCCGCGGCGCGCAGCACGCCGCGATTGATCCAGACGGGACCGCCCGGAAGCGAGAACGCATTGATCTCGGCGGCGTCGGCAACCTGGAACGAGTACGGATATTTCGCGCCGGGCGCCGCGCTGCCCAGGCGCTGGCCGAGGCGCGTGACGTACGCCGTCACGCGCGGATCGCGCAGCTCCTTCATCTGCTTGCGGACCTGCGCGTTCTCGGCGCGCCCGATCTCGATTTCCTGCGGAACGGAAATGAGGGTGATGCCCGCGAGCGCGATGCCGGCGGGTCTGAAAAGACCCGCCCTACGGCGGGCGTAGGCCGGGTCCTTTTGGACCCGGCACACTGATTCACACGCGCGGCGTGGGGGCCGCCGGCATTTCATCCGGGCGATGACGCCGGAGACGAGCGTACGCAGCCGTGAACTCAACGCCGTACATCAGGATAACGGACGAGATGTAAATCCACAGCAGAAAGACGACCACCGCGGCAATCGATCCCTGGATGAAGGCGAGCTGCGAGTTGCGGGCGATGTACCAGGAGAAGCCGTCGAAGGCGAGGCGCCAGAGTACGCCCGTCAGCGCCGCGCCGACCCAGACGTCGCGGAACCGGGTCTTCGCGTTCGGAATGAAGTAGAACACGAGGCCGACGCCGAAGATGAGGATGATCGTCGCAGCGTAGCGGAACGTCCACGTCTGGAGGGCCAGCAGCCAGTGGAACCGCAAGAGCATCACGCCGAACCACGACGCCTCGGCCACCTGGATCGCGGTGACCAGGATCAGCCCGACGACCATGACGAGCCCGGCGGCGACGAGCATCAGGAACGACACCATGCGGTGCTTGAGGAAGCTGCGCTGCTTCTCGACGCCCCACGCCTCGTTGACTGCGCTCGTGATGGCGCCGAAGACACCGAGCGACGACCAGATCAGCGCGAGGCTGCCGGCGACCCCCACCTGGATCCGCGTCTGGCGGAAGGCATCGAGCTGGGAGGCGACGAAGTCGAGCCGCGTCGGGAAGTAGCGGAAGACGAAGGTGAGGACCGCGAGCCGCTGCTCCTCGCTGGCGGTCACGGACCCGAGCAGCGAGATGACGAGCAGGAGGAACGGAAAGAGCGAGAGCAGCGCGTAGTACGCGATGGACGCCGCGTGCGTGAGGTCGTTGCTGTTGACGAGCTCGACCAGCCCTCGCCAGGCGGCGCGGCCAGTCAGCCGGAGCTCCTCCGACGGAGTCACGCGAACATTATGCAGGCTCCGGGCGGTTCAAGGGTTCGCTGGTGCGCGGGTGCGGGGGGTTCCGGTTCGCGGGTGCGTTGATTCGAACCACGCACCTGCGAACCCGCGAACCGTGAGCCGCGAACCCGCGAACCGACGAACCTACGAACGTCCGAAGTCCGTCGTGCCGCTGCCGCCCGAGCCGTAGTTGCTGCCCGTGCTGCCGGTGCTGCCCGAGCTGTAGCTGCTGCCGGTCGTGCCGCTCGCGTAGCTGCGCGCTTCGTCGGCGCCGCGGCTGACCGCGTCGCGCGCCTTGTCGACCATCTCGCGCCCGCGATCGGCCCACGTGCCGGCCGTCTCTGACGCCTTCTTGTACTGCTCGGACGCGGCGTTGCCCCACGTGCGCGCCTGCTCGCCCAGCGCGCCGCGCAGCTCCGAGCCCGCCTTCGGCGCAAGCAGCATCCCGAGGCCGGCGCCCAGCACCGTGCCGGTCAGCAGGCCCATCATGAACCCGCCGCCGCCGCTGCTTTCGTTGTCATACCGATCAAAGCTGTCCGCCATTGTGTTGCTCCTCCCTGTGTAGGCTCTAACGGTCGAAGTGTGACGTTCGAAGTTCGACGTGTCCCGTCAAGCGTGTTCCGCGCGCCGGCTGTGATGGAAGAACCCGTCCACCGCCGCGCGCGCGGTGTGCACGAGTGTGAGAACGCGGTTGACGCGCGACGACACGGAGGAGCGCACGCGCCCCGCCGTCTCGTCGACGCGATCCATGGTGGTGCGAATCGCCGCATCGACCCGCTCGGTCCGGTTGCTCACCCGGGCCGTGACGTCCTTGACGTCGAGCAGGATCGCGTCGACGCGCGTCATCAGCGCGTCCACGCGGGCGACGAGCGGCACTATCTGCCGGGCTTCGATCTCCCGCACGGTCTGCATCGCCTGCGCGTACAGGCGATAGGCCATCACCCCGGCGCCAATCAACAGGAGCGCTTCGAGGACGCTGACGGCCGCCATGATCCCGAGCAGGAGGTTCGTCGTGTCCAGATTCCCTGCATTCATACCGTCGCTCTCGTCAGTGCGACGTACGGGTGCCGGAGAAGGACGACTGCGCCCGGGCCGCGTTGAACTCGTTCACCGCACGGATGCCGTCGTTGGCCATCGCCCCGAGCTTTTCGATGGTTCCCTGAAACTTGCCGAATTCACGCCGCAGATCGTCCACGGCGGGCTCGAGCCGGTTGCGGAGCTGATGCCCCCGGTCCGTAAAGAAGAGGTAACTCACGGCGGCGCCTGCCACCGCGCCGATAATTGCGCCTGCGGCTATCACTCGAGACTCGTTCACACGCCCCTCCTTCGTTTGGCCCAGCGGTATCCGACTTCCAAAACGGGTGCCACTATGCGGAAAACGCAAATCCCAAACCCCAAATCCCCCATCCCAAATCTGAAATTGCCAGCCTAGTTGGTTTGGGGCTTGGGGCTTGGGACCTGGGATTTGGCATTTGCTTCATTGGCCAACTGCAGTTCCGTCCGATCGAGGAACAACGTCAAGGACACCCCATCCCAGCGACCCTTGTCCGGGCTGTTCAACGCCTCGATGCCGAGGCCGATGAAACCCGCGTTCTGTGGCGGCACTTCGTATCTGCCGACGATGTATTGCCGCACGATTCCGGCGCGCCTGCGCGACAGACGGAAGCGCTCGGCCACGGTCTGCGCGGGCGCGTAGCCTTCGACCACCAGCGGACTGGCCGGCAGATACTTGAGGTAGGTCGACATCGCGGAATCGATCCGCGCCCGCCCGCTTTCCGACAGCACCTCGGTCCCGTCGGGCCCCGGCTCGAACAGCAGCGCCGACTTCAGCCAGATCCGCATGGCCTTCCGTTTACCGTTTTCGAGCACACCTGTTCTGTATTCCGCCGGCGAGATGGCGTCGAGGTCGTAGTAGCCGCGCTTGTTGAAGAAGCCGCGCAGCAGGAAGTTGTGCTTCATCGCCTCCATGTTGTCGGCGAGGTCCCCGGTCGCCTCCCGGGCCTGGCTGACCGTCGTCCGCATCTCGGCGAGCAGCCCCTGCGCGGGGCCGTCCTTCGATCGGACGTCGGCAATCGCCCGGCGCGCGTCGTCCGAGACCTGGTGCAGGTTGGCGACGGTCTCCTGGGCCTGGTTCGTCAACTGCTGGAACTGGCGATAGAGGTCGTCGTCGTTAATGAGCTTGCCGATGGTCCCCTGTCCGTCATTGAGCTTGGCCATCAGCTCGCGCGAGTCGCTGGAGATGACGTTGCCGTTCTTCGCCATCGCTTCGAGGTCCGGGCGCATCTGATCGAGCAGCGCGTGCGCGTCCTGCGCGGTACCGGCGACCTCCCTCACCGCGGTTTCCGCGTCGCCGCGGAGCGCGGTGACGGTGTCGCCGATCATCATCATCGTGTCGCTCGCCTCCTGCAGGAGGTCGCTGATCTGGAAGGGGTCGCGGCCCGGAATGGTGCCGTCCTCCTCGACGCGCGGCGCCTGGTCGGTGCCGACGTTGATGTTGACGTAGGCGCCGCCGACCAGGCCCTGCGTCTGCGGGATGGCGACCGAGTCGGTGCGAATGACCGGATGGAGCGCCTCGCGCACCTCCATCTTCACCTTGAACTTCTCCGACGGCATTCTCGGCAGCACGATGTCGGTGACCTCGCCGGCGTCGACGCCCGCCACGCGTACCGGGGCGCCCGTCTCGAGCTCGCCGAGCCGCGAGAACTCCGTGTACAGGGTGAATCGCCGCTCGAACAGCATCCGGCGATCGCCGATCAGGAACAGCGCGACCGCGAACAGCAGAAGGCCGATGACGACGAACGCGCCGGCGCCGACCGCCCTGGCGGAGATCATCCCGAGCCCTCCGACCGCATGAACATGCGGACCATCTTGTCGTCGCTCCGATCGAGCTCCTCTGCCGTCCCGCGCTCGATCACGCGGCCGTCGTGCAGCACCGCCAGCTCGTCGCCGATGTGCCGGGCGCTCGGGATGTTGTGCGTGACGACGACGAGCGTAGTGCCGTGCTTCTTGAGGTCCACCAGCAGCTGATCGATCTCGTCGGCCGTAATCGGGTCAAGCCCCGCGCTCGGTTCGTCCACGAGGAGAATGTCGGGGTCGAGCGCCATCGCCCGCGCGAGCCCGGCGCGCTTCCGCATGCCGCCGGACAGTTCGGCCGGCATCTTGTCGTACTCGTCTTCGAGGCCGACCTCCGCGAGCTTCGCGCGCGCGGTCTCGCGAATCTTCGAGTCGGGCCAGTCCGTGTGGCGCCGGAGCGGAAAGGCGACGTTCTCGCCGACCGAGATCGAATCGAAGAGCGCCGCGTTCTGGAACAGGAACCCCATCGAGCGGCGCACGTCGGAGAGGTCGCGGCCGCTCAGCGCCGTGATGTCCTTGCCCCGGACGAAGACGTGCCCCTGGTCGGGCTGCATCAGGCCGATGATGTGCTTGAGCGTCACGCTCTTCCCCGTCCCGCTGCGCCCGAGCAGGCAGAAGGCCTTCCCCTCCGCCACCTCCAGCGTCACGTCGTCGAGCACCTTGTGGTCGTCGAACGACTTCGTGACGTGTTCGAGCCGGATGGCCTCTCCGGCGCCTTGCCCACCGGGACGGACCGCGTCAGCGGTCCGTCCAGACAGTGCTGAATTGTCGGGCCGCTCCGCGGCCCGACCTTGGCGGAGGTGGGTCATGCCTTCACCGGGAACACGAAGAAGATCAGTTTCACGAGGACGACGTTGACGAGGATGATGCAGATCGACGACAGCACCACGCTGCTGGTGGAGGTGCGGCCGACGCCCTCGGTGCCGCGGCTCGTGTTGAACCCGAGATACGACGACACGGTCCCGATGAGGAAGCCGAAGACCGCCGTCTTCAGCGTCGCGGGCAGGAAGTCGCTGAACTCGACGATGGAGAACGCGCGGTGGAAGTAGAGCTGCGCGGACATGCCGCTGACGGTCGTCTCGGCGAGGTAGCCGCCGAAGATGCCGCAGAAATCGATGACGGCGGTCAGCAGCGGCATGGCGATGATGCACGCGAGGATGCGCGTCACCGCGAGGAACTTGAACGAGTCGACGGCCACCGCCTCGAGCGCGTCGATCTGCTCGGTGACCTTCATGGCGCCCAGCTCGGCGCCGATGCCGGCGCCGACGCGCCCCGACACGAGCAGCCCGGCCGTCAGCGGCCCGGTTTCACGAATGAGCGCGATGGCGAGCCCGGCGGGAATCATCGCCTCGGCGCCGAAGCGCTCGAGCGACGCGCGGGTGTGCATCGAAAGGACGACCCCGATGGCGAGGCCGGAGAGCGCGATCAGCGGCAGCGAGCGCCACCCGATTTCGAAGACGTGACGCCAGGTCTCCTTGAACTCGTACGGCGGCAGCACCGCCTCGTAGAGAGCGCGCGCCCCAAAAAGTGCAACGTCGCCGACCCATGCGAGCAGCGTGAGGACCAGGGTGCCGAGGCGGCCGAGCACACGAAGTTTTGTGCAACGGCCGGGCCAGTTCCTGAGGCGTGAAGCCTAACTCGGCGCGGGCGTGGTCGGGGTTGCGGCCGCGGCGCGTTGCGCGGCGCGCTGATCCTTAATGTCGTGCTTCTTCATCTTGCTGTAGAGCGTCGGCCGGTACAGGCCGAGGACCTGCGCCGCCTCCTGCTTGTTCCAGTTGGTGCGCTGCAGCGTCTGCAGGATCGCCATCTTTTCGATCTCGGCCAGCGTGCGGTGTGGCGGAATCACGAAGTCGGCCGCGGTCGTCGATTCCTCCCGAATCGTTTCCGGCAGATCGGTGACGGCAATCTCGCCGCCCTTGCCGACCAGCACGGCGCGCTCGATCGCATTCTCCAGCTCGCGAACGTTGCCGGGCCAGCGGTTGCGGATCAGCAGGTGGTAGACCGACGGCGCCAGCGTCTTGACGTTTTTCTGGTAGCGCTGGCGGAACTTGTCGAGGAAATAGTCGCAGAGCAGCGGGATGTCTTCGGTGCGCTCCCGCAGCGGCGGGACGCGTAACGTAATCGTGTTGATCCGGAAATACAGGTCCTCGCGCAGGCGGCCGTCGCGCAGC
>Ga0137418_10001982_pt1 | contig 18803 bp, 15 predicted proteins | sample CZODoug3_1_2_16f_FD_122242 | JGI IMG/M metagenome (GOLD analysis project Ga0137418, IMG submission 122242) | Vadose zone soil fungal communities from Angelo Coast Range Reserve, California, USA - CZODoug3_1_2_16fungal (Hybrid Assembly) | ecosystem: Environmental > Terrestrial > Soil > Vadose... | reverse complement strand
ATGGTATTGGCGGATATAGTTCCGTGGTCTACGGCAAACTCACTGGCCAAGGCTGCAAAGAGTTCGCTCAAACCTGAGTTCAAAACGCTCGACCTTGCGGCGGCCGAAAAAGCTCCTCCTCGATTCACGGTGACGTTCACGGAAGACAAGAGCGGCTTCTACATCAATGGCAAAAAGTTCACGCCTGACGACGCTCCGATGGTGCGGACAAAAGTGGGGTCGTTTCAGCATTGGCGGGTCGTAAATGCTACTGGTGAATTGCATCCCATGCATATCCATCAAGTCCATTTCCTGGCCTACGCCGAAAACGATAAGCCGATTGCCAACCCAGTGTGGCTGGACACGGTGAATGTTCCAATCGGCGGCTCCGTCGACGTCATCATGGACTTCACCGACCCCGTAATCCGGGGCATGTCAGTCTTTCACTGCCATCTTCTCAATCACGAAGACAAAGGAATGATGGCGAAAGTTCTATTTGAATGAGCGATCTCGTACAAAGCTCCCTTCAAGCTTCTCCATCCGCCGGCTTGCGCGAATTGCGCCAGCAAATTCGGATGCTTCCTCTTCTACTGCGTAAAGACGTGGCGGCCAATGGGGCGGTTTGGCTGCCACTCGTGATGGTATTAGGGGCGATCGGCGCGGTCGCCTATGCAGACCATCGCGTTGTCTCGGTTTCACTCGTCTACCTTTATACGCTGCCCCTTGTCGTCGGAGCAATTTTCCTGTACCGGGAAATCAGTTATGGCCTAATCGTCATTTGCATTTTGCTCCACGATTATTACTCCCCTCGTCCTATCAACCTGGGAATTCGAATCTTCCACAATCTCTCGGCGATGCTGTGTTTCGTGTTTGTTGTTTATGTGATCCAAAGATATATCGAGCAGCGGGAAGCGCTCGCGAAAACCGTTCAGCAGCAGCGTGATGATCTTCGCAAGGATATCGAGCTGGCCGCGCAGGTCCAGCGCTTGTTTCTTCCTCAAGGCAAACCAGCCATCGCTGGACTCGAAATAGCTGGCATGATGCTGCCAGCTCGGGGTGTTGGCGGCGATTATTACGACTACATCCCTATCAACGCGACCACCACTCAGATCATCATTGCCGACGTAGCCGGAAAAGGTATTCCCGCTGCCCTCTTAATGTCCGCGACGGCGGCAGCCATGCGACTTGAGGCGAACCATGATCGAAACATGCTGGAACAAGTGGAAAGGTTGAATACCGAGATCGGCGCCGTGTCAGATCCCGAAAAGTACGTGACGTTGCTGGTTGCGGAAATCGATACAACCAAACGGAAAATCCACTACGTGAACTGTGGCCACAATCCTGCGCTTCTGTTTCGACCAAAGACGGGCGCGCTCACACGCATGGACTCGTCTTGCCCACCCATCGGACTATCTCCAAACGAGATTTGCGAACTGGCCTCAGTTGACCTTACCGCCGGTGACGTGCTGGTTTTCTATACCGATGGCGTCACTGAGGCTGAGAACCGGCTTGGCGAAGAATTCGGCATGGAGCGCCTTTCCGCGATGGTGCGGAGCGGTTCTTCGCTGTCCGCCGAGGACCTCATGACTAATATCTATAACGCAGCGGCAGAGTTTTGCGGTGATGCCTTCGGTGACGATGTGACTGTTCTTGTCGTCAAATGCAATTTCGACGGTTCCCCGACTTTGAGTTCGTAAAACATTCGGCGACAGCAGCACTTTAAATCGTGTGGGTCCTAGGCTAGGGCAGACGCCACCGTCCACATTTGTTCTCCGTTTTCGGAAGTCACTCCCCATCCTGCTAGACACCCTGTCAACGTGTTGACAATCATCCAATGCGCTGACTCTTCGCTCCTCAGCGGCCGGGCCTAATTTCAGACTTATCTTCTTAAGAGTCATTGTTTTCAACCACTTCCGGAAATCTCGCGCACTTCTCACAGTGGCATCCAGGCTGCATCGTCTAGGGTCGAGACAAGGAAAACTAATCGGGGGAAATCACATGCGAAAGTTACTGACCTGTCTGAGCTGCATTCTATTTGTGGTTGCACCACTCTTTGTTGAGGTGGCGAATGCCGCGGACCAAACCAAAGATGACGACCGCCTAAGAAATTGTGGAACGGTCTTGAAGGAGATTCTCGACGTTCCTGATGACATTCCACAGGACTTGCTCGACAAGGCAGATTGCGTCGTTGTCTTTCCCTCCGTCCTAAAGGCCGCATTTATTATTGGCGGAAGCTACGGGCGGGGCGCCATGTCGTGCCGCAAAGGCGAAGACTTCAGGGGCCCCTGGGGCGCTCCCACGATGATGGCTTTTGAGGGTGGCAGCTTCGGTTTTCAGATAGGTGGAGAAGCCACGGATTTTGTATTGCTGGTTATGAATGAACGCGGTGCGCGCGGCATTCTCGCCAGTAAGGTCAAGCTGGGAGGCGACGCTTCCGCGGCCGCTGGCCCGGTGGGCCGCGATTCATCGGCCGAAACGGACGCAACGCTGCGTTCCGAAATCTTGAGCTACTCAAGGGCCCGTGGTTTGTTTGCGGGAGTCTCTCTCGATGGTTCCACAATCCGTCCGGATAATGGCGACAACCGCCGTGTCTACGGCAAGAACCTTCCTGCGAGGGAAATTGTTCTGTCCGGCAAAGTCGCGGTGCCGCCAGCCGCCCAGCGATTTATATCAACTCTGGATGCCACGACTCCAAAGCACAGGCCATGAAGTCGATTTGTCAATGCAGTTCGGCCGAGCCGGGCAGAAAGATTGTCGGGGAGTGAATCATGTGGATTGTCAGACTAGCACTGAGCCGGCCATATACATTTGTGGTCGCGTCGATACTCATCCTTATTATGGGTGGGCTTGCGATTGTTCGCACGCCAACGGATATATTTCCAAACATCGACATTCCCGTTGTCAGCATCATCTGGACCTACAACGGCCTCGTACCTGAAGACATGGCCGACCGCATCGTTAGCATCACGGAGCGAGCGCTTACCACGACCGTCGATAATATCGAACACGTTGAATCCCAATCGCTGTATGGAATTGCTGTTGTCAAAGTGTTTCTGCAGCCGACCGCGAACATTCAACAGGGTATCGCACAGATTACGGCGGTTTCTCAGACTCAACTCAAGCAGTTGCCCGCCGGATCGACCCCGCCCCTCATACTTGCCTACAGCGCGTCGAGTGTGCCCGTTCTCCAGTTGGCCCTCTCGGGACAAAACTTGTCGGAGCAAGAACTCAACGACTATGGCTTGAATTTTATTCGCACGCAGCTCATCACCGTGCCTGGCGCATCGGTGCCCTATCCGTATGGCGGTAAACAACGGCAGGTTCAGGTGGATTTGAATACGACAGCGTTGCAGTCGAAGGGCCTGTCTGCGCTAGATGTAGTCAACGCAATCAGCGTTCAAAATCTAATCCTGCCCACTGGAACGTCCAAGATCGGCTCTAGGGAATACGATGTTTCCATTCCCAACGCAGCACCCCAGACGATTGCCGACCTAAACCGAATCCCGGTCAAGACGATTGGCGGCACTACGATCTACATCAAAGATGTCGCCTGGGTCCGCGATGGCTTTCCACCGCAGACGAATATCGTGCGCGTCAACGGACAGCGCTCCGTATTGCTAACCATCCAAAAGGCGGGCAATGCGTCAACCCTGAACGTGATCGCCGGCATCAAGGCGCTGCTGCCTCAAATTAAGACCACGGTTCCACCGCAGCTCCATATAGCGCCGCTGGCTGATCAGTCCATTTTTGTTCGTGGCGCGATCAGTGGTGTCGTCCGGGAGACGCTGATTGCCGCGTGTCTGACCGCTTTCATGATCCTCACTTTTCTCGGCAGTTGGCGAAGCACCGTCATCATCGCGACCTCTATCCCTCTGGCAATCCTGACCTCCATCATTGTGCTCAGCGCGATCGGAGAAACGATCAATATTATGACGCTCGGTGGACTCGCTTTGGCGGTCGGCATCCTGGTGGACGACGCGACCGTTGAGGTCGAGAACATAAATCGCAACCGGGAGGCGGAACCAGAGAAAGACATGGACGAAGTCGTCCTCGACAGCGCGTCACAAATCGCGACACCTGCATTCGTATCTACACTTTCGATCTGTATTGTTTTTGCTCCGATGTTCTTGCTGTCTGGTGTGGCGCGGTATCTCTTTGTGCCGCTCGCCGAAGCAGTGGTTTTCGCTATGTTGGCCTCCTATTTCCTTTCGCGGACCATCGTTCCGACCATGGCCAAGTACCTGTTGAGGGGAGAGAAGAAAGAGGCACATGCCCCCAGCCGTAATCCGTTGGTACGGCTTCAAAAGGGCTTTGAGGCGGCGTTCGAGAGATTTCGTCACAGCTATCGCGGCCTTCTGGAGATTTGCCTCCATCACCGGCGGCTTTTTCTGGTTGCCTTCTTCGCGAGCTGCCTTGGCTCTCTCGCGATTCTAATCCCTTGGCTAGGCCAGGACTTCTTTCCCAGCGTCGACAGCGGCTCTTTCAAGCTTCATCTGCGTGCGCCCACCGGAATGCGCATCGAGGAAACCGCCAACCTTTGCGATCAGGTCGAGCAGTCGATTCGACAGCAGATTCCCGCAAGCGAAGTTCACAACGTCATCGACAACATAGGCTTGCCCTACAGCGGCATCAATCTTTCTTACAGCAATTCGGCTCCAGTTGGCACGTCCGATGCCGACATTCTTGTGACGCTTTCCGTCAAGCACCATCCCACGGATGACTACATTCACCAGCTTCGTCTGACGCTCCCAAAACAGTTTCCAGGTGTGAGCTTCGCATTTTTGCCAGCCGACATGGTCAGCCAAATCCTGAACTTTGGCTTGCCTGCCCCGATCGATGTCCAAGTCGTGGGAAACGACCTGGAAGGAAACCAGCGCTATGCGGATGAGCTGCTTAGCAAATTGAAATACGTTACTGGAACAGCAGATCTGCGCATCCAGCAGCCCTTCGATCAGCCTTATCTGCGCCTGCGTGTCGAGCGGACGAAAGCAGAGCAACTTGGTTTCACTGCCCACGATATTGCGCAAAATCTTCTCGTGTCCTTGAGTGGCAGCTTCCAAACCTCACCAACGTTCTGGGTTGACCCCAAGAATCGTGTTAGCTATCAAATAGCGACGCAGACACCGCAGTATCGCACCGACACACTTCAGGGTGTTGAGAACATCCCGATCACCGGCACAGACCCAACGGCTCCTCCGTCGCTCATGGCCAGTCTGGTATCCACGCAACGAGGCGCCGGAATGGCAGTGGTTTCTCATTACAACGTAGCGCCCGTCATTGACATCTTTGGCGCTGCCACAGGGCGCGATCTGGGCGGCGTGGCCGGCGACATCAATAAGATCATTGACGACACACGCCAGCAGTTACCGCGAGGTTCTCGCGTGGTTGTCCGTGGACAGCTTCAGACCATGCGAGCGTCCTACGTCGGTCTTCTAAGTGGGCTGGGGTTCTCGATCGTGCTCGTATACCTGCTGATCGTAGTCAACTTTCAGTCTTGGCTGGATCCTTTCATCATGATTTCCGCGCTGCCCGCAGCTCTGGCAGGCATTGCGTGGTTTCTGTTTATAACGCACACGACGCTCAGCGTGCCCGCACTTATGGGCGCCATCATGTGCATGGGCGTAGCCACCTCAAATAGCATCTTGGTCGTAAGCTTTGCTACGGAAAAAATGCAGGAAGGAAGTGATTCCATCGGCGCCGCACTAGAAGCAGGTTTCACGCGCTTTCGACCGGTGCTGATGACCGCTCTGGCCATGATCATCGGCATGGTGCCCATGGCCCTCGGACTAGGGGACGGCGGGGAACAAAACGCTCCTCTTGGCCGGGCGGTCATCGGTGGCTTGATTTTCGCTACGGTTTCGACGCTGTTCTTTGTCCCAGCATTTTTCAGCGTTCTGCAGGGTTCGCGCCGGCATGCTGCCCAAACGGCATAGCCGCATTAGGAAGAATTTTGGAGAATCGCGATGTCGCCACAAGCTGAAGACAGAAAAAATATCGACGTGCAAACGCCACCATCGGACGATGCGGGAAGACCGCAGCGTCCGTACGGACGATGGCTGGGTGGGGCGATTGCATTGCTCGCCTTCGCCGCCCTATTGGCTTCCGGCATCTTGTCCCGTGTCAAGGCCCGCACATCGCTGAAGGCGGAAACGGCGCAAGTTGCCCTCACCGCAGTATCGGTTGTTTCGCCAAAACAAACCGCGCCCGCCGAGGAGATCATTCTTCCTGGAAATGTGCAACCGTTCATCACTTCACCGATCTATTCGCGGACCAACGGGTATCTGAAGAAGTGGTATTTCGATATTGGAGCGCATGTCAAACAGGGCCAATTGCTTGCCGTCATCGAAACCCCGGAAGTTGATCAGCAACTCCAGCAGGCTCGCAGCAATCTGTTAACCGCGCAGGCAAATCTCGACCTGGCCCAAATCACTAAGTCCAGGTATCAGGGGCTTTTGAAAACAAATGCTGTATCGCAGCAGGACGCCGATAATGCCGTCGGTACTTACAATGCGAATAAAGCAATTGTCGAAGCGGACCAGGCAGCCGTGGACCAATATGCGGCACTGGTGTCTTTTGAAAAGATCTACGCTCCTTTTGACGGGGTGATCACGGCGCGTAACACCGATATCGGCGACCTGATTAATTCTGGTAGCAACGCCAACGTAAAAACCGATCTCTTCCACATCGCCCAACCCGGCACATTGCGCGTTTACGTAAACGTCCCGGAAGAATACTCACGCGGAATCAAAGTCGGCATGACGGCCGATCTCGCTCTCGCCGAGTTTCCAGGGCGCACGTTTCAGGGAAAGCTGGTTCGCACAGCCGACGCCATCAATGTGACGACTCGCACTTTGCTGATTGAAATTGACGTGGCCAATCCCACAAGCACCCTGCTCACAGGTTCCTACGCAGAAGTCCACTTGAAAGTTAGCACGCAGCCTTCCACGTTCATCATCCCGGTCAATACCTTGATATTCCGCTCGGAGGGTTTACGTGTGGGCATTGTGAAGGATGGGAGAGTGGCGCTGACTGCCGTGACTCCCGGGCACGATTTTGGCAATCAGATCGAGATCGTCGCCGGCCTTAAGCCCGGCGATCAGGTCATTATCAACCCGCCCGACTCCATCGTTAGTGGACAGCAAGTCCAGATTGTTCAGGCAGCCTTGCCGGGAGATATCAAGTGAATCGCGCTCGAAAGTTGATCTCGCTGACCCACCGGCGCCAAACATGTTGTCGGATGGTTCTGCTAGCGATAGCTGCGTTGCAGTTGGTCGGATGCACGGTTGGACCGAAGTATCAGCGTCCGGCAGCGGAAGTTCCGCCGGCTTATAAAGAGGTTGGCGATTGGAAACCTGCCCAACCGAATGACCAAAATCTTGACGGCAACTGGTGGGAAATTTTTCAGGATTCTCAACTCAATGTCCTCGAAGCTCAGGTCAATGTCCACAACCAAAACCTGAAGGCGGCCGAGGCCCAATACACCCAGGCTCGCGCGCAGCTCCGCTACCAGCGGGCCGATTTTTTTCCAACGGTTACCGCAGGTCCATCCGCAACCCGCACCAGAACATCCAAAAACCGTCCGCCTCCCAACTCCATCTTCAACGGCATCACGTACAACGATTTTCAAATTCCTTTCGAATTGGCCTATCAAATCGATGTCTGGGGACGCGTCCGTCGTACCGTTGAGGCCTATCGCGACCAGGCACAAGCTAGCGCAGCCGACCTGGCCGCCGTGAACCTATCCATGCATTCCCAGTTGGCCTTGTTTTATTTCCAGGCCCGCACGCTTGACGCTGAGGAACAACTCCTAAATTCAACCGTCACGCAGTATGAGCAAGCTTTGGAGTTGATCCAAAGCCGCTTTGCCGGAGGCATCGCTTCCGATGTGGAAGTGCAGCAAGCCGAGACGCAACTGGAAACAACCCGCGCGCAGGCTATCGATGTTGGAGTTGCCCGTGCCCAGTACGAGCACGCAGTAGCAGTTTTGATTGGCAAGCCCCCGGCGTCTTTCAGCCTCGCTCCCCTTCCTTTAACCATGCCCCCTCCACCAATTCCCGTGGGCCTGCCCTCCGAGTTGCTCGAACGGCGACCCGACATCGCATCGGCCGAGCGCCTTATGGCCTCCGCAAACGCGGAGATTGGAGTGGCCAAAGCCGCCTACTATCCCACTATCAACTTGGGGGCGACTGGGGGATTTGAGAGTAGTGCCATCACGACATTGATATCCGGCCCCAGCGTCTTGTGGTCCGCTGGTCCATCGGCTCTGTTTACAATCTTCGACGTAGGGAGGCGCCGTGCCGCTTCTGACCAAGCCGTCGCCGCGTACGATCAAGCCGTCGCCAACTATCGCCAAACCGTGCTGACTGGCTTCCAACAGGTCGAAGACAACGTGGCGGCATTGCGCATCCTCGAGCACGAAGCTCAGGTTCAGGACAAAGCAGTGACCGCAGCTCAAAAATATCTCGAACTCGCCAACACGCGCTACAAGGGAGGCGTAACTAGCTATCTGGAAGTCACGACCGCGCAGACCGCCGCTCTCTCCGACGAAGTCACTGCGGTGAACATTCTCGGCCGCCGCATGGTGGACGCTGTGACCCTCGTCCAAGCGCTAGGCGGCGGCTGGGATCGCTCGTCTTTGCCCGCCCGCCCCGAATGCTGCGGCAAGGTGACCGCTAGCTCAAAGTGATTCTCTCCTGCTTTCGGCAGTCCTGAGCTCAACCAAAACTTCTTTGCATGAACATCCACTTTTTGGCGACTCTTCGATTCCTCCGTCTTCACTGAACGGAATTTGACTTGCCAAGCCCGCCTTGAATCACAATTCGGACCCAAAGAACCGAATAGGTGAGCATGGCTAGCGGTCCACATTGCGTGCAAACGTAACTCTGGGCGATTGGACCTGAATTTGGAGGTGTCTGACATTCTGACACTTGAGGTTCCCCCCTTTCTCTCCTTCAGGCCCGAACTCTTGCAATCTCTCTAAGGATGAACCCCTTATCGCCTGACTCTCTCAGCTTGAACCTCAAACCCCTTTGGCATAGTCCTTGCTGTACGTAAAAGAAGAACACGATTCGAGAAACAAGGGGGCGATGTGGGTGACGCGGCAAATTCGAATTCACGCCGAAACTTTCTGAGGTCCGGTCTAATCGCGATTTCGACGGCGACGTTGGCAGGAGAGTCTCCCGCGCTGCTCGCGAATCTCCGCGCCGAGGCAACCCGTCGCTTTTTCAACGAGTCCGAACGGCGATTCGTGCAAGCGGCCGTGGAACGCCTGATCCCCGCAGACGAAAAATGGCCGGGTGCCGCGGAAGCGGGCGTCGTGAACTACATCAACCTCCAAATGCCAGCAGGCTGACAGTGTCCTATGGATTCGACAGACGACTCTCACCATCTGAGGGGTGAGTACCTTTGCTTGCCGCTCGTAATCTCCATGCTACCAACATCTTCCATGAACATTTGGCCGCCTTCGCGAAACGGTGCAACACGTGCTTTTGACTCAGATGGAAGTTGAAGTCGTAGCTCAGTCTAAAGGCGATTCATCATGAAACCAATTACGCAGGAAAACGATAGGCTTGGATTTGTCGGGATCGGCTACATGGGCCGACCAATCGCGCGGAGGTTACTTGAATCTGGCTTCAAGCTGACAGCGTACGACCGGAACCGTGCCAAGGCGGAGGAGTTAATTCCGTACGGCGGCAACGTCGCCCAGAGCGTTTTGGAGCTTTCCTCTAGTTGCAATGTCGTGTTGTCGTGCCTACCGAGCGATGAAGCTGTCCTGGACACTTATAGAGGGCCTGACGGCGTGTTGGCCCACGCGCATCGCGGGTCGGTGGTCATCGACATGAGCACGGTCTATCCAGAAACGTCGCAGGAACTCTCGAGACGGGGGGCAGAGGGTGGAGTTGAGGTCCTTGACGTGACTATGTCAGGGAGTACTCCGACCGCCGAAAATGGGTTGCTGACCCTGTTTGGAGGAGGGGACAAGGAGCGCTTCGATTCGGCCGAGTCGATCTTTCGCGTTATCGCCAAAAAGTATTTTTATCTCGGGCCAAGCGGCTCGGGAGCGACGATGAAGCTTGTCGTTAACACATTGCTGGGGATCGGAATGCAGGCGATTGCCGAAGCCGTTGCACTCGGTGAGAAGGCTGGTCTTGATCGCAATCGTTTGCTGGAAGTGTTGTCGCAGACTGCAGTAATCGCTCCAGCGCATGCCGGCAAACTGCAAAGAGCAAAGAAGAGCGACTACAGTCCGCAATTTCCGATTCGGCTAATGAACAAGGATTTCGGGTTGATTTTCGATCTCGCGAATGCCGTTGGCGCACGAATGCCCGCAGCGGGAGCAGCTTTTGAGATCAATGCGAGGCAATCGGAGGAAGGACCGGAGCAAGATTTCTCGGCGGTGATTCTGCAAATGGAAAAGCGTGCGCATCTAGGTTCCAACGGCAATGGGCGGACATGATCCGGGGTCGATTAGTGGACGAGGGCAGGGAAATGATTCAACTCAAAGTGAACGGAGTTGAGCAGTCTTTCGGCGGTGAACCGGAAATGCCGTTGCTCTGGTACCTGCGCGACGTTTTGGGGTTGACTGGATCGAAGTTTGGATGTGGCGTTGGGCTTTGCGGTGCCTGCACGGTCCACTTGAACGGGCAAGCCACGCGATCCTGCGTAACAACCATGAGCAATGCGGCGGGAAAGGAAGTCACGACGATCGAAGGGCTTGACAAGACTGGATTGCATCCAGTCCAGAAGGCCTGGATGCAGATCAACGTGCCGCAATGTGGCTATTGCCAGGTGGGGCAGATGATGCAAGCGGCGGCTCTGTTGAACAGCAATAAGAAGCCGACCGATAAGCAGATCGATGAGGCCATGTCGGGGAACATCTGCCGCTGCGGAACGTATCAGCGGATTCGCGTGGCGATTAAAGCAGCGGCGGGGGAAGTGTCATGAGCACGATTGAAAATGTCAGCCGCCGCAGATTTTTGACCGGGGGCATCATCGCGGCAGGAGCGCTTGTGCTCGGCATCCGCTATTACCCCAAGCTCTCGTCCTCCGACAAACTTCCGCACAACACAGATGCGGATCGCTCAATTTTACATCCCAGCGTGTACCTGGGAATCGACCCGGATGGCACGGTGTGGATCGTGGCCCATCGCTCGGAGATGGGTACGACAAGCCGCACGACGCTACCGCTCGTTGTCGCTGATGAACTGGACGCAGATTGGAAGCGCGTAAAGATCGAGCAGGCCCTTGGCGACAAACGCTATGGTGACCAGAATACGGACGGATCACACTCGATTCGCTCGTTCTACGACGCGATGCGTGAGGCGGGAGCGACCGCGCGATTCATGCTAATTCAAGCGGCCGCTCAGCACTGGAGTGTTCCTGCGGCGGAGTGCGAGACAGATTTACACGTTGTTGTTCATCGTTCCTCGAACCGCCGAGCAGGTTACGGTGAACTCGCGACGGCGGCTGCGAAATTGCCGACCCCAAAAAGAGAAGAGCTAAAGCTCAAACCAAAGAGCGCTTGGCGGTATATAGGCAAAGGAGAAGTCAGCTACGACCTCGAAGCACTTGTGACCGGAAAAGCCATCTACGGGATGGATGCTCGCTTGGACGGGATGGTTTACGCGTCCTTGGAGCGCCCGCCCGTTCTCGGTGGCAAAGTGAAATCGTACGACGACAAGGAAGCCTTGAAGGTCGCAGGTGTACGTCAGACCGTTCCGATTGATCCGTTCCAGCAGGCACCGGCGTTTCAGCCTCTCGGCGGCATCGCGGTAATTGCAGATAACACGTGGGCTGCATTTCAGGGCCGCAAGAAGCTGAATATCGCGTGGGACAACGGACCAAACGAATCCTACAACTCGGATTCCTACAAGAACGAATTGCGAGCGACTTCGCACAATCCTTGCAAAGTGGTGCGCAATATTGGTGACGCGGATGCGGTGTTCGCCAAAGGCGGGAAAGTCCAGGAAGCGGACTATTACGTTCCGCTTCTCGCACACGCTGCGATGGAGCCCCTGGTCGCCCTCGCCGAATTTAGAGACGGCAAAGCAACGCTGTGGGCTCCGACGCAAAATCCTCAAGCCGTTCAAGACATTGTCTCGAAAGAGTTGGGGATCGCGAAAGAAGACGTAATTTGCCATGTAACCCTGCTCGGTGGGGGATTCGGGCGCAAGTCCAAGCCCGACTACGTTGCTGAGGCTGCGGTTTTGTCCAAAAAAATGAGCCGGCCAGTGAAAGTGGTCTGGACTCGAGAAGACGATATCAAGTTCGACTACTACAACGCCGTCGCTTCGATGTATATGAAGGCAGCTCTGGGGCCGAACGGCAAACCGACCGCGTGGCTGCAACGGTCAGTCTTCCCTCCCATTCCTTCCATTTTTGACGTGAATGCGGTCTATGGTGATCCAGCCCATCTTCAGCAAGGCTGGACGGATATTCCTTACGATTTGCCAAATCTTCGCGTCGAGAATGGCCCGGCAAAAGCTCATGTGCGCATCGGCTGGTTGCGTTCGGTGGCAAACATCTATCACGCGTTTGCGATTCAATGCTTCACGGATGAACTCGCCCATGCGGCTCGTCGTGATCCGCTCGACTATCTGCTCGATCTGATCGGGGAACCTCGCACTATAGATTTCAAAGGCGTGGAGTACCCGAATTATGGAGCTTCGATGGACGCCTTTCCGTGGGAAACCGGACGTCTTCGCCATGTCACGGAGGTGGTCGCGGAAAAATCCGGGTGGGGAAAGCGCAAGCATGGCAAGGGAACGGGCGTCGGGATTGCGGCGCATAAGAGCTTCTTGACGTACGTGGCTACCGTCGTTGAAGTCGAAGTTAATGATCAGGGTGAAGTGCGAATTCCCCGAGTGGATGTGGCCCTTGACGCAGGCTTGGTCGTAAATCCGGAGGCGACCCGCGCCCAATTCGAGGGTGCCGCGGTCTTCGGGACCAGCGTGGTGCGAACCGGCGAGATTACGGCTACGAAGGGTGTAATCGATCAGTCGAATTTTCAGGATTATCCAGTAGCTCGAATCAATGAGGTGCCTGCCAAGACGAACGTATACATCATCGACAGTGACTCTCCGCCGGCGGGCGTTGGTGAGCCAGGGGTGCCGCCGTTCATTGCGGCGTTCTGCAACGCCATTTTTGCTGCGACCGGCAAGCGAGTAAGAGATCTGCCAATCACAAAGCTGGGCCTAAGTTGACGCGCCCCTGAGTGCTTGGCTGAAGAAGAGTCCACAGTTGAAAGGAAAAATTACAAGAAAAGGAAGAGCCATGACACAAGACAAGACTGAACGGCATGTAATACTTGCCTCCACATTTCTCCTCATACTTTTCGTTGGCCTCACGCTGTTTGTCTCCTCGATTGCGCGAGCTAATCCTGCTCCAGACAGCGCAGCCGCCAGTGCGACATTCCGCACGAAATGCGCCATGTGCCACGGTCCAAACGGAAGTGGCTCAGAAGTCGGAAAGAGCATGAACATTCCAGACCTTCGGTCACCAGTAGTCCAGAAGCTGCCCGATGTGCAACTAGCACAAATCATTTCCGACGGTAAGGGAGGAATGCCTTCGTTCAAGAGTTCGCTCAGCGAGGATCAGGTTCATTCTCTCGTAACGTACGTGCGCTCGCTACGTGGGAAAAAATAGTCCGGACTTGGAACGCTGTGTCACTTCACGAGCAATCGGTTTGGTTCTTTCAGAAGTGAACTGCACGAACAGAGGTACGCCATGGATAGCAAGAAAAACCAACCAAGCCCAGAGAACTCACTCCTTCCGGATCTCGCCTCCGTGTCGAGAGTTCAGGAGGCCGCAGACGCCAGCATTTCCCGGCGGGGTTTCCTCGGGTTTGCGGCAGCCTCCATTTTCCTGGCGCACGCTGACCAGCAGTTCCCACGACTAGAATCCAGGAATGGCATCCCCTATCGAACGCTGGGCCGCACCAGAGAGAAAGTCTCGCTGATTGGGCTCGGTGGCTATCATCTTGGCAAGCAGGCGGATCCTCAGGAAAGCATTCGCATCATCCGCGCGGGCCTTGATGAAGGCGTCAATTTTCTCGACAACTGCTGGGACTACAACGGTGGCGCGAGTGAAATCCGCATGGGAAATGCGTTACGCGACGGCTATCGCCAGAAGGCGTTTCTCATGTCCAAGATCGACGGACGCACAAAAGTGGCCGCTGCAAGCCAAATCGATGAATCCTTGCGCCGCCTTCAGACCGACAGGATTGACCTCCTCCAATTTCACGAGGTGATTCGCGACACCGACCCCGACCGCATTTTTGCCGCCGGAGGAGCGCTAGAAGCTGTGTCAGAGGCGCAAAAGGCGGGAAAGATCCGTTACATCGGCTTCACAGGCCACAAGAGTCCGGACATTCATCTGAAAATGTTGGCCACCGCCTCAAGACACCGATTCACGTTCGATGCCGTTCAAATGCCGCTCAATGTAATGGACGCGCACTTCAACAGTTTTGAAAAGAAAGTTTTGCCCGTCTTGCTCAAGAACGACATCGGCGTGCTCGGTATGAAGCCCATGGGTGACCACTTTATTCTGGAGAGCAAAACAGCTACCCCGGTGGAGTGCCTTCACTACGCTATGAATCTTCCCATTAGCGTTGTGATCACTGGCTGCGATTCGTTTCCGATTCTTCAGCAAGCTCTTGAAGCTGCGCGCAGTTTCCAACCGATGAATTCTTCTCTAGTTGCAGCTCTTTTGGCAAAGACAGCAAAGGCTGCGGAAGCCGGGCAGTTTGAGCTTTATAAAACGAGCCACCACTTCGACGGTACTTACGCCAATCCGCAGTGGCTTGGCTAGAACACAGCGATTTTCAAATAAGCAGCGAGAAAGGACAACATGTTGCAATACGTCGATATCAAGGGCACGCATCTCATCTCTTCGCGAATCGCGCTCGGCACCTGGGCCATCGGCGGCTGGATGTGGGGCGGAACTGACGAGAAGGAATGCATCCGCACCATTCATGCCGCGCTCGACTACGGCATCAACCTGATCGACACTGCTCCGATTTACGGCTACGGGCGCTCCGAAGAAATCGTGGGTGAAGCGCTACGTCAACACGGTGACCGCGAGAAGGTCATGCTCGCCACCAAAGTTGGCCTGGACTGGACCAACGGCAAAATCGAGCGCAACTCGACGCGCCAACGCATTCTCCAGGAGTTTCAGGACTCGCTCCGTCGTCTCCAAACGGACTACATCGATATCTATCAGGTGCACTGGCCCGACCCCCTCGTCCCCATCGAGGAAACCGCGCTCACTCTTCGTGAACTTTATGAACAGGAGAAGGTTCGTGCCATTGGTGTCAGCAATTTCTCGCCGGAGCAGATGGTTCGTTTCGAAAATGTCGCTCCGCTACAGACGATTCAGCCGCCCTACAATCTTTTCGAACGGGAAATCGAACGCGACGTTTTGCCGTACGCCCGGGAATACAGCAAAACCACGCTTGCCTATAGCGCACTCTGCCGCGGATTGTTAAGCCGCGCCATGAATGCAAATCGCCGGTTTGCCAAAGACGACATGCGCAAGACCACCGATCCGAAATTTCAGCAGCCACATTTCGCCGAGTACCTTGGTGCAACAGATAGGCTGGATGCCTTCGCTCGCGAACGTTTCGGGAAGCGCGTGATTCATTTGGCGGTCCGTTGGCTCCTCGATCAACCCGGTGTTAGCGTCGCGCTTTGGGGCGCACGTCATCCGGAACAGCTCGCGCCCATCGCCGAAGTGAGCGGCTGGTCCTTGACGAAAAGTGACTTTGCGGCAATCGACGCTATCCTTCGTGAAAATATTCACAATCCAGTCGGACCGGAATTCATGGCTCCCCCGGCCAGCGAAACTGTTGAACCTGTCGCGGTCAGCGTTGGATAAATCTAAACGAAGAATTTTGGAGGTCAATCATGAACAAGAAAGAACTTTCTGCAAATGTGGCTGCGAATGTTTCGCTGGGCGGGGAAATTTCCGTGCATCGTCTCGGCTTCGGCGCTATGCGCCTTACCGGCGAAGGCATCTGGGGGCCGCCGAAAGATCGCAAAGCAGCTTTGGCCGTTCTTCGTCGAGCCGTGGAGCTTGATATCAATTTCATCGATACTGCGGACTCGTACGGTCCAAATGTAAGCGAGGAACTGATTGCCGAAGCGCTGTTTCCTTACCCGGCCGGCCTTGTAATTGCCACCAAAGGAGGATGGAACCGCCCCGGCCCTAATCAATGGACCCACGATGCCAGTCCCGCGCATCTTCGCAAGGCGGTCGAGGGAAGTCTCAAGAGACTGCGGCTGAATCGTATCGACGTCTATCAATTGCATATTCCGGATCCCGCCGTATCGTTTGAGGCGTCCGTGGAAATGGTAGCTCAGCTTAGAAACGAGGGCAAGATTCGCCTCATCGCGTTGTCCAACGTCACGCAAGAGCACATCGAACGAGCACGGAGAATTGTGCCAATCGTCTCCGTGCAGAACCGCTATAGCTTTGCGGACCGCGAATGGGACTACTTGGTGGATTATTGTGAGAGCAATGGAATTGCCTTTATTCCCTGGTTCCCACTGGGGGCAGGCAAAGTTGCCGGCGACGTGCTTAACCGGATCGCGCAAGCACATCAAGCGAGTCCCACGCAGGTAGCGCTGGCTTGGCTCCTGCGGCGATCTCCCATGATATTGCCCATCCCAGGGACTTCCTCGATCGAACATCTCGAGCAGAACGTCGCGGCGGCTTCCCTGCGTTTAGCTGACGAAGATTACGAAAAGCTTTCTCGTGTTCCCGAGCTTGTAGCATCGCGGTGAAAGTGAAGGAATCCTCCTATGATGGCTCTCGCCCTTCAGGTCGTCAGCTCTCACCACCTGGGTGCCCTCGACATAGAAAAGGCTCTCTCTGTTCAAGAGCTTCTTGTCAAACGCCTCCTGCCACACGCCGCCAGCGAAGCCGAGACGCTTAAGCGGTCGAATTGCCCGCGCCTTTTTCTGCTGGACGGTTGTTCGTTGAATTTGCCTTTGGGGCCGTTGAGCGGCCGATTGCGTGCCAACTCGCCGGGTAGCAAATTTCTGGCCCTTTTGCCCCCAGATAAAAGCACCGAGAGCGAAATGATGCTTTTATTTTATTGGGGAATCGACGGTTTTGTGACCTTGCACAAGAAGTGGAAAACGGAACTTAGAAAAGCGGCCCTTGCCATACTCCGAGGCACGCTTTGGGTGCCTTCGCAAGTACTGCTGGCATTTGTGAAGCAGATGAAGACATTGCTTGATACGCAGCTTTCCGCGGGGCAATCACTGACAGCGCGGGAGAGTCAAGTGCTCCAACTGCTTTTCAGGCACCTCACAAACAAGGAGATTGCGTACCAGTTGAACATATGCGACCGCACGGCACAATTCCACGTCTCGAACATCCTCAGGAAACTCGGAATCGAAACCCGCAGCAACCTTCTTGCCAGTTCTTTGGTGAATTAATTATGCGAGATTTACCGGGGAATAGGTTTGACGTAAGGACTCGCCACCTCTTTACGAAACACGCTTCGTAATAATTCCTAATCCAGCCTAGTCGCCGCTTTATTCAAAGTACGAGAGGGACTCTGCAGCAGCGCCTGGGCAACCAACGCCGGCAGAATCCTACTTTTGCTGACATTTGCAACGAGAAATTGGTTTCGGATGAGAGTGGGCCTCCTCTTCCTGTGAACGACCCGCGTATTGTGCACATTGTCTTTTCTGTTCGTTTTCTGTTTGCTGTCCTCGGACCGGCCAAGCAAGCGACAGGAAGACTGCGCGAATTAATTGAATTTGAGACATGGTAATTGTCAGAAAACAGGATGATCATGCGGCTGTGGGATAGGAATTTGCCGGGCGAGGTCATCTGGCAATTTTCAAATGAATTTACTTACGCGCCTGGATTATTTCAGTGTTCCAGTTGCACGCAGAAAGATAGGAAACGCCGCAAAGTGGTTGTGATCTCTGTGGGGGTTGGTTGCGGGCGAGTCCCTTCCGCTAACCCAATCCAGTGCGACAGAGATCAGGATCTGTACAGGCTATTACCCTGGTTGCCTGCCAGGTCGGTTTGAGATTTTCTGCGGACCGCGAGATTGTCCATAGGCCATTCGAATCCGTCGGTCCCTCATGATACGGGAGTACGTCCTCCTCTACAGTCCAAACAAAAACGCTGACTATCCATCCATCGTATCCCTTGCGAACGATAGATCACGAAAGGACAGGCTCATGAAGCGAAGAAAACTAATAGCATTATCGGCGGTTTTCGTCACGGCCATCGCCACTTTACTCATCTCCTCTCAAAGCGTGCTCGTATCGGCACAAAACGCAAGCGCAGGAGCGCAGAAAGGTGATCGCGAGGAGCCGCCACCACCGTTTTACAATCCATACCCGCCCGGTATTTTGCCGGCCGATTTGAATTCAGAGATAGCACGGGTCCTGCGTGAAGTTGACAATATCGAATTCGAAGCGCTGGCGCAGTTGCGAGCGCTGCCACCGCCGACGCTGACAAATCAACCGCCAATATTGGCCCACACCGGACAAAGGTTAAACGTCTTACTGGGCAAGGTCATGAATTTCGACAAGAATATATCCCCATTCAAGGACAGGGCCTGCGGGTTCTGCCATATGCCGTACGCCGGCTTTAGCGGACCGATTCCGTCCGTCAACCTGACGATGGTCGCGTATCCCGGATCGTTCCAGTTTCGGGCCGGTAAGCGGACAGCGCAGAGATACACCTATTCACCCAGTTTCCCCGTTCTCAATTACAACGAGACGCAAGCCGCTTTTTTTGGCGGAAACTTCTGGGATTCACGGGCGACCGGCTATAAGCTTGGGAGTCCCGACGAAGAA
>Ga0137418_10001981_pt1 | contig 18803 bp, 15 predicted proteins | sample CZODoug3_1_2_16f_FD_122242 | JGI IMG/M metagenome (GOLD analysis project Ga0137418, IMG submission 122242) | Vadose zone soil fungal communities from Angelo Coast Range Reserve, California, USA - CZODoug3_1_2_16fungal (Hybrid Assembly) | ecosystem: Environmental > Terrestrial > Soil > Vadose... | reverse complement strand
TGCTCGTTCTTATGGTAGATGCGGCGACGGAAATCGAAGCCCCAATCGGGTTTTGTGGGATCATAGGAGAGGCTTCGGAACGGAATCGCGACTTCCGCCGTCCACCCATCCGGAACCCGCCGCACGCGCGCTATCCAGATCGCGGTCCGCGATTTCAATCGGCGCACAGCCCTTGAATCGCTCGGCAATATTCACTGCCAATGATTTCGGATCAGGTGCCTTGCCGTCTGGCGTAACCAGCGCAACCGGACGAAACAGAAAGGGTGAGACCAGCGCTCCAGTCATCCCTTGGGTGCGATGATTCGCAAATGCGTCGATGCCTATCTGACGCCACGATCGTCCATACAATGGCGAAATTTCGTCCAGCGGAAGTACATATCCCTGCGGATGTTCGCTGCCGCGCTCCACATTCAGGATCTGTGAAGTGGCCCATGGCCCGCAATCGTCGCAAGCTTCTTTTGTTTTGTAGGACTCATCCGCGGCCAGCGCGGCAGCCTTGGGAGTCAATATTCCGGAGGCCTGGTGGTGTCCGTGCCCGGCATGAATTCCGCCCCAGTTGTTGATGATGATGTTGGGCCGGAATTCGCGAATCCGGTAAACGATATCGTCCAGCACCTGATCGCCCCAGATTTTCTCGGTCTCTTCCGGGGTTTTTGAGAAGCCAAAATCCTTTGCGCGCGTGAAAGCCAGCTTCACTCCATAGCCGCGCGTGGCCGCGAGCAGCTCCTGCGTTCGAATCAAGCCAAGTTGCGGCGCCTGCTCCGGCCCGAGCACATTTTGCCCGCCTTCGCCGCGAGTCAACGAAAGCAGCATGACGTCGGCATGCAGACCGCGCGCCAGATAGGTCAGCACTGCACCGCTTTCATCGTCGGGGTGCGCCGTAATGTATAGAATCCGTGTGGTTACTCGCGCGCTGTCGACGGCTTCCACGGTTTCCGGCAAGCCAAATCCGGTTCCCGGCGCGGCGCGGAATTGTGCCAGCAGTGAACCGCCGGCAAGCAGCGTGATCGCACTGAAAGCAAAGACTGAGCGACAAAAGTTCAACGATTCCTCCCGCGCATGGCGCGATTCGCAATCCACTGAAGTTACGATGTTCCGGAGGCCTCTGAAGCTACACCGGTTGGATTCTTCTCAAACGGCCATTGTTTCATCGCCGCGGTCCAAACTAGAAACGCCAAGACTCCCATGACAATTTCCAGCAGTCCCCATTTTCGCGCCGCGCCAGTGTGCCAGAAAAGCCAGGCCCAGCCGATCATGGTCAACACCGCCGGCAGCGGATACAGCCACATCTTGAATGGCAGCCGATCCGTTCCCAAGCGTTTTCGCAGCAGCATCACTCCCACTGCCTGGCCGATGAATTGCACAATCAGTCGCACCGCCAGAATGCCTGCAATGGAAGTTTCCAGGTCCAAACTGACACTGAAGAAAAATGCCAGCGTGCCCAGCGCCAACAGCGAAATGTGCGGAAAATGTTTGCTCGGATGCAGACGGCCAAACACCGGAAAAAAATTTCCGTCCAGCGCGGCGGAATACGGCACCCGGGAATAACCGAGCAACACTGAAAATACCGACGCCAGCGCGATCCACAACACCATGCCAGTCGCTATTGACGCGGCAGTGTGCCCGTAAAGCCGCTCCACAAACGTGCTGACGATAAATTTTGAATTCTGCGCTTCGCGCCACGGAATCACACCTAGAATGCTGGTCTGCATGGCCATATACAGCACGGTGATCCCCAGCACCGAAAGAAATATTCCGCGCGGGATGTTTTTCTCCGGCTCTTTGATCTCTCCGCCTAAATGGCAAATGTTGTAGTAACCCCAATAGCTGTAAATCGTGTTGACCATCGCCGAGCCTAGCCCCGCGAACCACAGCGAAGAGAACGAAAATGCTCCCGGCGGAAAATCAAAGGCAATTTTGGAATTGAAGTGCGTCGCGCCGCCCCAGATCAGCCACAAAAGCGTCGCGACCACCCCGGCCCACAGTAGCAACGAAATTTTCCCGATGGTGGTGATGCGCCGGTACAACAGAACCACCAACAGGATAATCAAGCCGCCGGAAAACGCTTTGGCTTCCCATTTGTTCAGCGGATGCAAGTAACCGACGTAACGGGTAAACCCGATGGATGCCGAAGCCACCGATAGCGGCGCCTGCACAAACGTTTGCCACACAAACAGGAACGACATCAGCCGTCCCCAGCGCAACGGCCCATAGGCTTCGCGCAAGAAAACATAGGAGCCGCCGGCCTTGGGCATCGCCGCGCCAAGCTCTGACCACACAAACGCGTCGAGAGTCGCCAACACCGCACCCGCCAGCCACGCCAGCAGCGCCTGTGGGCCGCCCATCTTTTGGATCACGATCCCGCTGACCACAAACGGGCCGATGCCCACGATCTCGATCATGTTCAGCGCGACCGCTTCCTTCAGCCCCAGGCCGCGCTCCAGCCCATCCGCCGTTTCGCGATTACGCTGCAACTTGTTTTCAGCCGATTCCATCGCGTCGTCGAGAATAGCAGTTGCTCGCAGCGCGGGCACCCATCAAATTCTCCGGTCTGAACGAGAATCGATCTCCTTCTTACTCTTTTCGGTACCGGTTGGCGAAAAACCGTCCCATCACCGGCGCATCGGGTTACACTATTCTGGTCTCAGGGCGTTTCTCTCCTCTTCCCTGAAATTCCTGGTGATCGGTTTTCGCCGTTCTCTCCTGGAATCCCCTCCTTTATAAATATCCCTGCGCCCAAGAAGCACCGGCTTGTCGCGCGCCGCTCAGGAATTAGGCTCATGCACGATTCATCCATGTCGCGATCACAAATTCCGCCCGCCTCGCGGCTGCGTCTCGTTCGCTTGTTACTTGTGCTCTTTTTCCTCGGGGGCTGTGGCCTGTGGTTCGTGTCGCGCGTTCTTGTAGATACCAATCTCCTCGCCTCCACGAACTCGGTTGCCGCAAACTCGGCGTTGCTGTGGGCCACGGTTTCCGGCGATCTGCTCATCGCGCTGGCGTATTTCGTGATCTCCGCAACGCTGCTGCGTGTCGTGCGGCTGGCCGGCAGGGAACTACCCTACCATCGGCTCTTTCTGGTCTTTGCACTTTTCATTTTCGCTTGCGGCGTCACCCACCTTTTTGCGGTTGTCACCATCTGGCACCCGATGCTTTGGCTCGCCGCTGTGGCAAAAGTTCTTACAGCTGTCGCGTCAGTTGGCACCGCCGCAATGCTGTTCGCCGCCGCAGACGACATGATCGCGATGATCCGAACCGCGCGGCACATCGCATCGCAACGCGGCCAGGAGCGCTTTCGTGCGCTATTCATGGCTACTCCTCTGGCCGTCATCAGCTTCGATCTGGAAGGCTTGGTTACTTTCTGGAACCCCAGCGCCGAAAAACTCTTCGGCTTCGTACAACGCGAAGTGCTCGGCAAACCAAATCCAATCGTGCCAACGGAATTCCTGGCCGAGCACAGCATGCTCCTAAAAAGCACGCTCGACGGTTCGGTCACCAAGAGCTACGAAACCATTCGCCAGCGGCAGGACGGATCGAAATTCCCGGTATGTGTTTCCTCCGCTCCGCTGTTTAGCGAAAACGGCCGCCAGGTAGGGATCATGGCGGTGATCGAAGACATCAGTGAACGCAAACGGATGGAGACCGAAATCCGCGACAAATCCGACACGCTGGTGATGGTCACTCACGCCCTGAATACCTTTCTGGATTCCGGTGACTGGAAGCGCGCCAGCCGCGAATTGCTGACTTTCGCCGTCAAGCAAACCCACAGCCAATACGGCTTTCTCGGAGTGGTGCTTGATGATTCACGGCTGCGCATCCTTGCCCATGAAGGCATCGCCTGGAGCGAAACCAACGACCGCAATTTCTACGATCAGCCGGAGCACGGCTATCGCAGCGATTATTTTCCGGAACTTCCCCAGCTCCCCGGCCTTTTCAGCGAAGTCGTTCGCGGCAAACAAACCATAATCGCCAACCATCCCAGAAGCGATCCGCGTTCCGACCGCCTCCCTCCCGGCCATCCTCCGCTCAACGCATTTCTCGGCGTTCCCATCTTCAAAGGGAACCAGATTGTCGGGCTGATTGGCGTTGCTAACCGCCAAGGCGGGTATTCCGGCGAGGAGTGGCGGTCCCTGGAGACTATGTCCCGTGCCTCCGGGATTCTCTTTGACGACTATCGTCAGCACCTCGCCCGTCGTGCGATTGAGCAAAAACATGCCGCACTTGAGGCCCACGTTCGCCAGTCCCAAAATATGGAGCTATTGGCCCGAGTGGCAGGGGGAGTCTCGCACGATTTCAATAATATGTTGATGATCGTCTCCGGCTGCGCGGAGATGCTCGAACGCTCTCTAGGACCTGATTCGCTCTGTCAAACTTATCTTGAACAGATGCAAAGCAGCACCGCCAGAGCCGCCGTCATCACCCGGCAACTTCTGGCCTTCAGCCGCAAACAAGTCTTGGATATTCGGGAGCTGGATCTGCACGCGGTGCTTGCTGAATCGCAGTCCATGCTTTCTCGTCTGCTCGGTCCCGAGATTGAACTAGCAATCCACTGCGCAGCTGTTCAATCCTGGATTCTCTCCGAACCTTCGCAGATCGTTCAGGTCATGGCAAACCTTGCCAGCAATTCGCGCGATGCCATGCCTAACGGCGGCCGCATGGAATTCATCACCCGCAACACCGAAATTCCTCCGGTTTCCGCCTCGACGACTGCGTCTGAAATTCCCGACTGGCTGGTGCTGGAGGTCCGTGACACCGGCAGCGGTATGGACAAGGAAACCCTGGCCCGCATCTTCGAACCCTTTTTCACCAACAAACCGACGGGCAGCGGGTCGGGCCTGGGACTCTCTACCGTATACGGCGTCATCCGGCAAAGCGGCGGATACATCTTCGTACATTCCGAGCCTGGCGCCGGCACATGCTTCGAAATCTATTTCCCAGCCGTCTCAGCACCGCAACAGTTCGTTCCCGCTGCCGTGGCAACCCGTGCTAAAAACCGCAGCGAATCCGCAACGGTGCTCTTGGTTGATGATGAAGCCTCTCTGGTTCATGCCATCGGGGAGTTTCTGCGCGAATCCGGCTTCATCGTACTGGATTCCGTTTCTCCCGAGGACGCTCTGCAGATTGCCAGCGAGCATCCCGGCCGGATCGACATCCTTCTTACTGATGTGGTCATGCCCGGGCTTCGCGGACCCGATCTACACCGCCTGATTCTCGCGGTCCAACCGGAAATTCAGGTCCTTTTCATGTCCGGGTACGCCGAGGGTCTTCCGGAAATGCAACTGCCCCGCGGAGCCAGTTTTCTGCAGAAGCCTTTTCGTTTTTCAGCCTTGCTGGAGACCCTGAAAGAGCTGCAATCGTCCAACTAACCACAGCGGCGGCCTCCAAACCTCGGCTTCCCGAAAATCTTCGTGCGCGCATTGACCTTTCCCCTTCCGCAATGAAATGATACCTACGCAGGGTTTAGAGAATGCGCTCATCAGGGGCACGCTGACACTGGCACCGTCTAGCGGCAACTCGGGCGGCCAACTCTGGGGTAACCGCAATTGGGTCGGCTTTTAAGATGACTCTCCAGCGGTCAACTCACCAGTCAGTTCGCGCATCTCACCTCGGCAGTTGATCGCTTTGCGGTCACCTTAGCATTAGTCTGGCTCAGCGGTTTCCCGCTGCACGCCCGCGACATTATTAAAGGGAGTTCTCATGAAGCGGTTTGCGGTAGGGTGCGCTCTTGCGCTCGCAGCGATCTTTTTGGCTTCTGGATGCAATGACTATGGCAACACTTTTCAGGGCAATACTGGCGCAAGCCTGATCTCTATCTCACCGTCTATCGTCAATGCTGGCGCCGCCAATCCCATCACGCTTACTATGTTCGGCGGCGGCTTCGTGGCGGGAACCAAAGTGCAATGGAACGGCGGCAATTTGGCAACCACCGTCGCCGTGGACTCCAACAACAACGTCCTCAGCGTCACCGCTGTTGTTCCGCCTTCACTGGTCGCCAAGCCTGGCACTGCCTCCATCAATACCATCAATCCCCATTCTGGCAGCACCAATAACGGTCTCTCCAACTCCCTCACATTTATCATCAATCCAATTCCAAATCCGTTACCGGTTCTTAGTTCCATCGCTCCATCTTCGGTTGCACCCGGTGCCGCTTCTTTCCCGCTGAATCTGACCGGCACCAGCTTCATCCCATCGACTGATCCAACCGGAGGTGCGCTGGTAAATTGGAGCGCCAATGGAACGCAGACCACTCTCGCGACCACCAGCGTGACCGCAACATCAATCACCGCAACGGTTCCCGCCAACCTGCTGGCCACGCAATCCTGCGCAATCGTCTCGGTCTATAACCCGCCGGCCATTGCTACTCCGGCGCCCAGCGGCATTAACAATCCTTTCAGCGGTGGCGGCGGCACCAGCCAAAGCACTCCCGGTTTTGCCGTTTCCACCGACGCTGCATTTATCGGCCCTTGCAACAAGTTGGGAATGAATGCGGCTGCAGTAAACGCTCCTGCACTATCGGTTGCTGAGGAAACACCAGCGCTCGGCCTCGACGGCCGGTTTGTCGCGTATACCGCCGCGCAGAATGGTCATGCACAAATTTTCCTGCGCGACACCTGCACCGGCGCGCCCGCCGATTGCCAGCCGCACACCGCACTACTATCTACTACGAACGATGGCACCATCGGCAACGCCGACAGCAACACGCCTTCCATCAGCGCCGACGGCCGATTCGTGGCCTTTAGTTCCGCAGCCACCAATCTCGTCGCCAACTCTCCCGCTGGCCGTCAAATCTATCTGCGCGACACATGCGCCGGAGCATCCACCGCCTGCACTCCCCACACTGCTCTCATTTCGGTTGACGAATCCGGCTTGCTCTCCGGCAACGATAACCTCTTGCCTTCGATCAGCTCCTCCGGACGCTTTGTGGCATTTCTCTCGGTCACCTCTTCGAAGTACCCGGCAAATTCCCCCGGCGCCGCGAATTCCGGCTACCGCCAGATTCTTGTCCGCGACACCTGCTTCGGAACCACCAGCGCTTGCAAACCCAGCATGACTCGCCTTTCACTTACGCCCGGAGACGCTAATTCGTTGCAAGGCAAACCCGCCGGCCCTGCGATTTCCAGCTCTGCCCAGGCCGTCGGAGTCTCCACCTCGGCCACGCCAACGCTTTTCACTCGCTCCATCGCCGTCGACGACCGCATCTTCCTGGCACTAACCAACTCCGCGCAAAAATAGTTCGTTGAGTTAGAGAGTTGAGCCAGAGAGAAAAACGAGCTGAGGCCGAACAAAGCAACAAGTTTGTCATCCTGGGGGTCGCTTCTTGCGGCCCGAAGGATCTCAACTCAAAAATAGTGCCAGCTGCGTGTTCGGCATCACTTTCCCAAATACTTTTCCGGTATCGGATTCCCCGGCCGCTCCGAATCCCAATAAATCTCCACGCACCACCACCGCTCGCCATCATAGAAAAACTCCATGCTGTTGATTCCGCGGTCGATTGATTTTCCATCCTTGGTTTCGCGCGACTCGTACGTTGTATAGATATGAGTCATCGCGCCATAGGAGTCGGTCTTTCGGCTGAGCTCATGCTCAAAAAAGCCGTGGTCTAGAAAATATTTTCCCCCGCGCTCGGCATAACTCGCCGGGGTCATCACCACCAAACTTGGCTTGCCATCTTTGGGCGCTCGCACCGCAATCAGCCGCGCATCCTGCGCAAAAAGTGAATTAAAGCGGTTCCAATCCCGCGCTCCCGGCGGCCCGGATATCACGTCATAAATCGCCGCTACGATCGCATCCAGACTCTGCACATCCTTCGGATTCGCAGCATTGATTGCGGCTCCCACCACAGGATGCTCGGTGCCCGCCGCCTTCGCCGGATCTTTCTCCTGCTTCTTTACATCTTGTGGCGCTCGCCCAGTCGCCGATTTTTCCGCTTCGTTTTTCTCTTGCGCGGCTGCGCTTGCTATCAACCCCACGACCATAATCCCAACCACGAACAGCGTTTCAATCAATCTTCGCTTATCGCTCCTCATGACTTCCCTCCGCACTGATCTCTGGTCGCTGATCTCTGATCACTTCTTTTCAGTTAAACCGCACCTTCACATCCGGCCGCTTCTCCAGCTGCACCGAATCGATAAATCGCACCTGCCGGTCGTCCAAAGTCAAAATCATCGACTGCGTGCGAATCCCTTCGCCAAAAAATCTTACCCCGCGCAACAGATTTCCATCGGTCACTCCGGTGCATGCAAAAATCATCTTTTTCCCCGGCGCCAGGTCCGTGGTGTCGTAAATTCGCTTGGTGTCTTTGACTCCCATCTTTTCCAGCCTTTCCGCATCGTTCGGCTTGGCCACGATCAACCTTCCCAGAATCTGCCCGTTTAGACACCGCAAAGCCGCCGCCGTTAGCACGCCTTCAGGCGCTCCGCCAATCCCCATCACCGCGTGCACGCCCGTTCCCACCACCGCCGCCGAAATTCCCGCCGAAAGATCGCCATCCCCAATCAGCCGAATCCGCGCTCCGGCCTTGCGAATCTCCTCGATCAATTTCTCGTGCCTCGGCCGGTCCAGCACAATAATGACCAGGTCCTCCACATCGCGCTCCAGCCGCTTGGCTATGGCTTTCAAGTTATCAGACACCGGAGCGTCCAGATCCACCGCGCCCTTGCACGACGGCCCCACCACAATTTTCTCCATGTATAAATCCGGCGCATGCAACAGTCCACCGCGTTCGCTCGCCGCCAGCACCGTGATCGCATTTGCCGCGCCGGTCGCGCACAAATTCGTTCCTTCCAGCGGATCCACCGCAATATCCACCGCCGGAAAATTCGCTTTCGGAGCGTGGGTCACCAGTCCCACTTTTTCCCCGATGTATAGCATCGGCGCTTTATCGCGTTCGCCTTCGCCGATGACGATCGTGCCGTCCATCTGCAACGAGTCCATGGTTTTCCGCATGGCCTCAACTGCAACTTCATCCGCCTTGTGACGATCGCCAAATCCCATCGTACGTGCCGATGCGATCGCCGCGTTTTCCACCACCCGCAAAAATTCCAGACTCAGCTCGGCTTCCATCGTCTTCTCCGTCCTGCCAGTACAACGGTCGCTATGCTATTCCAATCCCGAGATTAATGCGAAGGCCGAACGTGGAGTTTTCCGTCTCCCCAGACCTGGACTGCCTCTTTCTCCGCGGCTCCGCGCCTCTGCGCGATTCAGCCTTTCTTATTGCCGCCTCCGCCTATTCGTGCTCTCATACTCTCCGCCAGGAGCGCTTCATGCCATCCACTCCCGCCGACTTCCGCCGCCTCGCCCTCAGCCTCCCCGATACCGAACAACGCAAGCACATGAACCATCCCGACTTTCGAGTCGCCGGAAAAATCTTCGCGACCCTCGCCTATCCAAACAAACAATTTGGAATGGTTAAGCTCACACCCATCCAGCAGGACGATTTCGTTCAGTCTCATCCCGCCGTCTTCAATCCGTGCAACGGCGCCTGGGGCCGCAAAGGCTGCACCAACGTCCTCCTCGCCAACGCCACCAAGCGGGTCCTCAAAGAAGCCCTTCTCGCAGCCTGGCGCAATCATGCCCCCTCTGATCTCGCTCTCAAATCGCTTCGCAAACGCACCAAATAATTTGTGCGCTTACTTGTCTAACGGTGCTGGCTCACCGACAACACGTTCCCGTCCGGATCCTTGAACCATGCAACCTTATCCCCGCCCGGCGTTGTCCAAATCCCGTGCTCTTTGTCCGCCACCCACGGATATTTTTCGGTCTCCACACCTTGCTCTGCCAGCCACCGCACCACCGCCTCAACATCGCTCACTTCCCACCCCAGCACCGTGCTTTGCAGCGGCGCAAACGCTGCCGCTTTCACGATTCGAACCAGGTTTTCTCCCGCCCGCATCACCAGCGCAAACGGATTGAGCATCACAAATGTAAGTCCCAGTTTCCCCTCATAAAACTCCCGAGCCTTCCCATAATCCATCGTCAACAAAAATCCCACCATCTTTCCCGTCGTCAACATCGTGATTCCATCCTTTCAACTCCCACTGGACTCCGCCTTTATCTCATTACTTGGTTACTTCTTTACTTCAATTCTTTTAGAATCTTATTCATGTTCGACTTTCACCGCTTCTTGCTGTTCTTCGCCGCCGCTCTCCTTCTCGCCATCACCCCCGGCCCGGGCATTTTCTACGTTCTCGCCCGCACCCTCGCCGGAGGCCGCCGCGAAGGTTTTCAATCTTCCTTCGGCACTTTTTTCGGTGGACTCTTCCACGTCTTCGCCGCGGCCCTCGGAGTCTCCGCCATCCTGGCCGCTTCCGCCATCGCTTTTCACACCGTCAAGTACGCCGGCGCCGCCTACCTCGTCTTCCTCGGCGTCAAAATGATTCGTTCACGCAACGCTGAGCTACCGACAGAAACCGCAGCTCCGAGCGGCGACGCCTTTCGCCAAGGCATCTTCACCGAAGCCCTCAACCCCAAAACCGCTCTTTTCTTTCTCTCCTTCATCCCACAGTTCATCGCACCGGAACGCGGCCACATCTTTTTACAGTTCGCCACCCTCGGCGTCCTCTCTGTCTCGCTCAACACCGCTGCCGATCTACTAGTCGTCTCCCTCGCCGCGCCCCTCGAACGCAAACTCAAATCCAGCGCCGCGTTCCGCCGCCGTCAACGCACCGCTTCCGGTCTCGGAATGATCTCACTCGGCGCGTACCTGGCACTCTCCGACGCCAGATAAATCTTCCCCACGCACCAAGCGCAAACCGCATTGACAATCCTCCCTGCCTGCCTTCTAATCGTCCCTTCGTAAACGTTTACGCCCTTGCCTGACCCCATGCGTCACAAAGCCACTCTCTTCGACATCGCCGGCGCTCTCGGTATCTCCACCGGTACCGTTCACCGCGCTCTTCACAATCATCCCGGCGTCAGCTCCGCCACTCGTTCTCGCGTTCTGCAAGTTTCCCGTTCGCTCGGCTATCGTCCCAATCTCGCCGCCCGTTTTCTCTCGCAACGCAAAAACTTTCGCATCTCCGTCAACACCCTCGTCGGCACCACTTCTTACTGGAACGAAGTGCGTGGCGGTGTCGCCGACGCCTCTCGCGCGCTCGGCATGGACAACGTCGAACTCGATTTTCGCACTTACCCGCTCCTCGGTGACGGGGAAGGGGACGCCCTTCGTGCTGCTCTCGACTCTGAATCTCACGGCATCATCGTTTATCCCAGCCGCCCGAAAACCATGCGTACTTCCATGCGCCGCGCCATCCGCGCCAAAGTTCCGGTCGTCTGCGTTTCCACCGACGCCCCAGAAACTGGCCGCCTTGCTTGCGTTTCCATCGATACACTCGCCAGCGGATCGCTTGCTGCCGACCTCATCGGACGATTCTGCTCCGGCAAAGGCAAAGTTGCTGCCACTTTGAGTGCGCTTTCCATCAACGAACATGCCGAAAAAGTTCGCGCCTTTCAGTCCACCCTTGCAACGCTTCACCCGCGAATGAAACTTCTCGCTCCCGTCGAAGACCACGACATCGAGTCCGAAGCTTACGATACGTGCCGCAAGCTTCTAGCCGCTCATCCCGATCTCGCCGCAATTTATGTCACCACTGAAGCCTCCATGCCCGTTATCGCCGCCGCTCGCGATTCCGGTATGCTCGGCCAACTCACCATCATTACCACCGACCTTTTTCCCAAACTTGTCGATGAACTTCGCTCCGGCAACGTCGCCGCAACTATCCATCAACGCCCGCGCACTCAGGGACGTCTCGCGTTTCAAGTGCTCTACGATTTTTTGGTCGATGGCCGCTGCGCCAACCCACAAGTCACTCTCGCTCCGCATCTGGTCATGCGGGGCAATCTTGATTTTTTTCTGGCGCGCCATCCCGTCGGCGAACGTGCCATGTCCGCCTCCGCTGGCGCCGAAAGCAGTGATGCCCAATCTGCTGGCGAAGCCGTCGACCTGGACAATTTTGAGTAGGAGCCGCTTTTGCTTTGAGTAGGAGTCGCGATTACACAGGTCCTAGGGAGGGCACGGCTTTAGCCGTGCCGAAAACCAAGGAAAATACCGGGGTTTTAACCCCTGAGGTCATACTTTCGTGGACAGAGGTCTTGTTTAGATATTTAAAGTGTTTTTCGTAAGGAGAACTAACATCTACTTCCTCGGCATCGACGTTGGCACCGGCGGCACTCGCGCTCTGATAATGGACACCCAGGGCCGCGTCATCTCTTCCGGCACCGAAGAGCACGCCCCCTTCGCTTCGCCGCAGCCCGGCTGGGCCGAGCAGGATCCCCTCGACTGGTGGCGCGCTTGCGGCATCGCCGTAAAGAAAGCTCTGCAAAAATCCGGCATTCGCGCCGAAGAAATTGCCTGCATCGGCTTCTCCGGCCAGATGCACGGCGCCGTCCTTCTCGACGCCGCCGGCGAAGTCGTTCGCCCAGCCCTCATCTGGTGCGATCAGCGCACCGAAAAACAGTCTCGCGAACTTTCCGAACAATTCACCACCGAAAAACTCATTCAGCTCACCTGCAACCCGCCGCTCACCAATTTCACGCTCACCAAAATTCTCTGGGTCCGCGAAAACGAGCCGCAACTCTGGGCCCGCGTTCGTCACATCATGCTCCCCAAGGATTACGTCCGCTTCCGCCTCACCGGCGACCGCGCCATCGACCAAGCCGACGCTTCCGGCACGCTGCTGCTCGACGTCGCAAAACGGAAATGGTCCGATGAAGTTCTCTCCGGCACCGGCATCGATAAAAGTTTTCTGCCCGCGCTTTACGAATCACCCGACGTTTGCGGAAAACTCAACGCTGAGGGCGCCGCCGCTACCGGCCTGAAGATCGGAACGCCGGTCGTAGCAGGCGCTGGCGATCAAGCCGCTGGCGCCGTCGGCATGGGCATTGTCCGCGCCGGAGTCGTCAGCGCCACCATCGGTACATCCGGAGTGGTCTTCGCCGCGACCGATCGCCCAGCGCTCGATCCTCGCGGCCGTCTCCACACCTTCTGCCACGCTATTCCCGGTCGCTGGCACGTTATGGGCGTCACCCAGGCCGCCGGGCTTTCTCTCCGCTGGTTCCGCGACACCTTTGGTGTTGCCTCTCGGGAGGGCACGGCTTCAGCCGTGCCGAATAGCCCAGGAGAAAAAGGGGCTTTAGCCCCTGCGGTTTCACCCGCTCCGCGCGATCCCTACGAATTTCTCTCCGAAGAAGCCGCCACCGCCCCTCCCGGCGCCGAAGGACTTCTCTGGGCGCCCTACTTAATGGGCGAACGTACCCCGCATCTCGATCCCAACGCGCGCGGCGCGCTCGTCGGCATCACTCCTTCACACCATCGCGCCCACATCGTCCGCGCCATCCTCGAAGGTGTCGCCTTCAGCCTGAAAGATTCCTTCTCCATTTTCGAAGAGATGCAAGTTCCCGTCACCCAGATCCGCCTCGGCGGAGGCGGCGCCCGTTCACCCCTGTGGCGGCAAATTCAAGCCGACGTCTACGCCCACGAAGTCGAATTGGTCGCCGCCGAAGAAGGCGCAGCCTACGGCGCCGCCATTCTCGCCGCGGTCGGCGCAAAACATTTCGCCTCCGTCGATCAAGCCTGCGACGCCGTCATCCAAATCGCTTCCCGCGTCGCTCCCCATCCCGACAACTCTTTCCTCCTGCAAAAAAACTACGGCTCCTTCCGTCGCCTCTACCCCGCCCTCCACTCCATCTAGTTTCAACTTTACGTTTTCTCTCCATGTAGTGCCGGGCTTTAGCCCGGCGCCTTTCCTTTCTTCTCTGCGGGTGCCTCACCCTCGACTTTTGAGGGTGGGTCTTCTCTTACGTCTTTGATTTTATGGCGCAGGCATTCCTGCCTGCCCCGCCTTCGCGGGGGCTGTGAGGTTTGCTTCTCTCTTTCAAAATCTTCCAACCGAATCAATATTTCTGTCTACAGCACCCTTGCGCTACTCTATCTCATCGATGCTCTTCCTCCGCCGCCCCAACAATCAGCAAATCCACATGCTTCTTTCCGCACGCAAAACCTTGCCATTCTCTTATTCCGAAATCGGCGCCACTCGCTCCACTCCGCCGCCCGGCTATCGCATCAACCACATGCGCGCGCTTCTCGGTACCGGCAAAGAACTCCACGACCGCGCCGTAAAATCGCTCCTCCGCTGGCAGCTTCTAGCTCCGCCTCCGAAAAAAGGCAGTACCCGTTCGGCCGCACTTCAGATTTTCCCGGACGACCCGCCCATGCGCCCGCAAACCAACGTCGCGATGCTCTCCAGACATTTCGGTGTGTGGTCTCTGGATTTCTGTCGCGTCGTTTATGTTCTGAACGCCGAACCAGAAAAAAACGGTTCCATCGAACGCACCGGCTTCGCCTACGGCACTCTTCCCGGCCACGCCGTCCGCGGCGAAGAAATTTTCTCCGTCGAATGGCGCCCCGCCACTCAGGAAGTCTGGTACGAAATCTTCTCCTTCTCCCAACCCGCCAATTCTTTGATCCGCCTAGCCGGCCCCCTCGCCCGCCGCGCTCAACTTCGTTTCGCCTCCGCCTCCCTTAACGCCGCAAGCCTTTCCGTCCAGCCTTAGCTCGCGTGCAAGAATGTTTCATCCCTTTCCCGGTCGTAATTTTGCTCTGCGAATTCTCTGCGCCCTCAGCGCCTCTGCGTTATCTTTTTCCTTTGCTTGGTTTTCTTATTGCGAACTCTTTCAATACTTACGAGTTGGCTATCTTCTGAGTTCTTTAGAAGGAATACTTCCAAAAAAACGGGAGGGGGGCTGCCGGGTCATCGCGCACTCCGACTTGGTCGGAGAGGGGGCAGTTCCAGCAGCTAACCAGGTCCGAGGCGTTTCATCCGTGCAGGTAAGTTTTCCATCCTAGGTAATTGTTGGCGGCTTCGTAAAGCGCGGGGGCCACGCTGGAAAAATTCGCGGCGACATGATGCTCGTAACCGTTTTCGCAGATGTATCGCAACAGCTTCTGCATTTCCGGAATTTCCACCACGCCCGCACCGCCGAACGTTTCCAGCGCGTCATCCGTGAATCTTCCTTCACCGACATACCCGCGGATCACTCCTTCGCGGTCGATGGTCGAAAACCGCGCGTAGCTCATCGCGCCGCTTTTCACTTTGCCATAGCATGTTCCGAACGTGTTGTCCTTGCCGACCGTTCCCGCGATGATTTCCTGGAACTCCATGCGCACTTCGCGGAAAAAATGCTTCGGCAGATTAGAGCAGTGGAAACACACCGCCTTGTTCGGGTCTGTCCCGTAATTGTTGTTCCAGTCCAGCAGCGCGCTGGGCGTTCCGCTGGCCAGCGCCAGCATGTGCATGCTCAGCGTGCCGCACACATCCACTTCGCAAGCGCTGGAAAGCAGATTGTCGCTCATCATGCTCATAATGGTGCACGGCACGATGCCCAGATTTTCTTCCAGCGACGTCCAGCACTGCACCGCGCTCACCGCCACGTCCGCCTGCTTCATCCACTGCTCGGTCACCACACCGAGCTTGGCCATCTTAGTCAAGGCCAGCTCCGGCACGCCGCTGGTGCTCACATATTTTTTGATCGCCGCAAGTTTCGCCACCACCGCATCATCGGTATCTTTCATTCGCCCGATTCGCCCCAGCACTTCGCTCAGGTCCAGCGTCTCGATCGAAATGCCACTCGCTTCCATCAATTTTTCGCTATAACGGACCGTGTTGAATGCCGCCGGTCTCGCGCCAATCGCGCCGATCCGCAAATTCTTCAGCCCGCGCACTACCCGGCACACTTGGGCAAACTGTTCCAGGTCTTTCGCGAACCCCGCCGAATCCAGCGCCACCGTATGCAACTTGGTCAGCGAGTACGGAATTCCATACTGCTTCAAATTGTTGCAAGCCGACATTTTTCCGCAGAAGCTGTCCCGCCGGTGGGTAATGGTCATCTTCGAAGCGGAATCCGGAGTGGCCTGCACCAGCACCGGAACTCCCAGCCGCGCCAGCCGCAGCGTATCCGCAATCGCCCGCTCTTCGCCGAAGTTCGGCAACGTCACGATCACTCCATCAATCTCTTTTTCGTGCTTGCGGAAAAGTTCCGCGCAGCGCTTGGCCTCTTCGTGGGTTTCCACTGCGCCGTACTTGCTCTCATCAATTCCCAGCGCCACCGCGTTCATTCCGGCTTTCGCCAGCGCCGCCAGAATCTCTTCGCGCCCGCTCTTCGCCAAATGATCCGGAAAGAATCCCCGGTTCCCGACGATTACACCCATCGTCATTTTCTTTTCGTTTGCCATAAGCCAGCTCTCGACCTGACTTTCAAATTAGATTTGCGGTGGCCCGCCTGCGGTTTTTTTGCCCAGCCCTCGACAAGCTCGGACAAAAAAATCTTTTCTTGGCACGTCTCGCTGTTTAAGCGGCTTTGCTCTTCGGGCGGAATTTCGCCAGGTACACCGCTCCCAGCACGATCATCAGCGCGCCCCACCACACCGGCGCGTGTTTATTCGCCAGCACCACGTCCGATGGTTGCGACCACTGCATCAGTCCGCTGCCAAATATCAACAAACCGTAGATGAACAACAGCACGCCCACAAAAAACCACACCGGTATGATTTCGTGTTTTTCGCTCATGGCCTCACCAGAAAATGATTTGCAGTACAACCAGGGCCGCCATCGCCACTCCGCCCCAGAAAATCGGCCGGTGCAGCAATCCAACTTTTTCTTCGTGCGCTTTTTCCGTCAGGCTGTACACCAGCCCCACCAGCTCCGATTCCGCTCGCGGTTTGGTCACCATCGTCACCAGCACCGTAACCACCACGCACGTGGTGCACGACCAAAGCGACTGGAACATGTCCTGCGCCAGTCCCTGCGCATGCGGATTAAACGTAAACAAGCCTATCCATTGCTCGGCCGATTTTCCGAACAACGGCAATTTTCCGTGCATCAGCAGGAACATGGTTACCGACGAGGTAGTTCCGGCCAGCAATCCCCAGAACCCGCCCTCCTTGGTCACCCGCTTCCACATCATCCCCAGCAGCACGGTGCCAAACAGCGGCGCGATGAAGAATCCGAAGAGCGCTTGCACGTAATCCATGATGCTGGCGAAACCCATCACCAAATACGCGGTACCGATGCTGATGAACACGCCAATCAAAGTGCACCAGCGGCCCATGGAAACGTAGTGCGAGTCCGGCGCGGTCTTGCGGATGAACGGGCGATACAGGTCGTAGGTCCAAACCGTGGCGAACGCGCTGACGTTGCCTGCCATGCCTGCCATGAAGCCGGCAACCAATGCAGTGATGCCGAGTCCGAGCAAGCCTGGCCCGCAATAGCGCGCCAGCATCAGTGGCAGCACATCGTTATAAGTCAACTGACCGGCGTGAGCTTCGCTTGCGGGAACCAGATGCATCGGAAGAACCGCGAGGCCCAGCAAGCCCGGAAGAATGACAATCAAGGGCACGGCCATCTTGAAGAAAGATCCGAGCACCGGAGCCAGTTTTGCGGAACGAATATCCTTTGCCGAAAGCACCCGCTGCACGACCAGAAAATCCGTGGTCCAGTAGCCCATGGATTGCACCATCGCCAGTCCAAACACGATGCCCGTCCAGTGCATACCCATCGGATTGTCCTGGACGTGGCCCATGTTGCTCCACATGTGGGTGAAGTCCTGACCCGGGAAGTTGTGCTGGATGCGGGCAACCATGCCTTTCCAGCCACCGGTTTCAATCAAGCCCAAAATCGGAATCAGCAGCGCGCCAAACCAGATCAGGAAAAACTGCAGCACCTCATTGAATATCGCGGAAAACAATCCACCGGCCGCCACATAAATTGCCACGGTGATCGACGAAACAAAAATGCTGAAATTCAAGTCCCAGCCGAGAACCACTTTCATCACCACGGCCATGGCGTACATGTTCACGCCGGACATCAGGATGGTCATGATCGCGAAAGTGATCGCGCTCAATCCGCTCGCTCCAGTGCCGTAACGCAACTGCAGATAGCCGGGCACCGAATGCGTTTTGGAAATGTAATAAAACGGCATCATCACCAGGCCCAGAAACAGCATGGCGGGTATCGCGCCGATCCAATACCAGTGCGCGGCAAGAATTCCGTATTGATACGCCGAGCCAGCCCAGCCCAACAGTTCCAGCGAGCCGAGATTGGCGGAAACGAATGCCAGCCCCGCCACCCACGCGGTCATTTCGCGGCCAGCCATGAAAAAATCCTCGCCGGTAGTCGCGAACCGTTTCAGGTAAAAACCAATGACCAGCACCAACGCAAAATAAATTACGACAATCGCCAAATCGACCGGCGCAAGCTTTACCAGCCGCTCGGTCAAGATCATTCCCAAGAGTCCCGTCATCGTTGCCTTCCCGCTGGTGAGTTCAAACTGGCCTCAGTTTCGCTTGGTGGTGCTGGCGCAGATTTCCAACCGGCAGTTATCGCTTACTACGCGCTCTACAGCGCGCCGCTATGATTGACGAAACCGCTGGTTGGTTACAAGGCAAAAGATTTCGGAGCAAGCCGTTCGTCATCCTTGCAGAAAAATTTGCAGCCAGCCATTTTAGTCGCGGCACAACGCACGTTCCGGAAGGTACAAAAAATCACCCCAGGGGCGGTCCCCAGAAAAATTGGGGGTAGGAGACCAGCCCCGAAGGGTGAGCACCCTGAAATCGGATCAGGGAAGGGGGTGAAAAGAGGAGCGAGAAAACGAGGGCGGCAAGGGCTTTACCGTTACCGTAAACGTTTACGATCCCCAAGTACACGTTTACACTGATCGCAAAACCTTGTCAAGTTTCCACTTTGCCGCTAGAGGTGTTCGAAATCGGACTCGCATCGGCGCTCGGCCCGGCGTTCGACGTCCGGCGCTCCGCT
>Ga0137418_10001979_pt1 | contig 18820 bp, 22 predicted proteins | sample CZODoug3_1_2_16f_FD_122242 | JGI IMG/M metagenome (GOLD analysis project Ga0137418, IMG submission 122242) | Vadose zone soil fungal communities from Angelo Coast Range Reserve, California, USA - CZODoug3_1_2_16fungal (Hybrid Assembly) | ecosystem: Environmental > Terrestrial > Soil > Vadose... | reverse complement strand
CGACCACCGCGGCGCCGGCGCATACGACATCCTGCAGCTGCTGGCGACGCGCGTCTTCCCGGCGGCCGGGACCGACCGCCGCGCGGTACGCGACTACCTCGCGCGCATCGGGCGCGATCTGCCCGCGTACGACGGCGTCACCGGCGCGATCGCGTTCGACGCCCGCGGCGACGTCCCCGCGAAGCCGGTGGTGATCGGCGTAGTGCGCGGCGGCCGGATCGTCACGGAGGCGGCGGCCCAATGAGGCTGCCCTCGCTCGACACGATCCGCTGGCGGATCGTGCTGGGTCTCGCCGGCTTGTTCGGCGGGCTCGTCGTCGCGTCCGTGGTGGGAGTGACATCGCTGGCCTCGTTGCGGCGCTCGCTCGCCGCCGAGATTGAGACCCTGCGGACCTCGGCCGAAGTCGGCAATGGTCTCGTGACGTCGGTGTTCGAGGAAATCCGCTCGGCCGAGCAGTACCTGAGTGCGCCGAGCCCAGAGGCGCGCGACCAGTTCCAGGCCGCCGCGGACGGCGCGTTCCGCTACCAGAAAGACCTGGACGGTCTCGCGGGGCTGACGGAGAGCGATCGCATCACGGTGAGCAAGATCAAGCAGCTGCAAGCCTCGATCCACGTGAACTACTCCATCGCGCACGCCCTGCTCGACCTGGGCCGGACGCGCGAGGCATTGGCGCAATCGGAAGGGGCGCGTGGCCCCGTGGGTGACCTGACCCGGCTGGTGCGCGAGCTCTCGGCGCGGCAATCGGAGAAAGCGGGTCAGGCCGGGGAGCGGCTCAGCGCGGTGGCGGCGCGGCGAGAGCTCATCCTGTGGCTCGTGCTGCTGACCACGACAGCGATCGGCGTGATGGTCGGGATACTGACCCTGCGTTGGGTGGAGGGGCCGCTGGTCCGGCTCGTGACAGCGGCCGAGCGGTTCGGCGGCGGCGACCTGCGCCCCGTGACGACGGGCCACATGCCGCGGGAGTTCCAGGTGCTGGCCGACGCGATGCGGCAGATGGGCGAGCGACTGCGAGGCATCGTCGGAGAGGTGGTCAGCTCAGCGGACCAGATCGCCGGCTCGGCGAGCGATCTGTCGGCGGTCAGCGAGGAGCTCGCCGCGTCCTCGAGCGAGGTGTCGACCGCGATGGTGGAGATCGCGGGCGGCGCCGAGCATCAGCGCAGCGAGCTGCACGCGATCCAGACCGGCCTGGAGCAGATGCGCCGGGCGACGGCCGAGATGACCGAGGCGGCGGCCCGCGTCGCGCGGCTCGGCGAGGAGATCCGCACGGTGGCGGACCGGCATCGCGGCGACGTCGCGGCGGCCGGGAATACACTGCTCGACGTGCGCGAGGTGGTCCGGACCACGGCCACCGAGGTAACGCAGCTCGCCCAGCAAAGCGCCTCGATCGACGACTTCGTCGATCTCATCAAGCGCATCTCGTCGCAGACGAACCTCCTGGCGCTGAACGCCGCGATCGAAGCGGCGCGCGCCGGCGAGCACGGGCGGGGGTTCGCCGTCGTCGCCGAGGAAGTGCGCCAACTGGCCGACGAGTCGGCGCGCGCCGCCGAAGACGTCGCCCGCACGACCGCGGTGATCCGCGAGCAGGTCGAGGAGGTCACCGCGACGATGTCGGTGGGTCAGGCGAAGGTACGCGGCATCGAGTCGGTGGCCGAGGGAGCGGCGCGCGGCCTGGCGGAAATCGTGGCTGCCGTCGAGCAAGTCGAGCAGGCGGCCGCGCGCGTGACCGGCGCCGCCCAGGATAACCGCGGCATCACCGAGCAGCTGGGCCAGCGTGCCCAGCAGGTCGTCACGCGGGCGGTGTCACACGCCTCGAGCGCCGAGCAGGTCACCGCCGCCACCGAGCAGCAGGGAGCCTCCACCCAGGAAATGGCCGCGGCCGCCGGAGAACTGCTTCAGGCGGCCGAGAAACTGCGCGGATTGGTTCGAGGCTTTCGGATCTAGCGGCGGGCTTTCTTCTTCGCCGGCTTCTTCGCCGCGGGTTTTGCCTTCTTCGCCTGTTTCGGCTTGCGCTTCCCCAACGCGTCCTGCGTCTCGGCCAGCACCCGGTCTCCCTCGTCCGCACCGATCAGGCCGCGCCGCACGGCGTACCGGATCAGCTCCTCGGCGTCTTCCACCTCGAACTCGCCCAGGCCTACGGCGCCGCGGATCGCTTTGATCAGCGCGTCCGCCACCGGACTGCGCAGCACGCTCGCGATGCCGGGGAGGGTCTCGAGCAACGAGGAAATCTGCGATCCACCGAGCTCGGCTGGCACCGGGACCCGTTGCTCCGAGGTTGAATGTCGCGCCAAGCTACACCCCCCCTGCGAGGCCGTCAAGAAAAGGGCTAGATTCCCCCGTTGGAGGCGAATCGTCGTGGGTCGAAGGGGCATCAAGGAGTTTCGGGCGCCGGAAGCGCTGGCGCTGATCGCGGCCGACCGGGACCACCTGCCGCTGGTGTGCCCGTCGTGCGGTACCCGGACCATACATCGGGTGCCCCGCCGCCGGCCCTTGCCCTCCACCGAGGTCGAGCCTCGGGCGGAGCGCATCAGCCTGATCTGCGCCACCTGCGGCCGGCACGCTTCCTACATCGCCCGGGGCCTCGAACCGCCGCGCGACGCGACCATGGACCCGCGGGAAGTCTAGATCCGAGAGGAGACCAGGAAACAGCGTGGCCGGTGACGCGATTCAAATGATGGGCACGGTGACCGAGGTGCTGCCCAACACGACGTTCCGCGTGAAGCTCGAAAACGGCCACGAGGTGCTCGCCTACGTGAGCGGCAAGATGCGGAAGAACTACATCCGCATCCTCCAGGGCGACCGGGTGGCGGTGGATCTCTCTCCCTACGACCTGACTCGCGGCCGGATTACCTACCGATACAAGTAGTCGTCAGCGGTCAGCGTCCGGCTCCTAGGGTCAATCCCACCAGCAGGTTCCGGCCCGGCGCGGGTTCGTAGTAGCGGCCCGCCGCCGCGTTGATCACGACCGACCCCACATACTTCCGGTTGAAGGCGTTCTGGACTGCGACGAAGGGGGCGAGGTGCGGGCCATCCCAACCGAGGCGCAGGTTCGTCACCCACCAGGGTGCGGTCTCGCGGCTGAGTGTGTCGTCCACCGCGTAGCCCGACGCGTGCTGGGTCTCGATTTCGCCCCATCCGCCACGGAATGAGGCCGGTCGCGCCCGCAGTGCAAGCCGCAGCGTCTGTTCCGGGACCCCGGGCAACCGCCGTCCGTCGAGCACGTGGTTCGTGCCACCCGCGGTGAACGCATAGCGGCGGTAGCGGAAGTCGGAGTAGGTCCAGGTCACGTGGAGGTCCACCCCCCGCAACAGGGTCGTGGCCGCGGCGAGCTCCACGCCGCGGTGGCGCGCACTCCCGGCGTTCCGGAAGAAGCGGCGCCCGGGCGACCCCGCGATCTCGAAGCTCACGAGCTCATTCCGCACGTCGGCCTGATATACCGCTACTTCCCACCGGCGGCCACGCGCGCCCACCTCGTAGGTCCATGCGCGCTGGGGCGACAGGCCGGTGTTGAACCCCCCCGCGGTGTCGGGCCGATTCGCGAGCTCGGTCGTGGTCGGCGTCTCGAACGACGAGCCGGTGCTCGCGTATACGGTCACCGCGTCGCTCGCCCGCAGCGTGGCTCCGAGAGAGCCCGACAGTGCCGCCATCACCCGCCGCCCCGAGTCGTTGCGGTACTTGAGATTGACCGACGAATCCCCAACCAGTCGATCGCCCACATCGAAGCTCACCCGGTCGTAGCGCAGGCCGGCCGTGAGCGTGGTGCGGGCAGTGAGGTCCGTAACCGCCTGCACGAAGGGGCCCACCTCGGTGACGCGCTCCAGCTGGTCGAGCGAACGCACAGTGTCGGGAGCCCCTCTCACATTCCCGAAATTGGCGCGGTCGTCGCGTTGGCGTTGCAGGTCGATCCCCGCCGTGACGCCTCCGCCGCGGCGCGTGAACACGGCCCGCGTGCCGTACGCGGTGCGGCGCACGCGGATATAGGCGAATGTCTGGGGATTCTTGAGATCGCGCCCGAGTCCGAACAGCGTGACGGAAGCCTCGTCACCGGACGCGAACTTCCCGCGCAGCGTGGCGCCGGCCTGACCCTGGAGCACGTCCTTCCCAGCGTGAGTGGCAAGATTCACCGGCGGCACGGTGTCGCGGTTGCTTCTTAGCTCGCCGAGGTTCAAAGCTCCGGGGTTGTCGGCGCGCGGCTGGTCGCCGACGTCGGCGAGCGCGGTGAGCGACCAAGTCGGTCCGAACGGCATCCGCAGGCGCGCGCCCAGGGCCCGCAAGTCGGCCGCGCTGTGATCGCGCTCGCCTTCGTACGCGAGGTGGGACGCGGTGATCGTCACGCCCCCGCTCCCTCCAACCCGCGAGCGCATGGTGGTTTGCCATTTGGACCACGTGCGATCCAGATGACGGTCGAACGTCCCCGCCACGACCCGCACCTCCCCGCTCCGCCGCGCGGGCGGCGTTGGGTCGGTCCAGATGCTAATCACGCCTCCGGAGGCATTCCCGTACAGCGCGGAAGCCGAGCCACGCAGCACCTCGATCCGGTCCGTCGCCCCCAGCTCCAGGTGCGTGAGCTGACCCTGTCCATCGGGGAGGGTCTGGGGGATGCCGTCGATGAGGATCTTGACGCCGCGCACGGCGAAGGCCGAGCGGCTGCCGAAGCCGCGGATGGACAGGCGTTGGTCGAGCGAGAAGTTGTAGCGGTTGGCGGCGTACACCCCCGGCACGCCGGCCAGGGCTTCATCGAGCCCCCACGTCGGCCGTCCGGGAGCGAAGTCCTGCTTCTGCACGACCGCAACAGCGAACGGGAGACGGGCGAGCGGCAGGTCCGCGCGCGTCACCGATACGGTGACGGGGGGCAGTGTATCGGCGGGGAGATGCTGTGCGACAGCCGCGGAGGCCGCGCACGCCGCGGTCAGTACGACAAGGCTTACCGCACGCATGCCTTCCCGCTCTCGCGGGCGATGTAGTGGATCAGCGCCTCCACCTCGTCGTCCGCAAGCCGCAGCATCGGCATCGGCACGTTGTTGTTCTGCTTCAGCAGCGCCTTGGCAAGCGAGTCGGTCGCGAGCATCGCCGTGGGATTCTTGAGCCAGCGCCGCAGCCAGTCGAGGTCGCGCGTCGCCGTCACCCCGGCGAGGTCCGGGCCCACGCGCTTCCCCTTGCCGATCGAATGGCACCCTACGCACGCCCGGCTGCTGAAGAGCGCCTCGCCGCGCTTGGCCAACGCCGTGTCCACGAGGAGACGGCAGGGCGCGCCCTGCGCGGCCAGCGGCGCCAGCCCGACCACGAGCAGACCCGCGAGCAGCAAACTCTGCCATGAACGCTGTGTCATAGGGATTGAAATGTATCCGGGTTGTGGGGATCAGGAGGGGTGCCGGAACAGCCGATTCCAGCGGATCCGGAACGGGTCAGTGGCGACGCTCATGTAGATGAACAGCGGCCGGCCGCGGATGTGCGGTCGCGGCAAGAAGCCCCAGAACCGGCTGTCGTACGACTCGTCGCGGTTGTCGCCCATCATGAAGTAGTGCCCGGATGGAACGACGATCGGGCCCCAGTCGTGCGTCGTGGGATGGTAGCGCGCGCTGTCCCGGCCGACGTAGTACGGGAGCTGCCACGCCCGAATCAGACGCAAGCGGAATTCCTCGTCCGGCACCGGAGTGACCGCGGTGTGCAGCGCGTACGGCTCGTCGAGGCGCTGGCCGTTCCGGATCACCGTGTCGTGGACCATCTGCAGCGTGTCGCCCGGCGCCCCCATCAGCCGCTTGACGATGTTCAGATTCGGCGTCGAGTCCTCCACCGATCGGAACACGACGACCTCGCCACGATGCGGCGTGCCGTATCCCGGCAGACGCAGGAAATGGATCCCGGTGAGCGGGATCTCCAGCTCGCCACCGAACGCCACTTTGTTGACGAACAGAAAGTCGCCGACGAGCAGCGTGTTCTCCATGCTCGCCGACGGAATGCGGAACGCCTCGATCAAATATGACCGGAGAAACACCCAGATGACGAACGCGACGGCGATCGCCTTGGCCCAGCTGATCACTTCCTCCTTGAACGTCTTACGGGGCGGCGGCAGCGGGGGGCGTGCGGCGGTCACGGGCGCTCCACCCAGTCGGCGATGAAGATATTGGTTTCGTGCGGCACCTTCCCGTGGCGATTCGAGGCCCACACCAGCTGGCGGCCATCGGGGGAGAACATGGGGAATGCGTCAAACTCCACGTTCGTGGTGATCTGCTCCAGGCCCGTTCCATCGATGGCGACCAAGTAGAGATCGAAGTTGCGGGACCGGGGGTCCTTGTAGTTCGACGCGAAGATGATGTGGCGGCCGTCGGGGTGAAAATAGGGGGCGAAGTTCGCACCGCCGATGTTGGTCACCTGGCGTTGATTCCTCCCGTCCACGTCCATCACCCAGATCTCCATGCGCGTGGGCCGCACCAGCTTCCGCTGAATGAGGGCGACATAATCGGCCGAATCCTGCGCCAGCTGCGGGTGCCAGGCACGGTACACGATGTGCTTACCATCGGGGGAGAAGAACGGTCCGCCGTCATAGCCCAATGTGCGTGTGAGCCGCCGCAAGTGGCTGCCGTCCACGCGCATCGTGTAAATGTCCAGATCGCCGTCCCGGAGGGACGTGAAGACAATGGTCGTGCCGTCCGGCGACAGCGTGCCTTCCGCGTCGTACCCGGGATTCGTGGTGAGGCGGCGCACACCCCGCCCGCCCGAGTCGGCGACGTAAATGTCGTAATCGTAGAGCGCCCAAACATAGCCCAGGGAGTAATCGGGGCGCGGCGGGCAGGCGGGGCCGAGGTGCGCGGTGCTCGAGTAGAAAACGCGGCGGTCGCGGTCGAAGAAGTAGCCGCAGGTCGTCCGGCCCTGCCCGCTCGAGACGCGGTGCAGCCCCGTACCGTCGGTGTTGATCACATACTCCTGATCGCAGCCGCTGTCGGCCTCCTGGCGCTGGAAAATCAGCTGGCGGCCGGAGCGCGAGAAATAGGCCTCGGCGTTCTGACCGCCGAACGTGAGCTGACGGATGTTGCCGAGGTGGCGCTCGCCCGAGTCCGCGGGAATGGGCGTGGCCTGAAGCAGCGTCGCAAGAAGGATCGGGATCATGGGACCACGCAAACTAGACGGGGCCGGGAGAAGTGGCAACGTGTTAGATTATCCGCTCCGATGCCCGACCCTCGACCCTCGCGCCAACCCTTGATGGACGCCCTCGGCAAGCTCTGCGCCGATGGAAAAGCGTCCGCCGAGTACCTGTGGCAGGTGCCGGACGACAGTCAGGTCCGGCTCAAGATCGTCGGGATCCTCGAGCAGATTGGGGTGGAGGCTCAGAAACAGAACCGCAAAGAGATGGGCCGCATTGTAGAGGAGCTTGGCACGGCCGCCAAGGCCAGCCCCAGCCCGCAGCAGGTGGACCGGCTGGTGGACGGATTCGACCGTCTGATGAAGTTGTGGCAGGCGGCCAAGTCCGGCCTCATGTGATGGAGAGTCCCGCCCTCGAACAACTCTGCATCGACACCGTCCGCACGCTCGCGATGGACGCGGTGCAGCAGGCGGACTCCGGCCATCCCGGCACGGCGATGGCGTTGGCGCCGCTCGCCTACGTGCTGTGGCAGCGGCATCTGCGCTACAACCCCGCGAATCCCGACTGGACGGAGCGCGATCGTTTTGTCTTGTCGTGCGGGCATGCCTGCATGCTGCTCTACAGCGCGCTCTACCTCACGGGCTACGACCTCGGCCTAGACGACCTCAAGCAGTTTCGGCAGTGGGGCAGCCGCACGCCGGGACACTCGGAGCACGGCGTGACGCCCGGCGTCGAGGCCACTACCGGACCGCTGGGCCAGGGCACGGGGAACGCGGTCGGAATGGCGATCGCCGAGGCGCAGCTCGCCGCGTTGTTCAACCGGCCAGGCCACGCGATCGTCGATCACTACACCTACTTCCTCGCCTCGGACGGCGACCTGATGGAGGGGATCTCCCACGAGGCGTGCTCGCTCGCGGGGCATTTGAAGCTCGGGAAGCTGATCGGGTTCTACGACGACAATCACATCACGATCGACGGCGACACGGCGCTCACGTTCAGCGACGACACCGCGAAGCGGTTCGAGGCCTACGGTTGGCATGTGCAGCGGGTCGCCGACGGCAATGACCTCGACGCTCTCGATAGGGCCATCGAGCACGCCCAGAAGGCGACCGACCAGCCGTCGCTGATCATCGTGCGCACGCACATCGGTTGGGGGAGCCCCCACAAACAGGACAGCGCCGAGGCTCACGGGGCGCCCCTCGGCGCCGAAGAAGTGAAACTCACCAAGCAGAAGCTCGGCTGGCCGTCGCTGGAGCCGTTTCACGTCCCCGCCGAGGCGCTGGCCCAATGGCGCCGGGCGCGGGAGCGCGGCGGGCGTCTCGAAGCCGAGTGGCGCACGCGGTGGGACGCCTACCGCAAGGCACATCCCGATCTCGCGACGGAGCTCGAGCGGCGGTTGGCCGGGCGGCTCCCCGACGGGTGGGATGGGGCGCTGCCGGCGTTCGGTCCCCAGGATGCACAGGCGACGCGCGCCGCGTCCGGAAAGGTGCTCAACGCCATCGCGGCCCGGCTCCCCGAGCTGATCGGCGGGTCCGCCGATCTCGCGGGGTCGAACAATACCGACATCAAGGGGGGCGGCCCGGGCCGCAACTTCCATTTCGGGGTCCGCGAACATGGGATGGCTGCCGCCGTGAACGGCATCCTGCTGCATGGAGGGTTCATTCCGTTCTGCGGGACCTTCCTGATCTTCTCCGATTACATGCGGCCGTCGATCCGCCTCGCGGCACTCACGCATCTCAAACCGATCTACATCTTCACGCACGATTCGATCGGCCTCGGCGAGGATGGTCCGACGCACCAGCCGATCGAGCAACTCGCGGCGCTGCGCGCGATCCCCAACATGACAGTGATCCGCCCGTCCGATGCGACGGAAGTGGTCGAAGCGTGGCGGGCCGCTCTCGTGCACCAACGCGGCCCGGTGGCGCTGGTGCTCACGCGCCAGAAGGTGTCGGTCGTGGATCGCTCCAAATACGCGGCGGCGGCGGGGTTGCACCGCGGCGGCTACGTCCTGGCCGACGCCCCCGGCGGCAAGCCGGATGTCGTGCTTATGGGCACGGGCTCCGAGGTTGAGCTCGTGATCGCCGCATACGAGCGCCTGACGGCTGACGGTCGACGGCCGAGGGCTGTTTCCATGCCTTGCCTCGAATTCTTCGCCAAGCAGCCGCAATCCTACCGTGACGGCGTGCTCCCGCCGGGAGTGCCGCGCGTTGCGATCGAGGCGGCCGCGCCACAGTCCTGGTATCGCTGGGTCGGAGAGGGAGGCACGATCCTCGGGATCGAGAGGTTCGGCGCGTCGGCGCCGTACCAGCGGATCTATAAAGAGCTGGGACTCACGGTGGAACGCGTGGTCGACGCGGCGCAGCGACTCCTTGCCGCACCCCGAGGTGCCCGGTAGGTTTTCACTACAATGACGACACGTCAGATGGCGCTGCGCTGCTGTTGTCCTCCCTCCTGCCCCATGTGTATGGGGCAGCGGTCGACCGCATGACGTAAGCGCCATCCGTTTTGGACGGACGTCACATGGTCGGCCGCGACTCGAGATCCCAGAGTCGCGGCCGATTCGCTTTTTCAGGAGGTAGCAACGATGGCCACGACATTCGATGCAGTCTCCATCGTGGGCGTATCTGGCAGCCCGGCCGCCAGCTCGCGCTCCCGCACGCTACTCGGGAGCGCGCTCGGCGCGCTCGAGCGGTACGGCACGCGCGTGCGGCAAGTCGATCTCGCGGGACTCCCTGCGGACGCCCTGCTCGCCCGTCGCCAGGATCCCGAGGTGGCCGACGCGGTCGCCGCCGTCCTCGGAGCCCGGATCATCGTCGCGAGCACGCCGATTTACCGCGCCACCTACAGCGGGTTGCTCAAGGTCTTCTTCGATCTGCTGCCGCAGGACGCGCTCTCCGGCAAGGTGGCGGTGGCGATCGCGACCGGCGCCACAGCGGCGCATTTCTTGGCCCTGGACCACGGCCTACGCCCGCTGTTCGCCAGTGTGGGCGCGGTGTTGGTGCCGACCGCGGTTTACGGCGTCGATTCGCAGTTCCACGACGGAGCGCCGGACATCGTGCTGCTGGAGCAAGTGGAACGGGCCGTCGCCGAGGCGGCAGCGCTGGCGGGCCTCGTGCCCGTCCTGGAGGCGTGACGCCGATGGCCGCCTCCTGGAGTCGCCCGATCGCGATCTACTACGAGCACCCCCATTGGTTCGGGCCGCTGTTCGCAGAGCTCGAGCGCCGCGGAACACCCCACACGCGGCTGCAGGCGGAGCAGCACCGGTTCAACCCGGCGGACCGGCCGCCCTACGCCCTGGTGTTCAACCGCATGAGTCCATCGGCCTGGCTGCGCGGCCACGGCCACGCCGTTTTCTACACGCATCATTTCCTCGGTCACCTGGAACGGCATGGGGTCCGGGTCGTGAATGGCGCGCGCGCGTTCGTAGCGGAGACGTCGAAGGCGTTGCAGCTCTCGCTGCTCGACCGCCTGGGACTACCCTACCCGCGCACGCGTGTGATCAATCATCCCGCGGAGGCGCCCGAGGCGGCCGTCGGCCTCCGGTTCCCGATCGTCGTCAAGCCCAACGTGGGGGGCAGCGGCGCCGGCGTGCGGCGGTTCGATTCTCCGGAAGCGCTCGCCACGGCCTCGGCGGACGGTGGCCTCGAGCTCGGACCCGATCAGACAGCGCTGGTGCAGGAGTTCATCCCCGCTGAGGAGGGCCGGATCACGCGCGTCGAAGTACTGGGCGGCCGGTTCTTGTATGCGATCCGCGTGTACTCACCGGGCGACACGTTCAACCTGTGTCCTGCCGATGTGTGCCAAACGACGGACGGCGCCGAGCTGGCGCGGGCGGCGTGCCCGGTGGATGCGCCGCGCAACGGATTGCGGGTGGAGGGCTTCGCGCCGCCGCCCCAGGTCGTCGCGGACGTCGAGCGCATTGCGGCGGCATGCGGCATTGAGGTCGGCGGGATCGAGTACGTGATCGACGCGCGCGATGGACAGCTTTACTACTACGATGTCAACGCTCTCTCGAACTTCGTGGCGGACGCGCCGCGGGTCGTCGGGTTCGACCCGTTCGCGCGCCTGGCGGACTTCCTCGAGCAGGAGGCCCGCTAATGCGCTTCGGTTACTGGCTCCCGGTGTTCGGCGGCTGGCTGCGCAACGTCGAGGACGAGGGCATGGCCGCGGAGTGGGCGTACGTGCGGCGACTAGCGCGGGCCAGCGAGCGGCTGGGATTCGACCTCACACTGATCGCCGAGCTGAACCTCAACGACATCAAGGGCGAGGAGGCGCCATGCCTCGACGCCTGGTCGACGGCGGCGGCACTCGCGGCGGTGACGGAGCGGCTCGAGCTGATGGTCGCGGTGCGGCCGACGTTCCATCCGCCCGCACTCCTCGCCAAGCAGGCAGCGAACATCGACCAGATCTCGGGCGGCCGCCTGTCGCTCAACGTGGTGTCGTCGTGGTGGGCCGACGAAGCTCGCCAGTACGGGGTCGAGTTCGACACCCACGACGCGCGCTACGCCCGAACGGCCGAGTGGTTGCGCGTCGTGGACGGACTGTGGACGGAGCCGCGGTTCAGCTTTACCGGCAGCCACTACCGGGTGGAGAACACGGCGCTCCAACCGAAACCACTGCGGCGCCCGCGGCCCACGCTGTACGCGGGCGGCGAGTCCGCCGCGGCCAAGGCCCTCATCACCGGGGCTTGCGACGGCTATCTCATGCACGGCGACCCGCCGGACCGGATCGCGGCGAAGGTCGCGGACATGCGCAGCCGGCGGGAATCGCTGGGGCTGCCGGCGATGATCCACGGCGTGGCCGGCTACGTCGTCTGCCGGGCGACCGAGGTTGCCGTGCGCCGCGAGATCAACCGGATCACCGACGTTCGGCAGAGCGCCGCCGGGTACGCGAACTACGAGCAGTGGCTCGCCAACACGCAGCTGGAACAGCGCGTGAGCCTCGAGGATTACTCGGTCTCGAACCGCGGCCTCAAGGCCGGCCTCGTGGGGACGCCGGAACAGGTCGCGGAGCAAGTCCGGGCGTTCGAGCGGGCAGGAGTTGATCTATTGCTGCTCCAGTTCAGCCCACAGCTCGAAGAGATGGAGCGTTTTTCCGAGGAAGTAATGCCGCTCGTCGGATCGTCAGCCGCCGAGGCGCCCAAGCACCACGCGAGCGGCCTCCCGACCCGAGCGCACGCAGGCTGAGACGCCCGCCCCGTCGTAGCCCGCGCCGGCGATAGCCAGGGGCGCAAGACGCGGGAGGCGGTCTCGCACCGCCGCCAGGTGCGCACCGTGATGCGCCCGATATCGGGGCAGCCCTCGCGACCAGTGGAATGCGCGCGACCAGAGTGGCTCGCCCCGTACGCCGAGGATCGCCTTGAGCTGCGCGTGGGCGAGATGCGCAGGGTCGCCGTCCACCGAACCGAAGAAGGCGCGAACCAGAACGTGGCCATCCGGGGCGCGACCGGAGAATTTCGATGAAGCGTAGGTGCACGCGCGCAGGGACACACCCGCCGCCAGCACAAACCCCGCGCCCTCCAGCCGCCTTCCCATCTGGTCCGCCCCGTACGCCAGCGATACGGTAATGCTCGGCGCGTAGACGACATCGGCGAGCGCGCGGGCACCCGCCACGCCGATCTGCTCGAGCATCCGGCCCGCGCCGTAGGCGGGAAGCGCGAGGACGACACCGTCCGCTTCGTGCGCCGATCCCCCCGTGAGCGATACCCTCCAACCCGCTCGGCCCTGCGCGATTCCGGTCACGCCCTGCGTGAACCGCAGGCTCTTCACGAGCCGCTCGGCAAGCGCCGCCACCGGCTCCGCCATTCCTCCGGCGAAGGTTCGGAACCCTGTCGTGATATCGGAGGCACGTGCGTCGATACCCAGCAACGCCGCGGCACGGCCCTCTTCCAGTGGCTCGAATTCCTTGCCGGTCCAAAGCGACGACCCCCGCGCCTGCTGCCCCACGACTCGGGTTCCGATCCCCAGCTCGGCAGCGAGGGCGGGCAGCTCCGGCTCGGCGGCGAGAAAACCGTCAGGACCACCCTCGATGAGGAATCCATCGCGCCGCTCGGTGACGATCACGCCCCCTGGCCGCCGCTCGCTTTCGAGCACGGTCACCTCGGCACCCGCCTGCGTCAAATCCCACGCCGCGGCGAGTCCAGCTATGCCACCGCCCACGACGACCACTCGGCTCACATCCAGCCCCGTTCACGCGCGGCGGTCCGCACCACGCCGGCGACCGCCGCGACGAGGCCGGGGTCGTCGTTCAGGGACGCGGTGCGCTCGAGCTGGACGCCGAGGCGCTCGGCGAGAGCCTGGTACTCGACGTCGATGTCGTAGAGAATCTCGACGTGGTCGCACACAAATCCGATGGGGACGAGCAAGAACGCCTTTCGACCCTGGCCTGCGAGCTCGGTGATTACGTCGCCCGCGTCGGGGCCGAGCCACGGGTCGGGCGTCGCACCCGCGCTTTGATAGGCGAGGCGCCAGTCTTTGAGACCGCGGCGTGCCGCCGCGGCCGCGGCGCTGGCGCGCAGCTCGTCTGGATAGGGATCGCCCGCGGCCAGGATGCGCTCGGGGAGACTGTGGGCTGTGAAGATCACCTGGACAGCCGACGGACTGGGGAACCGTTGCAGCGCCTGCGCGATGCGCTCCGACACCGCCTCGATGAACGCCGGGTGGTCGCCCCAGCGGCGCACCAGCGCGGTCTCGAAGCGACCCTGCGCCACCTCGAGCAACTTCTTCTCGTAGGCCCCGACCGACATCGCGGAATAGTGCGGCGCCATCACAACCCCCACCACCGCGCGGTGTCCGGCGCGCGCGATGTCGTTCGCCGTCTCCCGGATGTAGGGGTGCCAATGGCGCATGCCTACATAGACCTGGAACGCCGCGCCCAGTTCGCTTCCGACGGCGGCGGCCTGGGCCCGCGTCAGCTCGAGAATCGGCGAACGCCCGCCGATCCGCGCGTAACGTTCGCGAACCTCCTCGAGCAGCTCGGGACTCGTGGGCCGGCCGCCCCTCACGTCGTTCAGGTAGGGCTCGACGTCATCGAGACTGCCCGGGCCGCCGTAGGCCATCAGCAAGACGGCCACCCGGTCAGCCGCCATGCACCAGATCCACGACGGCGCGGACCGCGCCGACGTCCGTCTCGGGCAGCACGCCGTGCCCCAAGTTGAAGATGTGCCCCGGCCGGCCCCCCCCGGCGGCCCGCGTCAGGATGTCCCGCACCTGACGGTCCCGCTCGGGCGCAGGCGCGAGCAGAGCCGCTGGATCGAGGTTCCCCTGAATTGCGTGGGCCTCGCCGATGCGCCGCCACGCGTCGTCGAGCGGAATGCGCCAGTCGACCCCGATCACGTCGCCGCCCGCAGCCGCGAAGTCTTCCAGAAACGGGGCGGTCCCGGTGCCGAAGTGAATGACCGGAACGCCCGCTTCGGACGCGAGTGCCAGCGCCCGTCTGCTGTGAGGCAGCACGTAGGTCCGGTAGTCCTGCGGCGAGAGGGAACCGACCCAGCTGTCGAACAGCTGCAGCGCTTGGGCGCCCGCCCGCGCCTGCGCCGCGAGATAGCCGCCGACGAGCTCCGCCAACTTGCTCAACAACAGGTGCCAGGTGTCGGGTGCCTGGTACATCAACGTCTTCGTCCTGGTGAACGTGCGCGTCGATCCACCCTCGATCGCGTAACTCGCCAGCGTGAACGGGGCGCCGGCAAACCCGATCAACGGGATATCGGTGGGCAGCGCCGCGCGGGCGAGGCGCACGGCCTCGAGGACGTAACCGAGGTCAGCCTCGGGGTCCACGCGCGGGAGGCGCTCGACGTCCGCCTGCCGGCTGAGGGGATTGGCGATGTGCGGGCCTTCGCCGGCCGCGAAGCTCAACCCCAGCCCCAGCGGCTCGAAGGGGAGCAGGATGTCGGCGAACACGATCGCGGCGTCCACACCGAGGCGCTCCACGGGCTGGAGGGTCACCTGCGCAGCCAGCTCGGGAGTGTGGCACAGGTCGAGGATGGAGTGCTGCTCGCGCAACTTGCGGTACTCCGGCATGTAGCGCCCGGCCTGCCGCATGAACCACACCGGGGTGACGTCGGTGCGTTCCCGGCGGCAGGCCTTAAGAAAGCGCAGCTTCGCGGGCCTCGGTGGGAGCGATGAAGATGGTGCCGTCCTCGACCTTCACGCGGTAGGTGGCGACGGCGTGCACGGGGGGGCCGCCCAGCACGCGTCCAGTCTCGAGCGAGAACACGCCTTCGTGCCATGGGCAGGTGACGACGCAGCGCGCCAGGTCGACGGTCCCTTCCGACAGACTGGCGCGCGCGTGGGTGCAGCGGTTGGCGATCGCGTAGACGGTGCCGTTCACGTTGAAGAGGGCGACCGCCTCGTTGTCCGCGTACACCCGCGTGGCGCTCCCGGGGGGCAGGTCGGCCAGTGTCGCGACGGGCGTGAAGCCGTCGGCGCGCGTGGGCCGGCGGGCCACGGCCTGGGCGGAGCCGGCGCCGCCCAACGTATCGAGCATGTCCCACAGGGACATCTGCACGCACGTCAGCGTGGGCGTGTCGCGCAGCGTGTAGGACGACGCCTCGCTCTCCCGCAGCTGCATCACGAGATCGAGGAATTCGGCGGGATTGTCGCCCTCGAAGGCCACGACGAATTCCTGGTCGTCGAGCCCGTAGGAGTACGTCGTGTTGAGGCGGATCGTGGGAAACTTGCGGCCGACGCGAACGTGCTCGTCCATCATCCGCTGGCGTTCCGGCTTGGGCAACGAATACCACGCGCGCGTCTTGACGAACGGGTACACGAACAGGTACTTGGCCGCACTGGGCTGGATGACGAGCCGCTGGTCGTGCTGCGGGTCTGCCGGGAACTCGTAGATCGAGCGCCGCGTCATTGCCAGATAACTGTAGGGGATCGACAGGTAGGCCCCCAGGTCGGTGCGGTTGAGCGCCGTCTGGAGCTCCACGAGGGCATCGAGGTCTTCGGCCACCTGCCACAGCAGGAAGTCGCAGTCGCCGCGCAGTCCCACCAGACCGTAGGGCCGCAGCAGCAGGCGCCCGCGGTAGCGCTCGAGCGCTGCTCCGAACTCGATCTTGGCCGAGGCCTGGCGCTCGGACGACAGCCGCCGCCACGCGGGGTCGAGCTTATAGAACGCGTACCGGACGACTTGACGTTTTTCGGGAGCGGCGGCGGTCATGGGTGAGAATCTAATGCGAGGCGCTCTGCTTGCGCTCCTTGCGGTACCCCCGCCACAGCAAGTAACCGATGGTCACGAAGATGGCGATGGGCAACAGCACGATGAGAATGGCGCTCCAGAAATAAATGAGGTCCATGCGGTCGCCACCGCCATGCATGAGCACCAGCAGTGCCGGAGTCATCGGCCGAGAAAGCGCTTCAAGTTGGTCAGATAGTACCCCAAGGCGACGGCCAGCAGCGCGAAGCCGATGCCGAGCGGCAGCGCGCCCCGCCACAGCGACCACGCGGCGAAACCGGCGCAGAACAGGACGCCGGTGCCGATGAGCAGCTTATGGAAGGGAATCATGACCGGCTAGGCCGCCACCTTGTCGAGCACCATCAAGGTGAGCAGCGCAGGCAGGTACACGATCGAAACGAAGAACACGCGCCACGCGCGCGCGGCGGTCGCCGCGGTGAGCAGCATCGCGCCCGCCGCGGCGTACACGACACCGAACCCGAGCGCGCCGTAGAAGTACAGCGGCCCGGTGATCCCGAGCAGTGTCGGCAGCAGGCTGACGGGCAGCAGGGCCAGGGCGTAGAGCACGACCATACGCCCCGTGTCCTGGCCACTCTCGTCACTCGTCCCGAGCATCTTGAGGCCGCCGGCGCGATAGTCCTCGCGGTACAGCCAGGCGATGGCGAGGAAATGGGGCAGCTGCCAGAGGAACAGGATTCCGAACAGAGCCGCGACGGCGGCGCCCAGGCTCCCCCCGGCCGCGGTCCAGCCGCCGACGATCGGCAGTGCGCCGGGCACGGCGCCGATCAGCGTATTCAGCGACGTGGTGCGCTTGAGCGGCGTATAGAGACAGACGTAGCTGACGAACGTGAGCGCGGCGAGTCCCGCCGTGAGGAGATTCACGGTCGCCGCGAGATAGGCGACGCCCCCCACGGTGATCGCCGACGCGAACCACGCCGCGGCGCGCGGGGTGAGCCGCCCCGACGGGAGCGGCCGGCGCCGCGTGCGATTCATCAAGGCATCGACGTCACGCTCGCGAACCTGGTTCCAGGCGTTGGTTCCGGCCGCGACGAGGGCCGTGCCGATGAGGGTGTGCGCCAGCAGCACGAGGTCCATCCCCCCGCGCGCGCCGAGATAGAACCCGGCGGCGGCGGTGAGGACGACCAGCTGCGTGATGCGCGGCTTTGTCAGCTCGAGAAAGGCTACCAGATCTTCTCCGTAATCACGGCTAACACCAGGATGATGGCGAGCGGTATCGGGACCATGAAGATCGCGCGCAGCCGCCAGCGCTCGAACTTGAGGTGCATGAAGTAGAGGGCCACGAGCAGGGCTTTCCAGATCGCGAAGAACACCAGGATCAGGATGAGCCAGTGCTTCGGGATGTGCGACAAGAACGCGGCGCCGACTTCGATCACCGTCAGCACGAAAAGGTACACCCAGATCAGGATGTAATTCGGGCGGACATGCTCGGTCGTCATGGAGATCCTCAGATCAGGTAGACGATCGTGAACAGGATGATCCACACCAGGTCGACGAAGTGCCAGTACAGCCCGATAGTCTCGATCCCGCGATAGTCCTGCGCCGAGTACTTCTCCGGCAACACCTTGGTGAAATAGAGATACAGCATGCTCACGACGCCGCAGGTGACGTGGAAGCCGTGGAACCCGGTCATCGTGAAGAAGCTGGATCCGTACAGACCGGAGGTGGTGGCCCCATAGCGGACCGCGTCCGTCGCCGCGTGCTCGGCGAGCGTCGAGCCCTCGCGGAAGCCCGCGGGCGTGAAGCCGTGCCCGACCAGCTTGATGTACTCGAACACCTGGACACCGACGAACATCGCGCCGCAGATGATCGTCACGAGCATCCAGAACTTGAGCCCGCCGTCCCGCAGCAGCTTTCCGGGCACGGCCCGCAGGAAGTACTTCTTCCCGTCGACGATGGCCGCGTAGGCCTTCACCATCGAGACGGACGAACAGATGAGCAGGAAGGTGTTGAAGGCCGTGAGCGGCACGTTGAGCACGGCTCCGGGCGCGGCCCAGGGCTCGGTCACACCGAACCGCAGGATGATGTAGGACCCGATCAACGCCGTGAAGAACATCACGTCGCTGGCGAGGAACACCCACATCCCGAGCTTGTTGCTGTAAACGCCCGACCCCGGCTCCGCCGGGACCGGGGGGTGCATCATGTTGGCGGTGGCGGTCGCGTGCGTCATCGCTCGAATCTCCCGGCCGGTTCCTTGTCAGTGGCGAGCTTGACGTGCTGAGGCAGGAAGTCGGAGCTTCCCGCCTCCGGCGCACTGAACTCGTAAGGTCCGCGGTACACGGTGGGCACCCGCTCCCAGTTGCCGTGCGGCGCGGGGCTCGGCAACGACCACTCGAGCCCGTTGTCCTGCCAGGGGTTCAACTCCGCTTTCTTCCCCCGCTTCAGGCTCCACAAGAAGTTGAACACGAACAACAACTGCGCGGCGAACAACGCGAACGCCGCGATCGAGATGAACTCCCTGAGCGGCTGCAGGCCCCTCAGAAAGTCGTACTGCGTCGGGTCGTAGACCCGCCGCATTTCCCCGTTCATCCCGAGGATGTGCATCGGGAA
>Ga0137418_10001976_pt1 | contig 18822 bp, 21 predicted proteins | sample CZODoug3_1_2_16f_FD_122242 | JGI IMG/M metagenome (GOLD analysis project Ga0137418, IMG submission 122242) | Vadose zone soil fungal communities from Angelo Coast Range Reserve, California, USA - CZODoug3_1_2_16fungal (Hybrid Assembly) | ecosystem: Environmental > Terrestrial > Soil > Vadose... | reverse complement strand
GACGGTGAACCCGCGAGCTACGACCACGTCCTTTGCTTGCGTGCCTTGAACCACATGGCCGACGTCGACGAGGCACTGTCCCGCATGGCGATGCTGCTCAAGCCGGCGGGGTCGCTGCTCCTCGTCGAGTGCACGCCGTTCGCCATGCTGCGCGACGCGGAGCAGGTGGCCGCCGCGGACCGGGCGCCGCGGGCCGGGCACCAGCACTTCCGCAACATGGCGAGCGATGACGTTGTCCCGTTCGTCGGGCGCCATGGCTTGCGAGTCGTCGAGCATCATCAGGCGAGCCGGGAAACGAGCAATCAGTGGATACTTCTTCTCGTGCGAGAAGCAGCGGCGGGACGCCCGATTCGCCCGGTACGAAGCGACAAAAACACGCGCCTGAAAGGAGTCTGACTATGAGACCGGTCCCGCCCCGCTCTGAATCCACCTGGCGCATGGTACGCGGTCGCGGCGCCGGTTTCGCCGCGCTGTTGTGCGCATTGCTCGCGGCGCCTCTCGTCGCTGCCGATGATCACAATTATCCGACCGGCGATCCTGTAATCCCTCCCGGAGAAGAAGAGCTCATCGGGACCATGCTGGGCAAAGGCACGGCACTTGATCACTGCGCGCTCATCAGTGGCGGCGTGGAATACACCACTATCAAAGCTTCCTACCGCTGCCTGGGCGGCGAAGTCAGGCTTGAACTCGCCAACCTGCGAAACGCGAGGGCATCGTCCACGCAGACCGGACAGTTCGCCATCACCGTCAAGAGCGGATCCCCGCCGCCGGGCGACCGGTTCTCCTCCTTGGGGTCCGTCCAGCCGCCGGCCGTCTCGAAGTAGCTGCGGACGAGCGTGAGGTGCTGCTGGTCGGTGGTGTCGAGCCAGACGGCCACGGCCTTGGTGGGAAAGCACCGGTTGGAGAAGGACACCACGAAGGGCGCGCCCGGCCGCAGCACGCGACGGACCTCCTGGACCAGCCGCACCGGGTGGATCACGTACTGGATCGAGACGGCGCACATCGCGCCGTCGAACGCATCGTCGCCGAACGGCAGGCGTGGAGCGCGGTTCACGTCGTGGACGACGGACTTCGTCAGCTGCGGATTGTCGGACATCTCCTCGGCGTTCAAGCCGAGCCCGATCACCTCGCGCCCCGCACCATCACGTGGTACGTGGCTGCGCCAGCTGGACATCAGATCCAGCCATCGCCCACCCGCCGGCATCACCTCCGCGTACAACCGGCCGAGCGCGGCGATGGCGCCCTCGTCGATGTGGACGACCTTGCGGGGGGTCGCGTAGAAGGATTCGTCCGACGCCTCGTCGTCCCGCTCGAAGGCGGCGGGCGGAAACACCCCGTCGCCCCGGACGTGCCCGGCGCTCATGCGCCGCCGGTCAGCGCGCGGCGGACGCCTCGCTCATCGTGCGTATTCCTTTCCGCGCCCCACGACCTGGCCCGTCTCGATGTCGATCTCGTCCCGCCGCGGTCCCATCGTGCGCATGGCGTGGAAGCCGTCTTCCACCATGTCGCAGTAGAGCTCCACACGATTGCCGTCGGGGTCCTGGAAGTACAGGCTGCGCGACACGTTGTGCTCGATGGTGGAGTCCACCGGGATACCGATCTCGCGCAGCTCGCGGTAGGCGGCCTGCAGCTCCTCGAAGCTCCCGAGCTGCCACGCCGTGTGATGCAGGCCGGGCTGCTTCGCGTCGGGCGCCTCGCCGGTGGCCAGCTGGAACAGCGCCAGGTCGTGGTGCTGCGTGCCGAAGCTCAGGAAGACGGCGCCGTGCGCGAGGTCCTCGTGCGCGACCTTGAGGCCGAGGGCACGGGTGTAGAACTCCTTGGACTTCCGGGCGTCGCGAACCTTCAGCACGAGATGGCCGAGCTTGCGGGCCTGAATCATCGCTGTGCTCCTGCGCCGTGGCGCCTGGGGGTCGGGAGATGCCGCACCGTGTTCGCGTGCGCCAGTATACTCCGGCCGATGGGGCTGGCCGACAGCGGCGCGTTGAAGGGCAGGGTGGCGCTGATCACGGGCGCGGCGACGGGGATCGGACGCGCGAGCGCGCTGCTCTTCGCGCGGGCGGGCGCGCGCGTGGCGCTCGTCGACGTGCGCGAGGCCGAGCTGGCCCGCACCGAGGCCGACGTGCGCGCGGCCGGGGGCGAGTCGACGTCGCTCGCGGCCGATCTCGCGCAGCCCGACGACTGCGCGGCGGTGGTGGCGCGCGCCGTGCGGGCCTTCGGCCGGCTCGACGTCGTCCTCAACAACGCCGGCGTCGGCACCATGGTCGTCGGCGGCACCGTGGAGAGCATCACGCTCGAGCACTGGGACCTCGCCCAGGACGTCAACGTGCGCGCCATCTATCTGGTGAGCCGCGCGGCCGTGCCGCACATGCGCCCCGGCGGCGGTGCCATCGTCAACATCGCCTCCGTGTCCGCCTTCCACGGCTCGGTGGAGCGCCCCAGCCACGCCTACGCGGCCAGCAAGGGCGCGGTCCTCGCGCTCACGCGGGCCATGGCGGCGTCGTACGGGCGGGACGGGATCCGCGTCAACGCCATCTGCCCCGGAACGATTCGCACGCGCCTGACCGCGGACATCGTCGAGCGCGTGGAGCGCGCGGCCAAAGAAGGCCACGGCATCCCGCTCGGCCGGGTCGGCGAGCCCGAGGACATCGCGCGGTGCGCGCTCTTCCTCGCCTCCGACGACGCGTCCTTCATCTCGGGCGCCGCCATCGTCGCCGACGGCGGCGCGATGGCGGCGTCGCCCTAGCGTCGGGTCCCGACGGCGGCTGCTTTTGGGGTTGGGTGAGACGCCGCGCTGAAGCCGGCGAGCGCCCGGGCTACCGCTTCGGGGTCGAGAGGTCGGCGCGGACGATGGCCCAGCCGAGCGCGGCGATCTGGCGCTCGACGTTGCGCCAGCGCAGGTTCATTCGCGCCAGCGCCGGCTGGGGGCGGTTGCCGCGCCGATCCTGGATGACCGTGACCGTCGCGCTGTCGTGGAGCTCGCGGCGAAGCATCTCGTACAGCTTGGGCTGGTCGCGCGAGACGATGACGAGGTGGTGTGCGTCGCCGCGGGCGGCGCCGTTGCCCCGTGTCTCCGCGACCACGGCGCGGACAGCCCGCACGACCACTCCCTCCGACGCGTGTCCGACGAGTCGGGCCAGGGGCGACCACGTCTGACCACCGCAGGCGGGGCAGGCGTCGAGGCCGATTTCGAAACAGACCTCGCAGTCGGCGCAGAGGGCGAGACGGGCGAGGGGGAAATAGAGCCGGGCCGTCGAGAGTTGCAGACGTGATCGCATGGCGCGCCCACGTGGCAAGGTCGATGCCACGCCGATGACCGCGCCATTCAAAGCATCGCGTGCCGAACGCGCCAGCGCGTCATGCGCGAAGTGGCACCGCTCGCGCCAGCCTGACCCGTGGCTGACGCCGCCCCTACTCCCATTTCCCCTCGAGCAGTGGCCCGACAGGGTGCAGTGACTTCTCCATCCTCAGCTCGGTAAAGATCTCGGCGGTCGCCTCCGTCTCGCGCCGCGGTTCGAGCCGCAGACCGAGCGCGCTCACGCTGCGCTTCGCCCCGATGAGTACGATCTCGGCGCCTTCGTGATCGAGGAAGTCCGGCGGGTCGAGGGGGATTCCGTCTATGGCGTACACGCCCTCGTCGGCGGGACGCGCGGCGGGCTGCCCACGCTCGCCGTGCGTCTTGGTAAAATCCCGCCTGGGGTCGAGCTCGTCCTCGACGTCCTCCGGCCGGCCCGAGACCTCCTCGACGAAGCCCCAGGCCATCCGATCGCCGCGGCCGGCCACCGCGGGCAGCTTCTTCTGGCCGATGACGATGAGCCGGTACGACGCCTTGCCGCGCGGGCTCAGCACCACGTAGAAGCGTTGTACGTCGTTGGACCCGTGCGCGGTCTGCGCCTGCACCTTCGGCCGGTAGGCGAAGTAGATATTGCCGCGCTCGAGGACGCTGGCGGCGCGCGGCGTCGCCATCTACTTGTTCGCGGACTTGGCGTACTCGAACGCCGGCAGCGCCTTCAGCGTCTCCTTCGTCGCGCCGGGGAGCACGAACTTGCCGTCCTGCTCCTGGAGCTGTTTGATCGGGACCACGACGTCGTGCTTGCCGAGGCCGACGAAGCCTCCCGTCCCCACGACGGCGTACGACAGCTTCTTGTCGAGCGTGATGATGACGTCGTCGATCGAGCCGATCTTCTCGTTCTTGTCGTTGTACACGGGCTTGCCGAGGACGTGTCCGTCCGGAAGGAGTGCCCCCGCGTCCCGTCGTGCGCGATGGTGGCGAGGCTACGTCGTGGCCGCCGGCACGTCGCCGGCGAGGGTGATGCGGTGCATGACGCGGCGGTGGCCGGCGTAGTCGTTGACGGCGTTGTGCTGGGCGCAGCGGTTGTCCCAGAGCGCCAGCGAGCCCGGGCGCCAGCGAAAGCGGCAGGTGAATTCCGGCCGGATCTGGTGCCGATAGAGGTAGCCCAGCAGCGGGGCGCTCTCCTCCTCCGTCATGCCCTCGAAGCGGATGGTGTGGGCGACGTTGACGTAGAGCGCCTTGCGCCCGGTCTCGGGGTGCACGCGCACGACCGGGTGCGCTGCCTCGTAGAGCGTGCGCGCGTCGGCGCGGCCGCGCTCGGCGATGCGGTCCTCACGCGTGCGCGAGGCGTCGGCCTTGGCCGAGCTGTTGACGGCGCGCAGCCCGGCGAGCAGCCGCTTCATGCCGTCGGAGAGCGTCTCGTAGGCGAGGTACATGCTGGCGAACAGCGTGTCGCCGCCCGCCGGCGGCACCTCGCGAGCCAGCAGCATGCTGGCCATCGGCGGCACGTCGAGGTACGCGGTGTCGGAGTGCCAGACGCCGCCGAAGTTGATCCGCTCGTGCTCGAGCTTCACGACCGGGATGATGTCCGGATACTCCTCGAGCCCCTTCACGAAGGGATACTCGATCGTGTGGCCGAAGCGCCGCGCGAAGGCGAGCAGCTGCGGCGGCGTGAGCGGCTGATCCCGGAACAGCAGCACCAGGTGCTCCAGCCACGCGCGCCGGAGCACGGCCACCGTGTCGTCGTCGAGATGCTTGGCGAGGTCCACGCCCGAGACCTCGGCGCCGAGGGCGCCGGAGACGGGATGGATGCCGATGCCGCTCACCATGGAGGCCTCCGCGCGGAGACCTTACCATGTCGGCGACGCGGCGGCTCAGCGCCCCCGGCGCTTGCCGCGCGGCGGCACGCGCCGCTGCTCGCGCTGCTCGTTGGCGGGGGACAAATTGGAGATGCCCACGGCGCCGACGGCACGCAGGCGGCCCGAGCGGGTCGCCGCCGCCCGCCGCTCGAGCGGTCCCGCTGATTGCGGCGTCCGCCGGTCGGTGCCCTCGCGGCCGAACGCGCCGCCCACCGGCCGCGTCGCGGGCTGCGTCCCGGTGCCGTACCGGGACGCGGCATCGCATCCTCCTCCGCGCCAGCGGGAGGTAGCGAGCCGCGTGCCACCGCGCCCACGTGGCTCGCTGAAAGAAGTGCAGCGCGCTACGAGACGGCTTCGCGCTCGAGCAGGAGCCGCTTGCGCTTCACGCCCCAGCGGTAGCCCGACAGCCCGCCGTCGTGGCGCACGACGCGGTGGCAGGGGATGGCCACCGCGATCGCGTTGGACGCGCACGCCTGCGCCACCGCCCGCACCGCCCGCGGCGCACCGATGCGGGCGGCGACCTTCGCGTAGGTCGACGTGGTTCCCGCGGGAATCTCGCGCAGCGCCTGCCACACGCGCTGCTGGAACGCCGTGCCGCGCACATCCAGCGGCAGGTCGAGGCCCCGCGCCGGCGTCTCGACGAAGCCCACCACCTTCGCGACGAGCCGCTCGAAGTCCCGATCGCCACCGATGAGCCGGGCCTTCGGGAACCGGTCTTGGAGGTCGCGCGCCAGGGCGTCCGGGTCGTCGCCGAGCAGGATCGAGCAGACGCCGCGCTCGGTGGCGGCCACCAGGATCGAGCCGAGGGAGCACTCGCCGACGGCGAACCGGATCGCCGCGCCGTCGCCGCCGGCGCGGAAGTCGGTCGGCGTCATCCCGAGCACCTCCAAGGAGGTCGCGTAGAAGCGCCCGCTCGAGTTGTAGCCGGCGCCATAGATCGCGTCGGTCACCGTGTCGCTGCGCGACAGCTCGTCGCGCACACGCCGGGCGCGGTGCGCCGCCGCGAACGCCTTCGGGGTGAGGCCGGTGGTCGTCTTGAAGACGCGGTGGAAGTGGAAGCGGCTCAGGCCGGCGGCGTCCGCGAGCGCGGCGAGGCTCGGTACCTCCTCGGCCGCCTCGATGAGCCGGCAGGCGCGCGCCACCACCTCCGCGCGCTCCGCATCGAGGCCGTGACCGTCGGGACGGCAGCGCTTGCACGGGCGAAAGCCCGCGCGCTCGGCGTCGTCGCACGTCGCGTGGAAGCCCACGTTCTCGCGCCGGGCCAGGCGCGCCGCGCAGGACGGCCGGCAGTACACGCCGGTCGTGCGGACGGAGTAGTAGAAAACGCCGTCGGCGCGCCGGTCGCGGCCGGCCACGGCCGCCCACCGCTCGGCGTCGCTCTCGTACATGGCAGGACCAGTCCGATGTCTCGTCGCCACGCTGATCATGATGCCTCCTTTTTCGTGGCTTCATCCTCTCCGATTGCGCCGGCGCCGACACTCCGGTCCTTGCTCTCGAATTCGGGGCGCGCGGCCGCCCGCCGCGCCGCGACCTACGTGGCAGGTAATTGATTTCACGACGGTTGGCGCGGAGGATCGGGCGCAGGAGGAGCCGCCATGCTCACCGTCGCCTTCGCCGGGACCTTCGCCGCCAGCCTCGCTCCGCCCGTGCGGGCGCACCTCGGCATCCCGTGCGACATCCGCGTCACCGACGAGGCCGACATCGTGGACAAGCTCGGGGACGTGGACGTGCTGGTCGCCATGGCCTTCACCCGCGAGATGACCGCGGCCGCCCGGCGACTGAAGCTCGTGCAGGTCCCCGGCGCGGGCCTCGAGCGCATCGACCGCGCCGCGCTCCCGGCCGGGACGGCGCTCGCCAACGCCTACGGCCACGAGGTCGGCATCGCCGAGTACGTGCTCGGTGCGATGCTCACGCTCACGCGCGGCTTCGTACGGCTCGACGCCGCGCTCCGGCGGGGCGTGTGGGAGAGCCAGTGGGCGGTGGGGGCCACGCCGCCGCCGCCGTGGCCGGAGCTGGCGGGCAAGACGCTCGGCATCCTCGGCTACGGGCGCATCGGCCAGGCGCTCGCCCAGCGCGCCCGCGCGTTCGACATGGAGATCTGCGCGATCCGTCGCGACGTCGCGCGCTCCGCGCGGGACGGGCTCGCGCGGCTCGGCGGGCTCGACATCCTCGACGAGGTGCTGCGGCGCTCCGACTATCTCGCGATCACGCTGCCGGCGACGGCCGCCACGCGCGGGCTGCTCGGGGCCGCGCAGCTGGCCCTCATGAAGCCCACGGCCGTGCTCGTGAACGTGGCGCGCGCCGAGATCGTCGACGAGCAGGCGCTCTACCGCGCGCTGGCCGAGCGCGCGATCGCGGCGGCCGCCCTCGACGTCTGGTATCGCTATCCGACCGACGCGACGCCGACGCCGCCCGCGCGCCAGCCCTTCCACGAGCTGCCGAACGTGCTGATGACGCCGCACGTGTCCGGCTGGACCGAAGGGATGCTCGTCGCGCGCGCGCGGCTCATCGCGGACAACATCAGGCGGATTTCGCGCGGCGAGCCGCCGGAGAACCTGATCGGCGACTGATCAGAACGCGGCGGCGCCCTGCGCGGTCTCGCCGGCGTCGCCGACGTCGCGACCGCACAGCGCAGCGATCGTGCGACAGAGCCGGTCCATTTGAAGCGGCTTGCGGAGATACGCGGTGAACCCGCGGGCGCCCGCCACGGGGAAGTCCTCGTAGTGGGCGGTGATGGCGATGGCGGGAATCTCGCCGCCCTCGGCGGGCGTGCGCGAGCGCAGCCACTGCATGAAGCGCGTGCCGTCCTCGCCGGGCAGATTGAGATCGCACAGGATCAGGTGGGCCTTGCGGGTGCGCAGGAAGTCGCGCGCCTGACCCGTGTGCGTGGCCAGCAGCGGATGGGCGCCCGCCGTGTCGAGGATCGCGCGGATCAGGTTCAGCGCGTCGAAGTTGTCCTCGACCACGAGGATCGTCAGTCCCGTCAGATCGGGAAGGGCCGCCGGCCGCATCGTCGTCATCAGGGATTCACCAGGTCGCGAACGAGGGTGACGAGGTCGTCGAGGTTCACCGGCTTCACGAGATAGCCGCTGTAGCCCGCGATCTTCGCGGCGGCCGCCGTGAAGTCCTTGACGTAGCCGCTCACCGCGATGGCGGGAACGTCGCCGCCTGCCTCCGGCTCGAGCCGGCGCAGCGCGCGGATGAAATGAAGCCCGTCGGCGCCGGGCAACGACAGATCCGACACGATCACGTGGGGCCGGTACTCGGCGAGATCCTCGAGCGCCGATTCGGTCGAGTGACACATGGTAACGAGCGCTCCGCAGTATTCGAGGAACGTGGCCAGCAGTTGCCGGCTGTCTTCGTCGTCCTCGACGATGAGCACGTGGACGCCGGTCAGGTCGACCGTCGCCGCCGACGGTTTACTCCCCACGACTTGCGCCCCTCCTTGCTACCGCCACCGTACTCTTACTGAGGGGCAAAAGGCAGCCCTGAAAAGAATTCTCCTGAATTCCCTAGGTAGGTGTACGCATTACATTTCCCTTGTCTAGACGATCGGCAGACGTCTCGCGTGCCTCTTCCTGTCGTGCGCAATCGCGGTGAGCGCCGAATCCGTGCCAGGAAGTGGCCGAGCGGTCGGGTTCGATCGGGTTATCGCAGAGCCAGCAGAGGCCGTCGTCGTCGGATTGCATCGTGAATCCCCCGCGGGCCCGTCGAGCATCGCTGATGCCAGCGACCGCGTGAGACGTGTCAGCGCGCGGAGTGGCGGAGGCGCTCGATGAGGTCGAGGACGCGCAGGATCTCGGCGCCGTCGCGGACCATCTGACGGTCGCCCGCCTGTCCCCAGCGCAGCACACCGTCGCGGTCGACGACGAACGTCGAGCGCCACGCGACGTTGCGGTCGGCGTCGAGTACGCCGTACGCCTCGATGACCCTGCGGTGGAGGTCGCTCAGCAGCGGGAACGGGAACGTCCGCGCCGTCGCAAAGGCCGCGTGACAGGCGGGGCTGTCACCGCTGATGGCGAGCACGGCCGCGCCGCGCTCGCGCGCACGCTCGGCGACCTCGACGAGGTCGCTCAGCTCGGGCGTTCAGATGCTGCCCCAGTCGAAGCAGTAGAAGATCAGCACCACGTCGCGCCCGCGGAAGTCCGCCAGGCGCACCTCGCCGCCCGTGGTCGCCGGCAGCGAGAAGTCGGGGGCGGGTTGGCCGAACCGCAGGCCCGTCATGGCGTCGCAGTATATCCTCTCGCGCACATGGTCGTGCGAGCCGCAGGACGTCGCGGGGCTGGGGTCCCCGCCGTCCGAGGCAAGCTTATAGAGTCGTGCGAGCCGCAGGACGTCGCGGGGCTGGGGTCCCCGCCGTCCGAGGCGAGCCTAAGAAAGAGGGCGACGCGATGAAAGACAGCGAGACGTACCGGAAGGGCGCGGAGATGCGGCGGCGGCTGCTGGGCGATGCGTTCGTCGACCGCTCGACGAAGACCGTCTATGCCGATCCCGTCATGGGGAAGTTCATCGATGTGGCGACGGAGACGATCTTCGGGATGTTGTGGACGCGGCCCGGCCTCGACCTCAAGACACGCACCCTCGTCTGCGTGATCTCCGACGCGGCGACGGGCCGCGAGCCGGAGCTGGCCATCCACCTGCGCATGGCGCTGCGGCAGGGCTGGACGGAAGAGGAATTGACGGAGGCCCTGATCCAGCTCGTCGGCTACGTCGGCGCGCCGTTCGCGCGCGACGCCCTTCTGGTGGCGTCGCGGGTCTTCGGCGAGATGCGCGCGGAGACGGCGAAGGGCTGAGGCTCAGCGCGACGCCAGCCGCGCCACGACCTCCACGAGCGCGGCCGGCTCCACCGGCTTGGGCACGTGCACCGCGAAGCCGGCCGCCAGCGCGCGGGCGCGGTCCTCGGCGCGCGCGAACGCCGTGAGGGCGACGGCCGGCACGCGCCCGTCGCGGTCCAGGCCCAGGGCGCGCACGCGCTCCAGCAGCGCGTAGCCGTCGTCGCCCGGCATCGAGAGGTCGCTCACGAGGACGTCCGGGCGCGCGCGCGCCAGCGTGTCGAGGGCCTCCTGCGCCGAGGCCGCCGTCAGCACCTCGGCGCCCGACTGGCCCAGCACGGCCGTGATCAGGTCGCGCGTGTCGGCGTCGTCGTCGACGACGAGGACGCGGATGCCGGCCAGCGGCGGCAGCCGATCGACGCCGGTGACGGCGTCGGCGCCCGCGCGCGCGGTCGGGCGAAGGGGCGCCAGGGGGACGCGCACCGTGAACGTCGCGCCGCGGTCCGGGCCCTCGCTCTCCGCGGTCACCGTGCCGCGATGGAGCGTGACCAGGTAGTGGACGATGGCGAGGCCGAGCCCGAGCCCGCCGTGCGCGCGGGTCGTCGTGGAGTCCGCCTGGCGGAAGCGGTCGAAGATGAACGGCAGGAACTCCGGGGCGATGCCCTGGCCCGTGTCGGCGACGCGCACGACCACGTGCGGGTCTTCGCGGTCGACGCTGACGCCGACGCGCCCGCCCGAGCCGGTGAACTTGATCGCGTTGGAGAGCAGGTTCCAGACCACCTGCTGCAGCCGGTGCGAGTCGCCCCACACCGGACCGGCCGCGGCGTCGATCCGGCGCTCGAGCGTCACCGACTTTGCGAGCGCGCCGGGCGTGACGGCGTCGAGGGCGGCCTCCACGACGGCGCCGACGTCGACCGCCTTGAGCTCGAGGCTCAGCTTGCCGGTGACGATGCGCGAGACGTCCAGCAGGTCATCGATGAGCTGGGCCTGCAGCTTCGTGTTGCGGTCGATCACCTGCAGCGCGCGCTCCGCGGTGGCGGCGTCGAGCGTCCCGCTCTGCAGCATGCGCACCCAGCCGAGCATCGCCGTGAGCGGAGTGCGCAGCTCGTGCGAGAGGGTGGCGAGGAACTCGTCCTTGGCGCGATTGGCGTCGCGCGTCTCGGCGTAGAGCCGCGCGTTCTCGAGGGCGAGGGCGGCCTGCTCGGCGAACCCCTGCGCGAGCAGCACCTCCTCCTGCCGGAACAGCCGGCCCCGGCGATCGCCGAGCGCCAGCACGCCGATCACGCGCTCGTGCGACAGCAGGGGGACGGCGAGCACGGACCGGTACGGCAGGCCCTCGAGCAGGGCGCGCTGCTCACGCGTCAGCGTGATGCGCGGGTCGCTCAAGAGATCCGGCGTCGTGACCGGCCGCCGCTCGCGCACGGCGAGCCCGACGGTGGCCGAGCCCGCCGGCAATCGCGTGCCGGGCTCGAACCCGGGAATCGGCGCGCCGGCGCCCGCGACGATCGTCATCTCCAGCGTGTATGGATCGACGCGACAGAAGAGCGAGGTGCCGAGGCCGAGCAGCCCGCGCACCGATTCCGCGATCCGCCGCCCCACCACCTCCGGGTCGAGGGCCTGGTTCAGGAACCCGCCGATCTCGGCCACCGCCTCCGCGGCGCGCAGCCGCGCCTCGCTCTGGCGATAGAGCCGCGCGTTGTCGATGGCGACGGCGGCGCGCCGGGCGATGTCCTCGGCCAGCGGCACGTCCTCTGCCGTGTAGCGACGGCCCGAGCCGGCGGACACGAGCGAGAGCGCGCCGAGCGTGCGCTCGCGCGCGATGAGCGGCACCACGAGGTACGACGCGTATCCCATCGCCTGCGCCAGCTCCCGATGCGCCGGATCGGGCGCGATGGTCTCCAGGGTCTCCGCGGAGATCTCACCGGCCAGCTCCGGCCGGCCGCTGCGCAGCGCGCGCGCGACCGGATGGTTGCCGCGACGGTCGGGCGGGAAGCGCCGCGCCAGCTCGCGTGCCGTCTCGTCCTTGGCGGGATCGGCGTGCACGGCGGCGACGCGGCGGATCTCGCCGTCGTCCCCCACGACGTCCACCACGCTGAGGTCCGCGAGGGCCGGGACGAGCAGCCGCGCGAGGCGCTCGAGCGTGGCCTCGTAGTCCAGCGACGACGCGAGCAGCCGGCTGGCCTCGGCGAGCAGCGCCGCCCGCTCGCGCGACGCCTCGGCGCGCGCCAGGAGCTCTTCGCGCTCGCCCTCGATCTCACGCCGGCGGCGCGCGGCGTCCGTGAGCGCGCCGCCGAGGGCGGCGACCTCCGCGACCCGACTGCCCGGCGGCGTGTCCGGCAGCTGGCCGGCTCCGAGCCGCGCCGCCGCCGTCGAGAGCGCGACGATCGGCGCCGTCAGGCGGCGGCCGACGACGACCGCCAGCGCGATACCCGCCGCCAGGAACACGAGACCGCCGCCGATCAATGTCACCAGCGAGTGCCTGAACCCGGCGTCCATCGTCGCCGTGGGGATCGCGAGATACACCGTCCAGCCCGCGTTCTCGAGCCGATTGAACACGGTGTGACGCCTCACGCCGTCGAGGCCCGGCATGCGCGCGGCGCCCGAGTCGCCGCGCGCGGTCAGCGCCACGTAGGCGGCCGTCGCCGGCTGGCCGACGAAGCGCTGCGGCTCGGGCACTCGCGCCACGACCACGCCGTGGCCGTCCACGATCGCGGCGGCCCACTGGTGCGGCAGCTGCTGGGCCTCGAGCACGCGCGCGAGATCGTGCGCGTCCAGCGCGGTGAGCAGCGCGCCGCGCAGCGCGCGGCCGCGGAGCACGGGCACGGCCACCACGACGTGGGCGCGCGCGGGCAGGTCGCCGGCGATCAGATCCGAGACGATGGGCAGGCGGCGCGCGAGGACCGCGGCCACGGTCCGCGCGTCGGCCGGGGGCGGAAGCTCCGCGCCCGTCGGCCGCAGCGTGTTGAGCACCTGTCGGCCGGCCCGGTCCACGACGGCCACGCTGAGCCAGCCACGCTGCCCCTCGAGCGCGCGCGCGGCCACGTTGTGAAACCCCTGGAGGTCGCCGCCGTCGAGCAGCTCGGACGTTGCCAGGACTTCGAGCGCGCCGATCGCGTTGTCGAGGGTGTGGTCGATGGCGCTGCTCACCGCGCGGCCGGTGGCCCGCAGACCGCGCTCGGTGGCGTCGCGCTCGCTGTCGGCAGCCAGGCCGACGACGATGGCCGAGAACAGAAGGAGCGGCAGGACGGCGACCAGGACCAGCGTGATCAGGTGCGAGCGGAGGGTCATGCTCACGGCCAAGATACGGACGCTATTCCACGACGGCGATCCGCACGCGGAAGACGCCGGCGCCGACCCCGCCGAGCGCGCGCGCGGCGGCAAAGGAGAGGTCGATGATACGGTCGGACACCACGGGGCCGCGGTCGTTGATCCGCACCTCGATCGAGCGCCCGTTGGCGAGATTCGTGACCAGCACGCGCGTGCCGAGCGGCAGCGTGCGATGCGCCGCGGTGAGCGCGTTCATGTCGAAGGTCTCGCCGCTGGCCGTCTTCCTGCCGTGGTGGGCATCGCCATACCAGGAGGCCTTGCCGGTCTGGAGGGCGCGCGGCTCCGGCGGCAGCGCGCGCGCCACCGGCGGGCTCACCGTCGGTGCCGGCGCGGCCGTCGGCGGCGCCTTGTGCGTCCGCGCGCATCCCGCCGCGAGCGCGACGAGGATCAGCGCCGCAGCCAGCCGCGGAATCGGTTCCACCACTCCTCCACCCGGTCGCCGAGGCCGCCGTGCTCGCGGCAGGGCGCAGGCTCGGTGCCGTTGAGGAAGATTTCCTTGCCCGTGCGCGGGCAGAAGCGGTTGGCCAGCTTGCCGTTGGTGAGATCGATCTCGGCGAACGTCACCCCCGAGGGGACCGTGAAGTCGCGCGGCGCCACGCTCTCGAGCGCCGGCCGCATGAACTCGGCCCAGATCGGCAGGGCCCCCTCGGCGCCGCTGAGGCCGTGCGGCTCGCCGTTGTCATAGCCGACCCACACCGCGGCCAGCAGCCCGGGCGAGTAGCCGACGAACCACGCGTCGCGACCGTCGTTGGTGGTGCCCGTCTTGCCCGCGACGGCGCCGGTCACGCCAAGTCTGCGCGCGGAGGCGCCGGTGCCCGTCTTGATCACGCCCTCGAGCAGCGACGTCATGAGGTAGGCTTCCGCCGGCGAGATCACCGGCTTGCCCTCGGCCTCGTCGTCGCCGGCGTCGACGGCGCCGCCGCGCTCCTGCACGCCCCGCACGGTGTGGGGGGGAGGCGTGCGGCGGCCGCCGTTGACGAACGGCAGGTAGGCGCGCGCGAGCTCGAGCGGCGTCACCTCGAACGAGCCGAGCGCCATCGCAGGCAGCGCGTCCAGGCGGCTCTCGATGCCGAATGCGCGCGCGCGCTCGACGATGGTCGGCAGCCCCACGTCCTGCGCGAGTCGCACGGTGGCGGCGTTGAGCGACTGCTGAAACGCCTCGCGCACGGTCACGCGGCCCTGGTAGCGGTCCTCGTAGTTGCGCGGCGACCACGGCGCGCCGTTGACGGTCAGCGTCAGCGGGGAATCGTCGAGGAACGTGGCCGCCGTGAAGCCGCGCCCGCCGCCCGGCGGCGCCGTCAGCGCCGCCGCGTAGACGAACGGCTTGAAAGCGGAGCCGGGCTGGCGGCGCGCCTGGGTGGCCCGATCGAATTGGCTCACCTGGTAATTGCGGCCCCCCACGAGCGCGCGGATCTGGCCGGTGGTGGGATCGAGCGCCACCAGCACCGCCTGCAGGCGATGGGCATCGTCGGCGCCGCGGAGCTGCGGGCGCTGCGCCTCCAGCCGTACCAGCCCGCGCTCCACGGCGTTCTCGGCCAGGCGCTGGAGCGTGAGGTCGAGGGTGGTGAACACGCGGACGTCGCGCGCGTCGAGCGCCCCGTTGCCGAAGCGCGCCTCCAGCTCCTGGCGCACGTGATCCGCGAAGTAGGGCGCCGTCTGGCTGGCCGGCACGACGATGCGGGCCCGCACGGGCTCGTGGCGCGCGGCCTCGTAGTCGGCGTCGGAGAGGCGGCCGAGCTCCCGCATGCGCGCGAGCACGACATCGCGCCGCTCGCGGGCGCGCCCGGGATTGGCGGTGGGCGAGTACGTGTTCGGAGCGCGGATCATGCCGGCCAGGAGCGCGGCTTCCGCGACCGTCAGCTGGTGCACCTCCTTGCGAAAGTACGCGCGGCTGGCGGAGGCCACGCCACGGATGGCCATGGGCCCGCGCTGCCCGAGGTAAATCTCGTTGAGGTAGGCCTCCAGGATCCGCTCCTTGCTGTACCGCCACTCGACGAGCGTGGCCAGCCACGCCTCGTCCACCTTGCGCATGAACGTGCGCTTGGGATCGAGCAGGCGGTTCTTCACGAGCTGCTGGGTGATCGTGCTGCCGCCCTGGGCCACGCGGCCGGCGCGGAAGTTCACCCACGCCGCGCGCACCAGCCCCCGCAGATCGACGCCCGGGTGGTCGAAGAAGCGATGATCCTCGGCGGCCAGGACCGCCTGCATCAGGCTGAAGGGCACGTCGCGCAGCCGCACCGGGCGGTGGTCCTCACCCGGCCGATCGCCGGCGCTCGCCAGCACCTCCGGTTCGAGGGCGGCGGCCCCGATGTCGCTCCCGTCGCGCATGACGCGGACGATGCGGTCGTCGCGCACCTCGACGCGCACGCGCTGGGCGCCGCTCAGCCCCGGCAGTCCGCGCAGGTGGATCTCCCAGTCGCCCTCGGCGCGGTGGAACTGGCCGGGCGCGTCGGGGGCGCCCGGCGTCTCGGTATACGACAGGCGGGTCAGCGTGCCCGCGAGGTCGGCGATCTTCACCTGGACGCCGGCGGCGAGGGGCTGCGGCGCGGCGTAGACGAGCGCGGCGCGGCGCGTCTCGACGCGGTCGAAGCGCGCCAGCTCGACGGCCGAGTACACGAGGAGGGCAAGCAGGGCAACGCCGCCTATGGCGGCGGCCCCGAGCGCGATCAGCGTGCGCCGCCGCCGCGTCCGCGCCCACGCCACGAGCCGCGCCTCCCGAGCCTCGCGGAGCCGGGTGGACCACCGGGACCACGTCGTCCGGAAGGTCACGTTCGATTATGCCCGCACGGAGGGTCCGGACTGCGGGAAGGTTTCTCGCCCGTGCCTTCGGAAGGGTTTTCCCACGGCCTGCCGCAGAGACAGGGGAGAGATTTTCCCTTCGACGGCGAGAATGCGCGGCAAGTTACCGGGATTCCGAGGCAAATGAGGCTGGGCACAGCCGTTGCAAACGTTACGCGCGCAATGAATGTCGGCAGGGTCGCATGCTTCTGAGCCGTTGCGCCTGGCATCCGCGGTACCACGGCTACCCGCTCGTGGAGGGCGTCGTGTCGTGGGCCGGCTGGGGGCTGAAGTTCACCGACGGCATCTGCCCCGACTGTGTGCTACGGTTTCGCGCCGAGTATCGCGACTTCATCAATCGTCGCACGCCCGAGCGCGAGACCCCGCGTCGGGTCGCCTGACCCGGCTCCTCACCGATCCCGGCGTTCTCTTCTAGCACCTCGCTGAAAGGCTTCAAAGCGGGTGCCACTGTGACCAGAATCCTCGGGTCGTTTCTACAAAACACGGCGATCCTTGCGACCCCGCCCCGCGCTGGGTATGCTCTGGGCGCGCGAACTCGCGCCTATCTCGCGAGAGTGGCGAAACTGGCAGACGCTCCGGACTTAGGATCCGGTGGGTGTAAAAGCCCTTGGGGGTTCGACTCCCCCCTCTCGCACCAATTCGGAGCATCAATGATGCTGGTGTGCGTGGTGCGTTCGTGAAGGTGGCGGTCGAGGAGCTCGAGGCCTGCAAGCGGCGCCTGGCCGTCGAGGCACCCGCCGACGTCGTCCAGAAGGAATGGGAGCGCGCGTACGGCCGCGTCCAGAAACAGGCGCGCCTGCCCGGCTTCCGCAAAGGACACGTGCCGCGCTCGCTCGTGAAGCTGCACTTCGCCGACGACGTGCGGCGCGAGGTCGCCGAGCACCTCATCCCCGACGTCTACCGGCAGGCGCTCACCGAGGCGCGCCTCGATCCCGTCAACGAGCCCGATCTCCAGGAGGTCAAGCTCGAGGAGAACGCGCCGCTCTCGTTCGTGGCCGTGGTGGAGGTGAAGCCCGCGATCGCGCTCACGGACTACAAGGGCGTCGAGGTGCAGCACGCGCCGGGCGCCGTCGGCGACGACGAGGTGGCCGCCACCCTCGAGCAGATGCGCGAGCAGCAGGCGGAGTTCCGCGCGGTGGATCGCCCGGCCGCTGTCGGGGACCTCGCGGTGGTGGACTACACGCTCCGCCCCGAGCAGCACGAGGCGACGACCGCCAACGGCTATCACTTCGTGATCGGCAGCGGCGCGGTGATGCCGGAGATCGCCGCCGCCGCCGTCGGTATGAAGGCCGGGGAAGAGAAGGACGTCGCGCTGCGCTTTGCCGACGACCATCGCCTCGAGTCGCTGCGCGGCAAGGGCGGCACGGCCACGCTCAAGGTGAGCGAGGTCAAGGAGAAGATCCTGCCCGCGCTCGACGACGAGCTCGCGAAGTCGCTCGGGGAGTTCGAGACGCTCGAGGCGCTGCGGGTCGAGGTGCGCAAGCAGCTCGAGGCGCGGCGTGAGGCCGAGCAGCGGCGCGAGCTGGAGGACAAGGTCGTGGGCGCCGTGCTCCAGCGCCACGAGTTCACCGTGCCCGACGCGATGGTCATGCGGCAGATCGCGCATCAGGTCGAGCACGCGCGCGAGCGGATGCGACGCCAGGGGGTGGATCCCGACGCCGTGCGGTGGGACGTGCCCAAGCTGGTGGGCGAGCTGCGGCCGGGCGCCGAGCAGGGCGTGCGGCGCGCGCTCCTCCTGGAGGCCATCGCCGACAAGGAGGGGCTGGCCGCGGGCGACGACGAGGTGGAGGCAGAGGTGGAGAAGATCGCCCGCGCGAGCCAGCGCCCGGCGCCGGCCGTGCGGCGTATGATGGAGAAGAGCGGCGACCTCGAGGCGCTCCGGATGGGGCTCCGCGAGCGCAAGACGCTCGATTTCCTGATCGGCCACGCAACGATTCACGGAGATGTTCGCGGAGATAAAGGAGAGCGGTGATGGCCCTGGTTCCGATGGTGATCGAGCAGACACCCCGCGGCGAGCGCGCCTTCGACATCTTTTCGCGTCTGCTCAAGGAACGGATCATCTTCCTGCCGACGTTCATCGAGGACGAGCTCGCCAACCTCGTCATCGCGCAGATGCTCTTCCTGGAGGCGGAGGACCCCGACAAGGACATCTACCTCTACATCAACTCGCCCGGCGGCTCCGTCACCGCCGGCATGGCCATCTACGACACGATGCAGTACGTGAAGCCGGCCATCTCGACCATCTGCATGGGGCAGGCCGCCTCGATGGGGGCGCTGCTGCTGTGCGCCGGCGCCAAGGGCAAGCGCTTCGCGCTGCCGCACGCGCGCATCATGATCCACCAGCCGCTGGGCGGGGTGCAGGGCCAGGCCACCGACATCGACATCCAGGCCAAGGAGATCTTGAGGATGCGCGAGGAGCTCAACCGCATCCTCGTGCATCACACGGGCCAGGGCATGGAGAAGATCCAGAAGGACACCGACCGGGACTTTTTCATGACCGCGGAGCAGGCCAAGGACTATAGAATCGTGGACGAAGTCATCTCCTCCAAGCCCACGACACGGGCGATCAGCGAAGCGCAGGCGCTGGCGGCGCAAGTCCAGAAGTAAGGAAGGCAGCGATGGCGGGTCGAGCGCGCGAAGGCAACGGCACCTTGAAGTGCTCGTTCTGCGGCAAGAGCCAGAACGACGTGCGCAAGCTCATCGCGGGCCCCACCGTCTACATCTGCGACGAGTGCATCGAGCTCTGCAACGACATCATCGCCGAGGAGTGGGAAGA
>Ga0137418_10001975_pt1 | contig 18830 bp, 19 predicted proteins | sample CZODoug3_1_2_16f_FD_122242 | JGI IMG/M metagenome (GOLD analysis project Ga0137418, IMG submission 122242) | Vadose zone soil fungal communities from Angelo Coast Range Reserve, California, USA - CZODoug3_1_2_16fungal (Hybrid Assembly) | ecosystem: Environmental > Terrestrial > Soil > Vadose... | reverse complement strand
TCGCACTTGATCTGCTCGGCGGTACGCTCGCCAATCAGCAGATTATATTTCCGCTTCAGATAATTCATGATGGCTTCATCGGCCTGGTTGCCGGCCATGCGTACGGAACGCGAGTACACGATGCCGCTCAGGGAGATGACAGCAATGTCAGTGGTGCCGCCGCCGATATCCACGACCATGTTGCCGCTGGGTTCGGTGATGGGGAGTCCCGCACCGATAGCAGCGACCATCGCCTGCTCAACCAGGTGTACTTCGCTGGCTTTGGCGCGATAGGCGGAATCCATGACGGCGCGCTTTTCCACCTGCGTGATCTCGGAAGGAACACCGATCACGATGCGCGGATGCACCATCATCTTGCGATTGTGCGCCTTCTGGATGAAGTAATTCAGCATCTTCTCGGTGACTTTGAAGTCGGCGATGACGCCGTCTTTCATCGGCTTGATGGCTACGATGTTGCCGGGCGTGCGCCCCAGCATCTCTTTGGCTTCTTTGCCGACGGCTTCGACTTCACCCGTGGTCTTGTTGATAGCCACGATGGAAGGCTCATTGACGACGATGCCCTTGCCCTTGGCGTAGACCAGAGTGTTGGCCGTACCCAAGTCAATGGCGAGGTCGCTGGAAAACATGCTGAACAGCGACCGCAGATTGTGAAAGCGCGAGGGCTGCTTGTGGAAACCGTTACTTGCCATTCCTAGTACCTTTGCATGTCGATTCGGAAATCTGTGGTGCAGCGGAAGCGCGAGGGTGGCGCAATCGCGATGTACAGGGCCCTGACGTATTCAAGTGTTGCATCAATTATTGGATCACTACTTTCTTGGTCTGGGTCGAAACTCCACCCTTCGCATTCTGTGCCGTGATGGTGATGAGGTTCTCGCCATTCGGCAGCGGAGTGGTGAAAAAGTGGAAGGTGCCGTCATTCCCGATGATGGGAACTTCCTGACTGTTGACCATCACGCGAGCCGTGGGATCCGTCTTGCCTGATATCTCGATGACGTGGCCGTGCTGGACCATCGGATTCAGATCGAGCGCCAGATTGACGTCGGTGCCGCGGGGCACGATGGTGAACTTATTCTTTTCGCTCTCTACCGATTCCTTGCCATGTTCGTCCACCGACTGCACCACCCAGTAGTACGCGCCTTCCGCCAACCCGCTCACGCGGACCATCTCGCCCGGCAATCTTTTGTTGTCGTAGACATTGCTCGTGAAATACGGGTTCTTGGAAACGCGCACGTGGTAAGAGTGCGCATTATCGATGGGGCTCCAGGAGAACTCGACGATCTTGTTGCTCGCTGAATAGAAGAACGGCGCCAGATTGGCCGGAGTGATCAAGATAGGAGGAGCCAGTTCTTTCGTCTTGAGGATCTGCCCGGTATCGGAATTCACCGCCAAGCGCTCATACGGCGCCAGCGCGACCTTCTCCCCCTGCTGGGTCACGAAATCGGCGGCGCCCGTCTTGACCACGACTTCCTGTTTCTGACTGCGCGGATCGTTGCTCGCCTGCAGTGAAGTATCTGACTTCACTTCGGTGCGCGACCCCGCCATGCGGACTTCCTGCCTGGATCCTTGCGATAGCGTGCCGGTGGTCAAGTCCACGGTGCCGGTAGTGACATTGACTGCGACCTGAGTCTGCTGCGCCGCATTGGTAGAGTTCTCTTCCACCACGATCAGCGAATCTTCCTTTACGGTGTAGCTCGACCCGTCCGTGAAGGCGATTTTCGCGATGCCCTGCGAGTCGGTCTTGATCACGTCGCCCTTGTCGAGCGGGAGATCATAATTGGCCTGTACAAAGCTATTACTATTAGCTTTGCGGACCCGGACAGAGCCGTCAATATTGGTGAAGTGCGCCTGCTGCTGACCGCCTTTGACGTCGCTAAGGTCGTGCGCCGGAAACATCTTGTCCATGGTGCCGCTGAAGGCGGCTTTGGCGGATTTGACTACGCCCAATTCGGGGAAAAGCAGGAAGGTTGCTGCCGTAAATGCGACCGCAATAGCGAAGACGGTCAAAATCACGCTGCGATACGTGACTGTCATCCAAGCAATGTCGAATTCGCTATTTTTCTTGGTTGCCACTGAGTTTTCTGCGGTTTTAGGGAGAGTACCACAATGCTAACAGGCTGAAAATAGAGAATTACCCTGAAACCAGTTACTTAGGACGCATGTCCACTCCACAACCGCAGCGGCGAACATGACGGGCGTTCGCGGTAAGCAGCGGCTCCCGTTTTGGAACTCAGGTTTCATTTCGGAACCCCCGATTAGCATCGTCGAGGGATAACTCCTTTCCTTGCAAAGCCCTTGTATGGGTACTCCGCGTGCACAGTCTCAGGCATGGCCACTCTACCTGCGTCTGGGCGATCAACGTCAGCAAGTTCGGAATTCCGTCATCCGGTGATGAGCGCCGCGGTCGAGTTTCCCGCGCGGCTCTCGACCGTGGCAGCCCTCCGCGAAGAACTAATCCTCTTCAAACGCCGTCGCATGCTGGACTGGAAGTCGCAAGTAACGAAAATCGCGGTGGTCGCGACCGGCTCCGCCCTGGTATTCCTTGCCTGGAAATCGGTCGTTTCCTGGTAGCCTGAGTTCTCCTCATAAGTTGAAGCATTCCGGCATTTCTGCACCCCCGGAATCTCTCTCGACATCCAATAGTCACACGCCGGTTTGCTATACTGTAGCCAGCGTTAACTGATTTCAGGAGAGCAAGATGTCGACCAGCAGCACCACACCGAACGTAGAGACCCCGCAGGCGCCTCCGGCGAAGAAATTCCCGGTCGTGCTCACCCCGACCGCGATCGCCAAGGTGAAGGAGATCATGGCACAGCAGAGCCCGGTTCCGGCTGGGCTGCGCGTGGGCGTGGTCGGCGGCGGATGCTCCGGCTTCTCCTATTCCATGTCGTTCGAGAACAGCGCCGGCATGATGGACAAGACCTTCAATTTTGAGGGCGTCAAAGTGTTCGTGGACGCGACCTCGGCGATGTATCTGAATGGCTGCCAGGTCGATTACGTGGAGACCCTTGAGGGCGCGGGCTTCAAGTTCGAGAACCCGAACGTTAAGAGCACCTGCGGCTGTGGATCGTCGTTCAGCGTTTAAGAGTTTTTTCAGATTGAAAAAGGCGCGGCGTCATGCCGCGTCTTTTTTGTGCGTCAAATTCACTGCGGTGACTGTGGCGTTTGAGGCGTCTGCGGATTGTTGGGACTCATAGGATTGCCGAGGCCCTGCCCGTTTTGCTGCTGTCCCGGTACTTGGCCCGCCTGCCCGGCTTCCTGGGTAAGCGCCTCAACACGCGGATCGTAGACAAACTCCCATTCGTTGTAGTGGTTTTTCCCACCGATTTCCTTTATCGACTCCTTGGTGCTCAGACTCGTGACACCAATGATGGCGCCTCCGCCGAAGGTCTGGTTGAGCGCGGTAGCTGAGTTCGACTGCGAAGAAGGTCCGGTGGCATTCGTACTTGGATTTGTACTCGCGCTGTTAGTACGGCTTGAAGTCGCGTCGCCGCCGTCAGAATTTTGCGGCTGGCTGGCAGCGGGACCTCCGGCAGACATTCCTCCTAATCCGCCGACCGTGGGTCCCCCCAGTCCGGCGGCCGGGGTTCCGCCGACTGTATTCGTTCCCGGCGTACTGCCGCCCAATCCCGTAGCCGCGGTTATCGGTTTGCCGAATAATCCAAGCGGCGGGTTCTTGGCTTCGCCGTAGTGCAATATCTTCCACTCACCCGATGGGTTCATGGGATCTTTGTAGCGGCGGCGAAGGAAGCGGATGTTATTCGAAACTTCCAAGTCTTCGATCTTGGCGGGATAGCGTCCGAACTTTCGGTAGTAGCGGCGGATGGCGCGCACGTACTGCTGTCCGCGGTGCACCATCTCCTGTTCGCGATCGCGGCGGATCTGGGTGACGACAGACTGGCTGGCGGCTAGCAAAGAGATGGTCAGCACCGCCAGAAGGAACAAGACTACCAACAGCACGTAACCCCGTTGCGAATTGGAGCGGCGAATCATGTTAGCCCTGGGTGAGTGGAATGGTCTGGGTGTTGTTGTTCAACACGTCCTGGATATCCACGGAATTGACGCCAATACGCAGCACTTTATAGCGCCGGTTCACAGTCTCGCCTTCGCCGGCGATGAATACGTCTCCATCTTGCGACAGGAAGACCCGCTTGCGCTCACCGGACCGGTTGGCAAAGCCAAAGAATTTGAGATTGATGGGCGGCGGTGGAGGAATGTATCCCGGACATCCAGGATGTATGGCGATCCGACACTCTTCCTCGAGTGTCATCTTCTTCACCACCTGCACGGGCGGCGGCGCATCAGGCTGGGCCTTGAAGATGTTGCGTCCAGTGCCCTTGTACTCGACGCCTTCGCTGGCTTCGAGGAGATCCAATCGGATGCTGGGATCCAAGGACTGAGCCTGAGGAGCCGGTGATTGCCGTTTTAACTGTGCCGCGGAACGAACGCTGCCGGGAGGGGCCGGCTTGGGAGTCGACGGCGCTGCGGTCACATTGTCGGAAGCCATAAAGGCGCGGACCAGCAGGAACGCGCCCAGCGCAGCCAGCACGATCATGGCAAACAGCTTGGTCCGATTTTCCGCTCCCACTTGCATCTGCTGGTTAACTCCCACTCTTCTTGAATGCTTCCAGCATCAGATCCACTTTGACGCTGCCACCCTGCTGTTCGTTGAGCTTCAGGCTGTCGATCACCATCAGCATCTTCTCGCGCTCTAAAGCATTGATGAACTTGACCAGATTCAGGTAGTCCGCACTGAGGCTGGCCTTTACCAGCAAGCGCTCTACTCCGGGGAGTTCCGTTTCTTTGGCCTCGTAAGTCGCTTGCTCCAATTTCACATGGTTGGCGGCCGCCAATTTGCCGATCTCATTCGATATCTGGGAGCTTTGCTCGGGAAGGCGAGAACGCAGCAGCACGTCCGCATCCTTCTCCGCCCGCTTCAATTTTTCAGGCATGCCGGTGAGCGGCTGGATATCGCGCATCTTCTGGTGCCACTCAGCGCGGGCGCGATTGTATTCGTCAACCCGTTGCTCCGGCGAGCGGCCCCAGGGGGAAAGCAGAAAGGCAAGCGTGGCTACGTCGAGTACCAACAGAAACAGAATGGCGGCCACAAACCGGCCTCGCACCTGATCGAGTGATGCCATCAGTTCCCTTCTCCCATCTCTTTGCCGGCAAAGGTCTTCGTCTTAGGCGGAGGCGGAATATAAACTGCGCTGATGTCGAACTCGACGGACCCGTCCGTATCGGTGCCTGCGACGCCGCTCTTGGTGGCTTCCTTCTCAATGGTAGCGTGCTTAAATTCGTTGGAGGTCTCGAGCTTGCGGACCAAGTCCAGGGCTTTATCGCGCGAGTTTGCCGCAACCGTCATTTTGATCTTGAGCTGGTTGTCAGGCGTAAGTTCGGGTTCGATCTTCAGGAGGTGCGCACGCGTAGGCATGATCTTTTCCAAGTCCGAGAATGCACGCGTCCAGGAAAACGATTTGCGCACGATGAGGCCATTCAGAAATTGCGAGCGCTGCCGCGTGTCGCGATTCGCGGACTGATTCAGCAAAGCTTCGTTGGCATTCTTTTGCTGGTCCAACTGCTGGATCTGCTGTTGCACCTGCACCATGGACCTATTGATCTCGCGCGTGCGGCTCCAATTGTGAAAGGCGATCGCCATCAGGGCGATAGTGATGCAGACCACACCTCCGAGGACCGCGCCCCAGCGGGCGTAGGTGCTACGGGTGTCACGAAATGGACGTGACGCGAGATTGATATCGAAGCGCATTAGATAAGCGCTCCTACGACTCCGGCAAGCTGTGCGGTGGCGCCCGGCATGCCGGAGAGGCCGCCGCTGAGATAGCGCGAGCCGACCAGCGGCTCGATCGCGCTTCCAGTGACCTGTTCCAAGGCGGGAGCGACCTCATGCAAGGAATCCACGCCGCCGACCAGCACGCGCTCGATCTTAGAGTTAAACGTGTCTTGAAAGAACATGACTGAGGGAAACACATCGTCCGCCAACTGCTGCCCATTGATCTGGCGGCCATATGAATTCTCGAGGGTACGAACAAGTCGCAAGTCGTCGTTATCCAGAATGGCGACGGTGACGGCCGCGGGATCTACCTTGACCACCAGCGTAGGCCGGCCGCTTTCCACGGCGGAGAGCGATGCGAGCGTGGAAGGAAGAACCACTCCGGGCGCGTATCCCGCTTCGCGGACGGCGGCTTCGTATTCCTCGATGACGCTGGCGAGCGCGACGGCGGCAACAACCCTTATCTGCCCGGAGGTGCGGGTGACGTGGTACGAGAGACGCGCCTTGTCCACATCGAACGGGAGCGATTTGCGCATGCGGAAGCGCACTACCCCGGCAGCATTTTTGGGATCTTCGGGCAGCGATTCAAAGTCGAGCAGCACGGTGCGGATAGCCGCATCTGGGAGGATGGCGGTGACATCGCGAGAGCGACCGCCGACGGTCTGCATAGCGTCTGCTATCGCATTCGCCAGCGCGGCCGGTTCCAGCACGTTGGTGTCTTTAAGGCTGGGAAGCACACTTCCCGTGGGAAGCATGCGGATGGTGTGCAGCTCGACGGAGCCACCATGTTCGACGGCACGCGCCGCGATCACGCTCTCGGCGGTGATCTCGCAGGCCAGCCGCGGTCGCGGCGGATTGTTTGAATGCGCCATCTATCGGGTCGTTTCGATGAACGTGACTTTGTTGATCTCTTTCAGCGTAGTGGTGCCCGCCTTTACTTTATCAAGCGCAGACTCGCGCAGGAAGCGCATTCCTTCGTCGCGGGCGGCGCGACGGATCTCAGAGGTGGGCTTCTTGGCCAGAATCATCTCGCGCACGCTATCACTCAGATCCAGTAACTCGTGAATCGCGGTGCGGCCCTTGAAGCCGGTGCCGGAGCACTCGATGCAGCCTTCGCCTTCGCGAAATACCACGGATTGCCAAACCGCCGGATCGAGGCCACTATCGAGCAGAGTCTGGCGATCGTAGTGCACTTCCTTGGCACAGGACTCGCAGACCACGCGGACGAGCCGCTGCGCCAGAATGCAGTTCAGCGCCGAGATGAAGTTATAAGGATCGACACCCATGTTGAGGAAACGCCCGAGCACGTCCACGACATTGTTAGCGTGGACGGTAGTGAACACCAGGTGGCCGGTGAGCGCCGACTGGATGGCAATCTGTGCGGTCTCAGTGTCGCGGATCTCGCCGACCATGATCTTGTCTGGGTCATGGCGCAAGATGGAGCGCAGTCCACGAGCGAAGGTGAGTCCCTTCTTCTCGTTGACCGGGATCTGGGTGACGCCCCGGATCTGATATTCAACCGGGTCTTCGATGGTAACAAGTTTGTCTTCGTCGCTCTTGATCTCGTTGAGCGCGGCATAGAGAGTGGTCGTCTTACCGCTGCCGGTGGGTCCGGTCACTAGCACCATGCCATAGGGTTCCGCGATGTATCGGCGGAACTTCTTCAGATCGTCATCCGCGAAGCCCACGACGTCGAGGGTGAGCTTGCGGAACTTCTCGCTCATCGACTCTTTATCGAGCACGCGGAGCACGGCGTCTTCACCGTGGATGGAAGGCATGATACTGACGCGGAAATCGATGAAGCGCGGCGGATCACCGTAGCGCACCCGGAAGCGGCCGTCTTGCGGTACGCGGCGCTCAGCAATGTCGAGTTCACTCATCACCTTGATGCGCGAGATGATGGTGGACTGGTGGTCGCGCGAGATCGGCTTCATGGCTTCGCGCAGCACGCCATCAAACGGTATTTGATCGCGACCGAGTCGTCGCGCGTCTCGATGTGGATGTCGCTGGCACGCCTTTGCAACGCGGTGAAGATGGCGGTATCGACCAGGCGGATGATGGGACTGCTATCGCCCTCGGCGGTCAGCCGTTCGATGGAGATGGTTTCGTCGGCGCTGTCATCATCGCGGATCACGTCGAGGACGAAACCTTCACCGGCTTCCTCGAGCACGCGCTGCGACTGCTCGGTCTTCTTCAGGATGTCGTTGATCTGCGAGAGCGTCGCGACCTTGGTGACAATGCGCTTGCCCAATAACAGGCCGAGCTCGTCGATCATCATCAGCCGGCTGGGATCAGCGATGGCGACAATGAGACGACCGTCGTCGCCGTGTTCCAACGGGACGAAGTTGTAGCGGAACATCAAGTCCACCGGCACAGACCGGAAGAGGTCGTGTTGGATGTGGAAGTTCTTGAGATCAATGAATTCGCACCGGTAGCGGCGCGCGAGGTCGCAAGCCCGCGACACCTCGGTGCCGTTGGCACTTTCGCCGGCCGGCGGTACCAGCGGCTTCTTGATCTCCGATCCTGACGGGTTCGTAGGCATCCGATCCTTTAGTGTTGCATGGCCGAGCCGATGCTGAAGATCGGCAGGTACAACGATATCAATACGAATCCTATGACGATAGCGACAAATATGAGGAGCATCGGCTCTATCAATGCCATGGCTGCCGCCACCGCGCTCTCGACATCTTCTTCGTAGAACTCAGCGACCGAGTTCAACATCTCGCGCATTGCGCCGGTCGATTCGCCGACTTCGATCATTTCTAATGCCAGTTCGGGAAACATCTTGGTCTCGTCCAAGCTGCGAGAGAGCGACAGCCCTTCGCGCACGCGCTCAGCCGCGCCGAGAGCTGCTCTGGCGACAGTGCGGCTCTGGATAGACGCACCAGCCGTCTCAAGGGAAGGCACCAAAGGCAGCCCACCGGCGAGCAGGGTGCTCATCATGCGAGCAAACATGGCGATCTGATACTTCAGCCAAATAGTGCCGAGCACCGGCAGCTTCAGTCGCATTCGATCGAGCTTTTCCGCGCCAGCGTCGCTGTTCTTCCACTTCCAGCCGATCAGTAGGATGGCCGCCACCGCCAAGAGGATGAATGGGAAGTAGTGGTGCACGGTCTGACCGAAGGCGATGAGGTAGACAGTGACGGTGGGCAACGGAGCTTGCAGGTCGCGGTAAAGATCGGCAAACTTCGGAACGACGAAGGCGATCAGGTAGGTCAGCATCAGCGTGACCAGCACGATCAACAAGGCCGGATAGATCAGGGAGACCAACAACTTCTTGCGCACTGCCATCGAGATGCGCTGGAAGGCGATAAACCGGGTAAGCACCTCTTCGAGGTTGCCGCTCTTTTCGCCCGCTACCAAGGTGGTGTTGTAAAGCTGTGGAAAGACCCCCTGGGCAGCGAAGGCGGCGGAAAGCACCTCGCCCCCCTTGACGCGCTCGCGGACATTCTCCAGCACAGACCGAAAATAGGGATTCCTCTGACGCTTGGCCAAGAGCTCCAACGCGGTGGGAATGGGCAAGCCGGCGTGGATCAGAGTGAAGAATTGCTGGTTGAAGATGACGAACTCGCTCTGCTTGACCTTCTTGCGGCGCGACGCGACAGCAAAACCGTCGCTAAAAAGGCCCTTGGACCTGACGGAATAGACGTAGAAGCCTTGCTTAGCGAAGCGATCCCGCAGGTCTGACTCAGAGCTAGCGCTCTCGGTCTGCTCCAGCACGCGGCCACGTTCATCGGCCATTTTGACAAGGAATTCCGCCATATTGTTGCTTAGAGTCTAACATCCGAAAGTAACTGATATTGAACGGTCAAAAGCGGCCTTCTTGCATTCATCAGGGATTAACCGAAGCGCCTTCGATCAGCTCAACCCCGACAGGGGGCTGAAAGCGAAAGCGAGCATCCTCGACGGCGAGGTTTTCCTGTATGCCGGAGAAGACAAACTCGGTCTGAGAGCCGTCGGCCTCGTCTATCAGGATGCGCTGGATCTGCCCCTGAGGGTCCACTTCCAAGGCCATTTCGGTGACCCGGTCGGCGAAGCCGCTAGGCACGCCACGAATCAATACCATGCCAGGACGATCGCCGGCCCGCGCCGTGAGGTTCGCGAATTCTTTTTTCAGCTTGGTCTTTCCGAGAAGGTAGCGCAGGGGCGAACGCAAGTCGTCCAGATCCTTGATAGGCGCCCTGCGTGCCTGGCGTTCTCCGGGAACGTAAAAATAAGCGGTCTTGCCGTCGCTGACAAAGACCTTCTCCTTGGGTTCGGTGTACTCCCAACGCATCTTGCCCGGTCGCCGCAGCCACAGAGTCCCCGATTCTGTGCGGGTGATGCCGGCCCCGCGGTAGGTCTCCGTGAACCGTGCCCGCAGCGAATTCAAATCGTTGTAATGACGATCAACCCCCTCCGCGACGCGATCCACGGACAAGTCCGCTTGCTGACCGGCGGCAATCACGCAGACGGTTGAGAGAACCGCAAGGCACAAGAAAGCTGAACGTACTCGCATGTAGGGTTGGATGCGGAAAAGCTCCTAGAACTTTCCTGGAAACGGGTCGGTAGAACGATATTTTGGAAGGCCCAACTGGATGAAAGGAAAATCGTCAGGACGAGAGTACTGAACACGACCATCGGGCATCAGGATGAGCGGCCTGCCCTTAGGATCCAGCGGGATGCCGCGCAGCAGCCCGGCTCGCACCACCTCTTGCCAATCCGTTGGCATGCGGCCCAGCCTATCTTTCGCCAACTGCACACGCTGCTGGATCTGCTCGATGGCCTGGTCGTAGCGAAGAGCATCGAGATGCTCGACGGCATTTTTACGCATCGTCTTGTCAGGATTGGTGTCGTAAATATTCTGCCACAGCAAACGAGCGGTTTCGCGATCGCCACCTTGCGTGCGCATCCTGGCAGCCATCACCCTTAAGAAAGGATGCGCGTTGGGAACGCGCGAACCGCGCTCGAAGGCTTCGGCCGCGGCTATGTAATCATGCCGCTCCATGTAATGAATAAAGCCGAGCAGAAAATAGAGATTCCAATCATCGGGCAGCTCTTTGATACCCCGCTCCACCAGTTTGACCGCCAAGTCTGGCCGGCCGGCACCTTGTGGCGGTTTTTGCGAAAGAAAAATGGAACCGAAACTATAAGCAGGCTTCAGCTTGGGATCGAGACTTACGGTGATATCCAGAAGCGGATCCAGCATGTCGTACTCTTGCGCCCTGGCCATGTGACGGTTCCCGAAGTATTGAACCGCGCGAGTCCAGTAAATATCTGCCAGAAGGCCGTTGTAGCCAAGGCTCATCCGCTTGACCGCCTTTGCCGAGGGAATGAAAAGAACGTCGCTCAGGGTGGAGTGCTCGCGTAACTGGGAAACGCGCACCAGCGACGAAACACTGACCAACATCAACAGCGCAGCCGCGGCGAGAAAGCCGGCGGTCGTCTTGGCGCGCGGACTCATTTGAAGTTCCGGTTCTCGAAGATGGCTGCGGCACAGGCAAGGACAACCGCCGTGTAGGTGATGGCGTAAAGAGTGTTATGCAGGACCAATCCGGCTTCGACCGGAATCCCATGTGCGACCTGCAGGATCACATTCAGGGAAGAAAAATTCGGCACGATGTAAGCGACCGCCGTCATCACCGCCTTTGCTGGACCCTGCGCAGCCGCCGCGAAATTGTGCAAGTCCTCGGAAAAAGTCCCGATGGCGAAGATGGCGAACGCGAAGATAGAGGAAAGCAGAGGCGACGAGTAGGTGGAGAACAACATGGCCAAAGCAGTCATCATCATGAGCTGCAACACGATGAAGTAGATGGCGATCAGAATGTAAGTGTCGGGCCGGCTGACGCCGTGAGATAGGTAGATCAGAGCAGCAAAAAAGCCGATCGACATCAGCGCCGCATTGAATGCCAGCGTTCCGAAGAGTCCGACGAACTTTCCGAACAGGAATTCCCAGCGCCGAACCGGATGTGCCAGGACGGTGTAGATGGTGCGGCGCTCGATCTCCTTCCAGACCAGGCTGATACCGATGAAGATGGCGATCACGACGCCGAAGATAGAGATCGACGTCAGGCCCATGTTGATGAGGACGATGCGCTCGATCTCGATGGAGATCTGCCCGACGAGCAGCGCCGAGCCAACGATCAGCAATGCAAAAACGATCAGGTTATAAAGGATGCGGTCGCGCACAGCCTCGCGATAAGTATTGAAGGCGATGGGGAGGATGCGGGTCATGAGCGCGCCGCCTCCACCGGCGGATCTTGGGAATGCAGGTTCAGCTTCTCGATAAAGAAATCTTCCAAGCTGTGCCGAACGGGGTTCACCGACTCGATGCGAGCGTTGACCTTGCGAAGCGCATCCAGCGCAGAATTCAGACGAGCCTGCGGCAGAACGGCGCGAGTCATCGAACCGGCGCCGCGCGTCTTAGCCCCAAGCGCCTCCAGGTCCGCGCGACCCACGTCGCCATGCCACACGATCTCGACCGGGCCCTCCGTCCCCGAAAGCAGTTCGCGGACCACTCCGATACCTTTCAATTCCCCGTGGTTCAACACTGCGACCCGGTCGCACAATGCCTCAGCGTCGGAAAGGATGTGGGTGGAGAAGAAGATGGTCTTACCTTCGTCTTTCAATTCCTGGATCAAGTCCCGCACCTCGCGACGACCAATGGGATCGAGGCCCGACATGGGCTCATCCAAAAACAGAAACTTGGGATCGTGCACGATGGCTTGGGCGAGCGCCACCCGTTGCAGCATACCTTTGGAAAACTTTCGCAGCTGCAAACGATCGAGGTCCTTCAATCCGACCCGGGTGAGCGAGGCCGCGGCGCGTTTGGCACGCTCACCGGATGGTACGCCGGAAAGCTGCGCGTAATACTCGAGAAGTTCCTGCGCGGTAAGGTAGTCGTAAAAATATGGCTGCTCGGGCGAGAAGCCGATATTGGTCTTGGCGCGCGGATCATCAATGGGAACGCCGAAGATGCGAGCAGTGCCCGTGGTGGGGTAGATCAGCCCCATCAGCAGCTTGAGAGTGGTGGTCTTCCCGGCGCCGTTCGGGCCCAAATACCCGAAGACCTCGCCTTCTTCGACGGCTAGGTTCAGCGGCTTCAGGACGCAGCGCGGCCGCTTCTTCCAGAAACCAACACTGAATGTCTTTGAAAGGTCTCTTATCTCTAGTGCCAGCATAGTTGTACGAAGAACCGACGGATGCGAAACATTATATGCAAAGCATCACGACAACCGACGACCAGCGATCAGCGCACAACCAGAACCTCGCGAAAATGGTCGCGGGCCAGGAAGAACTTTACCGACTTGAAATCATGGAAAAGATTCTCAATGTGGCGGTTGTTAAAGACACGCGCCAGCTTGAATCTTTCGACCACTTGAACGTCCAGAGTCTCTGTACCGGTAATGTGATAGCGATGGTAAGGCGCTTCGGAGCCGGCTTCGCGAGTATGAAAGAAGCCCAGCAACACTCCGCCGGGTTTCAAGGCGCGGTGCAAGCGGTCGACCATGGGCTTCACCAGCGGCTCCGGCAGATAGTCCGGCAGGTCCCAGGCCAGGACGGCGTCCAACGAGGCTTCGTCGAATACCAGAGAGTCGGTGAAAAAGCTCTGCGGCGACAGATCCAGCTTCCCGTCTTCCCGCTTCACCAAATAGCGTGGGTCGATCGAGGCCATCAGCAGGTCTTCGTTATAGACCTTGTGTCCCATTCCGGTAAGGCGCATCAAGTTGGCAGGAGATGTGGGACCAAGGTCGAGGATGACCCGCGGTTCATCGGGGCCGATGTGTTTGCTGAACTCCTTGAGCCCACTGCTGCTGCGCTGCGTCCGGACTGCCGCCCTCGCAGCAGCGGAATGCGCCGCACCGGACTTGGAAGAGCCGCGCAGGAATTTCAGGAAATCGGGGGCCACGTGGTTACTCTACAAGAAAAGCTGGTATCCAAGGCAAAACAAGCGGCCAGGCAGGCCTTCGCCGGGCCGAAAAAAATCAGGAGCCGCAGCTCCTGATTCGCATACAAACTGCTTTTAGATCTTGGGCTCGAATTTCGCATCGACCAATGAGCGCTGTGCGCTTGAGCTGGAGTAACTTGCGCCCGCAGAAGCTGCCGCGGCAGCTTCGCGCTTGCCTTCACTCTTCTCCTTGCGGATGTCGATCGCGCCCTTGAAGAAGGCGCCGTCTTCGATGACGATTCGCTTGGTAGAAATGTCGCCGCTCAGTAATGCGGATTTTTTCAGCTCGACCCGGTCGTGCCCCTCGACATTCCCGTCAACTTTGCCGTGCACTACAACGTCTTTCGCGATGATGTTGGCGCGTACACGACCATTCGGCCCCACGATCAAGTTGTGGTCCACGAGGGAGATGTTCCCTTCTACCTCTCCATCCAAATAGAGATCTTCACTTCCGGAGAGCTCACCGCGGATGATCACGGATTTTCCGATGTGTGCCATTTCACCTTGAAACTCTTTTGAACGGGCAGGTTCCAGCGATGGACGGGGCGGGGTTGGCATGTTGGGGCTAGAGGTTGGCGTTGTCATTGGCTTTGTGTCGCTCCCAGGCGTGGACTTCCACATACAGAACTTCTCCTTGATTCGGACCGAGTGGCTGGAGGAAATGGCTGATGCATAATACATCCGCTTCTTCAGCCCCAGCAATGGAAAACGGTTGCAAGCCAAGGCCTTAGACGATGCAGTAGCAGCTTGCCATTTGATGGAATCACGAGGTAACTGATTAGTACACACCTAAAGGTCAGGCCGGCGCGTCCCTCTAAAGATGGTCCTGACGACGTTTGCAAGTCATTGTGGCAGTTAGACTTAATTTGCGTTCCGCAGTTTCTGGGCGAGGTAACTTTGGACTTACTATTGCTATCAAACAGAGTGTCGGCCCTTCGGAGTAAGTCACGTCGTCTAGCGAGATCGAAAACCAGGGGAACAGCGGTTTTGCTTGGCAACGCGACTTTAAACCAATGGGACTGCCTTTCCAGCGGGGCCGACACTTTTTCGACTGCGACCGGCCAACGTGCCGGTCGCTTTTCATTTGTGCGGTGTTTGAGGATCGTAAAAGCAACGTCACCTTAGCTGCTCTCCTCTAACCTGATATGCCCATAGATGGCTCGTTTCGGCGGACGATACTAGCGTTGGGATTTGTGCCTCTGGCACTGGCACTGGCGCTGTCAGCCGCCGGTCAGACCAGTGAGACCGCCATCTCTCCGTCAGCGAATGATCTTGTGCGGCGAGCGGTCGACAACGAACTCGCGTCGTCAAATTCAAAACTGCGCTACACCTATCGCGTTCGTAAGCAGACGCCGAACGGCTCGAGCGTAAAGCAAGTGGCTGACACCAACGACGGACAGGTCTCGTACCTACTGATGATGAACGACCAGCCGCTGACAGAAGAGCAACGGCGCATCGAGGACGAAAAGAACCAGAAGATCCTCAACAATCCAGAGGAGCAGCGCAAGCGATTCAAGGATCAAAAGGAGGACGAGCGACGCGCCAACACGCTGGTGAAGGCATTGCCCGACGCATTCGTCTATGAATTCGACGGGGCGGATCCCGAACCCCATGTGGTGAACCTTCGCTTCCGGCCGAATCCGAACTTCAATGCTCCCGACCGCGAGACACAGGTCCTAAAGGGCATGGCGGGACATATGTACATCGATACTCAGGCGAATCGCATGAAGCGCCTGGATGGCACGCTGGTCGACGATGTGAATTTCGGATGGGGGATCTTCGGGAAGCTACACAAAGGTGGACACTTCGAGATCCGCGAAAGCGACGTCGGCGACGGACACTGGGACGTCACCTACAGCAACCTGGACTTTACCGGTAAGGTGCTGCTCTTTAAAAAACTGAAGATCAAAGAGACCTCGGAGATCAGCGACTTCCGACGCATCCCAGAAAACCTCTCGTACTCACAGGGGTTCGAGTTACTGCGCAAAGAAAATCAGCAGAAAGTCTCTGCCAAGCGATAAGACTATTCGGTCTCCGGCGATCCAAAGGTGAGGTTCTCGTCCCACCGTCCCAGCAGGAACTTGCCGTTCATCTCTGCATCGCGCTCGTACCGCAACACGGTCAGTCCTTCTGCGAAGCTCTTCTGAAATGCTGTGCGGTTGGCGGACTGTACTTCTTTGGCACGTGGATCGGCGGATTTTTTCCAGTCATAGATTGCGGCGGGAACCTCTATCTGCTTCTCGATCTTGGCGGTCGCCGTATTTCCTGCGAGCGCGGAGGTCACGCGTTTGGAGTCAAGCCACCACTCGGCCACCAGCCGGTCGGTGGGCAAACCGCCTTGCAACGGTGACGAAGACATGCCGTACTGATTGGGGTTATAGCGGCGCGCGACTGCTCCCAGCCGCTTGATATTGAGCCATGCGTTTTTAATCTCCAGCGGATCGAAGGTCCACTCGATCAACCGGATGCCGCGCTGGAGAGCGTCGTCGCGCTGGGCGAACTTGAGCTTTTTTCCCAAACCGCTATTGCGGAAGGTTTCACGCACGGCAAGCATGTGTGAGTGCAGATAGGGATTTCCGCCGCGGGTGCCCGGAATAGACATGGCGAAGCCGACCAGATCGTTGCCGTCGAAGGCGCCGATGACTTGCCCGCCGATCTTTGTGGCAACGACAAACAGGCGAAGCGGGATCAGATCCACATCGTCGAAATTCCACACCTCTTTTTGCAAAGCAACGCAGGCTTCGAGTTCGCTGATGCCATGGCAGGCGCGGATGATGGGAACCGTCATTCGCTCTCCTTGGCTTGCTGCCACAATGCTTCCATATCGTCGAGCGAGGCGGTTTCGAGCTTGCTGCCGCGCTCTTCGAGTTTCGATTCCACGTACTGAAAGCGCCGGCGAAATTTACGGTTGGTCTTCTTCAGCGCAGATTCGGGATCGACGGCAAGATAGCGTGCGAGATTGACCAGCGTAAAGAACAGGTCCCCGATCTCTCCTTCGACTTCTTTTAATTGCTCCGGCGAGGCTGCTTGATCTCCGCGCGAACCGGCGATGCCATGCTTCCCTTTCGCCCGATCGAGCCCGCCGGGCAAAGCTTCGATCTGCGATTCAAGCTCGCGAGTTTCTTCCTTCATCTTGTCGAAGATGCCGCGCAACGTCGGCCAGTCGAAGCCGACGTGCGCTGCGCGCGCGCTCAGCTTGGCAGCTTCGAGCATTGCGGGCACACCGGCAGAGACATTTGCCAGAACGGATTCCGGATCATCCGATGCCCTGGCTGCTTTTCCTCCGCCCGCAGCGAGGCGCTTCTCTTTCTCCTGAGCTTTGAGCGCCTCCCAATTGCGCAAGACTTCGCTGGAGGTCTCAGCCTTCACGTCGCCGAAGACGTGGGGGTGGCGGCCGACCAGTTTGTTTGAAAGCCGATCGAGAACATCGTCAATGGAGAAATGTTTTTCCTCCTGCGCCATTTCGGAATAAAACAAAACTTGCAGCAGCAGATCACCGAGTTCGCCGGTCAGCTCGTCCCAATCGCGGTTGTCGATCGCTTCTAAAACTTCGTAGGTCTCTTCTAGGGTGTAGGGCTTAATGGAGTCAAAGGTCTGCTCGCGGTCCCACGGACACCCGCCTGGCCCACGCAGACGGGCCATGATCTCGACCGCCCGCTCGAACTTTTCTCCCGTCTTCGGCATGCAGGTTTTTGTATCACACCGGCTAGAAAAGTGTGTCGCGGGCTCGTCAGGTGCATCTCACCGTTGTAGTAAACTGAAAAGAGTCTTTCCCCGATCGCCGTTTCTCCATGCCAGGCTCATCTACCAATCCCGCCGCTTACATCACCTTCACACTGCATTCCCATCTGCCGTATGTGGTGCATCACGGCACTTGGCCGCATGGGCTGGATTGGCTACATGAAGCCGCAGCCGAGACTTACATTCCCCTGCTGAGAGTTTTCACCGACTTGGAGAAAGCTGGCGCAGCGTTGAAGGCGAACATCAGTCTTTCACCCATCCTGCTGGAGCAACTCTCGCACCCGACCTTCCAGGAAGAGTTCCCGAAATATCTGCAACAGAAGATCGAAGCGGCAGAGAAGGACGAGCAGCAGTTCGTGGCCAAGGGTGAGTTGCACAAGGCCAGCGTGGCTCAATTCTGGCAAAGATTTTTCTCGGAAGCGATGGGGAATTTCGATTCGCTCGACCGTAACATTGTCGGCGCCTTCAAACACTTCTATGACATCGGCTCGATCGAGATCATCACTTGCGGCGCCACCCATGGATACTTCGCACTTCTGGGTACGGACGCTTCCATACAGGCGCAGGTGCGCGTGGGCGTTGAGACGCACGAGCGCTTCTTCGGGCGCAAGCCGCGCGGCATATGGCTGCCGGAGTGCGCGTATCGCCCGCGCGGCGAATGGCGCTATCCCGTGTATCTCAACGGCAGCACACCGAAGAAAGCACTGATGATGCGCGCCGGCATCGAAGAGATCCTCGACGCGAACGGGCTGGAGTATTTCTTCGTCGACACCCACATGGTCGAAAAACGGGCGATGTTCTCCCCCTACGAGCTTCTCGCGGGCAATCGCCCGATCGCGACTGAGTACGAAGGTGGAGAGGCGCTGGCGTCGTTTTATCGTCCCTACTGGGCGGACACGCCGGGCAGCGCGCAGAAACATAAAGTCTCATTCTTTACCCGCGATCCTAAAACTGGCATTCAAGTTTGGAGTGGCGATTCCGGTTATCCGGGTGATCCGAATTACCTGGAGTTTCACAAAAAGCATTGGCCCGGAGGGCATCGCTACTGGCGGGTGACGCAGTCCAAGGCTGACCTGGGCAGTAAACAGGAATACGACCCGTACGCAGCCCTGGCCCGCACTCACGATCATGCCCAACACTTCGCTGGATTAGCTCATCACGTCCTGCTGGATACCGCCACGCCTGGCGACGGCCAACCACCGATCCTGTGCGCGCCCTTCGATGCGGAGCTTTTCGGACACTGGTGGTTTGAAGGTCCGGAGTTTTTGAAGAGTCTGGCGCTGCAGCTTTCGCATCCAGGCTCGCAGATCAAACTCACGACCGCGGGCGAGTACCTGGATAAGTTTCCTCCCTCGGGATTTCTTTCGCTTCCGG
>Ga0137418_10001974_pt1 | contig 18831 bp, 15 predicted proteins | sample CZODoug3_1_2_16f_FD_122242 | JGI IMG/M metagenome (GOLD analysis project Ga0137418, IMG submission 122242) | Vadose zone soil fungal communities from Angelo Coast Range Reserve, California, USA - CZODoug3_1_2_16fungal (Hybrid Assembly) | ecosystem: Environmental > Terrestrial > Soil > Vadose... | reverse complement strand
GGTCACCCGCCGCGCCAAGCACGCGGTGTTTCGGTTGTCATCCGGCCACCGCATGATCATCCAACCGCGCATGACCGGATCATTCCTCGTGTACGAGCGTCCGCTGACGCGCGATGAGCTGAAATACGCCGTCCTCATCTGCACGCTCAGCGATGGGCGCAGGTTCGTTTACCGTGATGTCCGGCGCCTCGGCACGATCTGGCTGCTGGAGGAGAAGGGCTGGATCGCCTACACGGGGCGGATCGGTCCCGAGCCGCTCGAGGAGACCTTCACGCCGTTCGTGTTCGCAGATCGGCTCAAGGGCACGCGCACGGCGGTCAAGAAGGCGATCATGGATCAGCGCCGCCTGGCGGGCGTCGGCAACATCTACGCCAATGAAGCGCTGTTCGATGCGCGGCTGAATCCGGCCAAGGCCACCAACAGGTTGTCGCTCGTGGAATTCGCCAGACTGCACGCGGCGATCGTCGACGTATTGCAGCGGGCACTCGCATCGTCGGGCACGACCATCCGCGATTATCGCACGGGGACCGGCGCACGGGGCAGCTTCCAATTCAAGCTGCGGGTATACGGTCGCGGCGGCGAGAAGTGCATGAACTGCGGCCGGACGCTGCTCATGACGCACACGATCGATCTGCGGCAGACGGTGTTTTGTCCGCGGTGTCAGCGCTAATCGTTCGTGAGCACGGTCGTGACCACGCTCGGCACGGTGAGTCCGTTGCACGCCTGATCGGCGCTCTGGTTCCCCGCCGCGTCCTCTGCGCGCACGCACACCCACCCGGTTGCCGTTTGTCCGCTCCAATGATACGGGAACCGCACTTGGGCGCTGGTACCCGTCGCCGAGTCCGCCCCCGTCCAGGAACCGTCGTTGAAACCGAACGTGAGTCGATACAGCCCTACGGGCTCGCCCGAGGGTTCGTCCACCGACGCGAACCAGGTCACGTCGTAGATCGCTCCGCCGGCGTCCGTGCGCACCAGGGTGACCTCCACCGGATGCCCGGGCTCCGGCGGTGGGATCGTGTCCGGCGGCGTCTGATCGAGCCGCGGCCCCCAGCTCGGGGAAAAGGCGGACCACGGAGCGTTCGTCAGCCTCGTTTGCACAGAGCCGTCGGCGTTCATCGCGTAGATCTCCTTGTGGCCGTCCCGGCTGCTCGTGAACGCGATCTGTTGCCCGTCGGGAGACCAGCTGGGATGGTAGTCCGAGGCTGGATTGTTCGTCAGGGACGTCGGGGCCGAGCCATCGGCGCCCATCACGTAGATCTCGGAGTTGCCGTCCCGGCTGCTCGTGAACGCGATCTGTTGCCCGTCGGGAGACCAGGTGGGATCGCCCTCCTCGGCCGGATTGTTCGTCAGGCGCGTCGGGGCCGAGCCATCGGCGCCCATCACGTAGATCTCGGCGTTGCCGTCCCGGTCGCTCCGGAACGCGATCCGTCGCCCGTCGGGCGACCAACTGGGGTCACTGTCGAAGGCCGGATTGTTCGTGACCCGCGTCGGAGCCGAGCCGTCCGCGCCCATCACGTAGATCTCGGCGTTGCCGTCCCGGTCGCTCCGGAACGCGATCTGACGCCCATCCGGCGACCAACTGGGCTGCTCGTCCTGGGCCGGATCGTCGGTCAGCCGCGTCTGGGCCGAGCCGTCGGCGTTCATCACGTAGATCTCGAAGTTGCCGTCCGGCCTGCTGCTGAACGCGATGCGTTCCCCGTCAGGCGACCAACTGGGCTGCTCGTCGGTCGTCGTATTGTTCGTCAGCCGCATCAGCCCTGATCCGTCCGCGGCCATGACGAAAATCTCGGTCGGCGATAAGTACATCTCTCTGGCGAACGCGATCAGTCGCCCGTCCGGCGAAAACTGGGGGTCATAGTCGAGGTTGTTCGTCAAGCGTGTACGCCCCGATCCGTCGGCGGCCATCACGGCGATTCCCCGGCAAGGGCCACAGGTGATGAAGGCGATTCTCGACGGAACGGTAGCGCCGTCTACGAGCTGCGCGGTCGGTCCGAGCGGCGTTTGCTTCGGCGCCGTCGCCTCGTCGCTCACGCACGCCGTTTGGAGATTGACCAACACGACCAGGGACACCGGCAGGATGCGACGCATGCGCAACCTCGAGCTGTGGGCCGAGGGAACGGTGCCGCAAGTCCGATGCCGCGTGCTGGGCGATCCCCGAGGATACCGAGAGGCGCCGCGCAGTGTGTCCTGCGTTGCGACGGCGCCCCTGCGCTGTGGCGAGTCGGCTGCGGCAGCGGCGCCGCATGCTCGACGCTAATCAACAAACGCCCACAGCAACTCCCGGCTTTTCCGGTCGAGAGCCCCGGGCCTGCCGAGATGATATAAATCTCCCGCGAGGTCGCGGATCAGCAGCCCACCATGCGGCAGCGTGCGCGGCCAATCATCGAGTCTCGTCTGGAACGTGCGAGGACCCTGCTGTGTCTCGACCCGCCAACGGCGAATCTCGACTTCCTCGTCGATCTCCAGCACGTGCGTCACCTCGAACACGAACCCCGCGACCGCCAGCGCCAACTCCAGCGCCGCGCGCGAGCGGGGATCGAGCTCGGCGGGATCCCTGACGAGCGCGAACTCCTCTTCGTCTGCATCGCGCAGTGACAGGTGCCGCGTGGGCTCCGACCACGGGAAGCAGCGCCGTACCGACACGGCGCGCTCTTCGTCTCCGAGCAGCGCCCAGAGCGAGCCGTCACCACGCCATTCCAGCGCCAACGTTCCCGTATACGGCTTCGAGGCAAGCGCCGTCATAGAGCCTCCTTCTTACTGGAGCTGCAACTGCAGCTCGTACAAGTGCCGGTACTTCCCGTCGGGTTTCGCCAGCAGCTCCGCATGGGTGCCGTGCTCGACCAGCCGTCCATCCTCGATCACGAACAGCCGTGACGCCTTGCGGAGCGTCGACAGCCGGTGCGCGATCGCGAACACGGTCCGACCCGCCACCAAGTGCTCGAGCGCCTCCTGGATCTCGCGCTCGGTTTCCGTATCCACGCTGCTCGTCGCCTCGTCCAGAATGAGGATCTGAGGATCGTGGAGGATCGCGCGCGCGATCGAGACGCGCTGACGCTCACCGCCTGACAACGTGTGTCCCCGCTCCCCCACCACCGTGTCGTAGCCGTGCTGCAGCTTGGTGATGAAGTCGTGGGCATTCGCCGCCTGCGCCGCCGCGACGACCTGATGCAACGGCGCCTCCGGCAGGCCGTAGCGGATGTTCTCCAGCACCGTCCCGTGAAACAGGTACGGATCCTGGAGCACCATGCCGATCTGCCGGCGGTAGTGGCCCGTATCGAGGCGCCTGAGATCGACGCCATCGATCCGAATCGTTCCCCCGCTCACGTCGTAGAAGCGCGCGATCAGGTTCACGATCGTCGTCTTGCCACCGCCGGACGGTCCGACGAGCCCGATCAGCTCGCCGGGCGCGACGTCGAAGCTCACGCCGCGCAGCACCTGCCGAACGCCGTCATAGCCGAAGGTGACGTGCTCGAACGTCACCCGTCCGTGCACCGGCTCGAGCCGCACCGGCTCCGCCTCATCGCGGATCTCCGGCTCGGTGTCGAGCACTTCGAACACCCGGTGCGCCGAGGTCGTGGCGCGGTTGATCGTGCGCGCCATCTGACCGATCACGTCGATCGGCGCGAGGAACATCGTCGTGTAAAGCAGGAACGAGACGAACGTTCCCACCGGGAGATGCGCCCCGGCGCCGAGCAGCCGCGGCACCGCGAATATCCAGACCGTAATCGTCATCGCGTGCACGCCCAGGATGAGCAGTGGCCAGAACGTGGTCCACGAACGGTGAATGCGGTTGAACTCCTCCGTGACATCCTCGTTCCGCTCCCCGAAGCGATCAATCTCCCGGTCCTCCTGATTGAACGCCTTCACGACCCGGATGCCGGGGATCGTATCCGACAACACGTCGGTCACGCGCGACCACTTGCGCCACGCCCGGATGAACAGCCGGCTGATGTTTTCCCCGTGCCGGTAGATCACCCAGCAGAACACGGGCACCGGCAGCGTCATCACCAACCCCAGCCGCCAGTCGAGCGTGAGCAGCACCGCCCCGAGTCCCGCGAGCATGACGAGCGACAGCGAGACGTCCACGACGCCGAACGCCAGGAACTCCCACAGCCGGTCGGTATCGGCCGAGACGCGAGTGATCAAGCTGCCCGTGCGCTTGCGCGAAAAGAACGACAGGCTGAGCCGCTGGATGTGCTCGTATAGCTCGTCACGCAGATCGCGGGCCACCCATTCGCCCAGAATCGCCATCAGGCGCAGCCGGATATGCGCGGCAGCCTGTTTGACCAGGTACACCGTCGCCATCGCCGCGACCGCGACCCACGCGATGGTTCCCGCGCGTGCGAGCGACAACGTTCCCGCCTGCGCCGGCCGCACCACGCGGTCGAGCAGATAGCCCGCGAGATACGGCGGGATCAGGCTGACCAGCGTGATGACGGTCGCCGCGGCCATGCCGAGCGTCAGCTGCCGCCGATACGGCGTGAGGTAGCCGAGCAACCGCCGGATCACCGCTGTTTGGCGACCCGACACGAGTGCCTGCGCGTCGCGAATCGGCCGCGCCACGCTCTCGGCGTACAGACGGTCGGCGTCGCCGTCCACGAGCTCGCGCGCATGCCCTTGGACCTGCTCCTCGAGCACGAAGCGGATGTTCTCGAACGCGCGGCGTTGCCGATGGGTGTAGCGCAGCAGCGCGAGCGCGGGCTCGCCCGGGGTGCCGAGGATCGTCAGCGTATTCGCGGACAACCCCGGCGCCTCACGGACCGCCTCGATGCCAGACCGCTCGATGCTCCGGACCTCCCACCCCTCGCTATCGCGCTTCGCGACTGCGATGTGCCGTGGGCCCAGGACCAACCAGGCGTCCGTGAGCCGCAGGCTCTGGTCGAGATCGGCGAGCGCGTACAGCTGGACCGGTGCACCCTGCCAGGCGTGCTCGATCTTCCGGCGCAGCTCCGCAGGGAGTCGTGCCGACTGGTCCGTGTAGCGCGCGATGATGTGGTCGTCGAGATGTTGCAGCGTGCTCATGTCCGTGATCCCCGAATCAGGTGTAACAGAACGGCCTCCCAGGTCCCATCAAGCACCCGGAAGGCCGGATCACGGCGCGAACTAGATCCGATCGACTTCTAGGGTGCTCCTCCGGACGCACTACTCCCATCAGCGCCGGCGCTCGGCCCGAACCGGCACGAAACGCCCGGTCCCGCCCAAAGGCGACGCAGCATTGGTGTAGTGGTGGATTGACGAATCATTTCAGTCCGAAACCCTTTCGCATGTGATTCGGGAGGCTGCTGCGATCAAACTAAGACGCCGTACGTGACGGGTCAAGCTGAGGATTCACGTGGGTTAGATTTTGGCATGCGCACTCGCGCGGCCCAACCTCTGCTCGCCGTCATCATCTGCGGCGCGTGCGGCGGACCTCTGCCCACGAGTGGGGGCGGGACCGGGGCTCCCGCTGCCATCGCACAAGTACGGCTGTTCGACGAAGCGCGCGGCACAGAGCTCACGGTGCATACCGGTCTTCCCGATGATCAGTCGATCCGCTTGCAAGTACGTCTGTTCGCACCTGACGGGCACCGCCTGACCGATATCGTCGGCGGTGTCCAGCTCACGGTACAGTTCAGCCCCGATTCTCTGGCAAGCGCGATACCGGTCCCGGGACGGCCGTTGGAAGCGATCATCACGCCGACGGCACCAGTCGGCACCAGCGGCTCCCAAACCGTCCGGCTGGACTTCCCCGGAACCGGTACGTCCAAATCCTTCGGACCATTCCACGTAGAGGTCCAGCCCGGCATCTCAGGCGTGCGAGAGTTTCGGCTATTCGACGCCTTCAACGCCGATTTCAGCGAGCATGTCCCGCTCCTCTCCGGTGACACGACCCGGCTGGAGGTTCGGCTCTACGACTCCACCGGGGCCCGCCGGACGTCGTTTCCGGGCGGCGCCCAGGTCACATTACGCTTCGATCCCGATTCGCTCGCCGCCGCCGCGCCGATCCCCGGCCAGCCGTTCTGGAAGGCCGTGATCCCCACCTCGGCCGTCGGAACCGAAGGCTCGCTCTTCGTTTCTGTCCTCTTTCTCGCCGACAGCTCGACCAAAACCTACGGGCCGATTCAAGTTCTGGTTCATTGAGCTCGCGTTAGTCCTCGCGGCGGCACCAGCGGTGGCGCAGCACGAGGGCCACATGATGGGAGCGGTCTACCCGCCATTTGGCTCGGGAACCTCGTGGCTTCCGGCCGTCGCGCCGATGAGTGGCTTTCATTTCCAGGCATCCGATTGGAGTGTGATGGTCCACGGCAGCGTCTTCGGGCAGTTCATCCAGGAATTCGGACCGCGGGGCAACTATCAGCTGGCCAGTATCAACTGGGTCATGGGAGACGCGTCGCGACCGCTCGCGGGAGGAGCCTTCCACGGCCGCGTGATGGCGAGCGCCGAGTACTTCACGGTGACGCGGGCGGGTTATCCACAGCTGCTGCAGGTCGCGCAGCCCTACCGCGGCGGCACAGTCACCGATCGTATGCATCCGCACGAATTGCTGAGCGAAGTCGCCGTCATGTACGATCGCCCCCTCCGAGACGATTGGCGCTGGACTGTCTATCTCGCGGCCGTGGGCGAGCCGGCGCTCGGACCTGTCGCATATTTGCACCGCCCGTCAGCCGCCAACGACCCCACCGCCCCGCTCGGCCATCATACCCAAGACGTCACGCACGAGAGCTTCGGCGTCGCGACGCTGGGGCTTTTCAGCCCCAAGGTTCACCTCGAGGCGTCAGCGTTCAACGGAGCGCATCCGAACGAGGTCCGGACGAACTTCGATTATCGCGGGGCGCGCTTCAACTCGTTCTCCGCTCGTGTGACCGTGAATCCGAACGAGCGCTGGAGTGTCGCTGCTTCCGCCGCCTACATCGATCCGCACGAGCACCAGCCACTCCACCGCCTGGAGGTTTCGGCGCTGCATGTGACGGGAGGGTGGTCAACGACGTTCGTCTGGGGCGCGAACGTGCCGACGGATACACGCCGCGTGTTGAACACCGCCCTTTTCGAGACCAACATCGAGCTCGACAAACGCAACGCGATATTCGGCCGGGCGGAATACGTCACGCGCACCGCCGAGGAGCTCGCGCTGGTTGGTTCGATCAGTTCGGAGGTCGAAGTGGGGTCGCTCGCCGTGGGGTATGCCCGGCGGATCGGTAGACTACACGGCGTCGGAGCGTGGCTCGGCGGACGTGGGCACGTGGACATCGTGCCCGAGCAGCTGCAGCTGTTCTATGGAAGCCGCACGCCAGCCGGCGTCCTCGTGTACCTCGGGGTCCGGCCCTAAGGGACGCTCAACGAGAAATCACCCCCGAATCTGCCGTCCCGCCGCGAAATCGAAGAGCGTGGCACCGCGCAGGCGGTAGAGCGCGGTCCAGTATCCACGCAGCCCCCGGACGTATTCGACCAGCGCCTGGTCCTTCTCGGCCTGCGCGATGTACAGGTTGTCGATCGTAATGCGGCCGATCACGTAGCGATTGTACGCCACCTCAAACCGCTTGGCGGCGACGCTGTCCGCCTTCGCCACGAGCAGCGCGGTGCGGCGCGCCTGCGCGAGTGCGAGCGCGGCGAAACGAGCGTCGTGCGCGAGCTGGGCGAGCGTCGCGTCCGAGAGGTTGGTGACGCGCTCGCGGTCGGCCTCGGCCGCCCGCACCCCTTCGTGATGCGCGCCCCACTGCCACAGCGGAACCTGTACCGACAGCGTGAAGCGCCGAGCCTCGAGCAGGTTCTGATATGCGAGGCTCGCCTCCGGCGCAGTGGCGTTGAATCCGTAACTGGCCAGGACCGTGGCACCGGCGCCCGAACGAAGCCGCGCCTCGGCGACGCTCCGCCGGGCCTGGACGTCATCGAGGGCGACGGCCGTCACCGCCGCCCGATTCTTCAACGCTTCGGCCACGGCCCGAGCCGTGTCGGCCTCGAACTCGGGGACCTCCCCCGTCACCGCGACCTCGACCGGCGTCCCGGAGGGGAGGTCGAGCGCGAGGCGCAGCGCATCGGTCGCGCGTTCATGCTCGAGCCGCGCCGACTCGAGGGCGGTGCGGGAGCGGAGCAACGCGAGCTCGCTCTGCAGCAGGTCATTCTCCCCGATCTTGCCGACCTCAAACCGCCCGGTGTTCAGGCGGTACAACGTGTCGTTCACCGCGGCGTTCGTCACGGCGTTCTGGAGCGCGACGCGGGCGGCGTACACGTCGAAGAACAGCGTCGCGGTTTGGAGAGCCACGTCCTCCATCGCTTCGAGGTATGCGCGTTCGTCCAGCTCGGCGCGCACCGCGTCCTCCTGACCGTTCCACGCGGCGGTGTTCGGACGGAAGATGTCCTGCCGCAATCCCACCGATACCGGCGTCGAGGACCACGATTGGTAGGCTGCCGGACCGCTCACCCTGAGCCGAGCCAGCGACGAAGACACAAACAGGTCGCCGCCCGTAACCGGGATTTTCTGAGCGAGCGTGACCGTCATGCTGGCGTCGGTCTGCTGCTGCGGCACGAACTCGGTGCTGCCGTCGTCCCGGAGCACCGAAATGATCGACTTGTTGTACGCCGGCACCGTTCCTCCGAGGGACAGCTGCGGCAGCAGCGCCGAGCGGTACGCACGGTGGCGGTAGCGCCCTGATTCACGTGCCGCCCGCGCGGCGCGGGCCTGATGCCCGCGCTGCTGCGCCAGCGTGATGGCTTCCGAAAGCGTGATCGCCTGGGAGGAATCCGGAGGCGCCGTCTGGGCCGCGACGGTGGGTGACACGAACACGCCCAGGGCGAGGGCTAGGGGGAGCCACACACGGTTGTTCATGAGATCACTCGTAGCGGAGGCAGACGACGGGATCCTGTCGTGCGGCGCGGTAGGCGGGCACGATCCCGAACGCGATGCCCACGGTGAACGACACGCCGAACGCGACGAAGACGGACAGGGATGACACGATCGTGGTGATTCCCGCGAACCGCTCGATGCCCATCGACAGGCCGACGCCGACGAGAATACCGGCCACGCCCCCGGCCACGCTGATCAGCACCGCCTCGCTCAGGAACTGAAACAGGATGTCTTTCTCCGTGGCCCCCATGGCGCGGCGGACTCCGATCTCCCGGATCCGTTCCAGGACCGACGCGAGCATGATGTTCATGATTCCGATGCCGCCCACCACGAGCGAAATGGAGGCGATCGCTCCCAGCACGACGTTGAAGATCGTCTTGGTGCGCTGCTCCTGACGGAGCAGCAGCTCCGGCACGGTGATTTCGAAATCCACCACCGTGTTGTGCCGGCGGGCGAGCATCCGCTGCAACACGTCGGCGACCGACGGCACGTAGCGCGACTCGGTCACGCGCACGATGATGCGATCGAGCTGGTTGCGGTTGGTTCGCTCCTCACGTTGCTGCTCGGACTCCGTCGGCGCGTCGTTGGTGGTGACGGTGACCGCCCGGGCCGCCTGCTCGATATCGCGCTGCGTGAGCTGCGCACGGTTCCGGAAGCGGATGAGCACGGTCCGCACCGGCACGTACACGTCCATGTTGGCGTCGCGGATACCCAGGCGCTGCGCCGCTTGTTGCGTGAGGCGACGGTCCTGGAGCACGCCGACGACGGTGACCCAGGTCTCCCCGACCTTGAGGGGCCGGCCGATAGGATCCTCGGTCGTAAAGAAGCGCGTGCGTACGCCATGGCCGACGATCGCGACGGGGAGCCCGCGCTCCACCTGCAGCGGCGTGAATGCCGTGCCGGCGGCAAGGGCCAGATTCGTGAGGCGGAAATACGTGGTGTCCACGCCCACCAACTTTCCCGAACGACGCAGGCCCTCCCGAGTGAGCGACGTATTGAGGACCACTTCCGCGCTCGTCACCTCCACCCCGGGAACCACCCGGGCGATCGCCTGAGCGTCCGCGTAAGTGAGGCCGGGCGAGAACTTCGTCACCTTCTTCTCGGGTTGGTCGTCGGCGGGGCCCTCGTGCTGCTCCACGAGCGGCGTGATCATCACGTTGTTCGAGCCAAGCAGGCGCATCTGCTCGAGGATTTCACGCTCGGCGCCCTTTCCGATCGCGAGCATCGCAATGACGGAAGCGACGCCGAACAGGATGCCCAGCGAGGTGAGGGAAGCCCGCAGCTTGTTGTGCTGCACGGCTTCGACCGCCGTGCGCATGCTGAATCCAACGTGCGCGATGAACTGGCGGCGCAGCTCGGCGAGGTTCACCGCACTGGCGGTGGAGCCGCGATGTCTCCCCGGGGTGCGGTGTCACCGCCCGCCACCGGCAGGCTGTCGCGCGCCGACGCCGGGAGACGCGTCAGCGCGATTCGGTCGTGATCCGGTGGAGGCGTCAGCAGCACCCGGTCGTTTTCCTCGAGGCCACGCAGGATCACCACTTCGTCCTCGTTCATCGGTCCGGTGATCACTTCCTGTTTCACGATGCGTCCACCGTCCTGGCGATACACGAACGGGACGCCGCCTGCGCTGCTCAACGCTTCGAGCGGCACGAAGAGGGCCACATTCAGCTTGAGGGTCTCAATCGCGTTCCCCGTCGTCATCCCCGGACGCAGCGTCGTGTCCGAGGCCTGGACCGTCACCTTCACCTCGAAAACCTTCGCGTCGGCGTTTGGCCGCTGTTCACCGACGTTGGCGACACTCGCCACGGTTCCGGTGAGGCGCTTGGTCGGATCGGCATCCAGCGTGAGCGTCACGGGCTGGCCGACGGCAAGCTTACGCACGTCGATCTCGTTGACGTACGTGACAGACTCCATTTGCGTGAGGTCAGGGAGCGTGGCAACACCCGGCTCCCACGCGTTCACCTGCGAGCCGACCGTGCGCTTGCGGCCGTTCCATTCTTTCACGTAGATCACCATCCCGGGCGCGGGCGCGCGGATCGTGAACCCCGCCATCACGTCCTGCACGACCTTGAGCAAATTGCGCTGCCGCTGAAGATCAGCCCCAACTTCGCGCATCTTGGCCTTGGCCTGCTCGGTTTTGGTGTCGTAGTCCGACCGCGCCTGGGTCAGCGCGCGCTCCGCCCGTTCGTAGTCGATCGCGGCCTGGCGTTGTACCGTGGGCGCCTCATAGACCGCCTGCTCCTTCGCGAGACGTTTCTCCTCCAGCCCCAACTCCATCGTGCGAATGTTCTCGCGTGCGGTCGAGAGCGTCAGCGTGGAGTCGAGCATCGCCTGCTCGTATTGCGCCTCCGCCTTCTGGAGGGCGAGGCGCACCTCGTCCAGCTTGTTCGCCAGGGTCGAGCGGTCGAGCTCCGCGACCACGTCGCCCTGTTTTACGATCGTGCCTTCGGGCACGATGGACTGGATCTTCATCTGCCACGCGCCCGCCTGCTGCGCGCCGGCGGGGGCGGTGATCTGGACGAACTGCCTCGCCCGCAGCTCGCCGGAGGTGGCGACGATGACGGCAAACGGACCGCGCTTGACGCGAGCGACGAGGGAATTGTCCGGGGCTGCGGGACCCCGCGCCAACAGCCAAGCGCTGGGGATGAGAATGGCGATTCCGATCCCGATCAGTTGCCGCCGAGTGGGACGGAATGCGCGCAGAGTTGCCAGCGAGGGAAGCCGAAGCGCACGCATGGTGTTACCTCACGGGAGAGCCGTAAGTTAGACACAATCCAGCCGTTTTCCGTTCCATGCTAGATGGCCTACGAACCGCCGAGCCGCCGCGCGACGTCCCGGTTCCAAGCCCCCTGCTGCTCCGCCAGGAGCCCATGGTTCGTCTCGTCATCGTAGCGCCGTTGCTCGGCTTTCTCCTCCTGGGCAAGCCGCTCAGCCAGGGCGCTCAGCTCGGCGTTGGTCCTTGCGCAGGGGCGGGCCAGATCCCCGTATGCCCGCCGCATCCGGCGGGCGTGCACCTCCGCCAGATCGAAGTGCGTCTGTTCGTGGCGCAGGACGGTCCGGCGTTGCGTGCTGTCGTTCAGGACGATCGCCTTGACCCAGGACTGCCGCGGCCGGAATCCGGCGATCACCCCAAACTCGAACACGTCACCCCTGCACTTCCAGCCGGAGTAGAGCGTGTACGAGGTCTTCGCGCCCTCCGAACCCTCCGAGGGCGGGGACCCCTGGAAGTCGCTCCAGGCGAGCGGCCGCCCTGCGGACCAGGCGAACGCGTGGTCGGCGGTCAGATCGCCGCGTAGCATGGCGTCCACCGTCGCCGGCCTCGCGGGACTTGGGGCGGGGCGTCGAGCAGGAGGAGGGGCTGCATGGCTGGCGCACCCGAGAGCCGCGACGAGCAAGACCGCAACGCCGAGTCTCATTGAAGTGCGACAATCCGTCCGCGCGGCGGAATTCCCGCCTCGAGCTCCAGAATCCCGACGCTCGGCGCAATCCCAAATCGGGGCGCCCCCGCCCCACCCGGATTCATCACCGTCACCGTCTTGTCCACCAGCTCGAGCAGCGGCCGATGACTATGCCCGAAAATGATGATCTCGGCGTCGGGAAAGGCCTCATGCAACTTGGTGGGATTGGGGCTGCCGAACTGGTCGCCGTGCGTGACAACGATCGGGAAACCATCCAACTCGATTTCGGCGACTTGCGGCAGCTGCGAGCGCAGCTCGAAGCCGTCGCTGTTGCCGTACACCGCCGTCACCGGCGCCAGCGCGCGCAGCTCGACCAGGAGGTCGCTGCGCCCCACATCCCCGCCATGCAGGATGTGATCGACTTCCTTGAAGATCTCGAACACCTGGGGCCTCAGCACGCCGTGTGTATCCGAGATGACGCCAAGTCTCACCTGCCGGTCGCCGGTCCGATCGCGCGCGCCGTGACGTAGAAGTTCTCGTCGACACTCAGGTCGCCCGCGTTGGGGGAGCCAGCGTCCAGCGACTGCCACGTCTCCGTCGGATGCAGGACCCGTGTGCCCTGCCCCGGCACGTTCACCCGAACCGGCATGTCGAACCCGGATACGACGTTCGTCCAATGGTAGGAGAGCTTCCCACCCTCGACCCGATATTCGAACACGGGGATCTGCGTCGTGGTGAGGTACTGCGCGAACACTTTGCCGAGATCGATCCCGGCCTCGCGACTGATGTAGTCCTGGACCTGTTTGCCGGTGACGGTCTGATGGTAGAAGGTTTTGTTCAGGCCACGCAGGATGTCGCGCCACTTCGCGTCGTCGTCGATGATCGCGCGAATCGTGTGCAGCATGTTCCCGCCCTTGGGATACATGTCGCCCGAGCCCTGCGCGTTCACGCCAAAGACCGGAACGACGGGCCGGTCGTTCCGCACGCCGCGGCGCGCACCGATCATATAGGCCGCGCCCGCGCTCTTCCCCAGCCGGCACTCGGTATAAATCCCCTCGGCGTAATTCGCGAAGCTCTCGTGGACCCACATGTCGGCGTGGTCCTGTGCCGAGATGTTGTTGCCCCACCACTCGTGGGCGCTCTCATGGACGATGATGAAGTCCCATTGCAAGCCGAGCCCGGTGCCCGACAAATCGCGGCCCAAGTAGCCGTTGAGGAAATGATTCCCGTAGGCGACGCCGCTCTGATGCTCCATGCCGAGGTGCGGCGTCTCGATCAGCTTGTAGCCGTCGGCGTACCAGGCGTACGGACCGAACCAATTTTCGAAACACCGCATCATCGGGATCACCTGCTGGAACTGCCGCCGGGCGGTATCCGCGTGGTAATCGAGCGGCCAAAAGTCGAGTGTCAGCTTCCCGGCTTCGCCGTCCAGCGTGTCGCCGAAGTGGGTGTAGTAGCCGGCATTGATCGTCACGTTGTAGTTGTTGATCGGACTGGTAACGAACCACTCGTAGGTGGTGGTGCCGTCGCGATTCTTCGTGGTGCTGCGCAGCCGGCCGTTCGAGACGTCGATCAACGGATCCGGCACGGTGATCGCAATGCGCTGGCTGTCCGGCTCGTCGGCCAGATAGTCTTTGGTGGGCCACCAGACGCTGGCGCCCAGGCCTTCGTTCGCGGTCGCGATCCACAGCCGCCCCAGACTGTCTTTGGGGAATGTGAACCCGCCGTCCCAAGGCAGTCGTCGCCCGACGCGCGGCTTGCCGTGATACCAGACCGTGATCGTCCGCGTCGCCCCGGCACGTTGTGGTGCCGTCAGCGTCACGAAGAACGCATTGCCGTCGCGGCGGTAATTGAGCTTCCGGCGGTCCTGGACCATGCTGTCAGCCACGAGCGGCATCTGCAGATCGATCTGCATCTCGCGCGCGGGTTGCAGGATGCGGTACGTAATGCCATTCCAGCCGCTGATGCTCGAATCCTGGGGATTCACGCGCGTGTGCAAGTCGTAGAACTGCACGTCCCACCAGGCCCGGGCTGGTCCGTTGGAGCCGCGCAGCGTGTCGGCGTGCGTGTAGCGCGTCGTATCCTGCGCCGACGCGATCGAAACCAGTGCGAGGCTGGCGACGAGAGAACTCATGGCAGTACGAATACGCGCTCCCCGGCGAACTTCCGCCCCTTGGAATCCCATGGAAAGAAAATTACCACGCGAAAGGTGACACGCTCCCCGGTCGGCGTGCGCGCGAGCCACTTGCCCTTGTGTGTACCGGTCACTCGGGCCTCCTCGCACACGCCCTGGGGCCCGATGACGATCGTCTGGAGATCAAAGTGGATGTCGGGAAACGCGCTCAGCAATTCCATGTAGAAACGTGTCGCGCCGGCGTGGCCCTCCCAGCGAGCGCCGTCAGGCAAGACCTCGTACACGCAGTCCGGCGTCAGGGTCGCGATGAGCCCGGCGATGTCCCGCTTGTCTTCGGCAATCGAATGCGCCTTCCACAGCTCGCGGATCTCGCGATACAGCTCCGGTGTCACCTCGCGCGACAACAGCTCCCGGACGTCCATCGTCACCCCTGCCAGGGCTTGATCAACTTGATCTCGATCCCGAGCTGGTCGACGATACGCTGGACGATGAAGTCGATCAGCTGGGCGATCTCCCTGGGTCTCTGATAAAACCCCGGCGCTGCCGGCATCACGACGGCACCCGCCTCGAAGGCCAGCGCCATGTTGCGAAGATGCAGGAGCGAGAGCGGCGTCTCGCGCGGGACCAGCACGAGCTTGCGTCGCTCCTTGAGCGTGACATCAGCGGCGCGCTCGATCAGCGATCGGCTGGTGCCATGGGCGATCGCGGCGAGCGTCCCCATCGAGCACGGGCAGACCACCATGCCCAGTGTCTTCACCGACCCCGACGCCGGCTCGGCGCCGCGGTCCGAATCATTGAAGAGGCGCACGCAGCCCCAGTCACCGCCCGTCGCCTGCTGCAGGCCCGCTTCGTCCTTGATCTCGCACTCCTCGGCAAGCAGCCGCCAGCCGTGCGCGGAGATGAGCAGCCAGGTCGGGACATGATTCGTGGCGAGTACCTCGAGCAGACGCACGGCGTACGGTGCTCCGGACGCACCGGTGATCGCGAAGACGAGGGGGGGGGAAGAGTCTGACACGGCCCGAATAATACCCTCTGGCTAGAGCGGTCGCGCGGGCATTAATTCGAGAACAGACTCCCACTCGTTCGAGGTCTCCGATGCCTGCACCTATCCGATCGCTGCCTCTGCTGGCGGTGCTTTTCCCGGGCGTCATTCTCGCCCAGGCGCCCGCGACCGCCACCACCACGCCGTCGCTCGCTCCACCGATGGCGGCGGTGCGGCCGCATCGCTTCGATGAGCACGGCAACGTGCGCATCGACCAGTACTACTGGCTCAAGGAACGGAGTAATCCGGAAGTCATCAAATACCTCGAAGATGAGAATGCGTACACCAAGGCCGTCATGGCGCATACGGAGCCTTTGCAGGAACGACTCTACGAGGAGCTGAAGGGCCGCGTGCTCCAGAACGACCAGTCCGTGCCGTTCCGTGAGGGCAATTACTTCTACTATACGCGGCTCGTGGAAGGGAAGAACTATCCCATCTACGCCCGCAAGCGCGGTTCCGTGAGCGCCCCGGAAGAGATCATGATCGACGCCAACGCCCTCGCCGAGGGGAAGGCGACATTCCTGATCAGAGCGTGGGAGGTCAGCTCCGGCGAGGATCTGCTCGCGTTCGCGGCCGACACCACCGGTGGTCGTGTCAGCTCGATTCGATTCAAGAACCTGCGCACCGGCGAAATGCTGTCCGATGTCGTGCCGCGCTCCATCGGCGGCATCGCCTGGGCGGAGGACAACCGCACGCTCTTTTATACGAAGCCCGATTCCGTCTCGGTGCGACCCTACCAGGTCTATCGTCACAAACTGGGCACACCGGCAGCGACCGATCAGATGGTGTACGAAGACAAGGATGAGACGTACTACGTCGGTGTCTTCAAGACGAAGTCCCGCTCGTACATCATGATTCAGTCGTCGCAGACGATGGCGACCGAGTACAGCTACATTCGGGCCGATCAACCCGACGCGCCGTTCAAGGTGATCTTCCCGCGCGAGCGTGGGCACGAGTACTACGCCAACCATTTCGGTGACTATTTCTACATCCTGTCCAACGACCACGCGAAGAACTTCCGGCTGATGCGCACGCCTGTCGCGCGGCCCGGCCGCGACAACTGGCAAGAAGTCATTCCCCACCGCGCCGACGTGCTGCTCGAGGATTTCGAGTTCTTCAAGGACTACCTGGTCCTGACCGAGCGGAAGGACGGCCTGGTGCAGCTGCGCGTGCGCCCCTGGAGCGGACAGAACGAGTACTACCTCGACTTCGGCGAGCCGGCGTACCTCGCCTATGTCAGCACCAATCTCGAGTTCGACACGCCGGTGCTGCGCTACGGATACACGTCCCTGACGACCCCATCGTCGACCTACGACTACGACATGAAGACGCGGCAGAAGACGCTGCTCAAGCGTGATCAGATCCTCGGCGGCTTCGACCCGGCGAACTACGTGAGCGAGCGGTTTTACACCACCGCGCGCGACGGCGCGCGGGTGCCCGTCTCCATCGTGTACCGGAAGGGGATCGCTCGCCCCGGCCCGTTGCTGCTGACCGGATACGGATCGTACGGATCGAGCTCCGATCCGACGTTCTCGTCGGACCGGCTCTCGCTACTCGATCGCGGGTTCGCGTTCGCCATCGCGCACATTCGGGGCGGGTCCGAAATGGGCCGCGCGTGGTACGAAAACGGCCGGCAGCTCCAGAAGAAGAACTCGTTCAACGATTTCGTGGACGTCGCAGATGATCTGATCCGCCGCGGCTACACGTCGTCGGATCGCCTGTTTGCGCGCGGGGCCAGCGCCGGGGGGCTCCTCATGGGCGCGGTCGTCAACATGCGGCCGGAGCTGTTCAGGGGCGTCATCGCGGGCGTGCCCTATGTCGACGTGATCACCACGATGATGGACTCGACGATTCCGTTGACGACCGGTGAATACGATGAATGGGGCAACCCCCATGACTCGACCTTCTACCGGTACATGCTGTCGTATTCACCGTATGACCACGTCGAGCGAAAGGCGTATCCGAACCTGCTGATTACGGCCGGCCTCTATGACACGCAGGTCCTGTACGTCGAGCCGGCGAAGTGGACTGCCCGGCTGCGCGCGATGAAAACCGATAGCAACCGCCTGATCCTGCGAACGAACATGGAGGCGGGGCACGGCGGCGCCTCGGGGCGGTACAAGCGCTGGCATGACGTGGCGTTTGAGTATGCTTTTTTACTAGACCTGGTTGGTCTCGGAGGCAAGCCGACTCCCTGAAGGTTCTTAGCGGCCGCGTCGATTCGGCGTAGGGGAACGTTTTGGGTGCCGGGTGGGCTGCGGTGGTGGAACGGTGCGCGGTGCGCGGTGAGTGGTGCGCGGGACCTTACGTGTGGGTTTACCGCTGACCGCGTACCGCTCACCGCGCACCTGTTTCATAGCACGCGGTCCACCAGAGCGCCAAGGAAGACTACGATGCTGACAATCCCATTCGCGGTAAAAAACGCGGCATTCAGCTTCGAGAGGTCGCCAGGTCGGACGAGTTGATGCTCCCAGGCGATCAGCCCGGCCCCGATTGCCACGCCGAGGTAGTAGGCGAGCCCCAACCCCGCTCCGTACCCGAACACCACCAGCGCCGCGATCGAGATGCCATGCAGGAGTTTCGCGACGAAGATCGCACGCGCCTGGCCCAACCGCACGACGAGTGATCGCAACCGCTCGGCGCGATCGAAGGCTTCGTCCTGCAGCGCGTAGAAGATGTCGAACCCCGCGACCCAACAGGTCACCGCCAGCGCGATCACGAGCAGCAGCCACCACGGCTCGCTCCAGGCGCCCGTGATCGCGACATAGCCGCCCACCGGCGCGATCGCGAGCGCGCCACCGAGCCAGAGATGGGTCCAGTCCGTGAATCGCTTCGTGTAGCTGTAGGTGGCGATCCAGATGAGGGCGACCGGCGCCAGCGCTGCGCACAGCGGATTCAACGCCCACGCCGACCAGAGAAAGACGACCATCGCGCCGATCACCGCGGCCCACGCCTGGCTGATCGTCAGACGCCCGGTCGGCAGCTCTCGGCTCTGGGTGCGGGGGTTTCTCGCGTCGATGCGACGGTCCGCGATGCGATTGAAGCCCATCGCGACGAAGCGGGCCGCTGTAAACGCCACGATCACGAGGATCGCGACACGCCACGTCACCGGCTGCTTGTACGACGCGACGATCACGCCGAGCAGCGCGAAGGGTAGCGCGAACACTGTATGCGGGAGCTTGACGAAGTTCACATAGCGGATGACGAGCGACTCGCCGCCAAAAGTCTGTCCTTCTCGACCCCTACCGCCCCCTACCGCCACCTACCGCCCCCTACCGTCGAGGTCGATTCCCAGATCCTTCCACATCGCATCGACTCTCTGTTTCGTCTCCGCATCCATCACGATCTTGTTCGGCCAATCGCGCGTGAAGCCTTCTTCCTTCCATTTCCGCGTCGCGTCGATTCCCATCTTCGAGCCATAGGTGAAGCCGCGGCT
>Ga0137418_10001973_pt1 | contig 18835 bp, 17 predicted proteins | sample CZODoug3_1_2_16f_FD_122242 | JGI IMG/M metagenome (GOLD analysis project Ga0137418, IMG submission 122242) | Vadose zone soil fungal communities from Angelo Coast Range Reserve, California, USA - CZODoug3_1_2_16fungal (Hybrid Assembly) | ecosystem: Environmental > Terrestrial > Soil > Vadose... | reverse complement strand
CGCAGCAAGCCAGGGAACCAGCGTGGTGAACGATCTTGCTCGTAGGGACGCAACTCGCCTGCGGCCGGCGCGCGAACTGCGCCCCTACTGGGCAGGGGCATAGCGCATGAAGCTGCTGATCGCCGGCGGCGGCACAGGCGGCCACGTTTTCCCGGCGCTGGCCATCGCGGGCGAATGGATGTCGCGAGGAAAGGAACGAGACGTCGTGCTAGTTGGAACGCAACGCGGAATTGAAATGAAGCTGGTGCCGCAGGCCGGGCTGCCGCTGGAGACACTGCGCGTCGCAGGCCTAAAGGGCAAAGGCGGCACCACGTTACTGAAGAATCTGACGATGCTCGGCCCAGGTCTTGCCGACGCGTTCCGCGTGCTCCGCAAGCACAAACCCATCGCGGCCTTCGGAGTCGGAGGCTACGCGGCAGGCCCGATGATGCTCGCCTCGTGGCTGAGCGGCGTGCCGAATGTGATTTTCGAGCCCAACGCCGAGCCGGGCTTCACCAATCGTGTGCTGGCAAAGATCTCCAGGCGCATCGCCACCGGCTACGACATTTCCGCGCGCGCGTGGGGCGCGAAAGCGGTGGTCACCGGCTGCCCCGTGCGTACCGAATTCTTCTCGATCGCGCCGCGCACGCCGCAAAAACCATTTCATCTGCTCATAACCGGCGGCAGCCAGGGCGCGCTGGCGATCAATGGCACGGTCGTCGACGCCATGGACCGCCTCGCCGCGCGAAAAAACGAGTTGGCCATCGTGCACCAGACCGGCGAACGCGACTATAATGCGGTGCGCACCGCGTACGCGCGGCGCGAATATCCAGCGGAGGTCGTGCCCTTTCTGTCGAATATGGCGGAGCGCTTCTCTTGGGCCGACGTCATCGTCTGCCGGGCCGGAGCGATCACCGCGGCGGAAATTGCCGCTTCGGGACGCGCCGCCATTTTCATCCCTTTCGGGCATGCCACCGACAGCCACCAATTGCGCAACGCCCAGGAGATGGTGCGCGCAGGCGCAGGACGTGTGATTCCAGAGCCGGAACTGACGCCCGAGCGCCTGAGCAGCGAAATTTTCTCCCTCCTCGACCAGCCCGGGGAAATCGAGCGCCAGTCGTGTGCTGCGCGAAGCCTGGCCCGGCCGAACGCCGCGCGCGACATCGTGAACATAATTGAAGAGGTTGCCCGAGGTTAGATCCTTTATGGTTTCGTTCCGCAATTTTCAACGCATTCATTTGGTAGGCATCGGCGGCATCGGCATGAGCGGCATCGCCGAAGTGCTGCTGACGCTCGGCTATTCGGTTTCCGGCTCGGACACTAAGCCGTCGACCATCACCGAACGGCTGCAGAATCTCGGCGCCACAATCCACGAAGGGCACAAAGCCGCGAATGTCGAGGGCGCACACGTTGTGGTGACGTCTTCCGCAATCAAGTCGGACAATCCGGAAGTTGTCGAGGCGCATAAGAAGAAAATCCCGGTCATTCCGCGCGCGGAAATGCTCGCGGAACTGATGCGCCTGAAATACGGCATCGCGGTGGCCGGCGCACACGGCAAAACGACCACGACCTCCATGGTTGCTTCCGTGTTAGCTGCGGCGCACCTCGATCCCACGTTTGTCGTTGGCGGGCGCGTCAATCAGGCCGGCACCACCGCTCGGCTGGGTAAGGGCGAATTCTTCGTGGTCGAAGCGGACGAAAGCGACCGCAGCTTCTTGCTGCTCGCGCCGGTGGTCGCGGTCGTAACGACGATCGACCGCGAGCATCTCGATCAATACTCCTCGCTGGAAGACATTCAGGGTGCCTTCGTCCAATTCGTCAATCGCGTGCCGTTTTACGGCGCGGCGATTCTGTGCCTCGATGAGCCCAACGTGCAGGCCATCATCCCCAACGTCAAGCGCCCGATCATCACCTACGGCACTTCCAGCCAGGCCGACCTTATCATCAGCGACATCAAGCTCGAAGGCCTTGGCAGCGAATTTCGCCTGACCTACAAAGGCGACGACCTCGGCATTTTCCAGCTCTTCCATCCCCCGGGCATCCACAACGTGCGCAACGCCGCGGCCGCCGCAGCCGTCGCGCTCTACCTCAATGTTCCCGCGGAGCTGATTCGCGAGGGCCTCGGCAAATTCGCGGGCGTGGGCCGCCGCTTCGACATCAAAGGCGTGGTCAACGACATTACGGTGATCGACGATTACGGTCATCATCCTACTGAAATCCGCGCCACGCTGGAAGCCGCGCGCATCTGCAAATTCAATCGCCTGCTGGTGCTCTTCCAGCCGCATCGTTACACGCGCACCCAGCATTTGTGGGACGAATTCTGCCGCGCCTTCAATCAAGCCGATGTGCTGGTGCTCACGGAAATCTACGCCGCCAGCGAGCCGCCCATTCCCGGCATAACCAGCGAAACGCTGGCAACAGCCATTCGCGAAGCCGGGCATAAAAACGTCTTCTACTTCCGCTCCATGCAGGAAAGCATCGAGTACCTGCTGCGCGAAGCCCGTACCCTCGACGCCATCTTGACCATCGGCGCTGGAAACGTCAGCCGCGCCAGCAACGAGCTCATGGTTCTGCTCGGCACCGAACACCCCACTCCCCATGCGCATTGAAGACCCCAAAATCGTCGCCGCTCTTCCCGAGCTCAGCGTCGAGCTTCGCCGCGCTTCTTCGCTTGCCGAGCTCACGTCCCTGGCCATTGGCGGCGCTACTGATCTCCTCCGCATCAGGGACCACGAATCCATTCCCGGCCTGCTGAGTCTGCTTGATTACCACGGAGTGCCGCACCGCTTCCTCGGCGGCGGCTCCAATCTGCTGGTCGGCGACGGCGAACTCCCCTGGATCGTCTTGCAGCTCGCGTCTCCCGACGCGGACGTGGTCCTCGAGGGCAATTTTGCGCAGGTCGACGCGGCCGCGGACCTCGGCCGCATGGTTACCTACTGCGCCAAGCACGACCTCGGCGGCATGGAAGGGCTGATCGGCGTCCCTGGCACCGTTGGCGGCGCCCTGCGCATGAACGCGGGGGCTTACGGCATGCAGATCGGCTCCTACGTCCGCGAGGTTAAGGTCTACCGCGCGGCCACCCGCCGGATAGAAATCCTCAGGGGCGAGCAAATTTCCTTTGAATACCGTCACACTTCGTTTGCGCCTGATGATATGATGCTCGCGGTGAAGCTGGAACTTCCCTCCAAACCGTACAAAGAAATTCTTCAAGGGATTCGTATCTGCAACGAAAAGCGGCGTTCGAGCCAGCCGCTCGGCCAAAAAAGCGCCGGCTGTATTTTTAAAAATCCACCAGGGGCGTCCGCGGGACGCATGATCGATGAGCTTGGCCTGAAAGGGCTGAGCGTTGGCGATGCGCGCGTCAGCGACCGTCACGCCAATTTTTTCGTGAACGCCGGCAAGGCAAGCGCAAAGGACATGCTAGCGTTGATCTCCAACGTTCGCGAGCGCGTGCGTTCGGCGTTTAGTGTCGAACTGGAACACGAGGTAGTGATTTGGAACGCGTGAAGACCATATCGCGCGGCGCCACCGCAGCGGATGCCGAGACGTACCGGCCCGAGTTGCTGGGCGATGATGAGCCGCGCTATTTGCGGCGCCAGAAGCCCGTCGAAATCCGGCGCAAGAAATTCAGCGGGCGGAGCTGGCCGTTTTACCGGCGCGTCTTGGTTTTGGGAGTTGTGGGAATCGCGGGCTTGTCCGCCGCATGGACGGCTGGCCGCTTCTTGCTCTATGGGCAGCAAATGCTGCTCATCAAGCCAGAGCAGATTGAGGTCAACGGCAACCACATCGTCAGCCGCGAAGCGGTGCTGCAGCAATTTGTGCACGACCGCGGCCGCAGCGTTCTGCGTGTTCCGCTGGACGCCCGGCGCAGCGCGCTCGAAGAAATTTCCTGGGTCGAGTCCGCCACCGTGCAGCGCATTCTCCCCAATCGCCTTCGCGTGGACTTGACCGAGCGCACGCCCGTCGCCTTCCTCCGCAACGGCACCGAACTTGCTCTCATCGATGCCCACGGCGTGATTCTCGACCGCCCGCACGGCGAAGATCTGCAATTTCCAATAGTCACCGGCCTCTCGGAAAATATGCCGCGCCAAGAACGCGGCAAGCGCATGCAAACGTACCAAGAGTTCATGAATGACATCGACTTGGTGCGCTCCGGCTCGTCGGATCGCGTCAGCGAAGTGGACCTCGCCAACCCGAAGGATCTTCGCGCGGTAATGACCGGCATCGCCAGCGCCAGCGATCCGCAAGCAGTCACCATTCACTTTGGTGCGGGAGACTTCACCGGCAAATACCGCATGGTCGTCGAAAATCTCGCCCAGTGGCAGGCCAGCAATGGCCGTGTCCACTCCATTGACTTGCAGTACGCGAAGCAGGTTGTACTGAACCCGGACACCAGCAGCGCCCCTGCTACGAAAACGAGATAGCAGCAGACCAGGAGCACGTTTGACGAAGAAGGACAAGTATTTAATCGGGCTGGATATCGGCAGCATGAAAACGTGCGCCTTGATCGCCGAAGTCGAAGAAGAACAGGTGAGATTTCTCGCGCTGGGCGCCGCGGAATCGAAAGGGCTGCGCAAGGGCTTGATCGTCAACCTCGATTCGACAGTAAGCTCCATTCGCCGCGCCGTGGAAGAAGCCGAAGGCGTCGCCAACGTTCCCGTGGAATCCGCGGTGATAGGTGTGGCCGGCGGCCACGTGCGGGGTGTAAACAGCCGTGGCGGCGTCAGCGTCGGCCACCGCCCGCGCGACATTGAACGTGAAGATGTGCGGCGCGCCATCGACGCCGCGCGCAACATCACGCTGCCGCCCGACCGCGAAGTGCTGCACGTCTTGCCGCACGAATTTCTGGTCGACGCGCAAGACGGCATTCGCGATCCCATTGGCATGGTCGGCCAACGCCTGGAAGCCGACGTTCATCTCGTTACTTCCTCGATTGCCGCGACGCAAAACCTCGTCACGGCTGCAAATCGCGCGGGAATCTTGATCAGCGATACGGTGCTCGAGCCGCTCGCCTCCGCGGAGTCTTGCCTCACGCAAGACGAGCGCGACCTCGGCTGCTGCCTGCTGGACATCGGAGGCGGCACCACGGAGCTCATCGTTTACGGCGGCGGAGTCGTGCGCCACACCAGCGCCGTGCCCATCGGCGGCGATCATTTCACCAACGATCTCGCCGTCGGCTTGCGCACTCCCATTCCCGAAGCCGAGCGCATTAAGCGCCACCACGGCTGCGCGGCCCTTTCCCTGTTGCAGGAAGACCATCCCTTCCAAATCGCCAGCGTCGGCGACCGCCCGCCGCGCACCATCTTTGCGCGCCAGCTCACGGACATCATCGAGCCGCGGGCCCAGGAGCTGCTCGCCTTGATTCGCGAGGATCTGCGGCGCGCCGGCCTCGACAGACAAATCCCCGCGGGCTTCGTGCTCGCTGGAGGCGGCGCAAAGCTCAACGGTCTCATCGATCTTGCGGAACAGTATTTCCACTTGCCCATGCGCATCGCGGAGCCGAAAGGCCTCGCCGATATGCCCGAGCAGGTGGCCCAGCCGGAATATGCAACGGTTGTCGGCTTGGTGCTGTACGGCGCGAAGGCGCGGCGGGCGGCGCCGCAGCGCGCCGGGAACCTGGTATCGAAACTGAAGTCCATGTTTGCCGGCGCGTCGTGAACCCCACCCGAGCGGCGCGCAGCAAGTCTGGAGAAGAACGAGGGGCGCATGAATAAAGATACGGGGATCCGGATGAGCTTCAGCGAGGAGCTTCAGCCGGCGAAGATCAAAGTCATCGGCGTGGGCGGCGGCGGCTGCAATGCCGTGAACCGCATGATTCGGGCGAAAGTGGAGGGCGTCGAGTTCATTGCAGCCAATACTGATTTGCAGGCGCTGAAGCTGTCGCAAGCTCCGGTAAAGCTGCAGCTCGGCGCGAAACTCACCAAGGGTCTCGGCGCAGGCGCTAACCCCGAGGTTGGACGCAAAGCTGCACTCGAAGACACGGAAAAAATTATCGAAGCGCTCGAAGGCTCGGACATGATTTTCATCACCGCGGGCCTCGGCGGGGGCACCGGCAGCGGAGCTGCGCCGGTAGTGGCCTCGCTCGCGAGTGAACTCGGCGCGCTGAGCGTTGCCGTGGTCACCAAGCCGTTTGCGTTTGAAGGCAAGCGCCGCATGCTGCAAGCGGAGCAGGCGCTGCAAGAGCTCATCAGCGCGGTCGACACCGTCATCGTGATTCCCAATGAACGCTTGATGGAAACCGTCGAGCGCGGCACCAGCTTCTTCGACGCCTTCCGCATTGCCGACGACATACTGCGCCAGGCGGTGCAGGGCATCTCCGACATCATCACCGTGCCCGGCATCATCAATCGCGACTTCGCCGACGTTAAGGCCATCATGCACGGCCAAGGCTACGCAGTGATGGGTACCGCGGTCGCTACTGGCACCAACCGCGCCGTCGACGCCGCGAATCGCGCCATCGCCAGTCCGCTGCTCGAGGACAATACCATCCAGGGGGCGCAAGGCATCCTCATCAACATTTCGGGCAGCTCCAGTCTCACGCTGCACGAGGTGCACGAAGCATCCTCGGTCATCCAGAAGGCCGCGCACGAAAACGCCAACATCATTTTCGGCGCGGTGCAGGACGACCAGATGAAAGACACCGTGAAAATCACGGTCATCGCCGCCGGTTTCAAGGACGTCAACAGGAAACAAACGCAGCAGCGCCCATCCTTCTTACCCAAAACATGGAAAGCCGGCCGCGAGGTTCCTGAGCCGCCGCCACAGCCCCATCAGGCAAACGTCGTGCACCAGGTCCAGGAAAATGTCCGCGAAGTCGGCCGCGAAGTTCCCGCGGACGACCTCGACGTGCCGACATTCCTGCGCCGTCACGCCCAAAAAGCGTAGCGGCACTTTCAGCCGACTGAAACATTGGTAGCGCCGGCATTTTGCCGGAAATTAGTGCCGCAATACATCGAAGCGGGCGATGGCGAACCCTGTGGCTGCGCCGATGAAAACGTCGGAAGGGAAGTGCGCGCCGGTGGTTACGCGCGAAATGCTGATGGCCGTAGCCAGCGCATAAGCAACATAGGGAACCCCCTTGTGTTGCTTATACCGCCGCCATTCGCTCAATGGACGTTGGTTAGGCTGGCCGTCAACCAATTCCAGTACATGCCCAGGACCGCTGCGCCGTTCCAAGCCCACATGAACGCGCGCATTTGCCCCGGCGTATACGAACGTTCCTTCCATAGCACGCTGGAGTCCACAACGAACCACAAGACGCCCACACCTAAGAATCCACTAATGATCGCGTCGTGGAAAAACCAGTAAACCATTCCCACTTCGACACACAGGAACGCGGCAATCAGGAACTTCGCGCGGACCGCGCCGATTTGCGTTGCGGTTGTTCGTCGTCCGCTCCGCCGGTCCGGCATGATGTCCATCACTTCGCCAAATATGTGCGAATGCATCGCGAACATGGCCCCCCAAACAAAGGTCGGCCAGGGAAGCTGCGGCACATGATTCAGCCAACTGCTCAGCACAAATACCAGTAGATAGCTCGCCTGGATCAGCACATCAAACGGAGGGCGCCCTTTCCATCCCACGCGAGGAGAATTGTAGAGAGCGACTGCGGCCGCCAACGCTGCATCCCAGAGCAAAAATTTCGTCCCGATAAGGACCAGGAAAATCACCAAGAACGGCACTTGCGCGACCGCAATCTTCCACCGCAGCGCAGCCAATTGCTCCTTCGCGCCCAAAGATCCAAAAAGAAACGTGCCTTTCCGCGGATTGTAAACATCTGCATCCGCGTCCACGATATCGTTCACGCCGTAAAGCACAAGTCCCAGCGGAACCAGCACGTAGAAGAGCCCCACCCAAAAATTCCAAGAGCGGAGAAAGGCGCGATGCCCCAGCGGCATTAAATAAAACAGCGCCGTGGTGGTCCACAGGCCGGGTCGCGACACCTGTGTGAGAAATATCAGCTCCGACCAGATCGTTCGTTTGGTCAAAGCCGCCACTGGCGCCCGAATCGTTGCTGTTTCCATCGCTCCTACAGAAGACTACACAATCTCGTTCTCGGCATTCGCTTCCTTGCTTTCCGTCTCGTACTTGGCAAGGTCATCCCATGCTGCGCGAGTCTCGCCGCGTGATGCTTGTCACAGCCATTCCTTGTTGATAGGCTTGCGCACCATACTCCGGGTGTCGGTCGGATTCTTGCTTGGCTCAGCCCCAGGCCGGAAGCGCAAAGGAGACCGTTCCATGAAAAACGTTGCCAAGCTCACACTGTGGCTGCTGGTCTTCGCGACCGCCGCGTTGGCCGGCTGCCAGGAGTCTTATCACGAAAAGGAAGAGCGCTACGTGCTCATCGCCGCGAATATCAACTTGCCCTACTGGCAAGAAGCCGATGCGGGCCTGCGCGATGTCACCAAGGAAATGGGTCTCGGCGTAAAGGGAGAAATAGATGGCCCAACCTCGTATGACCCGAAGGCAGAAGTCGACGCTTTCCAAAAGGCTGTCTCCTCGCATCCCGCCGGAATTCTTGTCTCCGTGGCGAGTCCCGAAATGTTTCAGGCGCCCATCGCCGCCGCCATTGCCAGCGGCATTCCTGTCATCTGCCTCGATTCCGACGCGCCCGATTCCAAACGCGTCATGTTCATCGGCACGGATAATTTCCGCGCCGGACAGGAAAGCGCCAAGCGCATTGCGGACATCCTCAAGGGCCACGGCGACATCCTGCTCGTCACCATTCCCGGCCAGCTCAATTTGGAAGAACGCGTGCGCGGTGTCAACGAAGCCTTGAAGAAATATCCTGGAATAAAAATCGTGCAGACCATCGACGACAAAGGCAATTCAAATAATGCATTCGACGGTGTCAACGCTGTCCTCTCCGCCAAGAAGCAAAAGGTGGATGGCATTATCTGTCTGGAGGCTTCCGGCGGAGCCGGCGCCGCCAGCGCGCTGCACCGCGTGGACATGACTGGAAAAATCGCGATCGTGTCATTCGACAAGGATCCCGAGACGCTGGATTGGATCGACCGGGGTGGCATTAACGCCACCGTCGTGCAAAAGCCCTATGTGATGGCGTACTACGGCGTGAAATTCCTGGACGACCTGCATCACAACGCGGTGCACGATTTTAAGGATTGGCGGACCGCTCCCGCGGCTCCGCTGCCCGCCTGGGTCGATACAGGCACGGCGATCGTCGACAAGACCAACCTCGCGGCCTTCCGCGAAGCGCTCGCCGCGCACCCGAAACCGCTCTAACGAATTTTGGCGTGACGCCACGGCAAGTTGTTGTAAGGTCGCGCTTCACTTTACCCTGAGGTACGGAAGGGCGTGTCCCAGCCAGCTTTGGCCGGCCACCGCTATGGCCCGCGCATCAAACCAAACCAAGCGAAGCGAATGCCGTAATCGAGGCGCACCCCAGCGCTATTCCCAGCACGACGCCGGCAAGCACGTCGCTGAGGAAATGCATGCCCAGCACGATGCGCGACACCGCGATACTGAGCGCCACAAAAAACAGCGCCCCCTCCAGCGACGGATAGAAATAACCGACCACCAGCGCGATCGAAAACGCCGTCATCGTGTGCCCGGAAGGAAACGAAAATTTATCCGGCGGCAAAACTCTTGACCAGCAGTGCGGTTCCAACTGGCAGGGCCGCGGCCGCTGGCTCAGCCCTTTCAGCAGCTTGAACACGATGATTCCAAAAATGGCCGCCGAGCCTGCCGCGCCAATCGCCGCGAATTTTTGCGGCCCGCCGTAAACGAGCAGCATCGCGCCCAGCCCGTACCACAGCCAGCCGTCACCCATGCGCGTGGCGGCGATCATCCAGTAACGAATCCATCGCGGCGCGCGCCACCGGTTCATCCGCCGCATCTGGCGGTGGTCGCGTCGTTCGATGAATCCCCAGACGGTTCGCGTGACGGTCATCGCGTCACTCCATTATTTCGTTTCGTCCGTACTCCAAAATGTCAGCTCGCCAAATTGCTCTCCAAGCCCGCATCCAATTGCCAGAGCAAACGTGCCTGGCTCTCCTCGCTGCCCAGCTTGGCTGACCACTTGCGGCAAAAGCGAATTTCGTTCAGCCAATGCGCCGCGGTGAACGCCGGAACAAACGCGGCCAGCGGCATCAGCGGCAGTGTCCACGGCTGATCGCGCAGCAGCGCCAGCACGATGCGGTACACATCCGCGGTCAGCTTCGCATAACTCCCATGCGTCCCGCCGATCACTCCGCGGCCCGCGCGCAGCCCCGCAAGAAATTCCTCCCTCGTTCGCGCCTCCGCAACTTCGGTATAGGTGCGGCCCACTCCGGCAATCGTGTGCGAGTCGCTTCCGGCTATTCCCACTTTTCCCAGCCGCTTCGCCAATTTTTCCGCACTTTCATTCGCTTGCGCCCACATCTGTCCGTTGCGGACCTCAAACGCCGGCACATACGACGCAAACCAGCGAAAATCTTCTTCATCGCGGCTGCCCGTCAACCCCGAAAAAACGTGGTTCACGCTGAAGAAAACTTTACGCTCCGTCAGATACATCAGTAGTGCGATAAAATCGTTTCGACGGCGCTGAATTTCCGCATGATCACGTTCCTTGATTCCGTAAACGCCCAGATGCATCAGCGTCCCGCTGGGCATCTTTACGGTCACTTCTTCGCTCAGGAAAAAATCAGGGTAGCGGCGCAACGTCTCCACCGCATCGATCGAATCGTGGTCGGTTATGGTTACAATGGACATGCCGAGGCGCTTGAGCCGCTCATACACCTCTGTCGGGTCGTTGTACGACTCGCGGCAGACGCGGTTCAAGACAGGGGCGTCGAACATTCCTGAAGCAACCGAGTGAACATGAAGGTCGCATCGCATGGTTTCATTTTGAGCGGGCGATATGAACAATCTATGAAGAAGCCGCGAATTCTGGGTAAATGTGCCCATGGAACTCATTGAACACATGAGACTTCCACCGTTATCCACATGGCATGCAGGGTGCTCTTCCCGGCGAAACTCAGGCGTATGACACAATGCCCGCCATGAAGAAAATACACGTCGTCTTCCATGACGGTGGCGGCGGCCACCGCAATGCCGCCGTGGCCTTGCAGACCATTGTCGCCCAACAGCAACGCCCCTGGCAGGTCGAGCTCATCCAGTTCCAGGAACTCACCGATCAGCTCGACGTCCTGCGCAAGCTAACCGGCATTCGCATCCAAGAGCAATACAACGTGCTGCTGCAAAATGGCTGGACACTCGGCAGCGTGTATCTTCTCCGCCTGCTGCAGGCGACTATTCGCGCCTTCCATCGCCCGCTCGTGCGCCTGCTCGAGAATTTCTGGCGTGAAAAGCCCGCCGACCTGCTCGTTTCCGTTATTCCTCATTTCAATCGCGAACTGTGCCAGAGCTGGAGCAAGGTCTATCCGGGCCGCCCGTTCGTCACGCTCATCACCGACCTTGCCGATTTTCCGCCGCGCTTTTGGATTGAGCCACTCCCGCAGCAATACGTAATCGCCGGCACGGAGCGCGCCGTCGAGCAAGCTCGCGCTCTCGGCCACGACGACGCGCACATCTTCCGCACTTCCGGCATGATCCTGCGCCCCGATTTTTACGCGCCGGACAATTCCGACCCCATCGCATTGCGCAAAGAGTTTGATCTGCGCCCCGATCTCACCACCGCGATCGTCCTTTTCGGAGGCCACGGCTCCAAAGTAATGTACGACATCACGCGTCGCATCGATGCCGCGCAACTCCCTCTGCAGCTCATTCTGATTTGCGGCCGCAACGAAGAACTCGCCGCAAAATTCAACGCCCAGCAGTGGCGCACGCCGCTAAGAGTGATTGGATTCACAAAGGAAATCCACAAATTGATGACCGCCGCCGACTTCCTCATCGGCAAGCCCGGACCGGGCAGCATCGCCGAAGCCATGGTGCGCAAGCTGCCCGTGCTCGTCGAATGCAATGCCTGGACGCTCCCGCAGGAGCGCTACAACGCCGAATGGGTCGCGGAAAAGCGCGTCGGCATCGTGCTCCGCAACTTTCGCGAAGTGGTCAGCGGCGTCCAGCGCATGCTCGAGCCTGCTGCTTTGGCGGAGTTCCGCAAAAACGTCGCCGCCCTCGAAAATCGCGCCATCTTCGAAATCCCGGAAATCCTCGAGAAACTTCTTCGTCAGTCCGCAAGTGGGCAAACGCCTGAACACGACGCCGGAAATTTGCAACCTGTAAGCTAAACGCTGGATTTCTTGGAATTAGAACTTATAGCCGGGCGTGCTCTGCGCGATCCCTGTGCCGCAACCGCGGCCCGGCGCCCGGATTCTCTCCGCTGTAATGGCTTCGCGACTTCGCGCAAGACGTCGCCCACCAGCGCGACGCGTATTTCGGCAGTTCACACATCTTCACGCAGCTTCCCGGGCTCTTCGCTCTGGAGCAATGGCAGTAACAACCCCCGGCTTGCGTCGATTGCAGCCGGCCGGGCGTGTCCGCCGACAAGCCCCAGGACGCCGCCAAAAGCACAGTGCCCAGCAGCAGCAATCTCCACAGCAGCGTCTTCGGCGGAGCGTAGGGTGTGCGAAGCCCATGCATTGCCGGATTCTGTTGCCGCTGCGGGAAAAAACCGATAGCGCCGGATGGCTGAAAATTTTGTTACCGTGGTCCTGGAACTAGCTCCCGGCCAGCTTTTCGGTTCTGCCAATGTTTCGCGAGCCAGTTCCAAAGTGAACTCGGGGACCGATTTGGACCGCTTGCCGCAAACTTGTTGTCACGCTAAGTGACACATAAGAGAACATTTATCTAAATTAACTGTCACGGTTGCGGTGGCGCTGTTCGTGCACTGTCCCCCGACCGTTGGCGCGTTTCCGATGACGAATCAAGAAGAGTGACGAGCGAGGGGGAAGGGGCTTGCTCGCCGTTTTTTAAGGTTCGTTCCCACCTGCCTCTGAGAGGGAAGCTAGGATGGATGACCCCACGCGTCGGTGTGAAAACGACACTGACAATGGAGACGCGCTACTCAGGGGCTCTTGTTCCCAAGCAAGGGCCCCACTTTTTTGCCCACCCTTTTCGTAAACAAGTAGGACAGCCATTTCTGTCTGTCCTCCTCAATCCGAATGTCCCTAGAAATCGCCCGCGCTAATTGACCTTCTTCGTTACTGCAATATTCAGGTGCCGCAGCACGTGTTCCACTTCTGTATCCCGCAAGCGTGAAGCGTCGTACTCGAACGACAAATGATTCTTGTCGTCGATCCGGAAGCGCCTCAAACCGTAGGTATTGGCAAAAGTTCCCAACGCGCGCAGCTGTTCCTCTGCCAGTGGCTTCTGCAATTCGTAAGTTGCTTCTACAAGTGTCATGCGCCGCATAGTAGCACAGACTTCCGTCCGGGCCCCGCCAGCGTCGTCTCGAAGCATTCGCAAAAGCACGAGCCCCCAAAGCGGCACGGCCTTTAGTCTGTTCTTTCGAATTGTCCGATGTCGTCCAATGAAGGCGCTTGCCCGTATAGGGGTAGGGGGTATATGATGGTTTAGGAGAAACGAGATGCCTGCAGCCGGTGAACGGCGACATCGAGCAAGTGCTGCTTGCGCGTGCGACACCGGCGCGCGCAAAGCAGCGGCCGTCGATCCTGAAATCAAAGCTGCCAATCGTCACCGGCTTCGCCGCATCGAAGGCCAAATCCGCGGCCTGCAAAAAATGGTCGAAGACGACCGCTACTGCCCGGACATCATCACCCAAATCGCCAGTGTGCAGGAAGCGTTGCGCGGTGTCGCGCGCAACCTCATGCGCAATCACCTCCGCCATTGCGCCACGAAAGCCCTGCGCAGCGGCGGGAAGCAAGAATCCCAGGCGATGTACGACGAGCTGCTCGAATTGATTTACGCGCATTTGCGCTAACCGGAAAAACAACGAAGTAAGTAGTGCAGAAGGGACGTGAGGGGACACTTTGGAGCGCGATCCAGTTTGCGGCATGACCGTTGATCCGACTAGAGCCGCGGCGAAAGTCGAGCATGCGGGAAAAACCTGCTATTTCTGCTCGCCGGGCTGCGCGAAGCGGTTCCAGCAAGCACCTGAAAAATATTTGCGACCCGGGAACACGCAAACTCCTTCACCCGGGTTAGTGAATCTGCACAACGCGTCGAAACCGTCTGGGGCGGCCGCAGCGCCTGCCACCAAAGAGGCAAAGCAGGTAGAACACGAAACTTTCGTTACGTCCGCTGTGGGTCAAGCGGAGCGCAAGCCAACCTCAAAAAAACCTCCTGCCGGAGACAAGCAAGTGCGCTACACCTGCCCAATGCATCCGGAAATCATCCAAATCGGACCTGGCTCTTGCCCGATCTGCGGCATGGCGCTTGAGCCTATGGATGTGTTCGCTCAAGTAGAAGCTGACCCAGAATATGACTCCATGCGGTTGCGCTTCTGGGTTAGCGCCGCGCTTTCCTCCCCCCTGTTGGTGCTTGCGATGTTCGGTGAGTCGCTCGGCCTGCACGTCGCGCCCGCTCCTCTTCACTGGATCGAACTCGTGCTCGCCACTCCGGTCGTGCTTTGGGGCGGTTGGCCGTTCTTTCAACGCTTCTGGGCCTCGCTTGTCAATCGCGCTCCCAACATGTTCACTCTGATCGGCCTGGGCACCGGCGCCGCATATCTCGACAGCGTAATCGCCACCGTCTTCCCGCACATTTTTCCCGCATCTTTCCGCGATGTGCACGGAGGAGCGCCCGTTTATTTCGAGGCCGCGGCAGTAATTACCACTCTGGTGCTGCTCGGCCAGGTGCTCGAACTGCGCGCGCGCCAGCGTACTTCCGGAGCAATCCGGGCATTGCTGAATCTGGCTCCACAGCAAGCGCACAGGATTGCCGCCGACGGCTCGGAAAAAGACATAGCACTCAGCGAAGTACAGCGCGGCGATCGCCTGCGCGTCCGTCCTGGCGGGCGCATTCCCGTGGACGGCACGATTCTTGAAGGCGCAAGCGCGGTCGACGAATCGATGGTAACTGGCGAGCCCATGCCCGTGGACAAAGTCGTCGGCGAGAAAGTCATCGGTGGCACGCTGAACGCCAGCGGCAGCTTCGTCATGAAAGCCGAACGCGTCGGCAGCGAAACTATGCTGGCGCAAATCGTGAAGCTGGTCAGCGAAGCGCAACGCAGCCGCGCGCCGATGCAGCGCTTGGCGGACAAAGTCGCCGCCTACTTTGTGCCCGCGGTTATTGCCACCGCTGTTCTGGCGTTTCTCGGATGGCTGCTGTTCGGTCCGGAGCCGCGCTTTGCGCACGCGCTGGTCGCCGCTGTCTCGGTTCTCATCATCGCTTGCCCGTGTGCCCTCGGCCTCGCCACCCCGATGTCCATCATGGTAGCCGTAGGCCGCGGAGCGCACGCCGGCGTGCTGGTCCGCAACGCCGAAGCTCTCGAGGCGCTCGCCAAAGTGGACACGCTGGTCGTCGACAAGACCGGCACACTGACCGAAGGCAAACCCCGGGTCACGCGTATCAATGTGTTTGCGGGAAACAACTTCACCGACGATTCGCTGCTTTCCATCGCCGCGAGCCTCGAGCGCTCGAGCGAGCACCCTCTTGCTCGCGCCGTGGTGTCCGCTGCGGAGGAAAAGCGTCTACCCCTTGCCACCCCAAGCGAGTTTCGCTCTATTTCCGGGCGCGGCGTGGAGGGTTTCGTCTCTGGAAAACGAGTTGTCGCAGGAACGGTGAGCTTTTTGCGCGAGCAGGGAATTGAGATTCCTGGAGAGCAACAAACGCCCGATCTGCAGCAGGATTCTTCCGCTGTGACGCCCGTGTACGTAGCGGTGGGCGGCCGTACGGCAGGTGTTATTTTTTTGTCGGACCGCATCAAACCCTCCACGCCAGAAGCGATTCGCGCGCTGCGTGCCGACGGAATTCGCTTGGTTATGCTCACCGGCGACCGCCGAGCTGTGGCAGCGAGTGTCGCGAGCGAACTCGGCATCGAAGAGGTCGAAGCCGAAGTCCGGCCGCAGCAAAAAGCCGAGATCGTAAAGCGCTTACGCGATCAAGGCCGCGTTGTGGCCATGGCCGGCGATGGCATCAACGATGCTCCCGCCCTCGCGGCCGCGGATGTCGGCATCGCCATGGGAACCGGCACCGACGTCGCCATCGAGAGCGCCGGAATCGTCCTGGTTAAAGGCGACCTGCGCGGCATCGTGCGCGCTCGGCGCTTGAGCCATGCCGCGATCAAAAACATCCGCCAAAATCTCGCCTTCGCTTTCCTCTATAACACGCTCGGAATCCCCATCGCCGCCGGAATCTTCTATCCGCTCTTCGGCTGGCTGCTCAGCCCCATGCTGGCCAGCGCCGCCATGAGCTTCAGCTCCGTCTCCGTAATCGCCAACGCCCTCCGCCTCCGCAAAGCCGCGCTGTGAATCGCATGCGGATTTCTACGGGTTGGAATCGCGCAGCGCTGCTGTTTGTTGTCGGCGCCATGACGCTGGAAATCAGCGGCCCAGGCGTGATGAGCAGCCGGTCCAGCTCAGTTCTCGGCGAGGAGGGCGTCGAAGTAAGCGCGCATATCGGGGGAGTCCCATTCCTGGCGGCCGATGACTTTGCGGGCGATCTTGCCGTGGCGGTCGATGATGTACGTTTCCGGGATCATTGAGGTGCCGTAAGAAAGGGCGATCGGGGAGGAATGTTCCTTGGTACCGGGATCGCGATAGGTGGGGAAGGTAACGCCCTGGTCGATCAGGAATTTGGAGAAGGCGTAAGCGTTCTCGTCGGCGGCCACGCCGAGAACCATAGCGTTGCGGGACTCGATGTACTTTTGCAGGCGGTTAAGAGAAGGGGCTTCGTCAACGCAGGGCTGGCACCAACTGGCCCAGAAGTCGAGGACAACGACCTTTCCTCGTAAGTCGGAGAGGCGAATAGGCTTGCCGGAGAGCCGCAAGGGGAAATCACGGGCGGTTCTACCGGCGATGGAGGCTTCGCCCTGGCGGTAGCTGGGCATGGCGAAAACGACGATAATGCCGATTCCGAAAGCTAGTACGCCCCAGGCGAGGAATCTTCGGCCCGTTCCCATGATGCTATACTAACTTAACTGCTCCTAATCGCGAACGGTCGCTCCAACACACAATGCCAACACTTTTCGCTGAAAGCGAACCCGCCGCCGCTGTTTCTGGACCAGCCTCCAATGAACGCATTGCAGCGATTGTGCCGGCGCGCGACGAGCAGATGACGATTGAGGCGTGCGTGAGGTCGCTGGCGCGCCAACCGGAGATTGCCGAAATCCTTGTGGTCAACGATCAATCGACGGATCGCACGGCGGAAATTGTGCGCGGGCTGATGGGCGAAATCCGTAATTTGCGGTTGCTGGAGGCGCGGGAGATTCCCGCAGGGTGGCTGGGGAAGAACTATGCGGTGTGGGAGGGCGCCAAGCGCGCGACGAGCCGCTGGTTGTTGTTCACGGATGCCGATGCGGAACTGCTGGATGCAGCCGCTGCGCGGGCGTTGCGCATCGCGGGGGAGACCGGCGCGGCGCTGGTGTCGTTTTCGCCGGAGCAGGTCACCCAGGCTTGGTACGAAAAGGCCCTGATTCCGTTTGTGTACGGCCGGCTAGCGAAACACTTTTCGTACGACGCGGTGAATGATGCACAGTCGGGAGCGGCGGCGGCGAATGGCCAATTCCGCACAAAATCAAGTTTAGCCGTTACTCGCTGCGGCGCGAAGCAGATTACGGATGGAAGTGACCAAGCGGGACACTGCAACGAGAAGAGTCGGTGGTTTGGGGCTTAGGTGGCCTTGGACAACGTCATGCGATAGCGAAGGGCGCGAAAAATGGCGTGAGTCGCAAAGAGATGAACATCCTCGATGTGCTGCATGTTGTCCGACGGCACGACCAGGCACAGGTCGGAAAGGGCCTTGACACGGCCGCCCGAAAATCCAGTAATGGCAAGCGTCTTGAGGCCCATCTTGCGCGCTTCGTCCAATCCCCTTACGACGTTCGGGGAGTTGCCGCTGCCGGATATCGCGAGAACCGTGTCTCCTTTCGCTGCAAGCCCTGCGAGCTGCTCCGAAAATATATCTTGATAGGCAAGATCATTGGCCAACGCGGTCATAAGCGCCACGTTGTCTGTGAGCGAAACAGTGCGAAGGCGCTTGCGGTTCGCGATGACCGTTCCTTTTCCGAAATCGCAGGCAAGGTGGGACGCCAGCGCCGCGCTTCCGCCGTTGCCAAAGATGTAAAGCGTTCGGTCCTCTTCGTAGTTTTTCCAAATGGCGTCGGTCATCCGATCGACAATGGGCAAATCAAGCTGCGCGATGACGGTTTGCAACGAAGCGAAGTAGTCTTTTGCTGTAGCCAGGCCACTTACCGCCGCGATTGTGTTGTGCGAATCGTTCAAGCTAAACCTCGCAGAAACGCTCGATTTGAGGAGTATATCTTGCACGAGCAGGAGCGACAACGCTCGCGCGGAGAAATCAGACGCGGACCAATTTTCCTTTTTTCACTCTGTATTTGATGCCCCGCCATTCAATCTCACTGCTAAAAAAACCGGCGATCCAGGTAAAAAAGTTAATCGCGTCACGCAGAGGCGTCAGCCACCAACTTTTGCGAGTGACGGGATCGTTCAATCCCCAGGCCCCAGTAAACCAAACTTGAAAACATCTGAGTAAAAGATAGCCACTCGCGTAGCCGAGAGCCAAAGAAGTCGACGGGGCGAGGGCAACCGCCAGGATCGTCCACGGCAAGCCGAAGGTGAAAAGCAAACCCAAGTATCCCGCCGGTCGAACGTTTCGCAACCCGATGGCCCATCGCAACTCGTGTCGCAAGTAAGTGCCGAAAGCTTGGTACGGAAAACTCATGCCGACGGGCTCGTCGAGAAGTTCAATCGCAAGCCCCTGCGCGGCGATGCGATTGCCCAGCTCGAAATCGTCGGAATGAACATTCACCATGTCT
>Ga0137418_10001972_pt1 | contig 18838 bp, 14 predicted proteins | sample CZODoug3_1_2_16f_FD_122242 | JGI IMG/M metagenome (GOLD analysis project Ga0137418, IMG submission 122242) | Vadose zone soil fungal communities from Angelo Coast Range Reserve, California, USA - CZODoug3_1_2_16fungal (Hybrid Assembly) | ecosystem: Environmental > Terrestrial > Soil > Vadose... | reverse complement strand
GAATCTTTCTGTCCAGCATGTCCACGATCACACCGGTGGTCGCAGGGACCAGCGATCCTTCTCCCTTCCTCGGTTCAATGTCCCAGACCGCGCCGTTGTGCCGTGTGTTCCAGTACCCCTGGAAGTCTGGCGTTCCTTCCTGTGTGCGCGGCGGATTGAACGTCTTTGCTTTTTCGATTGCGCACTTGTGGAACTCCACGGAATCCAGCGGGCAACTCCCCGTCCGGCTCTGGGCGGCTGCCGGTTGCAATGCCAGCATTACTGTGAAAGCCGTTACGAGAAGAATCATTGCCGGCCCACTTCCTGCGCGTAGATGTAGCATTCGTTCTCCAAAACTTGATCCATGTCTTTATGGATGTAGAGAGGCATGCGTATCGTCCAGGGCCTGGTGAACACTTTCTGGTCCTCGATTGTGGCTTCGTAAGTGATCGTGTCCGGGGCAGTCCGCTTGAAACGCTCGATGACCTTCAGGGCATCGCTGTGAAAATTTCCCGAATGATCAAACCAGGTTTCGGCTTTGAAACCGATCGACTCGACAACAAGCGTGTCTCCCTCCCAGTGGCCGCGTGGATCGCCCATCCAGGATTCGTAGGCCGGGTATCTCCCGAGTTTCGTCAGAGGAATCCAGCGCACCGTGTGAACGTATTCTGAGAAAATCATCACCTCTTTAGCCGTCTGAAGAATCTGAAGCGGGTACGGGAGATACATCGTGCGCGGAACCCCGGCGAGGTAACATCTTTCCAACGGATCGGCCGTTTCCCGGCTTACAAAGTTTTCTTTCTTTTTCTCCAGCGCCGAGGGCTGATAGGGAATCGTACCGTCGGGAGGGTCCACAACCACGCCGAGTCCTGTGGGAGTCTTGTAACTTCCCGCGTGGTGCTGGACATCCCAATTCGCCGTGTTTCGGACTTGCCAGATGCCTTGCAAGTCGGGATGGCCGTCACGGGTCCGCGGCGGTGTATATGCTTGCGCCATGGCACTCGGCGCCAAAAAAAAGAAGACGGCCATGAGAATGACCGTCTTCGTATAGATGTGTCTCATCAATGCTATGCCTTGGCCAGGACCATCCCGTAGCCTTTTGACCGGGGACTGATGCCGAGCAGGCGAACACCGTTCATCAGGCCGTGCGGCGTCGAAGAGACCATCGGAACCTTGATTTGATTTTCGAGAGGTACAATCAGATCGAGCGTCCTCAAAGCGCCGCAGGACATCACAAGAGCATCCGCCTTCTTCGAGTTGGCATAAACAGCCGCACCTAACTTGAACAGGATTTCCTGTGTCGCGGCGCCTTCCGGTATTCGCTCATAGCCGAGTCCTTTGGCGAAAGTGACCTGGAAGCCGTATTCCTCGAGAAAGATCTTCAATCGCTCTGTGACGGTGTCCGTATATGCGGTCGCCACGGCGATGCGGCGGGCGTTGGCAACTCGTAAGCCATCAACGAGACCGTTGCTCTGCGTTGTGGCCGGCAGCCCGGTGAGTTTGGTGACCTTCTGCGTTAACTCCTCGTTGAACTTCGCCCCTTTATAGAAAGTCAGCGACGAGCCAAATACAGAGATGGCCCTGGCCCCCTGTTTTGCGAGCGCTTCCGCTGCGGGCAAGGCCCTCGGGATTGCCTCTTCGTAACCCTCCACGGTCATGCCCCCCGGCAGGCCGACACCGTTACCAAGAAATCGGACTCCGGTCGGATAAAGAAGCCTGGCGTCCGGCGGGATCGGATAGTTCAGCGGAGGAAAAATCAAGCCGAGCGCCGGTTCTTCGGCAGCTTCAAATGCGGGTGCCCCCAACGCGGCATACGCAGTCGCGACACCTCCGATCTTCAGAAAGTCGCGGCGGGAACTGGTCATTGATGCCTCCGTAATGCAGAAGATTTTTGGAGGGACTATACGCCGCGCTTCAAGACAGGGTCAAGGAAGCTGTGGAGGGAAACGGTCCACCGGGTGCGATACAATCGTGGGCAGGATTGAGATATGGCGAATGTTCCTTTGACAGAAGAACTGGTTGCGGATGATTTGCTGGTTCTGAACGTCGAAAAAGTCGGCTTAACCGACGAACAATTTGTCGAACTTTGTCTCGACAACCGCGAACTTCACCTCGAACTCACGGCCCGGAAGGAACTGGTCATCATGACTCTGCCGGGCGGAAAAACGGGGCGACGTGGTACTCACATTTGTACCAACCTTGAAAACTGGGCCAGACAAAATGGGACGGGTATCACATTCGTCCCCTTTACCCTTTTCCTCCTTCCGAATGGCGCCAGGCGGGCTCCGGACGCGTCCTGGCTCAGGCGCGACCGGTGGGATGCCCTCACGGATGAGCAGCAGGAAAAGATTCCACCTCTTTGTCCTGACTTCGTCGTCGAACTGATGTCTCCGAGCGACAGACGGCCGGTGCGATTCCGGATGTTGCAGGCGAAGATGGCCGAATACATCGACAACGGCGCTCAACTCGGCTGGCTCATTGATCCATTCAAGAAAAACGTCTATGTCCACCGTCCGAACGAGCCTGTTCAAATCCTCGAAGATCCAACCACCATCCACGGCGATCCTGTGCTGCCTCGATTTACTCTCCAAGTTTCCGACATCTGGTAGCAGCCCGTGGTAATTCGGGGACAGACGCATAAATCACCTAAATTCGCATTGAAGACATTGGAAGAATTTAGGTGATTTATGCGTCTGTCCCCGAATTACCACGGGCTGGTAGGGATCGCTCCCCACATATTTGACTGGAAGAAAACTGGAGAAGTCGCGCGCAATAATGCATATTCCATGAAACGGGAGGACGATATGCGCAAAAACGATCTTCGCGGGCTGATTGCCTGCGCGGCATTGGCTGTTGTTCCCATGATGATGGTGACCGTCGCGGTCGCGCAGGCGCCGCCTGCGCCGCAGCCGCCTGCGCCGCAGATCGCGCCGGTGCTCGTACCGTCGCATGTGGTCGATCTGATGACGGAGGATGGCATCTCGGCCTTCGGCGCCCGGTGGAAGACATTGGAGGCGAAGATCGTCGAAGGCCCGGCGCTCCCCAACGCCATGGCCGCCTACAAAACGTCCTATGACATCTCACCCCATGCCGGCGAGGCGGGCTTCGATGATTCATCGTGGCCGACGATTTCGGCCAAGGGACTGACCGACCGGCGAGGCGGAGGGAAAGTTTCGTTCTTCTGGTTTCGCACCAACCTGACCATACCGGCAAAGATCGGAAACTTCGATACTGCTGGCGCCAAGGCCGTGCTCACGGCCTACGTAGACGATTACGCCGAAGTCTGGATCAACGGCGAGATGCCGCGACGCGCGGGCATCACCAGTCCGGCCACCATCCAGGGCTTCAACATCCCCAATCGGGTCGTGCTCGCCGATTCGGTCAAGGCAGGCGACAAGTTCCAGGTCGCAATCTTCGGCATCAACGGACCCATTTCAGTCGCACCGGCAAACTTCCTGTTTTTCCGCCAGGCGTCGATTGAGTTCTATAAGTAGCAGGGCACGGTGCTCATCAACGACGCCTTTGATCCGGTCAGATTGCTGGACGCGTGACGTTCTGACAGAGAGACAAGGAAAGTAGCCTCGCGTAATTCGTGGCTACTTCCCTTGTTTTTGTTAATTCATTCAAAGTTTACCAGATTAACTTCAGCGCAAACTGAATGTCCCTGGGTTGCGTCACTACCGGCGCCTGCAGACCTCCCGCGCCGGTCAATGATCCGTTCGGATTGAACAACTGGGCACTACCCGAGCCAAAAAAGGGCGAGGGTGGCCCAAAGTTAGCGTGATTCAAGACGTTGAAAAACTCCGCCCGAAACTGCACGTTGAAGCTTTCGGAAATCTTACTGATCGCGAAGTTCTTGTACAGCGAGGCATCAAGGTTGAAGAGCCGGGGACCGTAAATGCTATTGCGGCCGGCATTGCCGATGAGATTCGAGCAAGTGCCCGGGATGCCCGGGTTCGGAGCAGCGGAACCGGGCGCGCTAAAACCAAAGGGGACGCATTGCGAAGCGATCTCCGGGGTCGCCTTAGGCAGCGTAAAGGCCTTGGGATTGATGTAACCCAGGAAAACCCCGCCCGGATTGCTCTTGAAATCGTGGTTCACGGGATCGACTCCGGGTACGCGATCCGGAATGGAGAATGCGTCGGAGCCTGAATTCTGCACACCGAGCGGGTCTCCTCCGATGAGCGGAGTGGTCGGAATCCCACTATTCATCTTGAGAATCCCGCCCAACTGCCATCCGCGCAGCAGCGTTGCGGCGGGTCCGTGGAGAGATTGAGATGCGGGCACCAGCCAGATGCCGTTGATCGACGCGGTATGCCTGACGTCGAAGTCCGCTGGGGCGTGACTGATGTCCGGAGCAAACCAGAACCAGCTTGTGACCGAATTCGAAAAGGCATCGCCTGCGATAGTCGCGGAGCTGTTATCCATCGTTTTGCTGTAGGTGTAAGAACCTCCGAATTGGAAGCCGCGGCTCATCCTCTTCTGCACATTGAGCTGAAGACCCTCGTAGGAGGCGTTGGTTCCATAGGACATGAACCGGATACCGCCGAAATTCGGGTTGATCCTCAAATCCCTCGTTTGTCCAGCCGCATTGGGAGGGTTGTAAGGCCACAAATATCCTGCGGAGGTCTTCGTAGGCAGGACCATATTGCCATCGTCACCGCGTATCAGCATGTGAACGCCGTGGGAGCCGATGTAACCCACTGTCGCCGTCAGGTTGGGCGCGATTTCGCGCTGCACGTTGATATTCCATTGCTCGACGTAATTGCGCTTCGGATTCGGTTCCATATACGCGCCGGTGAGCGAACCTCCTCCCAGTTTCGCGTATGCACTCCGTGGATCGGAGGGCGGAATGCCCATCGTCCCAGCGAGTGGATTAGCCGGCGAATTCGTAACAACACCGACGAGGGTAAACGGCGTCTCGATGCCTTGCTGCGTGTAATAGTATCCAGGCAGCGGCAGAATGTCGAAGATGGCGAAACCGCCGCGAACGGCCATTTTCCCGTCACCGCGCGGATCCCAGGCAAAACCCAATCGCGGCTCAAAATTGCGAGTCGTGGGGTTCGAGTAATAAGGAGCGACGCCAGTGCAGCCCGGCTTTCCGAATACGAGCGTAAGCGAGGGATCCGCCGTCCCGCAGTATGGTAACGGGTCGGTCATATTGCGGAGGTTGGTGAGCTTGCCACGTACCTCACTGAGCACGGTGGTCATTTCATAGCGCAGCCCCACGTTCAGGGTGAGGTTGTGGCTCGTGTGCCAGTCATCCTGGATATATCCCCCCAACAGAGTCTGCCGCAAATTCCGCGGGTTAATTCTGTCAGGGAGTCCTCCTTCTAAGGAGTTGAGCCGGTTGGTGAGGAAGTTCGCCAGAGAAGTGAAACGCACTATTCCCTGGGGGTTATAAAACTGGAGGAAGTTGTAACGCATATTCTCCCCGGCAAAGCCGAATTTCAGAGAATGCGTGCCGCGGGTCAGAAAGGCGTCATCGTAGAACTGGTAGGAATTCCAATTGTGGTGAGAAAACCCGCCGGGGAAGCCCGCGGGCATATTTGCAAAGCCCCCGCTGATGCGGATGCTGGGCGAATTGCGTCCCAGCATCATGCCCAGAGATAGGTCGTTGGCGGCGGGATTGATCGCCTCGAAAGTCTCGTAGTTAATCACGGCGTTGCGGTTGAAACCCAGCCGCGCGCTATTGACAAAACCCGGGGAGAAAATGTGGCTCTCTTCCAGGGCTGCGATGTGGCGCGTGGTCTGAGACTTGATCTTCACGTTATTGAAGTTGTCGGGTTGAGTATAGGGCGTATCGTCATACATGTACGTCCCGAACAGGCTATCCTTATCGCTGACCTTGTGATCCACTCTCGAGGTAAAGAAGTTTTCCCTTACAACCCGTACTCCGGCAAAAGCGAAGACGCCTTTGTCCCCGGTGACCGGCCCGTTGGCGTGAGGATAAAGCGCCAGGAACTTCGCTACGAGCGGGTCTACGTCAACGTGGCCGGCCGTGAGGTTCCCCGCCCGGGCCGCGTCAGAAGGAACGGTCGTACCCGAGGAGATTATCCCTTGCGACTGTCGTATCCCTTCGTAATCGCCGAAGATGAAGGTTCGGTCCTTGCGGATAGGGCCGCCGGCCGCGGCGCCGAATTGATTGCGCTTGTAAGCCGGTTTCGGCTGGTTACTGGCATTTGAGAAGAAATCATTCGCGTCCAGCTTATCGTTGCGCAGGAACTCGTAGATGTCGCCATGGAACGCGTTCGTCCCCGATTTGCTGATGGCATTGACCACTCCGCCGGAGGTCTTCCCATACTCAGCCGAGTAGTTGCCGGTGAGCACGGAGAATTCCTGAATCGCATCCACCCCCAGGCTGACGCCAATCACGCTTCCCGGTCCGCCGTTGGCGTAATCGTTGATACTGAGGCCATCGAGCCGGTAATTGTTTTGTGTGGGCCGGCCCCCGGAGATGGTCAGTTGGGCCCCAAAGCCCCGGTTCCCACGCACGGCGCCGCTTTCGAAGGGCATCTGGGTTTCGATCGCATTGACGCCGGGGGAAAGGGTAGCCAGCGATGCCCAGTCGCGGCCATTCAGGGGCAACTCGCGCACCGTTGTGGCTTCAACCTGGGAGCTGATCGTTGACGTGCTGACTTGCACCATCGGGGCGACCTCAGTCACCTCGACGACTTGATTCGTTTGTCCAATTTGCAGGGAAATGTTGAGCCGCTGTTGAGCCCCCACCCCCAGTGTAATGTTCGATTGCATCGCGGTGCCGAATCCCGGTTTCGAAACTGTGACGTCATAATTACCGGACAGCAGATTGGGGGTCGAGTAAAAGCCGGCCTCATCGGTCGTAACATCGCGGACGACGCCGGTGGCCCTGTTCTTGATGGAGACCTGCACACCGGGTATCACCGCGCCGGAAGAGTCCGAAATCGTGCCGAAGAGCGTTGCGCCGGTCACCTGGGCATGCGCCTGACCGGCGGAAAAGATGGTGAGGGCCAGAACAAAGAAAACTGTGACAGTTGTACTAACGCGCTCTGAAAAACGTCTGACTAGCATTGGAACCTCCCACATTCGACGAAGAGTTGGCTCCTCGGTGTCGCCTGTCACAGGCGACAGAAGCGGGGAACCAGAGTTTAGGTGCACATCTGCTTTATTTGGGGCGCAGTGTACACGACTAACTATCTGCCAAGGTTAAAACAGAATTAATTTTCATTTATCTTGGCTGGTGCGATCACCAACGTGTGGGCTTCCAGTTGCCTTTTGCGACGGCAGGGATGAACGTATCGAGACCCGCAGGCGGAAAGTCGACCGAGCGGCCTTGTTCGGCGCTGTAATATCCGGCCATCAAGAGTTGTACGACTTCCAGGCCGTCTTCGAAAGTCAGCGCGGGCTTTTCGTTTTTCAGGAACGCCTTGACGAAGTGGCGGTCTTCCGCCTCGTATCCATAAGCCGCGGCCTCATTGGCGACGACCGGCATCTGTCCCACTTCCGCGTTCTGTTTTTCGACGAGGTCCTCGCCGGATTTTCCTTTTACTTCACGGCTGAAGAACAGCTTCAATCCACTGTCGAGCGAGTTCCACGACATCGAGTATTCGGGGCCTAGCAATTCGGCCGAAAGGCGGAGCCCGGCTCCCACGAAGCTCCACGACGTGGTCGCTTCACCGATGGCAAGCATTCCGTCTTCTGTTTTGAAATCGATCATCAAGCTGGCGAAATCTTCGGCGGGCTGAGTCCGATAATTCACGCCGTCGCCCATGACTTGTTCGAGCCGCGCGGCGTATTCCGGACGGGTCCACTTCAAGCTGGCGATTTGTCCGCATACGCGGACTGGCTGGAGAGAGGAGTATGGAACGCCGGGCGCCGTTAGAAGATGTCGAACGAGCATGACCGAGTGGCACATCATGTCGTTCAGCACACCGCCGCCTTGCAGCTCACCGCGCCAGAACCACGGCTTGTGCGGACCGCTATGTTCTTCTGCCGCCCGCGCCAGATAAGGACGCCCTGTGGCAGGAACGCCTCTTTTCCAGACGATGTCGCGGCCGATTTCGACCGAAGGCGCGAAGAGTTGATTCTCGAGATATCCGTGACGCAAGCCAACCCGCCCCACCAATTCCACGATCCGCTTCGCCTCACCGACATTCCGGGCGAGAGGTTTCTCGCAGGCCAGGCCGTTCAAGGTCCCGCGGCCGCGCTCGATCGTACTCACGATCTCTTCCACGTTTTCGACGCGAGTGTGATTCGGACCACAAAGCCAAATGGCGTCGATGGCGGGATCGGCGGTCATGTCGGCAATAGACCGGTGCAGCCTGGGCTTCCCCACACCCAGAGATTGCGCCAGCGCTGCCGCGTCGGCTGCGTTCTTTTCGTTCGGGCTCCATAGACCAAGCACGTCCGCGTCTCGAACGCCGACAAATGCCTGCAGGTGAAACCGGGCGTTGAAGCCGCTTCCGATAATTCCAATCCCGAGCCGGTCTTTACTCATCTTTTTTCTCCTTCACCGGCTGGGTCTGCATCCCGCCCATTTCGCCGGTATCGCAGGTCCATGCGACTTCAAGCTGCCGCACGTTTGTACGATTGATCTGCCGGAGACTCGAATACCGGATCTGCTCCGGCCCTCCGCCGTACGCGGACCAGCTCCGCGGTTGTCCCTGAGCGAGAAATAGCACCGGAAGAATCGCAACGGCTGTGATTGATAGAATGACCTTGTTCATCGATCTAACATTCCAAAACGCGGGCTGAAGCCCGCGACTACATTGGGCGAACCGATTTCGTCCTAATGTAGTCGCGGGCTTTAGCCCGCGTTCAGAACAGGAGTTTCAGCGCGAACTGGATCTGGCGGGGCGTGTATGGCCCGGCCATTTGAGTGACCTTGCCGAAGTTGGCGTTGCCAAAGATGTCCGTGTTCGGATTCCCGAAGTTCGGATGATTAAGGACGTTGAAGACTTCCGTACGGAACTGAAGATTGGCTCTCTCGGTCATCTTGAAGCTCTTGAAGAGCGACGCATTCACAACGCTCTGGTTCGGCCCATACCCGACATTGCGGGGCGCATTACCCAGCTCGAAATTCGCAGGCATTGCAAATGCTGCCGGATTCAGCCACTGACCGCCGCTGCCGACAGTCGGAGTCGACATTCTGATGTCGCTGTTCACCCGGTTCGGACGTTCGGCGCCGCCTCCGATACCGATAACACCGCTCACCGCATTCTGATCCCGAACCGTGAAAGGCAATCCGGTCTGCCAGATCACACTGCTGTTCAGTTGCCAGCCGCTCAACACCAGTGCGGGCACACCCGTGAACGATTTACCGAAAGGCAGTACGTAGTTTCCGCCGAACGACCAGCGATACTTGATGTTGAAGTCGCTGGTGGCCCAGTCGTAGCTTCTCACATTAGCGACAGCCTGCGACAACGGTCCGATTCGATTCCCGTAGCCGTTGGTGCTGGTGCCGAGGCCGGTGACATCATCCAGACCGTGAGCGTATGTGAAGCCGGAAGTAAGACTGAGACCCTGTGCGAAGCGGCGATTGAAAGTCAGTTGGAGCGCGTTGTAGCTGGCCTCGCCCTGTGTCGTGAAATAGGCAATGGTTGCCACTCTCGGCGCAGAGGCGGCATAAGGCCGTGGACTCGGAGTCGCGGTTCCGGTGGGAAGAGCCCTATTGATGTCCGGCAGGGCCATCGGAAGGTTCCGTCCCCTGGTTCCGATGTAGCCGGCGCTCGCCACGTTGTTGCCGAACTGCTTCTCCAGCGTCAGATTGAATTGATAGTTGTAGCTGGTCTGGAAATTGAGATCGACGGCATTGATGGTGCTGGACGGAATCCGAGCCAGATCCAGCACACCACCGGACGTGGTCGGAAAATCGCCCGGCGCCAACGGAACTGGGGCGCCTTGCGACAAGGTGCCAATGCCTGCCGGACATCCGGTGTTGGACATGCTGCCGGTCGTGGACGAACCGCACGTCAGCGCGCTGGTGAACGGCGGATTCTTGAGCGCCACAGCCGAAGTGTAGTCGCCTGGGAAGAAGCTCAATCCGAAACCGCCGCGCACCACCATCGAATTCCCAAGGCTGGCGGCGAACCCCAGCCGGGGCGCCAGGCTGCCATAATCCGTGGTGATGTTGGTGGTGGCGCTGCTGTTCTTTCCGGCTACCAGGATGACGGAATTCACCGGATCAAAATTGGCCAGCCGCGCATACTGCTCGGTCTTGGGTGTATAGATGTCGTACCGGACCCCCAGATTGAGCGTCAGCCACCGGTTTGCACGCCAATCGTCCTGCACGTAATAGCCTGTCTCCCACGAGCGATAGCCCGGCTTATAAAGGCTCGCCTGACGGGTGATCGTCACCGGTGAGCCGACTATGAAATTGGCCAGGCCGACATTGAGGGGAGCAGGCGCGGCGGTGGTGGAGGCGTTGAATGTAAACTGGCCTCGCGGCGTGGCGCTCTGGACCAGTGAGAACTGGCGCCGAATCACATTCGCCCCGAATTTGATGTTGTGCGCGCCGCGGGTCCAGGTGACGGCCCCACTGTATTGAAACGTGTTGTCGAACTGCAGGAGGGGTACGAAAGTGGCGTCACCGAGACCCTCGAAACTCTGAATCACCAGGCGCGGCACTCCATAGGTCTGAGTGTCGCCGGTGTTCACGCAACTGATCGCGTTGCATGGAAAACCCAGGTCATTGGAAACATTCTTGCCATCATTCACTGTCCTCGATTGAATCGACGAGCGCCAGGCACCGGCCTTCAATTCGAGCAGAAGGTTTGGCCGCAGCGTGTGGACCAGGTTGAGTTGTAGATTCTGAGCCCGCGTTGCATTCGGGCCTGCGAAGCTGAACTGCCCGCCGGGATTTATGCCGTTCACATCCGGGAAGCCTGTCGGCTGAACCGTGGTGATGTCATTGAGGGAATACCTTCCGAAGAGGTTCCACGTAGCGGAGAACAGGTGGTCGATCCGCCCGTCCAGTGTCGAGGCATCCTGCGGCCGGACCGGAGAGGAAGCGAAGTTGGTGACATTGATACCCGGACCGTTCGGCAGCGGATACAACGCCGCAATCTTTCGTGCGAGAGGATCCAGCAGGCTGCTGTAAGGCGCCAGATCCAGTCGGTTGAACGGCACCGCACCGGCCGGCACCCCGCCGACAGAGTTCGCGACACTGAGTTGTTGCGCCGCATCGGCGCAGATGCCGCTGCTATTGAAGCCTGTCGAGCAATTCTCCGAGAAATCACCAATACGCTGCTTCGCGGTCGGCACAACGGCCGTAATCGGAATACCCTGCCGTATTTTCAGCCCTTCGTAATCGCCAAAGAAAAAGGTCCTGTTCTTCGCGATCGGCCCGCCCAGACTTCCTCCGTACTGATTCTGCCGGAACTTCTGCTTGGCCAGCTGCGTCCCGCCGGTGAGGTTGTAGTTGCCATTGGCGTCGAGTCGATCGTTGCGGAGGAATTCAAACAGCGAGCCGTGGAAATCGTTGGTTCCCGACTTGGTCAGAATGTTGATCACGCCGCCCGATGTGCGGCTGATTTCGGCGGTGTAGAGATTCGTCTGTACCTTGAATTCCTGAATGGCATCAATGGAGGGCCGCACTCCGATGGTGCCGATGAAGCGCTCGTTGTTGTCCATGCCGTCGATCATGTTGTTGTTGGCGACCGGGTCTTGCCCGTTCACCGAGTACGATGAGTTCAAGCGGCGGTCGTCCGGACGTGTACCTGTGGCAAGACCATTCGGTGGCCCGGGACTGACACCGGGAACGAGCTGCGCGAGCTGAACGTAGTTGCGCCCGTTCAATGGCAGGTCCTGCACCAGCTTGCCGGTGATGGCGGTGCCAAGCGTAGAGCTGTCGGTCTGCAAAGCGGGCAGCTCTGCGGTGATCTGCACGGTTTCGGAGGTCGTTCCAACCTCCATCCTCGCATCCACTCGCGCGCGGTCGCCGGCCACCAGCGTGAGTTCGGCAGTAAACGTCTTGAAGCCCCCCACCTCGACGCGCACGGAATAACGGCCGATCGGCAGCAGGTTCACGACATAATCACCCCGTTCGTCGGCCGTGACCGCGCGGGCGATATTCGTCCCGAGATTGGTCACGGTCACCATGGCGCCCGGGACCACGGCTCCGCTGGCATCCGTTACCTTACCGACGACGTCGGCGGTGGTCACTTGCGCTCCTGAGGCCGGAGCGAGCAGGAACATCAGAAGGCTGATAAGCATGGCAATGGAAGCTTGTCGCGTGAAAGTCAAAGTCATCATACTTCTCCTTTCGGGGGAGGGGATGCAATCGTTTTCATCGTGGGTGTAAACGGTTACAGATCCTATCAACAGGGGACGTTCCCGACAAGGAGAATGGGGTCCAACGCGGGCTAAAGGCCGCGACTACATCCGGGGCAAACGTTCCGGCCTGAAATGTAGTCGCGGGCTTTAGCCCGCGTTCGATATGATGAGCGCGCAAATGCGCGAACCTTCTGTTCCCAATATCTATGAAGTTGCAAAGCGCGCGGGAGTCTCCACGGCAACGGTATCGCGCGTTTTGAGCCGGCCGGACGTGGTGGCGCCGAACACGCGTCGAAAGGTCATGCGCGCGGTGGAGCTTCTCGGTTATGTGCCGAATTCTGCTGCGAAGAACTTACGCACGTTGAGATCCGGCAAACTCCTCGTGACCGTTCCCGATATTTCGAATCCTTTTTTTTCTTTGATCATTCAGGGTATTGAAGACATCGCGCTGCGCGAGGGCTACGCGGTGCTGGTGGGCGATACCCAGCACGACCTGAAGCGCGAAGAGCGCTACGCGCAAATGCTCAAGCGTAAGGAAGCCGACGGTCTCATCTTCCTCGGCCATCGCCTTCCAAAGGAGGTCGCGACTCTGGTGCGTACGATGGCGCCGCGATGCGCGCCTGTGGTGAACGGTTGTGAGTTCAGTCCAAGCCTCGGCGTGCCGAGCGTTCACATCGACAACGCGAAGGCGGCTTACGAAGCGATGGATCATCTCTATCGTCTTGGACACCGGCGCATTGGCGTGATCACAGGCCCGCTTGTGAGTCCTCTCAGCCGCGATCGGCTGCAAGGTGCAAAGTCACGCGCCAAAAAGCAGAGGGCCGACGACGCATGTACCGTCATGCAAGGCGACTTCTCGATCGAATCCGGCGCCGTCGCCGCCGAGCGGTTGCTGGCATCTCAGGGCTCTCCCACGGCAATATTCTGCTTTAACGACGAAATGGCGATGGGAGTAATTCAGACTGCGAAACGGCGTGGGTTGCGGGTGCCCGATGAGCTTTCCGTCATTGGGTTTGACGACATTCGCTTCGCGCGTTGTATCGACCCGCCCCTGACGACCGTCGCTCAGCCGATGCGCGCCATTGGAGAAGGTACTGTGCGGTTGCTTCTGGAGATTCTGAGCGGACGCGCGACTCCGCCGGAATCGATTACGTTACCGCACACGCTGATCGTTCGCTCCACCACCGCCCCGCCACAATCCGCGTGAGGCCCTGGACGTGAAGTAAGTCCCCGGATTCCGCAAGACGGAATGATTGTCATTCAGAATCGAGATCTGAGAGAATCGGCGCACTCCGAAAGACATCAGGGGGAAAGAGCTATGAAACCGTATTGGATACCTCTACTTTGTGTTGCCCTGTCGGCGATCAACGCGAATGCCCAGACACCGGCAGGCACGGCCCAAACCCACGTGGCAGCGGCAAAGGCGGCGGCGAAAGAGGACTTTTCCGGCGTGATCAATCTCTGTAATGAGCCCCAGCCCGCAACCGGCCAGCGAGCAAACGCTCAACAGGCAAACGCGCCTGCGCAGCGGACGATCCCTCCTGCCGCGCAGTGGTATGCGGAGCCGGCGAAGGTGTTTGACAACCTGTACTTCATCGGCAGCAAGGATGTCTCGGCGTGGGCGATAACGACGTCGGAAGGGATCATCCTGATCGATTCGCTTTACGACTACTCCGTCGAAGAACAAATCGCAAACGGACTCAAGAAGCTGAGCCTCGATCCGGCCAGAGTCAAATATGTCCTCGTGAGTCATGGACACGGCGATCACTATCTGGGCTCCAAATTTCTCCAGGACCGTTACGGCGCCCACATCATCTTGTCGCAGGCGGACTGGGACCTGATGGCGAAAGACCGCACTGCCGCACAACTGAAGCCGAGGAAAGACATGGTTGCCACCGATGGTCAGAAGCTGACGCTAGGGGACACCACGCTTACGCTGTATGTGACGCCCGGCCATACTCCGGGCACCATTTCATCACTGATCCCGATCAAAGACGGAAACCAGCGGCACCTTGCCGGCATGTGGGGCGGTGTGGGCTTCAATTTCCAGAGGTCGCCGGACGCTTTCAAAACCTACGGCGCGTCGGCCCGGCGTTTTCAGGACATCGCCGCGAAAGCCGGGGTCGATGTTCTTCTTACGAACCACTCGGGCCAGGACAAAACATTGGATAAGATCGCTGCACTCAAGGCGCGCAGACCCGGTGGTCCTCATCCTTTCATCGTAGGTAATGATAGCGTGAAGCGTTTTCTGACCGTTGTCAGCGAGTGCGCGGATGCTCAGTACCTCTGGATGACGGCAAGCGCGGCGAAGTGAGAAGTACCAAACTGTAGCGGCGGTCTATGACCGCCGACGATGTTAAAGACTGCTAAATTGCCGGCGCTCATAGAGCGCCGCTACAGCTGCTCAGCCGAGCTTACCCACGTGCCTCTCGAGCAGCGTCCAGGTCTTCTGCCCGATCTCCTGCTTCCATCGGGCGTAGTAACCTCCGAGCATCGCTTTGAAGGATGCGGCGTCAGCCGTATTGAAGATCATGCCTCGGTCCGCGAGCCGAGTACGGAGCGTGTTGTTTAGCGCCTCATTGTCCGCCCGTTGAAGCCTGGCAAACCGGGCGGCGTTCCGCTGAATCACAGCCTGCACATCAGCAGGCAACCGTTCCCATGCCTTCAGGTTTGCGATCAAATTGAAGCCGGACCACATGTGGCTGGTCAGACTCTCGTACTTTTGCACTTCATAGAGCTTTAGCAGCTCCACCACGTTGAGGGGGTTGTCCTGTGCATCGGCCGCGTGGGTCTGCAATGTCTCGTAGAGCTTGTCGAAATTGGCGATGACGGGAGTAGCGCCGAGAGCCCGCCAGCATTCGACGTAGATCGGCGCGTCGGGGGTACGCATCTTGAGCCCCTGCAAATCGGCGGCGTTGCGGATCGGCCGGGCGGAACAACTGATCTGGCGGAATCCATTCTCGAAGCAACCCTGCGGAACGGCGTAGATTCCTTTCGCGCGCATCTCCTGTCCCAGGTAGTCGCCCAGATCGCCGTCGAGCGCGCGATACACCTGCGTCTGCGTGCGAAAGACAAAGGGGATCCCCTGCACATTCACGGCCGGGACAACCGTGCCGATCAGTCCGCCATTCAAGTTGAAAAATTCGAGTCGACCGTCCACGAGCATCTTGAGGACCGCAGGATCGCCGCCGGGAGTCTGATTGTTATCGGCGAACGTCTCTACATGGACGCGCCCGTGCGTTTCCGTTGCGACCGCTGACCACATTTCGATCAGCCGCTTGTGCAGAGGGCTATCGGCGGGCTGATTGTGAAAACTCCGCAGGTTGAACTCGGCCGCCGGCAAGCGGCGCGGCAGCAGAATCGATCCTCCAGCCGCCGCGAGGCAGAGAGTAAAACGACGACGGGAAATGCGATAGTTCAACATCGATTAAGCAACTGTAGCGGCGGTCTATGACCGCCGAGGATCCCGATTGGTGATTGCTTTAACGCGCCGAAGTGGTCGCCTGTCCCTTGAAAACCGCGTCGATCGCCGCCTGGGCGCATTTCTCGCCGTCGCCGCTTGAAACACCCATCGCGCCCACAACCTGGCCATTGACGATGATGGGTACGGCACCCGGCTGCGGGAAGTCGTTCATGAACGTCGGCGCCAAATTTTCGCCGCTCCGCACCATCTTGTTGGTCTCCGAAGTCGGTCGCCGCCAGCGCAGGGCTGACTTCGCCTTCAAGAGCGCCGTGTCGATGGCGTTCATGGGTGCGCCTTCCATGGCATGGGACTCGATGAGATTGCCACCCCAATCCAGAATTGCTATCGCCACGACCAGCTTGTTCTTCTCCGCCCAGGCAGCACATGCGTCCGCCAGGGCACGCGCGCCGGCGCTAGAGATGACTTTGACGTCTCTCGTCAATTGCATCGCGGAAGCATCGGCGGCGAAAGAAACCATGACCATTACGGAAAGCAAAAGCACACAAAGCCCAACGCGCATTTTCATGTCTCCTTGGTACGTTCGTTAGATTGCCGAAATGCTGAATTTAGTCCCCTCCGATACCAACATTGCAGATTTAAGTCAAGCGAAAGACTAGAACGCGGGCTGAAGCCCGCGACTACATTCAGACTGAATTTGATTCCAAATGTAGTCGCGGGCTTCAGCCCGCGTTGAGCCCCGACAGGAGCATAGCGCTTGCCGATTGATTATGATGTTTGACAAAGGAGAACCCGTGGGAGTCGCTTTGAGTTGGTTAGCGGTTCGAGGAAAGTCGCCCGAGAGCGTTCTGACCGAACTCGGGTTTCGCGCCACCGGCGAGCAGGAGGAGTTTCCCAGGTCGCCGGCCACCGGCTCACAGCTGCCGGCTGGATGGTTCGCAGTCATCATTCGCGGCCGTGCGGATGCCCACGACGGAACGCTCGATCTTGCGCGTCTTTCGAAAAGTGCGGAGGCCATGACATGTTTCGTGGAAGAACACGTAATGTTCAGCAGCGCCTCAACATGGATCGATGGTCAGCGGGCCTGGTGTGTAACGCATGAATCCGAGCGAGGACCCCGTCACCTTGCGGTCGTCGGCGATGCGCCATCGCACCTCAAAGAAGTTATCGAGCGGCGAACTGCCGAACAGGACGGGGAAACTGAAGCTGAGGTCGACTTCTTCTTCGAAGTTCCGGTGGACCTGGCCGAGCGCGCGACGGGATACCGCTACGATCAAGCTCGGATAGACGGGGTTGCCCTCAAATTCGACGTCCTGGAACGGCTTCCGAATGTACGGCCCGGCGCCGGCAGTTGGTTCAAATCGATCCTCGGCCGGGGAACGCGCTAACATGCATACACTCAATGTTGGAGGTGGCGATGCATCGTGACACGATGATTGTGCATGCAGGCTACAGAGCATCTCAGGAAACGGGCCCGTTTCGGCATGGTCCGCAATTCTCGTCCACATTCACTACCCCGGGAGACCCCTCGCAGCATCAATTTACCTACGGCCGTTTTCATAATCCCACCTGGACTGCCTGGGAAGAAGCGCTAGCCGCCCTCGATGGTGGTGAGGCGATCACCTATGCTTCGGGGATGGCCGCGGTTGCCGCGGTTTTCGGCGTTTGTCTGAGACCGGGCGATGTTGTCGTGCTCCCCTCCGATTCCTACTACACCATTCGGGTGATCGCGTCGAACTGGCTGAAGACGATTGGAGTTCAAGTTCGAATGGCCCCGACACGCGGCAACGCTCAGGCCAGTGCGCTCGAGGGTGCGCGGCTCCTCTGGCTCGAGACACCGACAAACCCGCAACTTGACGTGTGCGACATACGCGAGCTGGTCCAGGCAGCACGGGCTCAGAACGTGCTGATCGCAGTGGACAACACGACGGCCACGGCATACTTGCAGCAGCCGCTGGCCCTCGGTGCGAACTACGTGGTCGCCTCCGACACTAAAGCCCTGACCGGACACAGTGACCTTGTTCTCGGTCACGTGGCGACCACCGATCCGGAACAAGCCACGGCGCTACGTACCTGGCGCACTCAGCACGGCGCGATTCCGGGACCCATGGAGGTGTGGCTTGCACATCGCTCGCTCGCAACGCTGCCGTTGCGTTTGAATCACCAGTGCGCATCTGCGCTACAGCTCGCCCGCTTTCTGGCGGCCCAGCCTGGTGTCGAGGCTGTGTTTTATCCCGGGCTCCCGGACCACGCGGCTCACGAGATTGCGAAACGCCAAATGAAAGCCTTCGGGAGCATCGTCAGTTTCGACCTCGGCACGCGTGCGCGCGCCGAACAGTTCCTGAGCGGCCTTACAGTTGTACGCGAGGCGACGAGTTTCGGTGGCGTCCACTCCACTGCAGAGCGGCGAGCCCGCTGGGGCGGCGACGCGATCAGCGATGGTTTTATTCGCTTCAGCGTAGGCTGTGAGTCCGTCGAAGACATCCTCAGCGATGTTGCCGCTGCCCTTCGGCAATAGTACAAAGACAAACCAGCCGCGAATTACGCGAATTACGCCAAGTGGGCGCATCAAACGATTCTTGACGCGCCCACTTGGCGTAATTCGCGTAATTCGCGGCTGGTTTGTCTTTGTGGCTACAACTTTAAAACAGGTACTTCAACGCGAACTGCATCACCCTTGCGTCGCCGGAAGTGGTGATCTGGCCGAAGGTGTTGCTGTTGATGGCATTCGTGGCAGGCAGAAACGGTGCCGCTGCCGTCGCGCCAGGGTTTCCCTTTCGGAGACTGTTCGTCACATTGAATGCCTCGACTCGAAATTCCATCCTCTGCGCTTCGCGGATCTGGAATGATCTCGTCAGCGCCATGTCGAATTGCCAGTTGGCCGGGCCAACAATATTTCGAGGAGACATCGTGGAAAGCGTGCCCAGATCCGGCTGTGTGAACGCCGCCGGATTGAGGTAGTTCTCCAGGGTCTTTGCGCCATAGGGATCGGCGAGAATCTGATTGGCACGCTGGCCGCCGTTGCCGTTCAATGCGCGATCGACGCCGGAGGTCACCGTGAGGTAGCCGCCCGACGACAGCCTGTACAATCCTGACAAACTCCAACCCGTAGCCACAGCGTGCAGCGCGCGGTTTGCGAACTGCGGAGTCCCGGCGACCGCCGTGAGGTTGAGGTTGTGCCGCCGG
>Ga0137418_10001971_pt1 | contig 18840 bp, 12 predicted proteins | sample CZODoug3_1_2_16f_FD_122242 | JGI IMG/M metagenome (GOLD analysis project Ga0137418, IMG submission 122242) | Vadose zone soil fungal communities from Angelo Coast Range Reserve, California, USA - CZODoug3_1_2_16fungal (Hybrid Assembly) | ecosystem: Environmental > Terrestrial > Soil > Vadose... | reverse complement strand
CATAAATGAACCGGCTCATCGGCAAGCAGATTCCATCGTTCATCCTCACGTGACCAACTTCGACGTGTTCGACATCTCGGACGAGGACAACCCGAACCTGGCGTCGGAGATTGCGAACATTCAACAGCGTCGCCTCGCGGCCGACCCTGAACTGACTAAACTCATTAGCACCAGTCCGGAGGATTGAGCCCGTGCTCGAACCAGGTTGGATGCTCGTCAGCTACCGGCTCGGCGACGACGAGACACCGCGGCTCGGCGTGCTCGAGGACGGAGTTGTCAAGGCGGGGCCCGATTTCCTTTCCTCGTGGTCCTTGCTTCAAGTCATCAGCGCATGGGATGACATTTCCGCCAAGCTCCGGGCCTGGTCACCTCCGGTATCAGCCGCTGTCACCGATGCTCGGCTGACGACCCCGTTGCGGTTTCCGCCTAAGGTCATCTGTGCCGGAGCCAACTACTACGGGCATTTGGCGGAGATGGGCATTCAACGCCCCGACGGATCCGGCCGTCCGTATTTCTTCTTCAAGCCACCGTCGACGACCGTCACCGGGCCAGGTGATGCGATCCGGCTTCCGTCGCGCTCCACCGATAAAATCGATTGGGAGGCCGAACTCGCCGTGGTCGTGGGACGGACGATGCGCGACGTCACCGGTTCGACTACGGTCCCTCGGAATTCGATCACAAGCATCGTTTCGTTGCGTCCTGGGTATGGCAAATGCCAAGCCTCAAGAACCAAAACGGCGTTGTCCGAGGTTTCTTGGGTGATTGGCAACTTAGCGGCCTGATGCAAGCGCAAACTGGCCGGCCCATCACAGTTACGCAAGGATCCGATATTTCAGGAACTGGAATTGGACAAGACCGCGGGACCTTCACCGGTGCTAACCCATACGGTTCAGGGCCCTGCGCTACTGCCGCGCCGTGTGAGGTTTTTCTCAACGTGGGTGCTTTCAAATCGACCTCCGACCCGAGTATAAGAGGCACATTCGGCAACGTCGGAAAGGGCAGCTTGCGTTTCCCAGGCTTTTACAGTTGGGACATGGGGATCTCGAAGACCTTCTCAATAACTGAACGCTACAAGGTGCAGTTGCGTGGTGAGTTCTTCAACGTCTTCAACCAGGTAAACTTCCTCAGTGACGAAGGCACGGTAAACAACGCCTCTACTTTTAGCAATGGGAACTTCGCGACACTTCGGACGGCTACGGACCCGCGAATTGGTCAGATAGCCCTGAAGTTTATTTTCTAGCTCTGAAATCACAACGCGCATATTATCGGGGCGCCCTCCCCGCGGACGGCGCCCCGAATGTCTTGAGAATTATTGTTCTTGAATCTTTTTCGAGATTCGGCGATGTTCTAACCTTTACCAACCGCTGGAGAGGAAAAACTTGAGAGCTGAAAACGCTAAGGTCCTCGAGCAGTCAACCACAATCGGCCGCCGTAGCTTTATCGGCGGAAGTATGGCCGCGACGTTCGCCGCGACGGCCCTGGGCCAGACACGAGATTATGGGCAGGGTGCTCCGCCCGTTCGCTATCCGGATCGAGACATCATTGTTCTGGATCCACGTTTCGCGAAATACAAACTCGGCAACGCTGCTATCCAACGCCTGTACACAGGAATGTTGTGGGCCGAAGGTCCGGCCTGGAATGGCGTTGGGCGCTACCTCGTCTGGAGCGACATTCCTAACAACGTCCAACATAGATGGCTTGCCGAAGATGCTCACGTAAGCGTGTTCCGTAACCCATCGAACAATAGCAATGGCAACACGTTTGACTGGGAAGGCCGCCAGGTTTCGTGTGAGCATGGTACGCGTCGAGTAGTGCGCTATGAACACAACGGGACAGTCACAACCCTTGCGGATAAATGGCAAGGCAAGCCATTCAATGCGCCGAACGATCTGGTTGTTCACCCCGATGGTGGCGTATGGTTTACCGATCCAGGTTATGGCAGCATGGTCAATTACGAAGGAAACAAAGGCGAACTCCTTATTAAGGAGGCGGTCTATCGCCTCGACGCAAAGACCGCAAAGCTCGACCTGGTTACTGACGAGCTTAAGAAACCCAACGGGATCTGTTTTTCCCCCGACTACAAAAAGCTTTACGTTGTCGACACCGGCCGGCCAGGGCGAGGCGACGGCGAGGTCGCATTTCTTCGGCCTGGACAGACCCCACCAGAGCCCGCCCCCGATCAGTGCGAGTACCACCACAACGGCGATGATCAAGTTGCCCGGCCTCCGGAAGAACGCCGATACCCTGCTGCGTTCGGGGAGCTGGTCCATCCCCGAACGGTAGCTCCCGGCCGCACCCGGCCGCTCACGCGACGATGATGTACAGACCGTACAAGACGATGGCCGCCGCGGCGCCTTGAACGGACGCGCCTCGACGCCCTGCGCGAGGGCCAGCTCATAGAGCATGATGATGACGGCATGTCCGAGATTGAGCGAGGCGTAGCCGGGATCGCTGGGAATCGTGACCACGCGGTGACAGCGATCGAGCGCTTCGTTGGAGAGCCCCTTATCCTCACGCCCGAAGAGTAAGGCGACCGGTCCTCCCGCGCCCGTGGCCAGCGCGACGATCTCGGCGGCGGCGTCGCGCGGGCGCTGCAGGTTCCGCTTCGCCGTCCGACCCCGCGCCGTGAACCCGACGATGTGCACGCAGTCGGCCAGCGCCTCCTCGAGCGTCGCGTACGTGCGCACGCGCGCGAGCACGTCCTGCGTCTGATGCGCGATGCCTTCCACCCGATAGGCCTCGTACTCGCGCGGGTTCACGAGCCGCAGATCGCGCACGCCAAAGTTCTTCATCCCGCGCACGACGTGCGCGATGTTGACGAGGTCCTGAGGCTCGTGCAGGACGACGACGATCATCCCACGAGCTCGAGAATCCCGAAGCGCGCGGGATCCTGGCGGTCGCCGCGCAGCCACACCCAGCCGCCGCCGCCGCTCCACACCAGTTGACCCACGCGCCGCAGACGGCCGGGCAGCATTTCATTAATGATGAGATCAAAGCTCACGCGGCCGCCCGCGTGGGGATATGCGCCGCCAGGCCACGGGATGGCTACCGTCACGCAGTAGCCAGTGTCGGTACGGCGCCAGCCGCCGCGCACCGCCCCATGGTTCCCGTACGTGTCGCTGGTCGCGCGGGCACGAACCGAATGACCGTCCTCATTCGGGATGATGAGATAGCCAACCGGAGCGACGCCGTTATCGCCCGAGTGACGGCGGGCGGCGGCGAGATACACCTGCAGCCCGTCGGAATGGATCTCGTCCGGCTCATTGTCGAGCCTCAACGGCGGCGCGGCCGCCGGCCGCAGCACGAGTTCCGGCTTGGTCACGACGACCGCCAGGTACAGCGCCGACTCGTCCCACGCGGCGTACGCGACCGCGGAGAAGTCATCGGGACCGGGGTACGCATCTTCGCTGCGACGATATTGGTCCTCGAGTCCCAACTGGAGCGGTTCCGACAGGTCGAAGCCTTCGAGTGACCCATCGAGCGGCGGCGCTCCGCCGACACGGAACGCGGGAGCAGTCGCGGGCGTGGGGACATCGAGCTCGAGCAGCGGCACGAACGGAGGCATCTGCTCGCGCCGCCCGCGCAGCACCACGCCATCCTGCCCTTCCCGCTCGACGATCCATTCCGAGGCGCCGAAACGGTGCCGCTCCACGCCCGCGGGTGTCTCGATCTCGAGCGTATCGCCGTGGGTGCGTACGGCGCGGATCACGGGCTGGTCCTGATGGGTCTCAAGCACGGTGATGAAGCGAGGATTGCGGCCGAGCGCGCGCACAACATAGAACCTCGACCGCTCGGTCTCGCCAGGCAGACCCGGCCCTTCCATCTCCAGTAGCGCGCCGTCGAAGACGAGATGGGCCGTGAGGTGCGCGCGTTCGTGGAGATGCGACAACACGACGGGACCAGGCGCGTCAGGAACAAAACGCTGCACGCGTGTGACGAACTCGTCCGCCAGCTCGTCATTTACCCACCGGCCCCTCGTTTCCACCTCGCCGCGACCCGCGATATGCCACGGCAGCTCGAGCAGGTGCTCGTCCCGGCCGGCCAACATCGTCACGTCGACGATGTACGCGTGCCCCGTCGCTACCATGCGAACGAGCTCGTTGAACCGCCCCTGGACCCACGCCCACTCACCCTGGTCGTCGAAGCACTCGCCGCTGGCGTTGCCCGGTGGCTGCGATTCGCCATCCAGGCGCGGCGCGTTGTGCGCTACTGTCGATCGATACCAGAACAGATCGTGCGCAACGTACGAGCCCGTGCCCGGGTCAGGAAGCCAGTAGACGCCGTCCGCGTGCAGCATCAGCTGCAGCCGGTCGGGGTGACCGTGACCCCCACCCTGCGGGCCGCACTCGAGGCTCACGTATCGAGCGTCGCGCCGCAGGACCGCCAGGCCCTGGCTCTCGAGCAACACACTCTTTGGCTCCCACGGTGCCTCGCTCGGGGGGAGCTCGGGGAGGATTTCGAGCAGCGCCCACCAGGACAGCGAGGTGCGCGATGCAGGTCGCCGGGTGCGATCGATCGGTGCGTCGTGCAGGTAGGATTCCTGCATCTCGCGGGGGAACGGCGGGACCTTGTACAGCGCTTCGAGCCAGGCGCCGATGTTGCTCGTCCCATGGCGCGCCAAGCCGACTTCCCAGAGCTCGAGATATCCCGGTTGCGCGAGCGAGACTCCAAACCGTGAGTCCTTGCGCGCCGGATATGTGAAGTCCGGGAGTGCGGTCAACGACGGCGCCTGGAGCGCGGCGTGCAGGCGGTCAGTGAGTCGCTGATCCTCTCGGAAATCGACCCCAGCGAGGCGCGCCCATCCGGCTCCGGTGAGCAGGCCTCGCAACGCGAACAGATGATAGTTCTCCCCCTCGTACCACATGCCGTCGCGCCCGTACCCACGTACCAGATGCGCGATGAGACCTGTCTCTCCTTCGATGGCACGCTGCGCGAGCTCCTCGTCTTCGAACCATACGGCGGCCGCCGCGAGCGCGGCGTTGTTCCAGGTCTGCCGGTTGGAGAACCCCTCGTCGTACTCCCCGATCACCGTCGCCGCTTCCTCCACGACCTGATTCACGCCCCGCGCCGTCGCGTCGTCGAGCTGGTCAGCGGCGCGCAGCAGTGCGGCCGCGGCGACGAAGTTGCAGGTCCATAACGACTCCAGGTACGTGGAGAAGAAGAGGCGACTGGGGCCGAGCACGTTGTCGCGGTTGGGGTAGCGCCAGTAGCGCTGCGCGTAGGCGTTGAGGATGTCGCGTGCCCGCGCCGCGGCGGGACGATCGGTCTCGTCACCCAAGGCCGCGAGCGTCGCCAGGTGCGCGGCACGCTCGGCAAGCCAGAGGTGTTGATAGCGCGCCCAGGTCCAGTGGTGGCGCTCGCCGCGCCACGTCTTGCCGCAGCGCGGACAGCGGTGCTCGTCCGGGCTCCAGGGATCGAACGTGAGCGCGGTGCCGTCATCGGGACAGAAGCCACCATCCACGGTCAGCAGCGCCTTGTGTTCCGGGATGACGGGCATGCGCTCGAGCAGCGGCCGCCCTCCCTCCCGCAGGTGACCGAGCAACGCCTTGAGGTCGGCCGAGCCGCGGACTTCCTGCGCGCGCGCGACGAGCGCTTCCGCGGTCACCACGTCCGCACTCCGTCCGGCGCCCAGGACAGGGGCAGCACTTTCGCGCCCCGCCCGGGAGCGGCTACCGCGCTCGCGGCGTCGCGCGCGTCACCGCGCATGACGAAGAACATGCAGCCGCCGGCGCCGGCCCCGGCGGCTTTCCCGCCGAGCGCGCCGGCCTTCGTGGCGGCAGTTTCGAGCTCCGCCATTTCAGCAGTTCGCATGCCGGGATCGAGCGCCTGCTGGTGTTTCCAGTTTTCGCTCAACAGGGCACCGACACGCGCCAGATCGGCGGCGCGGAGGGCTTCGACCATCGCGTTGCCCGTCTCCTTCAACCCGCGCAGGGCGCCCGTCACCCTGGGGTCGCCGCGCTCGTACGCGCCCATCACGCGCGAAATCGTGTCTCCTGAGACTCGGGATTTGTTGGTGTAGCAAACCAGCGTCTGCCGCTCGAGCGCGGCGGCGAATGTCGCATCGAGCGTCACCGGCTCGACGCCGACGTCGGGATCGCGGAAGCTGAGGCGATGAAAGCCTCCGAGCGCCGCGGCATACTGGTCCTGCTTCCCGCCGGGGAGCTCAGCCTCGATCGTCTCGACCTGCCAGGCCTGGTCCGCAACGTCCTGTCCGTTCAGAATCTCCTGGCGCGCGCGCGTCAGCGCGCCCACGAGCGCGACGCCGAGTGCGCCCGAGCTGCCGAGTCCCGAGCCGGGAGGTGCGTCGCATCGCGTGGTGAGCGTGAAACCGCCCAGCACGGGGAACCGGCGCAGCGCAGCCGTGAGCAATGGCAGTTTGCCGTGGGGAACGAGTCCACCGGAATTCGCACATTCGAGGGTTTCCCCGAGCTCCTCGGACACCAGGCGGAGCAGCTTCCCGCCCAGGTGCAGCTCCACGTGCGCGCGTAATGCGATCGCGCCATTCACCACGACGCCGCCTTCCCGGGCCGAGAACGGCGGGACATCGGTCCATCCTCCGGCAAAGTCCAGCCGCAGGGGCGCGGTCGCATGAAACGCAGTGGGGAGATCCCCGCGCCTCATGGCTGCACGCGCCAGGCGGCCACCGTGGGCAGTTCGCCTCGCATGTCCATGCGGACGCCGCGCACTCGGCTGTTCATCGCCTGCACGCCACGCGCGTGGTACAGCCAGACGACCGGCAGCTGCTCCGCGAAGACGCGCTGCGCTGCGATCGGATCCCGAGGAATCGAAATGCCGGTGAGATTCCCGAGCGGCTGCAGGAAACCGAGCCCGGGATCTCCCGGGATGCCCATGACAGCGGCGGTAAAATCATGGCGCTCGCCGTACACGCGGTTCAGGAAAGTAGACAGCTCGAGCTGACGGATCGTCACGCGGAAACCCACCGCGGCAAGGCGTGCCTGGAGCATCTGCTCGAGCGCACCTTCCCCGCTGCCGACGGTGAGCAGCTCGAAACTGGGCGGCGATTGCCCACCGAGCTCAGCCACGAGACGACGCGCCGAATCGGGTGCCACCGGCACGTGTGGCTGCGCGCGGTAGCTGGGAAGGCCGGGCGGCACCGGTCCATCGGCCACGGCGGCAAACCCGAACAGGTACCCGTCTACGATCTCCTGCCGATCGATCGCCAGCGCCGCGGCGCGACGCGCGCGGAGATCGTCGAACGGCGGCCGGCGCGTGTTGAAGACGAGGCCATACGGGAAGATCAGCGGATACTCGCGAATGGCGAGCTCGTGGTGGCGGCGCACGAACGCGGCATGCTGGGGACTGATCCCCGCGAAGTCGAGCTCACCGGCCACCAGCGCTGAGAGCTTGATCATCGGCTCGTCGACGATTACCACGATGAGCCGATCGACCTGCGGCGGGCCGCCCAGGTCTCGCGGAAAATCCGCGCTCCTCGCGAACACCCACCGCCGGTTCGGCTCGTGCGTGACGAACCGGAAGGGACCGTTGCCAATCGGGTGGATGTTCCAGGAGGCGTCCCGCAGCCGGGCGTGGGGAACGCTATCGAGCAGGTGGGCGGGCAGAATCGCGAGATCGGTGAACACGTCCGGCAGATCGGGCCCCCCCCCGGCTCGAGGAACCGCCGCGCCGGTGAATCGCAGCTCGACGGTCGAATCATCGACCGCGGCTACCGACGTCACCGCCTGCAGCTCCAAGAACCGCGGATAGCCGGTCGCCGGATCGCGCGCCGCCTGCAACGTCCAGACGACGTCCCGCGCCGTCGTCGCGGTGCCGTCGTGCCAGTGCACGTCCGTGCGCAACCGGAACATCAGCGCGCGTCCGCCGTCCGACCAGCGCCAACTGCGCGCGAGGTAGGGCCGTGGCACGAGCAGCGAGTCGTAGCGGGCGAGCGTCGTGAGCAGCACGTAGCGTTGAACCTGCCGTGCGAGCGGGTGGATCGTGAGCAGCGGGTTGATGCTTTGGAGATCGGCGCCGGACGCGAACAAGACCGTCGCGCCGCGGCGCACGGCCTCGTCGCCGCACGCGCACGTCAGCAGCATTTGCACCACGAGCAGAATCGGCACGAACACGCGCGACACGCACGGATTCTAGCGGGGCACGAGAGGCGGCGCGAGATTCCCGCCGATGCTCGCCAGCCTGGGACACCGTCTGCTCGCCGGTCTTGCCGTCGTGCTCGGCGTTGTGACGCTCACGTTCTTCCTGTTGCACCTCGCACCAGGCGATCCTATCGACATAATGCTGGGGCCGGCAGCGACAGCCGAGCAGCGGACGGCCCAGCGTACGGCCCTTGGACTCGACCGGCCGCTGCCGACGCAGTTCGCGAGCTGGTTGCGTCGTTTCGCGCGGGGCGATTGGGGAAACAGCATTGCCAAGGGTCGGCCGGTGCGCGCGCTCCTCGGCACCGCGTGGCGCCAGACCGCGTGGCTGGTCGTGTTGTCCCTGGTTTTCAGCTACCTGATCGGCCTCGCCATTGGCGCCGTGCAGGCGGCTCGAAGCGGCTCGCGACTCGATACGCTCCTCTCCGTTTCGACCGTCACGCTCTTCGCCATGCCGGGTTACTGGCTCGGGCTGATGCTGGTCGTGGTCTTCACGTACTGGGCGCGGGTCCTGCCGGCCTTCGGGACCGCGGGACTCGACTCGGACTACCTGCAGGGCGCGAGCTGGCTGATCGACCGCCTCCGGCATCTCGCCTTGCCGCTCGCGACGTTGACACTCATTGGAATCGGCGGCGCCGCGCGGTTCGTGCGGGGCGCGATGCTCGAGACACTGAGCCAGCCGTTCATCACGACTGCCCGAGCCAAGGGGCTAAGACCGCGGCGCGTCGTCGGCCATCATGCGCTGCGTAACGCGCTCACGCCGGTCGTGACGATGCTCGGCTTGTCGCTGCCGGCGCTGTTTTCGGGCGCCGTGCTTGTCGAGGCGGTGTTCGCTTGGCCCGGCGTCGGTCGCGTGCTGGTGGAGGCCGTGAAAGCCCGCGACTATCCCGTCGTGATGGCCGCGACGGCGATCAGCGCCGTCCTCGTGGTCGCCGGCAACATGATCGCCGATGTGCTGGCCGCCTGGGTCGACCCCCGCGTCGGGGGGCGGGGGGGGAGCGCCACGCCATGACGCGGCTGCTGCGGGACCGGCGCGGGGCGTTTGGGTTTCTCGTCCTGCTCGTGGTCGTCGTCTGCGCTGTCGCGGCTCCGCTCGTGACGAACGGCGATCCGGTTGGCCAACACGACATCGTCGCGACGCGATTCATTCCACCACTGTCCAGCGACGCGCACGGCGTCTTTCATCCACTGGGCACAGACCGCTTCGGCCGCGACGTCTGGACGCGCCTGGTCTACGGCGCGCGTATCTCGATGGGCGTCGGCGTGCTGGCGGTGCTGATCTCGCTGGCCCTCGGCGTAGTGGTCGGCGCGGTGGCCGGCTACTGGCGCGGGCCGCTGTCCGTGGCGCTGTTGGGACTCACGGACTTCGCCCTGGCGGTGCCCCGCGTCGTGCTCCTGCTGTTACTCGCGGCGCTGTGGCAGCCGAGTACAGGCCTAGTGGTGACCGTACTGGGACTCACCGGATGGATGGGAATTGCCCGGCTGGTGCACGGCGAAGTGCGGGGGCTCGCGGCGCGACCCTTCGTGGAGGGCGCGGTCGCCGTTGGCGCGCGGCGCCTGCGCATCCTGGCCCGCCACATCCTGCCCAACGCGCTCACTCCGGTTATTGTCGCGGCTGCCCTCGGCATCGGCAACGCGATCATCCTCGAAGGGGGACTGTCGTACCTGGGCCTCGGCGTGCAAGCGCCGACGCCTTCGTGGGGCAACATGATCGCCTCGGGCGGTGACACGCTGGTGAACGCGCCGTGGGTCGCGACGGCGCCGGGCGTCGCGCTCGTCCTGGTCGTGATCGCGTGCACGCAATTGGGAGATGCGCTGCGGGACGTGCTGGATCCCAATCTGCGCCGTTAGATCAGCCGGCGGAGCGTCGGCTCGTCGACTTCGTGCCCGCCTTCGAACGGTACCAGCTCGTATGCGATCTTGTGCTCGCGCAGTCGTGTCTCGGTAGCCGCGATGATCTTGGGCGTGAAGAATTCGTCGCGCGTCCCGTAGACGAGCGTCAGACTCGGAACGCCTAGACGTTTCAGGTCGAGGTCGGGCGGGACTTCCCCGCCCCACACGATCAAGCGATCGACACGCGACGACCCCAACGCGGTCCACCGGCACGCCGTCGCGGTGCCCTGCGAGAATCCCAGCGCGGTCACGCGCGCGTTGCGCGGCACGACTTCCGCGTACACGCCGTCGAGAAAACGGACATAGTCGTCGATCTCGTGCAGCCGGTCTTCTCGCGTCATCCAGCTCGCGCCGACACGCCGCTCGGTGGGACTCTCAGTCAAATAGAAACGGGACAATCCTTCCGGCGCGAGGATGCAACGACGCTCCGCTTCGATGGGACGAAAGCGCTCGAGAAAGCGGGACGCCAGCTGGCCGTAGCCGTGACACACAAACCACAGGTCGGCGGCGTGCTCGGGTGAGCCGAGCGTGTAGTACCGGGCGGACCGGGACGTGGAGAAGTGATGTTCTTGCATCACGTCACCAGAATCGAGACGATTTCATGAGGTTCTGCGACGAACCGCACGATGTTGCCGCGCTGTTCCAGCACCAGGGCGACGGCTTCGCGTTCATCCGCGCGGACCCGATGCGCCGTCTTCACGCCGTTGCCGAACCGCCAGGCGCCTGCTGCTTTGCGGTTCGTGGCGTTGTAACACCGCAGCACCATCGGCGACCCGATTTGGGCGGGCTTGAGTGACGAGAACACGAGCCCAGCACCTTCGAGGGCGATGTTCACCGGCGCCGGCGTGAGGGTGCCGGCGTCGCGGAGCCAGAAGCTGTGCAGCGGCAGGAAGGCGTCCTCCCACAGCTGCGGGAGCACGTCCCCACGATCCACTTCGCTCGCACTCACCGGCACAATCGCGAGATCGACGCGGCTCATCCCGAGGCACTGGGCAGCAGGGATCGCCGTCGGCCAGCCTGCGTGGCCCGGCCGAGTCGGCAGATCGGCGCGCGAGAGGTCGCCAATCGCGCGCAACAGCGTGAGGAGCAGATCGCCTTTCGCCGTCCATTCGTATTCGAAGAACGCCGGAGCGAGAACGCCCAGGCCGCTGCCGCCCCGGGCGGCAGCCACGAAGCGGTGCGCGGGCGCCGTGCGTACCGGAGTTTCGCGCGGGTACGCCGCGGCATCGACTCGCACGGCGCCACGCTCGACGGCACCAAACGCGGCGCCCGCCGTGGCCGGAACTCCGGCAAGGCCGCTGACGAGGCGCGCGCGGAGCCGGTGGTAGCGGTTGCGATTGTCGATGTCCAGGGTCACTCGGACGAGCGGGCTGTCGGCAAACAGCTGGACGACCAGGCGCGCATCGATCCCACGGAGCACTTCCCAGCGCGCTTCGAGTGCGGCGACCAGCGGACCCGCCGCGAGCCGCCGAACCGCGATCGGACCGCGGCTTTGCTTGATGCGGTCGCGCGCCGGCGGACAGTAGGTGTAAGCGTCGCCCGCGTCACCGGCATCCTCGAGGCGCAGCAGGTCGCCGTATCGCTCGTTCCGCCGGCGATCCAGCAGCGACAGCGCGCCATTCGGTTCGAGCGTCACCTCGACAAAGCGATTCTCGAGCGAGCGCCCCCGAACGCGCGCGTCTTCGCTCCGGAGGAGTGTAACCGGGGCGCCCCTTGTGAGCGCGGCCAGCCCGAGGCCGGGCACGGGCGGCGCGCGAAAGGCGATGCGCACCTGATCGACTTCGTCCTGATCCGGGTAATGACGCGTGGCGTCGGTTCGCTCCTGGGTTAGCCGCTGCGCGAGCACCTGGACCGGGATCGCTCGCCCCTCTTGTCCGTAGAGGGCGAATGGGCGATAGCCCGGCCCCTGCCGCGGCAGCCGGCCTTCTGACGGTGGGCCCACCAGCACATCGCGGCGAAACATGGTGACATCGGCGACCGTGACGCCGGCCCGCGCGCGCGGCGCGGGATTCCACAGCAGCAGTCTCGGCTCGCTGCCGTCGGCCCGCTCGCGCTGGACGTCCGGGTCGTGCCCCGCGAGATCCATGAGTCCGCCGCGCGTCAGCTCGGCGGCGTACGCAGCGACTTCGGTGAGACGATGCTCGGCAGCGGCGGCGACGGGATCGGCCGTACATCCCGCGATCGTGTCATGAAACTGCGTCCGCACCAGAGTGCGCCACGCGGTTTCGAGGATCGACCGGCGATCGCGTCCCGTTGCCTGCCGCGACAGCGCCACCAGGGGCTCAGCCAGGCGCTCCAGCCACAACTCGACCTGCCCGTGTCGCCGCTTGAGCGGCGCGCGCGTGCCGTGCGCGCCCTGCAATGTCCAGGTGTACCCGTACGACCACCGCAGCTCGCCTGCGACGGGCTTGGCCGTGGCGCTCTCGGCCGCCTGGAAGAATTCGTCCAGGCGAGAAATGCGGAAGGCGCTCGCCGGCTCGAGGTCGGCCAGCAAATCGCGCAGGCGCGCGAGTGTGGGATGGGGCGCGTGATGATCGGCGCCGACAAAAAGGGGGATGTGCTTCCCGGCCGCGCGCTGCACGAGTGTGGCGCGCACCTGGGTCCAGATGTCGGGCAGACGCGCTCCCGCGCCGGGCAACGCGGCGCCAATCTCGTAGCCTTCGGGCGGCAGATGCCAGAGCAGGATCTCCCGGCCGTCGGGCCCTCGCCAGCGAAAGAAATCGCGTTCCTGTCCTGGCTCGCCGCCTAGGCCGCGCCACAGGACGCCGTATTTCAGTCCGAACTCCCGCGCGAGCGAAGGCAGCACCGCGGGATGGCCGAACGCATCGGGAGAGTACAGCACGTCGAGTCGTCCGCCGAGACGTTCCGCATCCGTCGTGCCGAGCAAGAGATTTCGAATCAGCGATTCCCCCGATGGGATCAACTCGTCGGCCAGCACGTACCACGGACCGACCTGCAGCCGTCCCGACTTCACGAGCGTCTTGACGTCGCTCTCGCGCTCGGGACGCGCGCGCAGGTAGTCCTCGACGAGAACGGTCTGGCCATCGAGCAGGAACGTCCGGAAGGCGGGGTCGGCGTGCATGCGTTCGATCAACTCGTCGGACATCAGGATCAGGCGGGCGTGAAACGCGGCGCGGGGGAGGAACCATTCCCGATCCCAGTGGGTGTGCGGGATCAGATGAAAGATGAACGCCGTCGTCACAAGCGGGCGGGGGGGGGACGCAGCTGCGGTATCTCCGCAGGACTCGAGAGATGCACGTGCGCCACGCGGCGCCCGCGCGCGAGCAGCGCCCGCACGTCCCCGCGCGCCTGCGCGTGATGCAGCTGGCCGAACGTCCACCCCATCTCGGGAATGTCGAGGTCGTAACCGATGTCGGTGGTGATCACGAGAAACAGACCGCTATGGGGTCCGCCCTTGTGCAGCTGGCCGGTCGAGTGGAGATAACGCGGGCCGAAACCGAGCGTCGTGGCGCAACCAAGCGCCTCGCCCCATGCGGCGCGCACCTGCTGCAGCTGGGCGAACACTTCGGGCGTCGGCGGCACGTACGCGAGGATGGCGAAATAGTCTCCTGGCCGGGCTTGCTTCCGCAGCTGCGACAGTGTCAGGGTCGGTAGGGACGCAGCATGCTGCGCCCCTACACCTCCTCGCGCGCCATCCAACTCAGCCCTCGCAAGCCGCTTCGCCTCCTCGACGTCGGGCTGATCGAAGGCATTGACGCCCAGTCCTTCACACAACGCGACCGTCGCGTACTCCCAGCGCAGGAATTCCGCGCCGAGGTCGAGCGGATCGGCGGAGAACATCTCGGGACCCACCGGTTGTGAATCGGGCAACGTGCTACCCGTCGGATCCTGAACGATCGGAACCACCCCGCGTCCATCTTTCCCGGAGGATTCCGCGATGAGCTGCTCGATCCAATACGCGAGCGCGCCGATCGCAGGTGGTGGGTTCACACACAGCTTGTTCTGGCCGCGCTTCGCCCGGTCGGCGACCCGAGTGCCGAGCGCGCGCGCCGCCGCAACGTCGACGCGCCGCGTCCGCTCGAGCAGCGTGCGGCCGTCGAGTCCGCTCAGCGCCGCGGGCACCATGCCGACCGCGGTCAGCGCGGAGTAGCGGCCCCCGACATCTGTCGGATGCGGAATGACCGCCCGGAACCCTCGAGCGCGCGCGATGCGGTCGAGCGGGCTGCCGGTTTCCGTGATGGCGATGAACTGTTCGGGCCGCGCGCGGGCCGCGAAGTAATGGCAGAAGGCGAGTGTTTCGACAGTATTGCCGGACTTGCTCGAGACGACGAACAGCGTGCGAGCCAGTTCGGCGCCCGTTCCCGCCGCCTGCACCGCTTGCGGATTGGTGCTGTCCAGCACGTGGAGATCCCGCGCACCGAACGTCTCGGCGAGCACGTTGGCGACGAGACTCGACCCGCCCATGCCGCACACCAGGGTACGCGTCAGCCCGTCGGCGCGGACGGCCGCTGCCAGCGCGACGTATTCGTCCCACTGGGCAAGCGATTCCTCCGGCGCACGCATCCACCCGAGCAGATTCATTGGCGGGCAAACATAATGCGGATAATTTAGGCCCGGAGGGTCCTGAAATGATGCCGTTGAGCCGGCCCGCTCGCGTGTTGATCAGCATCGCCGTCGTGTCGCTGGTGGCGATGGTATTCCTGTATGCGTTCCCGGCGAGCAACCGGCGCACGCTCATCATCATTACGGATATCTGCTGGGGCTGGGCGGCAGGGTTCGCGGCGTTCGCGTGCTTCGTATCGGCGCGCCGCGCCACGACGTCGCAGCTCCGCCGCACGTGGCAGTGGATTGGCACCGGGTGCGGCTCGTTCTTCGCGGGCCAGCTGGTGCGGATGTACTACGACCTCTGGCGCGGTGCGCCGCCCCCCTACCCCTCGCTGGCGGACGTCGGCTTCCTCGGCATCTACGTGTGCCTGATCGTGGGCGTCGTGACGCTGGTGCGCGGGCAACCGGCGCGCCCCGCCGATCCCGAGCTGGTGCTCGATACCGTGCTCGTCACGTTCACCGTCGGTGCCGTCGCGTACGAGTATCTGCTGGAGCCGCTGCTCAGCCAACGCGCGCCGGTGTCGGTGCCGGGACTCCTGGCGAGCATCGGTTGGTCCATCGGCGCCGTCGCGGTCTTGTGGATGATCCTCATGCAGATGTTGCGCCGGACGGTGTTCCCCGCGGCGACTGCGGCGCTGGTGTTTCCCGGACTGGTTGTGTTCGCGATCGGCAACCTCATTTACGCTGTTGTCGCGCTGCGCGGAACCCTTCAGGCGGGTGGCCCGCTCGACTTCACGTGGGACGCCGGACTGCTGATGATCGCCGCCGCGGCGGCGATCGCGCCCGACTACGCCCAGCACCTCGAACGGCGCGCCTCGACCAGACCGGAACCGGGAATCACCACCCGCATCCTCGCCCTCGTCATCGGACTCGTGGGCATGACGGGCCTGGCGATCGCCGCGATCCTAAAGCCCAAACCGGACGCCGATGATGCCCTCATTATCGGCGTCGGACTGGCGATCGTAGCCGCTCGCGTGGTCTACTCGCTCGGCGTGGATCGGCGGTATGAACAGGTCCTCGAAGACGAGGTCGCCAATCAGACTCGTTCGCTCATGAGCTCGCTCGGCGCGACGGCGTCCGCGGAGCGCAGTCTGCGCCTGCTCATGGAAGCGGTCCCCGACGCCATCACCGTGGTGGACCGCAATGCCTACGTGCTCGACGAGAACACCGCAGGCCGTGCCCTCGTCAACGCGTCTCCCGGCGACGCCCGGGAGACCGGCGGCAGGCGCTCGGCCCTGGGGTGGCTCGAGGGAACGGGGGCACGCATCGCGCGCGAAAATCTCGCCGCGGCGTTCGATGGTGAGCTGCGCCGCTTCGAGGTCCGGTTTCAACGGCCCGACGGCAGCGACAGCACCGGCCAGGTCCTGCTCGCGCCGGTGCGCGAAGGCGGCCGCATCCCCAAAGTGCTCGTTCTCGTCCGCGACATCACGGAGCAGCGCCGCACGCAAACGCAGCTGCAGCAGGCCGAGAAGCTCGCGGCCATGGGACAGCTCGTGAGCGGCGTGGCTCACGAAATCAACAACCCCGCCGCCATCATCTCCGGATTCGCACAAACGCTGTTGCTCGATCAGCTCCCGCCCGATCAGCGCGAGACCATACAGATGATGTACGACGAGGCGACGCGCATCGGCCGCATCACGTCGAACCTGCTGGCGTTCGCACGCGCCGGAAGCAAAGAGCGGACGCTCGTGGAGCTGAACGAAATCGTCCGCCGGACCTTCGCGCTGCGATCGTATCACCTAACGACGCTCAACACCACCGTGAATCTCGAGCTCGACGAGGCGAACCCCAAAGCGTGGGCCAACGGGTCGGAAGTGCAGCAGCTGTTGCTCAACCTGCTGATCAACGCCGAGCAGGCGCTGACCACGGTACCGGGCCGGCGGGTCATTACGATCCGGACGATGGTCGCCGGCGACGACGGCGTGGAGCTTCAGGTCGCCGACACCGGGCCCGGCATCCCGGCCGACATTCAGGAAAAGATCTTCGATCCGTTTTTCACGACGAGGCCCGAAGGCACGGGGACGGGACTCGGCCTATCCATCTGTTACGGGATCGCCCACGACCACGGCGGCCGGATCTCGGTGCACTCCGTACCAGGACACGGCGCGACGTTCACGATCGCGCTGCCGCGAGACGCGCGCACGCGCCAACGCTCCACGCCGGCACCGATGCCGATACCCGTCGAAGCGCGCGACGACGGCGCGCTCTCCGTGCTGCTGATCGACGACGAAGAGGGCCTGCGCCGGGCGGTGGTGAGCTTTCTCAAACGCCGTGGGATGCACATCATCGCGGTGGAGGATGGAGGCGATGCGCTGCGCGTGCTGCGCCGCGAGCGCTTCGACGTGATCGTGTCGGATGTCCGGATGCCCGGGATGAGCGGCGGCGAGTTCCTGGAGCGGCTGCGCCGCGAGCATCCAGCGATGGTGAAACGCCTGATCTTCACCACCGGCGATACGTTCGCGAGCGATACGTCCTCATTGCTGCGGGATTCGGGCGTGCCGTCGCTCGTGAAACCGTACGATTTCGCAAAGCTCGAGGGCGTCCTCCGGCAGGTGGCAGAAGCCGCTAGAACCTCGACGTGAGCCGCACCTCGAGGTCCGACCTCCCGATGCCGCTCGCCGTCGGTGCCAGGCTGAACCGGACCGGCTCGGCATCGACCGCGAGCGCATCGAGCACCTGCTCCGCCACCGTCAGCTCGTAGTCCCCCGGCTTTACTCCCATGAGATAGAAGGCGCCGTCGTTGAAGGTCACGAGGGTGCGCCGGGTGCCGCTGCGCCGATCCGTGAGAATGAGCGTCACGCCGCCTACTCCCGCGCCGTTGCGGACGACTCGGCCCTCGATGACGCCGGCTTCGACCACCGGGATGTCGAGACTGCGGAAGCGATTGGGCCCCGGGACGATACTCGTCCGGGCGAACAGCGGTACGAACAGCGGCGAGTCGAGCGACACCGAGTCGAGACTCACAATGACCGGCTCGAAGGGCACGAGATCCCAGACGCGATAGGCGCCACTCGAATCGGTGCGTGCCGACAGGGAGCCGACGAGGACGTGCGCGTTCGCGACAGCCGGTTCGCCCACGTCACGGATGCCGTTGGCATTCAGATCCATGAACACGCGCCCCGACAGGCCGGAACGCTCGAGGGAGGGGCCGGGGGCCACGCCCAGCCGATTGGTCCGGCGGTCCCAGAGCACCGACCCCTGGAGGAACTGGGTGGCGCTGACCGGCTGGCCCGGCGGCGCGAGCACTGATGTGACGGCGCGCATCGCCGAGAAGTACGAGGTCACGGTCACCGTGTAGGTGAGCCCCCCCCCGACATTGCCGCGCAGCCAGTTGGCGCCTACCTCGACCCGCACGCCGCGCGCGAGCGGGTGAGCGGCGAAGGCGGACCAGGAGACCAGGCCCGCCTGTCGCTCGATCTCCGCGTTGGTGCGCAGCAACGTCTGGCTCAGGAACCTGCCCCAGCGGGCCTGCGGCATCACGAACGTCGCAAGACCGATGTATTCACCGGTCGTGGTTGGCCCGTGTTCGGTACGCACGTAGGGGAGCAGCCGCATCTCGTCGGTCTGCAGTGAGGCACCCAGGCGTGTCCGTGTCAGCGCGCCGGCATCGGTGCTGATGCGCTCGAACCGTCCGTCGAAGAAGAAGAACCCGTGGCTCGTCTTGGGACGGAGAAATCCGGTGAGGGTCCACTGAGCGCGGCGGCCGGGCACGGCGAGCACCGATGCGGAATCACGCGTGAAACGCACGTACTCCCCTTCCAGTCTGAAATCGACGGACGGCTCGTAGCGCAGGGCTCCGCGCACGAGTCCCGCACCCACCACTTCACTTTGGATCGCCCAGGCGTTGCTCGGATTCCCGACCAGCGCCGCGTAGGGATGCGTGCGATCCGCAAGCGAGTCCCGCCAGTACTGGTCCACTCCACCCTGCACGGTCCACCGCGCCGTGGCGCCGTAGCGCAAGTCGAGATTCGTCGTCGCATGGCAGAGAAAGGACGGCTGCGGGCAGCGGCCTCCCGACAGCCCGTATTCGAACCGGCGGGCGGGCAGCAGCTCGCTCAACACTCGATAGGTGCGGTTGAATTCGCGGATCTCGCCGAACGGGCCATAGGCGACGAAGTCGACCGGGTTTTCGCCATAGCGCACCGGCAGATCGATGGCGAACCCGCCCGACGCGCCGGCCGAATCGTAGGCAACGAGGTCGCCGCCGCGATACGCCTCGACCGACCATCCTGGCTCGAGGCTGCCGCCGTAGCGCAGCGACCCGATG
>Ga0137418_10001970_pt1 | contig 18844 bp, 14 predicted proteins | sample CZODoug3_1_2_16f_FD_122242 | JGI IMG/M metagenome (GOLD analysis project Ga0137418, IMG submission 122242) | Vadose zone soil fungal communities from Angelo Coast Range Reserve, California, USA - CZODoug3_1_2_16fungal (Hybrid Assembly) | ecosystem: Environmental > Terrestrial > Soil > Vadose... | reverse complement strand
CCGCAATTGGAGACCATTGGGGGAGGGCAGCCGTTGAAGGTGATATTGCGGCCGCCGATGTCGCGCTCATCGTCGAAGGAATCGCGCAATCCGCCCGTCAAACGAAACCGATCGGTGACGTGCCAGACAGCCTGGGCGAATGCGGAACGGTCTTCCTGCGATCGATCCGGCTGAATGAAGGCGCCGGCCCAATTGAATGTGCCGCCCGAATATCCGTTGTATTGATTGATGTCGAAGCGAATGCCGTTGCGCTCGCGGAAAGCGTACAGGCCGACGATCCAATCGATGGCATGGGTCCCGGTTGACTTGAGCTGCAGTTCATTGCTGTACGAGTCGAAGTCCGAATAAACGGTCTGGGCGTCTTGCAGCGCGCCGCCGCCGGGAGTGCTCGGCGACGTCGGGATGGCAATGCCGGCGTCATCCTGCGCGTTCTCCGAGTGACTGAGATGCGACTTCCCGGCGATGTAGGTGAGATTCAAGTAGTCGTTGATGTTCCAGCTGACGTTGCTGCGCAGGTTGTTGGATCTCAAATCGTTTGCCGGCGGGAAACTCGCCAGAATCGACAACAGCGGATTGCCCGGCCGCGGGCTCTGCATGAGCGGGGCCTCCGGAATGCCCTTGTCCACGTAGTTTTCGAAGGAGACGTCCCAAGACAGTCCCTCGATGGGCAACCAGCGGCCGCTGATGCGGTACGAAGTGCGGTCTTCGCCGAAATATTGTTGCCCTGTCGTGATATAGGCGGTGGTGTTGAGTCCGTGGGTGCTGGGAGGAGTGCTGAACACGGGATTGGTCGAGAATTCCGCCGGGATGGGCTGGAAGGATACATAGCCGTCGTGCTTCTGCGAGGCATAGGCAATGCGAAACGCGAGCGTGTCGTTCACGGGAATATTCAGCATCCCGCGCGTGCCGAAGGAGTTGTAGTCGCCGGCGTTGACTTCGGCGCTGCCGGTGAAAACGCCGATCTGCGGTTTGGCGGTGAAAAGGTCGATGACCCCCACGGTTGAATTGTGGCCGAACAAGGTGCCCTGGGGACCGCGCAACACTTCCACACGATCCATGTCATAGAGCAGCGTCGAGGTACCCTGGGATCGGGGCGAGTAGATGCCGTTGACATACGTTGCGACTTCCGGCGAATCGAGTTCCGTAAAGGCCGAGTCGTTGCCGATGCCGCGCATGGTGATCGTGACCGCCGCTTGATCGCCGTGTGAGGCGAAGGCGACGCCCGGGACGAATTTGGCCGTATCCGTGATGTCGACGACAAGATTCTGGTCCAGCGCGCTTTGCGAGAACGCGGTAATTGCCACCGGCGTTTCCTGCAGATTGGTCTCGCGCTTCGTCGCCGTGACGATGACCTCATCCAGCTGAGCAGCCGGCAGCTCGGCGCGAACCATTTGGCTCAGCGCAAGAGCCGACGTAGTGCCTAGCACGCCGGCGACATGGCGCTTTCTGGATTTGGATTTCTTGGACATTAGACCTCCCCGTTGATCTATCCTGAGTCATTCAATGCAAGAATCTTGGGTTCGATATCAGCTGCAACGCGGGATGTATCGAACGTCCGTGCAGGACTTCCATACTCGGCCATCTCCCCTTCCGGCAGTTGATCTAATTCTTGGGCCAAGAAATACATCAAAGTTAGTAACGCTGTCAAATCTATACATTGGTGATATACATATCTGTACAAAACATCTATATATCGTGTATATAAATGACATTATAGAAAAGACAGCGCTGGTATTATGATGGATGAATATATCCATACCGATCACTGGATTCGGCAAATAGACCAGCCGCAAGGGGAGGCGCGACGTGGACGCAATCTCGAAGATAGTGATCGCGGGCGGCGGTACGGCCGGTTGGCTCACGGCCTGTTATCTGGCGCGATCACTGGGATCGAGGGTTGCCGGCGGCCCGTCAATCACCGTAATCGAGTCGCCTGACATCGGCATCATTGGTGTCGGCGAGGGTACCTTTCCCACCATCCGAACCACCCTCAAGACACTGGGAATCGATGAGGCGAGATTCCTGCGCGAGAGCAGCGCCACCTTCAAGCAGGGCATCCGTTTCGACGATTGGGTCCATGCACCGCAGAACGGCCGGCACACACATTATCTCCACCCGTTTGAGTTTCCCCACCGCGTCGGCGGTGAGGAACTGCTGCCACATTGGCTGTTGGGCGAAGCCGGTCCGGGAACCGTATTGGCCGATGCCGTCACGGTTCAGAAGAGAATTGCCGACGCCTCGTTGGCGCCGAAACGGCCGCATGACGCCAACTATGCGGGCCCTCTCAACTATGCTTATCACTTCGACGCCGTGCGATTCGCCGCGCTGTTGGCCGCGGTCGCAAAAGAGTCGGGCGTCCGCCACGTTGCCGACACGATCGACGCGGTCAATCTCGATGATTCCGGAGCGATCTCCGGACTCCTCACTCGCGCCAATGGGCGCATCGAGGGTGATCTCTATGTCGACTGCACCGGCCTGCGAGCGAAGTTGATCGGCGAAGCCTTGAAGGTGCCGTTCAAGTCTTGCCGCGGCTCGCTGCTCACCGATCGTGCGGTTGCCGTTCAGGTTCCCAATGAGCGTCCGGACAGTCCCATTGCGTCTTATACCATTGCGACGGCGCACGAGGCCGGGTGGACGTGGGATATCGGGTTGCACAACCGTCGGGGGATCGGATACGTCTATTCCAGCGCGCATTCAACCGATGAAGCGGCGGAACGGATCCTGCGAGCGTATGCGGGTGCGAACGGAAACGACAAACCGGTTCGCTTTCTGAAATTTGACGCGGGCTTCAGAGAGCGACCGTGGGTCCGCAATTGCGTGGCGGTCGGGCTGTCCGCGAGCTTCTTCGAACCTCTTGAATCGACCGGCATCATGCTGATCGAGGTGGCCGCAGCAATGATTGCGGATTTTTTCCCCTGGAACCGGGATTTTGACGCGGCTGCTCGCCTGTTCAACGATTCAATGAGCAATCGCTGCAAAAGAATCGTCAATTTCCTCAAAATGCACTATTGCCTCGGTCAGCGCCAAGAGGAGTTCTGGCGCGACAATCGACGCAGCGAGAGCATTCCCGACGAACTTCACAATCTGTTGGCGGCCTGGCGCGGCCGTCCACCCGGCCGCTTTGATTTTGTGGCGGACTACGAAACGTTTCCGTACTGCAGTTACCAATATGTTCTCTACGGCATGGGATTTCGCACCGATCTCGAAGCGGCGCGATCCCGTTATAGCGCATTATCCGCGCCGGCCAGGCAGGCATTCGCGCAACTGCGGGGCTTTGCCCAGCAAGCCTGCGCCGAGCTTCCCACCCATCGGGCCCTGATCGATCAGGTCTACCGCAACGGGTTCCTGACCAAGCCCGACGCCGAGACCGTGTCGACCACGGGGCGACGCTTGGCGCCCGCACGCTAGTTCCGTGCGCAATTCATTGACGCGGGATGAGATCCGGCCAAGCAGCAATCGAAGTTACACACACCGTGCCCGGCGACTCCGAGTCTCTCCCAGGACATCGGAGGGGACGTTCGGGCGCGGTTTTTTTATGACGTGCGATCGAGGTTAACAGTCAAAATGTTCAATTGCTCACGGCCGTTCATTTGCCGCCTCTTGATGGCATCCGCGGTTGCGCTGACGAGCGTGGCGGCGGCGGCGGCGGCGCCGGCGCCGGAAATTTGGCCGACGGTGTCGAGCGCGGCGCCCAAGGAGCCGCGCATCGAAGCGCGCATAGCGGACCTGCTGCAGCGGCTCACACTGGAACAAAAGGTTGCGCAAATGGTGCAGGCCGATATCCGCTACGTAACGCCGGAGGACGTAAAGAAATACCGGCTGGGCGCAGTATTGAACGGCGGCGGCGCATTTCCCGGCGACGACAAACACGCCGCCGTCGCGGACTGGATCGCGCTGGCCGATCGCTTCTATGACGCATCCATGAACACCTCGGCAGGCGCGCCCGCAATCCCCGTGATTTGGGGCACCGACGCGGTCCATGGCCATAACAATGTGTACGGAGCGACGCTGTTTCCTCACAACATCGGTCTCGGAGCGGCGCACGATCCTCAATTGATCGAGCGTATCGGCGAGGCCACCGCCAGTGAGGTGGCCGTGACTGGAATCGACTGGACGTTCGCTCCCACCCTCGCCGTGGTCCGCGACGACCGTTGGGGTCGAGCCTACGAAAGCTATTCGCAACGGCCGGATTTGGTGCGCGCATACGCTGGAAGCATGGTCCAAGGGCTGCAGGGCAAGGCGGGCACCCCCGCGTTTCTCGACGCCGGCCACATCGTCGCTACCGCCAAGCATTTCATCGGCGATGGTGGGACGGATCAGGGAATCGATCGCGGCGACAACCGTGCCTCCGAACAAGAACTGCTGTCCATTCACGGCCAGGGTTACCTGTCGGCAGTGCAGGCGGGCGTGCAGGCCGTCATGGTGTCCTATAACGGTTGGCAAGGCATCAAAATGCATGGCCAGCATCATTTGATCACCGATGCGCTCAAGGGCAGCATGGGCTTCGACGGCTTGGTGGTCAGCGACTGGGACGCGATCGACGAGGTCCAAAGCTGCTCGAAGGACCATTGTGCACAGGCCGTCAACGCGGGCATCGACCTGTTCATGGTGCCCGAACGGTGGCGCGCATTCATCGAGAACACCGTCGCCCAGGTGCGCAACGGGGATATCCCTCAAACGCGGATCGACGATGCCGTTTCGCGCATCTTGAGGGTGAAGCTGCGAGCCGGGTTGTTCGAGAAAGGCCGTCCGTCATCGCGGCCGCTGGCCGGCAAGCGTACTCTGCTCGGCGCACCGGAACATCGAGCCATCGCCCGAGACGCGGTGAGAAAGTCCCTGGTGTTGCTCAAGAACGAGGGCAACCTTTTGCCCCTGCGGCCGCAACTCAAGGTCATGATTTCCGGCGACGGCGCGGACAACATTGGCAAGCAAACCGGCGGCTGGACGCTCACGTGGCAGGGCACCGGCAATTCGAACGAGGACTTTCCGGGAGCGACCTCCATCTATGCCGGAATACGGGCCGCAGTCTCAACTGCGGGTGGTACGGCGATACTGAGTGCGGACGGTAGTTACCGGACCAGGCCCGATGTGGCCATCGTCGTTTTCGGCGAGGATCCGTACGCCGAATGGCACGGGGATATCAGATCCATCAATTATCGGTCGGCCGATACCAGGAATGAGATTGACCTCTTGCGCCCTGCGCCCGAGGGCCCCGCACTCGGTGGGTGGTCCGAACCGCGTGTAAAGGCCCTCGCGCAATTGGGACCCGAACCCGATCTTGCGCTGCTGATGCGTCTTCGACGAAACCACATACCCGTGGTCGCTGTGTTTCTGACCGGGCGGCCTCGAGGGATCACGCCGGAATTCGAAGCAGCCAATGCCTTCGTGGTCGCGTGGCTTCCAGGTTCCGAAGGCAATGGAATCGCCGATGTCCTTTTCCGCAAGAAAACAGGGGAAGTAGACTTCGATTTTACCGGCAAGCTATCGTTCTCATGGCCGCGCGGGGACGCGGACCGGGGGTCCCGCGGCAGTGAGGGCGACGCGCCACCACTGTTTCCTTTGGGATTCGGGCTTGCCTATTGCAATCGCAACTGCGACCCTCCATCCTCGAACAGGCTATGGCAAACACGACCATCACCGATGTCGCAGCGCACGCCGGCGTCTCGATAAAGACCGTCTCGCGAGTCATCAACAACGTTCAAAGCGTCCGGGCGTCGATTCGCGAACGAGTCCAACGGTCGATCGAAAAGCTCGACTATCACCCGAATCCTTCGGCGCGCGGGCTCGGGGGAAATCGCTCGTATTTGCTCGGGTTGTTATATGACGTCTCATGCGGCTACTACACGACCAGCGTGCTGGCCGGAGTGATCGAGACGAGCCGCGCGGCGAAGTATCAAGTCGTCATGGAACCATGCGATTACAACGCCCGTTCGCTCATCGTGGATGTCACCCGCAACGTCCGTCAATCGCGCGTGGACGGGGTGATACTGACGCCGCCGATCTCGGACTTGAAATCGGTGACCACGGTTCTGGAAAGTCAGGCGATTCCGTACGTGCGCATCGCGCCCGGCAAGCACACGGATACCTTCCGAAGCGTCTGCACCAACGATCTGGAAAGCTGCGCCAGCATGACGGAGCAGCTCGCGGCGCTCGGCCATCAGCGCATCAGTTTCATCATCGGCAATCCAGATCACGCCGCGGTCTTGGACCGCTATCGCGGCTATCTCAAGGGGCTCGGTTCCTGCGGATTGCGGCTCGACAAGTCGCTCGTGGCGCAGGGTTTCAATTCATACGACTCGGGGGTTCAGTGCGCCCGCAAACTTCTCAACGTTGCGGCAACCAAGCGCCCGACGGCGATTTTTGCCAGCAATGACGAGATGGCGGCGGGTGTGCTCGCCGTTGCACACAGCATGGGATTAGGCGTGCCCGAAAATCTTTCCGTGGTTGGATTCGACGATGCGCCGCTTGCAAGTCAAGTTTGGCCGGCACTCACCACCATCAGACAACCGATTCCGGACATGGCTGCGAAGGCGGCCGAGTTGCTGTTGGGCATTCTGCGCGGCGAGCCGGCAGATCACGCCAAACATATGTTGCCATCGTCGCTCACCTTCCGGCATTCCACCGGACCCGCGCCCAATAGAGCGCGCCATCAGGCAACGGGATTACCAGAGCAGAAACTTGCACACGCCTGAGCCTCTTGCGCATTCGCCAATCGAACCGGCAGATTACTTCAGATCCGCCTGAACGCCACCCACTCCGCAACGAGATATTCGCGGATATGGTCCAACTCCGGCTCAGTGGCATTCCAGGACAAGTTGTGGCACTCCGCCACGAGACCGAGATCCGATCCACTAAGCAGTGCGTCCGCGACTGCCTTGATTGGGAATTGAGTGAGCCGCTCTCTCCCGCACGTTGGGCAGGTAACCGGAACCCTGACGGTTAGATTACTCACACCTCTAGTATAGGATCATCGACTTTGCGCAGCAAAGTATGGTCCCCCCAACTTGCAGCGCCGCATCGTCGCTCGTCAGGCGGTCGTACCGAGTGAGAAACGCCCGCCGTTTAGGGATACAATCCTAGGCGCCATGGCATGACGATCGTCTCAAGGAGAAATTTCATGAAATTGAGCGCACGCAATGTATTGCCGGCCACCATCAAAGCTATTACTCCGGGGGCGGTCGATTCCGAGGTCGTGGTCGAGTTGGCGCCGGGAATAGAGATAGTGTCGATCATTACCAAAAAATCCGCGGAAAAGCTCGGACTCAAGCCGGGCGCCAAGGCCTATGCGATCGTCAAGGCTTCCAATGTGATGATCGGCGTAGACTGAAAGCTCATCGGGGCCAAGGTCTGCGCCGATGCACATCATTCAATCGACTACCGCCAACTCCAAGGCGGCAATTTACCGGCAACTGCATGACCAGTTGAGCGCGTTGCTCGTCGGTGAGCGCGATGGTTTGGCCAATACGGCCAATATGTCGGCGCTCATTTTCGAGACGTTGCCGGATTTGAATTGGGCGGGATTCTACTTCCTGCAGGGACGGGAACTCGTACTGGGTCCTTTTCAGGGCAAGGTTGCCTGTGTGCGGATTGCGCTGGGCCAAGGTGTCTGCGGCACTGCCGCTGAGCGCAGGGAGACCGTCGTCGTTGCCGATGTGCACGCGTTTCCGGGGCATATCGCTTGCGATGCAGCGTCGCGTTCAGAGATCGTCGTTCCATTGATCCAAAATGGGCGGCTGTTGGGCGTTCTCGATCTCGATAGTCCTCTGTTGGCCCGCTTCGATCATGACGACCGAGCCGGCCTGACTGCCGCAGTGGATCTGCTGCTCCAACACACGGACCTCGCGCGAATCGTAGCTGCCGTTTCCTGATAAATTTCTGCTCATTTCACGGCGGGTACCGTGAGTCTGCAGTCCCAACATCCCATGAGAACGGCTCACCAATAACGGGTCGGGCGAACACGATCTCGCCGCACCCATTTCATCACGGCCACCGCGATCTCTGCCGACTCTATCAAAAACGCGCAGAAGGGCGGAGTCGTGCTCCACCCCGGGCAAACAGCCGACGTCGAGGTAACCGCGGGCACCGAGGAAGCCTCTCGGTGATTCGAGCATGTCCGAGTGTTCGCGGAACATTCAATTGCTACAACGCCTACACATTGTACTGAAGAGCTCGAAAACTCGACATCAGGCGGACAAAACTCACCATCACCATGCCTGCTGACCGCGACCGCGCAGCCGAGCCGGTTATCGCATTGCCCGGTTTCGGCGGCGTGTCACGGGCTCCATCCTCAATCAGCAGGAATTCCAATGATCAAGTGTTCCACGAAACAAAGGGCCCCAGCTTCGAGCCGCCGCGCGCTCGCGTGGGCCGTGCGTCTTTGCAGCGCTTTCGTGCTGTCGATTGGCTTATACAGCCCTTCAATGGCGCAACAGTCCGATGCGGCGTCCAATGCGGCGGCGCCGCCCGATGCGCAAATCGACGAGGTGGATGTAACGTCCCGCAAGCAAAGCGCGCTCGACGCGGAAGCCATCAGCCTCTCTGATACTCCGGACGCGGAGCCGTCGGTTGGAGGTAAAACTTCGATCGTCATCGGTGCGGCCGCTCGAGTGGCGCCGGTCTACGATGGGTCGAAAAACACCAAGGTGCGCCCATTTCCGTACATCGATATTCATGGATTGTTTCACGACCGAGTCTTCATCTCGGACATCCGCGGTCTTGGGGTGAATATCGTCGATGCCGGCGCTTTCCGGGCAGGCGTGGCGTTCAACGACGGCGGAAACCGCAAAAGTTCGGATAGCCCGCGTTTGCGAGGTCTGCCCGACATCGGCTCGGCGGCCACCGTGGCAGGATTCTTGACCTACTCGCTGAAGCCCTTCGCTTTCGAGTTCAAACTTCAACGGCAATTGGGATCTCAACCAGGAACCGAGGCGGAGCTGGGGGCTTCCTTTGCGATGGCACCCACTCCGCGGTGGCACGTCTCGGTCGGCGCGCAACTCAACTGGCATGACGGCAAGTTCAACCAGAAATATTTCGGTGTGACGGCAGCCGAAGCCGCACAGGCCACTGCAGCGGGAAACTCGATGACGGCGTACACGCCTGGATCGGGTCTCGGCACGGTGGGAATGACCGCAACCAGCGTTTATGCGATGACTGAGCACTGGGGACTCGTGACACGACTCGGACTCAGAGACCTCATCGGCTCACAAGCAAAGGATAGTCCTCTGACCGAGCGCACGTTCGGCGTCGATTTTGCGCTCGGTGCGATCTACAAATTCTAAAGAACAGCGAGCAGGCCCGCCCGCAAAGGCGGGCCGATTCACCCCACGCACGTTCAGCGTGAGTTTTGATTTCCAAGGGATGACGTGAGAATACGATGAAAACGCCAATCAAGATTTTGCTGGGAGGCCTTGCTGCCGCGGCGACGGCGACCGTCGTGGTGGCCGGCTACCTCATCTATCCGGGGACGCCGGGCAATGCCGCCAGCCTGAGATTTCAAGGCTATGTGCCGCTGCCCTCCGACAGCGTGCTCTCGATACTCGATTATCTAACGGTGAATGACGGCAAGTTATTCGTCACGAGTGAGAGTACCGGCGATGTGTATAGAGTCCAAATCGGCAAAGACTCTTTGCCTTCGGCCGCCGATGTAGCGAGATTGCCGGGGGAGCCGATGGCGCATGGAGTCGTCATCGAACCCTCGAGTCATCTTGCCTTTGTAACGCGCAGCGAATCGAATACCGTCGATATCTTCGATCCGGCGAAAATGCTCCTAGTCAAACGCATTCCGGTGGCTGATGATCCCGATGCAATCTTTTACGATGAGACCAATCGGCTCGTCTATGTCGCGAGCGGCGATTCGCATCTCGCGACGCTGATAGATCCGTCCACACAGACGATGCTCACGACCATCCCGCTGGGCGGCGCGCCGGAATACGCGGCGCTCGATATCCCGGCGAAACTGCTGTACCAGAATATGCACGATACCAACAGCGTAGTGGCCGTCGACATCGTCAAGCGCGCGGTTGTACAGGGCTGGCCGCTGCAAGGATGCGAGGCGCCGACAGGGATGGCGATCGACGAGATTCACCGCCGGTTGTTCATCGGATGTGGTGCGAACGCCGTGCTCGCAATCTTCGACTTGGACGAGCACCGCGTCGTCGCGACCGTGCCGATCGGCAAGGGGCCGGACTCGGTGGCGTTTGATCCCACATTGCATCGCATTTATACGACGGGAAAATCCGGGGTTCTGGTAGTGATACAGCAAGTCGAGCCCAGCACGTACAAAATACTCGACACCGTCAATCTGCACTATGGGGCACACACGCTGACGGTGGATCCTACGACACACGTTCTATACGTGGGGTATGCGGGCCTGGTCGTCGATCCGCGCGTCGCGGTGTTCATTCCTCTTACCTAGCCGCCGCTCCCGTTGATGTGCAGGGGACGGCCATTTGTTTTGAATGCGGACACATTGTAGCGCCTCTTCAGAAAACCGCACATCAAGCCCCAATCTGCGCGTCTTACGATTTCCAGCGTGTACTGGCTGACGGCTCAGAGGCTTTATGCAACTCAACACTCTTCATTTGTTCACGGCGGTCGCGCTGGTATTGACGCTCGGCGGCTGCGCCACGCTGCCCTCCGGAAAACCGGATCCCAGCGATCGATTTGAGCGTGTCAATCGATCCGTGTATTCGTTCAATCGCGCAATCGACCATGCAGTGCTCCGCCCGGTCGCACGCGCCTACGTCAAGATCACGCCGGCACCGGTGCGCCGCTCCATCTCGAACTTCCTCACCAACCTCGACTATCCAGTCACCATCGTCAACGACATCTTGCAAGGCAAGATTCATGACGGATTGAGCGATGTGGGTCGATTCGGGACCAACACGGTGGTGGGAATCGGCGGACTGTTCGATCCGGCAAGCCATTGGGGGTTGGAAAAGCATAACGAGGATTTCGGCCTGACGCTGGCGAAGTGGGGAGTCGGGTCGGGACCCTACCTCATGCTGCCGATCTTGGGGCCCTCCACCGTTCGTGATGCGCCGGCACGTTTTGCCGATCGCTTCATGAGTCCGGTGACATACGCCAACAACACCGGTGTCGAGGTGGGCTACTTCGTCGTCAAGGGTGTGAATACGCGCGCCGGCCTTCTGGATACTGACCCAGTGATCGACTCGGCGTACGACCCTTACGCCTTCGTGCGCAGTGCCTGGCTGCAGCGGCGCGAGTACCAGATACACGGCGGAAAGGTGCCGGAGAAAATGCTGCCCGAGGAGGACGGCGGCCGGGTGCCGTCCGAGGACCCCGCCAAACCCGCCCCCTAGGCCGCGTGTTTTGGGTTTTACGAGGATCTTGCATGGCTCAATCAATTCTCCATGGCGCTCGTTCGACGGCCGATCAAGTGCTGGCCGGCATCGACCTGACCCGCAAGCGCATCGTGGTAACTGGATGCAACTCGGGTATTGGATTCGAAACGATGAACGCGCTCGTCGCCAACGGCGCGCAAGTCATCGGGCTCGCGCGAACGCGAGACCGTGCTCAGGCGGCGTGCAATTCCGCAGGTCCTTCGGCAACACCGATCGCCTGCGATTTGGCGGATTTTGAATCGGTCGAAGCCGCGGCGGATTCAATACTCCGGATGCCCGGTCCGCTGGACGCCGTCATCGCGAATGCGGGGATCGCGAATCTACCCACCCTGCAAACGCGCTACGGCATCGAACTACAGCTTCTCGTCAATCACATCGCGCATTTCGCGCTCGTCAATCGCCTCGCCGCTTCGGTCCGCAGCGGTACCGGGCGCATCGTGATCGTCAGCAGCGATGCGAGCATCAAGCAGGCGCCAGCTGAGGGAGTCCTGTTCGACAATCTCGACGGTCGACGCTTCTATGACCCATCCACATTTTATGGACAAGCGAAATTGGCAGCGGCGCTGTATGCCAAAGAACTCTCACGTCGCCTGGGCCCGCGCGGCGTATCGGTCAATTCGTTGCATCCGGGCTCTACTCGAGGGACCGGCTTCGACAAATACCGGAGTTCGACGCGGCGCCGAAGCCGGCTTGCGCGATTGTTCATGAAGTCACCGGCCCAAGGGGCGGCGACTCAAACGCTGCTGGCGGCGAGTCCGCAGGTTGGCGGCATCACAGGCGAGTATTGGTCCGACTGTCAAATTGCGGAGGGTAATCCGCTCCTGGCGGACGTTGGTCTCGCCAGGCGCCTCTGGGATGCTTCCGAGCGGATTGTCGCGTCGATTGCGGCAGCAAAGGCCACTTCACGGAAGGAGGCGGCTCGAGAGGTCGTCGATCGGCGATCCTCGATGGGTGCCGGCTGAACTACGAGATCATCGCCGGCGCGCGCAGCACGGGCAGCACGATGCGGGCCTCCAAACCGCCTTCCGGTCGATTCTGGAGAATGATCTCACCGCCGTGCCCCTGGACAATTGCTCGAGCGACCGTGAGGCCAAGACCGACGCCGCCGCTGGTGCGGTTGCGCGATCCATCGATCCGATAGTAAGGACGGAAGACGTTATCGAGGGCGTCCGCGGGTATGCCGGGTCCACGGTCCCTGATGGCCACGACCAGTGCCATTTCTTCACAAGACAGTTCGATTTCCGGGGTCTTGCCATATTTGGCGGCGTTGTCGATCAAATTGGTGAAGGCACGCTTCAGGGTGAACGGCCGGCCCCGATACACGGCGTGTGCAGGCCCCGCATAGCCGATATCGACGTCTTGATCGGCGTAATCGTTCGCAATGGTGAGAAGGACGTGGGGGAGATCGAAACTGGTCGTTTCTTCGACCGATGCATCGTCTCGAAAAAAGGCCAGAGCCTCGTCGACCATGTTCTGCATCTCATCCACATCCCTGAACAAGCGCGCCTGTTGCTCCTGGTCGTCGATGAACTCGCCCCGCAAACGCATCCGAGTCAATGGAGTCCGTAAATCATGCGAAATCGCCGCCAACATCATGGTTCGATAGGCCACGAATTTCTGAATCTGCGCCTGCATGGCGTTGAATGTCTCGATCACCTGCCGCAGCTCTCTGGGCCCGGCTTCGGCGATGGGCGGGGCCCGCGGGTTGAGTCCGAATTGCCGCACCGCCGCTGCGAGCCGCTCGATCGGCCTGGAGAACTGGCGCGCTGCAAATGCAGTGACGACGGTTATCGATGCCGCGAGAAAGCACAGCCAAATCACCCAGCGGTCGGCCCCAGGCATTCCCCAGGTCCGTTTCATCACACTGAAGACCAGCCAACTTCCATCATTCAATTGCACCGCCAGCATGTACGGCGCGAGGGGCCGACTCCGATCGTAGACGATTCCCGGCGGCACCGATCCGGTGCGGCCAGGGCTGAGGACGGCGACAGCCCGCTGCAGGTGGGCACTGATCGTCCGCTGAGCGTTTTTGTCCGCGCCGCGCGGCGCGGCTTCGAGCGACGCAGACGCTCGGGATGCCGCGGCATACCAGTCGGTGCGAAACTCCCCAGGCGCCGCCGCCGCCGCCAGCGTCTGCCGCATCGAAGGCGGAGCTGCCTCGATCATGCGCACGATGTCGGCGCCTTCATTCAGCAGGCTCGATCGCTCCAATGGCTCCTGCGACAAGGCGCCGCCAACGGTCCTGAACAATCCGACCAGCGCGAGCGTCACGGCCACGGCCAGTACTTCGGTGACGGCGAAGCGGCGCGCGATGGTGTCCGACAGCCAGGATGAGCGCTTCATCCGCGGCTCACCGCCGCCGCAAAAATGTAGCCGCCGTTGCGGACCGTGCGGATCAGCGCCGGATTCTTCGGGTCTTCCTCGAGTTTGTGGCGAAGGCGGCTCACCTGGACGTCGATGCTTCTGTCGTACGCCACATGCGATGAGCCGCGCGCGAAATCGATCAATTGGTCCCGCGTCAGAACCCGCTGCGGATGTTCGGCGAAGGCCAGCAATAGGTCGAATTCGCCGCCCGAGAGCAGCACCAGCGTGTTATCGGCCGAGCGCAGTTCGCGCCGGGCGACGTCAAGGCGCCAATCGGCGAATCGCAGTACCGGCCGAGTTTCGCTGCGCGTCGGTGCCGCGGCTTTCTCGGCGGTTCGCCGCAGCACCGCTTTGACTCGAGCCAACAGCTCGCGCTGATCGAAGGGCTTGGTCAGGTAATCATCGGCCCCGAGTTCGAGGCCGACGACGCGATCCATGGGGTCCGCCACGGCGGTGAGCATGATGACCGGCACCGCGGACTGAGCGCGCAGCCGCCGGCACAGATCAAAACCGTCCTCCTGCTGCAGCATGACGTCGAGAATCACGAGATCGATCGGCTGCTTTTCCAACGCCGCAAACATCGCAGCACCGTTCTGCGCAACCGATACGACGTGCGAGTGCTTGCGGAAGAAGTTCGTCAACAAGGACAGGATGTCCTCGTCATCGTCGACCAGCAGTAGATGGGGCATTGAATGCATTCTCCAAGGACAACACGTGCTGATAGCCGGGTGATGTCCCGATTAGAAGCCATTGTTTCAGGTTGGATACAATGCAGCGCCCCACAACACCCGCCTCAGGCAGGTAATGGACCTGTGTACATGGCCGGTTCTCGAATGACGCCCCCGACTTCGTACTGTTCGATCGAGTGAGCAATCCATCCAACAGCGCGTCCCAAGATGAACAGCGAGTCTTTGCTGTCCATGCCGAGACGTCGTGCGAGGTAGACATTGGCCAGGGCAAAATCGGGCTCCAGTCCCTTGGCTTCGTGGACGACGGCGATGGCGCGTTGGAGCTTCCGGAAGTCGGCATCGTCGCAGAGAATTTCGCTCAGGCGCTGAAGCACTGCGCGCGCGCGAGGGTCGCCATTCTTGTACAGGGTGGATCCGAACCCCAGTATCTCCTCGCCCTCGCGCATTCGCCGCACAACCGGATCTTGCGGTTCGCGCGAGGTGGCGACTTCGTTGAGTAAGCGGGCGAGTCCTTCGTGCCTGCCGATCTTGGTTCTGCGCCCCATCGAGACTGAAAGTCCGGTGAGAACGGAACGATAGGGCGTAACACCGGTGCTTGCCACGGCGCGCACCGCATAGGTACCCGGCTCGAATCCGTGGTCGGCGGACAGGACCATGACGCGGCGGATGAGGTCGGCCATCTCCTCGGAGGCGCCGAGTCCGCGCGCGACAGTCTCATGCAGTGGATCACTGCTGGGGGATTGCGCCTTGACCAGGAACGCCGCCAGCCAACGAAGCACGTCAACGCCGGTCTGGCACATGCCCTGGCGAGAGAGGTCATAGGCACGCGGATTCGCAATCTCGATGAACGGGAACAGCGCGATGGCGCGGTCCGCGGCGCTGGCCGCGGACAATAGCCGCAGCATCTCCGGCAGTTCGGCCGGCGCGTTCGGCAATGTGCTCGTGAAGACCGAAGCTCTCTCGGCTTGCCAAAGCAACGCGGCGACGTCCTCGACGCTTCGAGTCTCCGACAAACGAACTGCGCTCTGGCCACGGTAGTGCGGACCGTCCTCGGTGACCAGGGTGATGTCGGTCTCGCGACGCAGGCCCCCGGGTCGCTCGGCGGCGGGCGCTTCGCCGCCGCCCACGATCCGTTCGATGTCGGCCCGCCAATATCGGTTGCGGCGCGTCCCCGGTATCGCCTGAGAACGAATTTTCTTCCTACTGACGTAGGCATACAGGGTGGGGAGGCTTACGCGAAGCATCTCTGCGGCCGCCTCGGCAGACACATATAGATCATCTTGCATGGGTACTACGCATGTACGATTTTAATCAAGATTGACTCAGGGAACCGATTATCTCACGATTCACTTAGATAATAAATACATGTTGATACATATGATCAATATAAGGGGGGAGTTATGTCGGTGCCGCAGATCAACAAGGGGATTCTGACCGGCCGAGCGCGGCTGCGACGGGCGCTGGGGATGGTTGTGGCGATCGCGGCATGCCTGCCCGGCGCGCGGGCAGAGGACGTGGGGCCGCAGTCGGGAACGTCGAGCGCCCAACTTGACGAGGTTTTAGTGACCGCGGAAAGGCGCGAATCCAAGCTTCAGGACACCCCGATCGCGGTGTCGGTGATCGACGGCGGCGAAATTCAGCGCGAGAGATTGGTCAATCTGAGCGACATCGCCGCGAAGGCCCCCAGCATCACATTCAATCAAGTGAACCATTCCGAATCGTTCATTTCCATCCGCGGAACGACCATCGGCAACGACGCTGCGGGCATCGACCAAGGCGTATCCGTGTTCATCGACGAGGTGCCCACGACCGGTTTTGGGGATGACAGCCCTGATCTCTATGACTTGCAAAGTGTCGAAGTGCTGCGCGGCCCGCAAGGCACTCTGTTCGGCCGCAACGTAACGGGCGGAGCGGTGTTGATCCGCACGGTACCCCCGAGCTTCACAGAGTCGGGGAGTGCGACGGTAACGTACGGCTCCGACAATCTCATGGAAGTGCAGGGGTACGACACCGGCCCGCTCGTGGAGAACACATTGGCGGGAAAAATTGCGGTAGACGTTCGTCGCCGCGATGATTTTCTGACCAATCTCACTCTTCACGACAAGACTTACGGCGAGAATCTGGGATCCCTGAGGGCACAACTGTTGTGGACACCGAGCTCGGAGCTGCGAGTGATCTTTGGCGGCGATTATCTGGACGATACCTCGGCAGGAAAAGTGCAATGGCTGGTCGGCAATTTCCAACCTAGTCTCTTCCCGACGCTGAGCTACAGTCCGGATGACACCAATCAGGGATCGAATTCGCACACCGACAAGAAAGTGGGCGGCCTGCTGACGCACATCGATTGGCAGCTGCCCGCTGCGACCTTGACGTCCATCACGGGCTATCGAAAGGTTGACGAGCACGTGCACTTTTCCACGTCGGGTGATCCGTTCAACAGCATCATTTCCGATCCTGTGGTGCACGACAATCAGATTTCAGAGGAGTTCCGGATCACGTCGCCGGCCGGTCAGCGTCTCACGTGGGTGGGCGGTATCTTCTATCTGCATGCGGATCGCGCCTATTTGCAAACCGTGTCCTACGACGCCGTCCCCGGAACCCGACTCAACGCCCTGGCTCAGTTTGGAATTCCCAGCCTGGCCCGATTCTTGAGCCCCTATGTCAATCAAGCCAATCAGCACATCGCGGTGGACAGCAGGGCCGCATTTGGTGAAGCGACACTTGAAATGGCCTCGGGTCTCAATATGACCGTGGGTGCGCGCTATTCCAGCGAGTCGAAGTCCGGACATACGGAAATCAGCGATACCAGCGTGCAAAACCCCGCGCTGAGTTCCGGGCCGTACTCGAAGACCTGGACGGCGTTCACGCCCAAGGCGCTCATGTCATACGAACCGGTTTCCAACGTGATGATGTACGTCAGCGCCACAAAGGGCTTCGAGAGCGGCGGCTACGATACCAACGGCTCGACCAACGCAGAGCTCGCCTCGGCGTATAACCCGGAATACGTGTGGAGCTATGAAGGCGGATTGAAGACGGCGTTTCTCGGCAAGCGCCTCCAGATCAACCTGGCCGTCTACGACGCGGAATACAAGGACTTGCAAACGCGCAACTTCGATCCGATTTCCGGCAATATAATCGCTGGAAATGCCGCGAAAGCCCGGGTGCGAGGCAGCGAGCTCGAGGTCGAAATGCTGCCGATCGAGTGGCTGACTCTCGGACTTTCGTACTCCTACACCGACGCGAAATACCGCAGCTACTTGGTTCCGAACGCTCCGCCTGCTCCGCCGACCGACAACTCCGGCCACACCATTCCTTTCACGCCGCGCAATTCGGCCAACTTTCGCGCCGAAACACATTTCGGCGCTCCGGGCGGCGCCGGCAAGATTCGCGTCGGCGCGGACGTCACCTATCGAAGTGCGATTAAGTTCAATGACGCCAATAGTACGCCGGAGTTCATCGTCGCCAAGAGTGCGTATCACGGCGTGCTGAACATGCACGCGGCGTGGTCGTCCAACGACGATCGCGCCGAAGTGACCGTTTGGGCAAAAAACCTCACGGACAAGCGGGCGATCATCAACAACGCCGACCTTTCCAACTTCTTCGACACTGTCGGGGAGTACAACAAGGGAGGCTATGTCTCGATCGACAATTGGAATGATCCAAGAACGGTGGGGATCAGTCTGACGAGAAAATTTTGACGATCTCTTCGATCCGCCGGCGCAATGCACGATCCGCGTAGCGCATGCGGGACGCCAAATGACATCCGTGTGAAAACGAAGGAGTATTTTCTTGAATGAGATTCGGTATGTGGCGGCGACCGGCGCCTTAGGGGTCGGCGTGGACGCTGAGGCACTCAACCAGTCGCTCGACTTTCGTCCACACTTCATCGCGTCCGACGCCGGCACCACCGATGCCGGTCCCTTCGCGCTCGGCTCGGGCACCGCGGCGTTTCCTCGCGAAGCAGTCAAACGCGATCTTGCCCGGATTCTCGTCGCAAGCAGCAAGGCGAAGATTCCGGCGCTGATCGGCTCGGCCGGCACCGCAGGCGGCAACCCGCACGTCGACTGGGTTCTCGACATTGCCCGCGAGATCGCGGAGGAGAACGGTCTATCCCTTCGCACGGCGGTCATCCGCTCGGAACAGAATCCCGACTACCTCTTGGGCCTCTATCGGGAGGCACGTATCCGCGCCCTTGATCCCGCCCCGGCAATCGACGAGACGGTGTTCGCGCGCAGCACGCGAATCGTCGGAATGATGGGCGTCGAACCGTTGCAGGCGGCGTTGGATGCGGGCGCCGACTTCGTGCTGGCGGGACGGTGCAGCGATCCCGCGCTGTTCGCCGCATTGCCGATTCTGCGCGGATTGCCTCCCGGTCTCGCGTGGCACGCCGGCAAAGTAACGGAATGCGGAACCATGGCATGCGAGGGC
>Ga0137418_10001969_pt1 | contig 18852 bp, 15 predicted proteins | sample CZODoug3_1_2_16f_FD_122242 | JGI IMG/M metagenome (GOLD analysis project Ga0137418, IMG submission 122242) | Vadose zone soil fungal communities from Angelo Coast Range Reserve, California, USA - CZODoug3_1_2_16fungal (Hybrid Assembly) | ecosystem: Environmental > Terrestrial > Soil > Vadose... | reverse complement strand
CCGCACTCGCGCAGCGTGAACCGATGGCGGCCAGGATAGTGCAAGGCAAGCCGTCGTCGCACATTCTCGAGGCCGATGCCGGAACGGCGGCGGCGTGGCTTGGCGGTCGCCTCGAGCGAGCCGGTATTCTCGATGACGATATGCAGGGCCTGCCCGGTCAATCGAATATCGACGCTGACATCCAGGCCGTCGTCGCGCTTGCCGTGCTTGACGGCATTCTCGACCAGCGGCTGCAGCAGGAAGCTGGCGATGCGACACTGCTGTGCTGCCGGGTCAGCGTGCAGCACGACCTTGAGGCGGTCCCCGAAACGGGCCTGCTGCACGCGCAGATAGGCCGAGAGCCCGCCAAGTTCCGCCTCGACGGTGACCACGGTCTGGTTGATGCCGTCGAGCGAATGGCGGAGATAGGCCGTGAGATCGCGCAACATGGCGAGCGCCGCGTCGGGGTGTTCGGGAATTTCCTCGGCCACGCCGTTTAAGGCGTTGAACAGAAAATGCGGATCGAGCTGCAGGCGCAATTCCTCGAGTTCGGCGCGTAGCGCCTCGGCCTCGGCGCGCATGGCGTGCTCGTGTTCGGCTTGTTGAGCGAATTCGGCATGAACCCAGAAGTAGCAGAGGCTCCAGCCGGCGAGCGCCACGGAATAATTGGTCCAAGGCAGGACGAAGTCGTCAACCGGATCGCGGCCGGGAGCCGTCCAACCCATCAACGCGCTGGCAGCGCGCATCAGTGCGGCGAGCAACGCCGCGCCGCCGACAGATAACAGCGTCACCCACGCCGTCGCGCGAAAGGTCAGCCTGTTGCCAAATTGGGGGGACACATAGACCGAGCGCATGACCACGGAAAGCAGCACAAGACACGGCACGATCAGTGTCGTCCGGGCCAGGTCGATCGAAAAATCGTGATAGATCAGGTGCTGGTTCACCAGGACTATGACGGCGAACAGTCCCCAGCCGACAGTCTGCGCTCGCCAGTACAACGACAAGCCGTTCCACCAGGCGCGAATAGAGCCGGCAACACTGACGGGCGAATGTACGGACAATCGGTCGCCTCCCGGCGCTTGATCTCACGCAAGAGCAAATTCCATATACCCAGCCCAGGCAAGCTCGCATGCGGTCCCCGTGCTTTGATCGCCCTCACCGATTTTCCTGCCGCATTCACCGAGTGGCGCCTGCAACCGCCTCAAGGGCATGACATATCCCCGCACGCAGAACGTGATGTGAGGAGTGGCGATGGCAGCCGTCGATTACGCGGTTGGCGACAATTGGGGATCGGGCTTCATTGGCAACATGACGGTGCCGGGCGGCGCTCAGGGACTCAATGGCTGGACGATCGAATTCGATGCCAGCTTTCTGATTTCGAACATCTGGAAAAACGGATCGATCCAAACGAGCGGCTGATTGTTACAATTGATCTCGACTACTTCGCCGGACTGGCTGAGACGGAGCGGGAACAAGCATTCGCGCGGATTTGGAATTTCGTCATTGAGCAGCCAAATCTCCGCGCGATCACATTCGCAATTTCGCGTCCGTACTTGAACAGCGAACACGAGGCGGATCGACTGTCAAAGCTCGCGTTGACGTCAGCGCTTTCGCTACCCACGGCGCAAATCGAATTCGAGCCGTTCCTAACCGTTGCGAACGATCACTCGAATCTCGCCAAGAAATTGATGATGAAAGGAGAAAAACCGCCGGCATTCGACGTCGCGCAAATAACTCAAGAACTTCGGGCACGAATTTTGTCCGAACCTAAACGCATCAGCGTGCGGCACGATAGCGCGCGTTGGCAGCAACTGTTGCGTACGTGGAACGACGAAGCGCCGCGATTGTATCTTGAAGTTAAAAATCGCGAGCCTTCTACGGACGATGTTTGGCGCGTTCCAGCGGATGATTCCGCCGACATCCAATTGGTCGTCGAGCCTTGGACAGCGAAACCGGAAAAGGTCGAATGGTTTGCGCTGACGCCGAAATTTTGGCGTTGCAACCTGACCGATTTATCGGCCGATCAAGTCAGCTTTGTCGCGAACGCCGCGCCGCGCCCTGCGTGGAACGAGCTTGCGATTGATTGTCACGATTCTGTTCTGCCGATAACGAACATCGAGAATTTGTTCGATCCCCAGTTGCATTGTGGCTCGGTGCGTTTGCGAGCACGCGCTGTGATCGATGGAAAAGTTCGCGAAACGCCCGTGATGGAATTGCGGAGATTCGTCGGCAGCGGTTTTCGCGCGGCGCTTACCGAGCAATTTGGTCTGCCGTATCTTTTCGGGAGCGGCGAATTGTCAGAAGCTTCGAATACCGGACCGGAAACCAATCTCGGTGCCGATTGCGCAAACTTTGTCGTTTACGCGTTGCGGCGGCAGGGCCAGCGAATTCCATGGTCGGACCCGAAGCGACTGCGGGAGCATCTTGATTTTGTGGCGCGATCAACCACACCGGGCATAGCGAAAATTACAGCGGAGGATTTGCAGCGTGGCACAATCGTTCATCTCGGAACACACGTCGCTGCAGTGATCGAGGATCGAAATCCTATTGGCATTCTCGATGAAAACGATCTCGTGGCGCACCAACTCCCTGCCGCCCCGGAACTGGTGACGCTGGGCCAACTCCTCAGAGAGCGTAGAAAGAATCGCTTCGATTTGTATCGCGTCCCGCCAGCAAAATCCGCCGCCAGATTGATTTTCGGTGGCGACGTCATGCTCGGTCGCAGTTGTGCCGCAAAGATCCAAAACGGCACAGACCCATTTGAAGGTATTGCATCGGAGATTCGTCAGGCGTCATTCGCCGCCGCAAACTTGGAATGCACGATTTCGAATCTCGGTGGCGCCACAAACCGGTATGCCTTCCGCGCTCCGGCACAATCCGCGCAATTGCTCCGCCGGGCGGGCTTCGACGCAATGGGCTTGGCAAATAACCATGCATTGGATTTTGGTGCGGTGGCATTGCACGATTCCGCAGCGCAGTTGCTTCGGGAAGAAATTGAGCCAGTCGGTGTGGAAACACCGAGCAAAAAGGCTTGCGATCCAAGTTTTTTCTCTCTGTCCAATGGAAAAAGAATCGCCGTGTTCGCGATCAACAATGTTGACCCTAAGCCAAGTAGCCAAATCACCGGGTCGTCTGTTCGCGCCCTGCTTGGCGCCGCGATTACGAAAGCCCGATCACACGCGAATCTTGTCGTTTGCCTCGTCCACTGGGGAATCGAAAACAGCGAGAAAATCACTGACGAACAGCGCGAACTCGCCCGATGGCTGATTGATCGCGGAGTTGATCTCGTCGTCGGCTCGCACCCACATTGTGTGCAACCGATCGATTTTTATCACGGCCGTCCAATTGCGTATTCACTCGGTAATCTGGTATTCGACGGCGCGCCAACGGTCGCATCATGGAACCGTGGCGCGTTACTCGAGGTCGGTTTAAACGACGGTGCGAAAATTTCATCGGTGTCTTTGATCCCCATAGTTCTTGAAGACGGTCTTCCGCGCGTGGGAGTCACTGAGAGCCATCGTTTCGGCAGCCGTTGATCCACAAGGAGCGACGGCTGGACAGCCATCACGCCTGCTGCCTTGTCATCGCGGGCGACCTGCATGAAGATCAACGATCCATGGCTCTGCGACTGCCGAAACAGGATTATCACGACATTGAGCGCGTCATCGAGCTGGATTTTGTGCGCGCAACTGAAGCAGCAGCGCTGAACTCGTTGCGCTGGCTGGGGCGCGGCGACAAGGAAGCAGCCGACGCGGCAGCCAGCGACGCCATCCGCGGCATGTTCGATCTAATGAACATCTGCGGCGAAGTCGTGATCGGCGAGGGAATCAAGGATAATGCGCCGGGCATTTTCAAAGGCGAACAACTCGGCACCTGGTATCCCGGTTCGCCGGAATTTCACATTGCCATCGATCCAATCGACGGCACGACGAACATTTCCAAGGGCGCGCCCAATTCGATCAGTTGCATCGCGGCAGCAAGTCCTGAGGAAGGCGTGAAAGTGGCGCTGCGCGACATTCCATCGTTTTACATGTCGAAGCTGGCGTATGGACCGCGCGTGATCGAATACATGAAGAAACGCGGCGATTCGCTTCACCTCGACATGCCAATTGCCGAAATGCTGGCAATTGTTGCACACGCGGTGAACAAGCGCGTGCAGGATGTGGCGGTGATGATGCTCGATCGGCCGCGTCACAAAGAAATCGTGGAACAGATTCGCGCGGCAGGCGCATCGTTGCGGATGATTGGCGACGGCGACATTGCCGCGGCTATCGCGCCGTCGTTGCCCGAGGCGGACGTCGATCTTTACATGGGCATCGGCGGTTCGCCCGAAGCAGTGCTGGCGGCGGCTGCGATCAAATGCCTCGGTGGCGATATGCAATGCAGAATGTGGCCACGCGACGAAAAGGAGCGAAAAAGCCTGGTCGCCGGCGGATATGAACAAGATCTCGACCGCGTCTTTTCAGCCGACGATCTCGCCCATGGGCAGAACATCATTTTCTGCGCAACCGGGATCAGTGACAGCGCGCTTCTTCCCGGTGTGCGAGCGCGCGGCGGTGTCACGGCAATCACCCACTCGATCCTCATGCGAGCAAAGAGCAAAACCGTACGTTTTGTTCGAGCCAGGCATGACTTGCAGATAAAGACGATCCGGCTTCGGTCGGATAATCGCGAACACATCCTTTGACGTACCAAGGAGGGACGGCTTGGGCAGCCGTCCGGCTAAGCGCGACGGCTGGGAAGCCGTCGTTCCTTGCAGTTTACGCCTGCCTCTGCGTCTTGAGCAGCTTGATTGCGTCGCGCAACTCGGCAGCCCGCTCGTAAAGTTCCTTCGCGATCGCCGTTTCCATTTCGCGCTGCATGATCTCCAGCTTCGAGAGCGGGCGTTTCGATTTTACTTCCTCAAGCCATTCGTCAAGAAACGCGATCTCCGCGCTTTTGGACGCCAGTTCCGGAAAGTTTGACTGTTGCAAAAAATCCACAATCGATTCGCGACCGCGCTCAATTTCCGTTATAGCGTCGGCAAATTTTCCCTGAGCAAGGAAGATGGAGGCCTTGGCGCGCGTATTCATCATGAGCACGTAAGGCCGGAACTGTTGCATGCCCCAGGAAAAATCCTCGCGATCGGTGTGCTCGTTGACGAAACTAAAAAGGTCGAGATTTCGCTGCGTATCGCGCACCACGCCTTCGAAATCGTTAATCTGAAACAGGCTCAGATACCGATGATAATATTGGATGCCTTCCTGTTGCAGCTCCGCGCATTGCTCGGGAGCAAGCTCGTAAGCCTCGCCTTTCTGTTCGGCCCGGGTAGCGCGTTTGCGATGGTACTCCAGGAGCGATTCGCAATTGTGCGGACGCCGGCCATCGGGTCGTCCGGTGATTTCCATTTGCAAGACGCCGAGATCGACGCGCAGCTGCAATTTTTCGCGACCATCGAGCCCGGTGATTTTGCGCACTTTAACGGTGCCGCTCTCATAGGGCCAATCCTTCAGGACGGTGTTGAGATCCAAGCTCATCGTACGAAACATCCAACATGTAATGATCGCTTGTCAATAACTTCACGGTTGGGCGGCGATGCGGGCGAGCGAGTCGTTGCACAAATTTCCACTAGTCACTACACACTGCTGATTTAGCTTAGCCGCGATGGAAGATTCGATCGACGCGTTCATTCGTTTTCTCGCAGTCGAACGTGGTCTTTCCGAAAATTATCAGCTTTCGACGCAAAGATCGCTGACCGAATTCGCGCAATGGTGCGGTGCGAAGAAAAAAATCACTCAGCCGCGTGGCGTGACTCTGCCGCTGATGAGTGAGTATCTTGCGGACCGCAAACGCGCCGGCCTTTCGGCCTCTTCGATCAAGCTGGTCGTCGTTGCGCTCAAGATTTTTTTTAGGTTTCTCGCCGGCAAAGGAATCATCGAGCGTGATCCGACCGAGGCATTGGCGTTGCCTCGGATAGAGCGCTACCTCCCGGAGACGCTGAACGAATTGCAAGTGGAGCAATTCCTGGAAAAAATCGACACCAAAGCTGTTCATGGATTACGCGACCGGGCGATGATCGAGCTGCTTTACGCAAGCGGACTGCGCATTTCCGAGCTGGCAAATGCGCGACTGGAGAATTTCAATTTCGACGAGCGTATGGTGCGCGTGACTGGCAAAGGAAACAAGACCCGTCTGGTGCCCGTCGGCCGAAAAGCATGCGAAGCATTGGCAGCATACCTCTCTACCGAGCGACCAAAACTGGTGAAGCCGCGCACTAGCAGCGAAATTTTTCTCTCTGAACGAGGCGCGAAATTAACTACGGCGCGGATTTGGCAGATCGTTAAGAAGCACGCGCAGCGCGCCGGACTGGAAAAGAACGTTTATCCTCACCTTCTGCGGCACAGCTTCGCAACGCATCTGCTAAGCAACGGCGCGGATCTTCGAATTATCCAGGAGATGCTCGGCCACGCGGACATATCGACGACACAGGTCTACACGCATGTCGATCAACAACGGCTCAAGGCTGTGCATCGCCAATTTCATCCGCGCGCGTAGCGGGTAAAACGACGCTGATCGGCGGGTTTTGAGCCGGGGATTTGTGTTGAACGCCCATCGACCATCGAGTATCCAGCATCCACTCGTGGTCAGGCAGCTATCTTTATGAAGCGAATTCTGTTCATTTTAATCGCACTGGCCGTCGCTGCATTCGCCGGTTGGTACTACTGGCAATTTTCGCAACGATTTTCAAGCGCTCCAGTGGCCGGGCTTCTCCCGCGCGAGACCATTTTTGTAGCGCAAATCCCGGACTTCAATCGCGCTCGCGATGAATGGCAGCACTGCGACATCTATCAGCTGTACCGGGAGCCTGCGGTGCAGGATTTTTTGCGCAAGCCGCTGGGCAACGTTCCAAAAACGGATGCGGTATCTCAAACGCTGCTGGACATCGAACAGCTCGCACCCAAGAACGCCTTCGTTGCGCTGACCTCTATCGACAATAACAATCCAAAATTTGTCGGCGGCTTTCATTTTCGCGGCAGCCAGGAAGAAGCGGAGCGCATTATTGGCAAATGGCGCTCGATGTTAATGGGGCAAAATTCAAGCCTCAAGCGCGACAAAGTGCAATATCAAGGCCACGAAATCGAGGCGACCAAAACGGGTTCATTCACTATCGCGACCGCGTATGATCCTCCGTGGTTTTTCGTAACGACAGATGCGGCGGACATGCAGGCGTTGCTCGATCGTGCCGATCGCCGTTCATCAGATTCAAATAACAGGCTCGACAAGGATGAAGCGTATCGTGCAGCCATTTCGCGTCGGCCCTCCAACGACGTGGCATTCTTTTTTCTGCAGCCGAAGACGTTCTCGCAACGACTCGCGGCATTGCGTGCTGCTGTCGGGTCAACCCCGGCTCCCGGCGAAGGTACGATGCTCGAGAAAATGCGCTGCATCACGGGCTCAATGCGATTCGAGAATGGCAAAATACACGACGTACTTTTCCTCGGCATGCCAAAGCTGGAACAGAACACGACGCTCAGCCGCTCGTCGCTGTCTCTCGGGACGAAGGAGACATTCTTTTACCTCGCGATGCTGCTGAATCTCGGGGAAAGAATGGACACTCTCAACCAGGCGGCGGCCTTTGCAGGGACGAAGATGTTTCAGGCGCTTAGCGATAGCGGCATTACCGCCGCTGATTGGAAAGCGGCGTTCGGCATCGAGCTCGGATCGTTGGGTGATTGGCCTTCAAGCGCGCATTGGCCGTCGCTGCTTGTGACCCTGCCGGTGACTGACGCGACCAAAGCACGGCAGATCGTGGAAGCGCTCTTACGAGCCGAGGAAGATGGTTCGTGGACCGCTACCGAGAAAGATGGCGTCCGCTATTTTTCGAAGCAATCTGCTGCCAGCTTTATCGCGATCACTCCTACGATCGCTTTGTCTGATCGGATTCTAATCGCTGGTTTGGATCCCACGTCTGTCGAAGAGGCAATTAAGCGCGCACGTGGTAGCTCGTCTGAGCTTGCAGACTCTCAGACTTACAAGGCAGCCGCGCGCCTGCTTCCAGCGCCCACGAACTTTTTTGCCTACATCGATATGGCGCAGCTGTATTCGCGGCTGGACGCTTCGCTGCGGCCGATGTTATTAATGGCTGCGGCATTCGTCCCGGCGGTTGCTGGCTCGATCGACCCCACCAAACTCCCGGCACCGGAAGTCATCACAAAACATCTGAGCCCAATTGTCTCTTCGCAGCGATACGACGGCGACGGATATATGGCTGAGTCAATCGGACCCATTACGTTGGACCAATTGGGAATCGGCGTTGCCATTTTTAGCAGTTTCGGTGCGGCGGCTGCGCGGCAGACTGGTTTGGGCGCCCCTGCCAAAGCGCTTCCCCCGGCACCGAGTCCATCTCCGACGCCGTGAAATAGCGGAATTTTGCGGTCCGCCCCGTTCGGAACCTGTTAAACTGGCGGGCTTAAGCCGCCCTGCTGTGCCATTCCGGCACGGCTTGAGTTTCCCTAACGAAAGCGAAGAAAAACTGCTGCAATTTCTCAAAAATCTGCTATCGTCCAGCCCCTATGGCTATTCTAAAGAAAAATGCATTCTCCCGTCGGGTTCCCGATCTGGTAACTGAGGAGCTGGTTGCTGTCCTCTCTCGGCGTTCTTCGTTCGAGTTCAAGCAGCTGTTCGACATCGTGCACGAGAATCTTCGGGCGCGGAATGCTGCCAGCGGCGGCGAGGAAATGCTGCGGCTGCGGGCCTACGAGAAATTGCAAAACCTCGTGGCGCGCGGTGCGGTCAAAAAGAATGGCAAGAAATACAAGGGCTTGCCGGCGGCTCTGGCTGCGGCAATTGCACAGCAGAATGGTCATCTGGCCGGCGTAAAGTAGGCCGGTTTTCAGGACGAACTGGCTTCAGGCCAATTTCCCGGATGCTGCGCGACTATTTGCCGGTGCTCCTGCAAATAATTGTTGTCGCTCTGTTTGCTGTTTCAGCACTCCTCGTCAGCATTCTTGTAGGCAAGCGCGGAAGACGCACACGAGCGAAAGACACCGCGTATGAATGCGGGATGATTCCGCAGGGCGGACCGCAGCCGCGGTTCAGCGTTAAGTTCTATGTCGTGGCAATGCTCTTCATCCTGTTCGACCTCGAGATCGTGTTTATGTATCCGTGGGCAGTCGTTTACCGCGACGCGATCAAGCAAGGCAGCACGATCTTTTGGAGCATGCTCAGCTTTATTACGATCCTGATGGTTGGTTACGTGTACGCCCTCAAAAAAGGCGCGCTCGACTTCAGAAAATAACGCGCGCCGAGTCTTGCCTCGGCGACCTCCGATTCGTTAGATCCTACCGTAATGCACGTACTGCTGCGATCCGCCGAGAACAACGCTGGGGTTATCGAGCATGTTCTGCCGCAAAACGCGATGTCCGATGATGTGGAATTGAGCATCGTCATCCCTGCGATGAACGAGGAAATCACCGTGGGAGAATTCATGGAATGGTGCAAGGAAGGCATCGAGCGCGCCGCCGTGACCGCACAAATCCTCATCGTCGACAGCTCGACTGACAACACGCCGAAGATTGTGCTTGAACACGGCGGCGAGGTTTTACGCGTTGCAAAGCGGGGAGTCGGTAGCGCGTACTTGGACTCACTTCCGTACATTCGCGGAAAATGGATTTTGATGGGCGACGCCGACTTAACTTACGATTTTCGCGAAATCGCTCCGTTCGTGGAGGAATTCCGGAAAGGCGCGGAGTTCATCATGGGCAGCCGGTTTCGAGGCAGCATCGAAAAAGACGCGATGCCGAGATTGCACCGTTACTTCGGCACGCCTCTGACGAACTGGATTCTGAACCGGATTTATCGCAGCAACTTTTCCGACATCCATTGCGGCATACGCGGCGTGACTCGTGAAGCATTGGACAGAATCAACATCACGTCGCGAGGCTGGGAATACGCAAGCGAAATGGTACTGAAGGCGGCGCGACTGAAACTCATCAGTTCGGAAGTGCCGATCAAATTTTACAAGGATCGCGAAGGACGACTGAGCCATCACTTGCGCGTAGGCTGGCGATCGCCGTGGCTCGCGGGTTGGGTCAACCTGAAAGTGATGTTGGTTTACGCGGCAGATTCATTCCTGCTTAAGGCCGGTGCTGCGCTTCTGGTAATTGGGTTGGTGCTTTCTCTCGGCCTTGCAGCCGGGCCGGTGAGGATCGGCAGAATTGGTTTTAGCCTGTACTGGATGCTGCTCGGAGTGACGTGCGCGACTTTGGGTTACAGCTCAATTCAAATCGGAGTTCTTGCGCGCGTCATGCACGGACTAAAACCCCGGTTCGTGGAACGGCTCCAAAAAATGATGACCTTCGACCGTGGGATGATTGCGTCGGCTGGTCTAAGCGTCGCGGGCTTGGTGCTTCTCGGGAATCTGACCTATCACTATTTGAAACGCGGACTGCAACTCGAAGCGATTTCGCACCCTGCTATTCTCGGTCTACTGCTCGTTATTCTCGGATTCCAAACGTTCGGCTTTACGCTGCTGATGGAAGTGGCGAAACGCGTTATCTCAAGATCCCGGCAGTGAGTCTGCGCGCGCATGAAAGTTATGGGCAGCACGGACTAACTCCGGTCGATCGCCTGGGAGTGTGGCTATCTCAGCGCGCGATACGCCGGCATCTGCCGAGCCACAACGATCTGGAGGTGTTGGAGCTCGGTTGTGGCTATCGCGCGACGCAGTTGATCGCCTTGGAACCAAAATTAAAGCGAGGCATCGGAGTGGATTTTCAGATCGCGCCCGAGTTGCAAACGCTGGAAAAATTCACGTTCCATCAAGGAACAATCGAACAAACGCTGCCAAACCTCGAAAGCGAAACAGTGGACGTCGTCATGCTCATCTCGGTGTTGGAACACCTGGCTGAGCCGCAGTTTGTCATCCAATCTGCGTGGCGCTTGCTCAGAGGTTCGGGGTTGCTGTTGGTAAACGTCCCGACATGGAGCGGGAAGCGATTCCTCGAGTTGTCCGCATTCCGGCTGGGATTTAGTCCGAAAGTCGAGATCGACGATCACAAAATGTATTACGACAAACGCGATCTGTGGCCCATGCTGGTTCGCGCTGGATTCAAGCCAAGTCAGATCCGATTGCGGTATCACAAGTTCGGTTTGAATCTCTTTGCAGCTGCCAGGAAGGGACCAGCATAACAAGCGAAACTGGTCACAGCCTCGACTGATCGCGTTTCAGTCGGCATATATTACTTCCTGTGCAGATCGCTGACAGCAACCGGGCGCCGAATCTTCTTCCGGTCACTCTCGTTCTCACCGTGGTCCTGTGGTTGTTCACCATGACAGGAGGGCGAGATATTTTTGTTAAGGAAGTGCTCGGTGGTGCCTACGATTCGCAGGCGGAACATTTTCTACGCGGGGACGTGGATGTCGATGTGGACGCGATCCGCCATGAAGCGACGATCGTGAACGATCACGTGCGCATGTATTTTGGGCCATTCCCGGCGTTGCTCCGTATTCCGCTAAATTTCGTTTACCCAGCGGGACACGGGAAATGGTCGCGAATTTCAGGATTTTGCGCGGGCGCCATCTCCCTGTTTGCCTTTGCCGGCCTGGTGCGCATGGCCCTGCCTTCGTCCCCACTTTCATCGCGCGCGCGTAACTGGCTCGGCAACGCGTGCGTAATCGGGTTCGCGTTTGGCTCACCGTTACTCCTGCTGCTTGGGAATCTTTCTATCTACGATGAGGCCATAATTTGGGGACTTGCCTTATCGCTCGGCGCGATTTTTTTCGCTTTTCGCTCGCGACAGACCGAGGCTAGCGCCCTGACGCACGCGTTGCTGGGTTTCTCGCTGTGCGCCGCTGGTGCGTTACTATCACGGGTCACGTTCGGAGTGCCTTTGATCCTGATCGCGCCATTTCTTGCTCTAACACTACCGTTGGGGAATCGAATAATTAATCTCGCGGCGCTGGTTCTCCCGCTCGCCGCCGCGCTCATTTTTTACATTTGGCTAAGCTACGCGAGATTCGGTAACATCACTGGAGTACACTTCGATTACTACATCGACCCGGTTCATAGCGAGTTTGTCCGCAAATTTGGCGTGTTTAGTCCGCGCCGGCTCCCTTACAGTTTCGCTGACTACTTCAGCGTGCGTTTTCCGTCCCTTCAGCGCGAACCGCCGTACTTAGCGGCGAATCGCCACTCTTATGATTACCCGTCTCTTTTTTCGAATAACTTCAGCGAAGTATACCTGCCTCTCCCGTGGTGTTCGGGCTGGCTTGTTTTCGGTGCGATTATGGGAATTACCTGCCTGGTTCGACGCCACGGCGCCGCCGCATTTGAGCGGGGTGCGGCTGTGGCTCTCTTTGCCCAATTTCTCTGCATCCTATCATATTTTTCGCTTGCCCAACGTTATGCCGCTGATCTTTCTCCTTTCCTGATTTTCTGTCTCATCATTTTTCTCGGGTCGGGCGGCGTAGCCTTATTCAGGTCGCGTCACGTGATGATCGGGCTAATCGCTCTCTCGGTCGTGATAAACTCGCTTGCGACCGTTTCCTGGCTAGTCGACTACGACATGAACGTCCCAACGGAAACGCGAGCGAAGTGGAAGCAGCTTCTCGGGAGAAAGTCACGTCTGCGATCACCTGAATGGAGCTTTTGATCACCGGAGTGTGCGGTTCACAGTGACAATTTTGGCGCAAAGTTTCTAAGAGTTTCATTCTACGGTCGAGCCTGCGGTACCGGTAATCTCGTACGACCTGAGCTTGTTGAAAGCAGCTAAAACCGGAGTTCGGTCGGCAGCAGTATTGGACTGAGCGATGTCGGCTCGTTCGACCGGTGATATTTTATGAGCTGGACTTAAGATTACCCGCTGTTTCTATGGCTGAAAAAGACAAAGCGCCGAATCTGCTGCCAGTCACTCTCGTGCTCAGCGTGGTCCTGTGGATATTCACCATGACTGGCGGGCAACAGATTTTTGTTAAGGAAGTTCTTGGGGGTGCGTTCGATTCCCAGGCAGAACACTTTCTGCGAGGCGATGTCGGCGTCGATGCAGCAGCAATCGCGCATGAGACAATGAACGTGAACGGCAAAGTGCGTATGTACTTTGGCCCGTTGCCTGCGCTGCTTCGCGTTCCGCTAAATTTGATCTATCCAGCCGGCCACGGGAAATGGTCGCGGATTTCAGGATTTTGCGCGGGAGTCATCGCGCTCTTTGCGTTTGCCGGTCTGGTGGGAACTGCGTTGCGTTCATCCCCGCTTTCGTCGCGCGCGCGGAACTGGATCGGTAACGCCTGCATGATCGGATTCGCGCTTGGCTCACCGTTGTTGTTGTTGCTGGGCAATCTCTCCATCTACGACGAAGCAATCATCTGGGGGTTCGCGTTGTCCGTCGCTGCGCTCTATTTTGCGTGCCGATCTCGAACAACTGAGGGCGCAGCGTTAACGCGGTCACTGCTTGCGTTTTCGTTTTGTGCCGGCGCGGCTCTACTTTCGCGAGCGACGTTCGGCGCGCCTTTCGTCCTGATTGCGCCACTACTTGCTATTCGTTTGTTCCACCGACAGCCCACCCGGAACATTACCGCGCTGCTTCTGCCGCTCGGCATCGCATTCGTTTTTTACCTGTTTCTTAGCTACGCGAGGTTCGGTGACTTCAGCGGCATGAACATGAGGTATAACATCAATCCGGTTCAACGCGATTTCGCGGTAAAGCACGGACTTTTTCGAATCGAACGTGTGCCTTACAGCTTTGCGGACTATTTCGTCTTGCGAACTCCCAAACTGCAGCGTGAGGCCCCGTTTTTAAAAGCAAACCGGCAAGATTATGACCATGAGAATCTTTATGTGATGCCTTTCAGTGAGACATACTCTTCGCTCTTGTGGTCCTCATCCTGGATTCTGCTCGGAGCTGTGATCGGCGTGGTGATGTTGGTGCGACCCGGAGGTGCTGACGGCGTAGATCGCGCCGTCGCCGCGATTCTCCTACTTCAAGCTATCGTGATTCTATCCTTTATGGGATTGGCCCAACGGTACCTTGCGGAGTTTTTCCCATTTCTAATTTTCATTTTTTTTATCTTTCTGCGGCAGGGCAAAATTGCGTTTCAATTGCGCTATTTATTTATCGGACTCGTTGTTGTCTCGGTCTTGATCAACTCATTGGCGACCGTCTCGTGGCTCGTGGAAGCAGATATGAACGTCCCGGCAGCAACCCGGGCGAAATGGAATCAGTTTCTGGGCAGACCGGCACGAACTTAACGGGCGAACGGGAGTGCTGGACAAGCCGCTCCGGTCTTTCCATGTTGGCGTTCCCGAAATGATCATCACACGTTCTCCATTGCGAATCTCGCTCGGCGGCGGCGGGACTGATCTGCCTTCGTACTATCGTAACCACGGCGGATTTCTAATAGCCGCGGCCATCGACAAGTACATTTACATCACTGTTCATCGCCGGTTTGTGGATGGTTTTTTTCTGAAGTACTCCCATCTCGAGGAGGTGGCCAGCATCGAAGAAATTAAACACCCTATCATCAGGGAAGCACTCAAACTTGCCGGCATACAGGAACGAAATCTGGAGATCGCAAGCATGGCCGATATCCCAGCGGGGACGGGGCTCGGCTCGTCTGGCAGTTTCACAACGGCGCTGCTCAAAGCCCTGCACGCATTGCGCAAAAATCTGGTGCACCCGTCTGAGTTGGCCGAACAGGCCTGTTGTATCGAGATGGAAAAACTGCGCGAACCAGTAGGTAAACAGGACCAATATATTTCGGCATATGGCGGGATCACTTGTTTTGAGTTTCTGCCGGATGGCCGCGTGCAGGCGTCGCCGCTCAACGTCTCTGAAGAAACTTTGTTGGAGATGGAGGAGAATTTGTTGCTGTTCTTTACAGGCTACGCGCGCTCAGCCTCAAAAATCTTGCAGGAACAACACGATAAAAGCACGCAATCTGACGAAGCGATGCTGGAGAACCTGCACTTCGTAAAAGAACTCGGGCGCCAAAGTCAGCGCGCGTTGGAAGGCAATAATCTTCGCGAATTCGCACAGCTGATGGACGTTCACTGGCGGCGCAAAAAGGAACGCTCCGCCATCATGAGCAACGAGTTTATCAACGACTCTTATGATGTCGCGATGGCGAACGGCGCCGTGGGCGGAAAATTAATCGGCGCCGGCGGGGGCGGCTTTCTCATGTTCTACGCCGAAGACAAAACTCGTCTGCGTAATGCGATGCGCGAGAGAGGATTGACGGAAGTGCGTTTCCGATTCGAGCCCGAGGGCACAAAGATTCTCATTCAATGACGGCGCGAAGGAGAGACATCGACTTGGCGAATTGGCCCGTGGCCATTCTCGCTGGCGGCCTTGCCACGCGACTCCGGCCGGCAACTGACAAGATTCCGAAAGCGCTGTTAAGCGTGGCTGCCGAACCATTCCTCGTCCACCAGTTGCGGCTGCTGCATTCCGAAGGCTTTCGTAAGATCGTCCTATGTGTGGGCTATCTAGGTGAGCTGATTGAGGCGAAGATTGGCGACGGAAAACGACTTGGCTTGCAAATTGATTATTCGTTCGATGGGCCAACGCTTCTCGGAACCGGCGGTGCGCTGAAGCGCGCCATTTCCAAACTCGGCCAACGATTTTTGGTAATTTACGGAGACTCATACATGCCGGTCGATTACGCCGCTGTCGTAGAAGCTTTCGTTCGGAGCGAGAAACCGGCTTTGATGACGGTGTTCGAAAACGAAGGCCGGTGGGATGCGAGCAACGTTTGGTTCGAAGCTGGGAAAATTCATCGTTATGACAAGAAAACGCGCATAGCGGAAATGCGGCACATTGATTACGGCATAAGCGTTCTGACCGCAGGGGTATTCGCTGGTTTTCCCGACAATGCGCCATTTGATTTGGCCGATCTGTACTCGTGTCTCGTATCCGAGAAACAAATGGCTGCGTATGAAGTGAAACAACGGTTCTATGAGATCGGCTCGGCGGAGGGTCTTGCGGAACTTGATGCCCTGTTGCGCAACAAAGCCGTTTCAGTTCCCGCATGAGCTATTCAAAACAACATTTGCGCGAGGTGAGCGAAATCGTCGCGAAGCTCGACCCAGAACTTTGCGAAAAAGCCGTGGAATTGCTCGCAGCAGTGCGCGCGCGCGGCGGCCGGCTTTTCATTCTCGGGGTGGGAGGCAGCGCGGCGAATGCTTCCCATGCGGTGAACGATTTCCGCAAGCTCGCAGGGATCGAGGCGTACGCGCCTACCGATAACGTCTCGGAGCTGACAGCTCGCACCAACGATGACGGATGGCCATCAGTTTTCGCCGAATGGCTTAAAGGAAGCCGACTCAACGGAAAAGACGCGATTCTTGTATTGTCGGTGGGCGGCGGGAGCCTTGAAAAAAATGTCAGTCCGAATTTGGTGAGCGCGTTAAAACTCGCGAAGGAACGAGGTAGCGCGATCCTAGGGATCGTGGGCCGCGACGGAGGGTACACCGCGCAGGTTGCCGACGTGGCGATTGTCATCCCGACAGTCAATCCCGCAAACATCACGCCGCACACCGAGGCATTCCAAGCCGTGGTGTGGCATTTGTGGATTTCGCATCCCACTCTCAAAATCGGCAAAACGAAATGGGAAAGCATGAACTAGGGCGACCCGCAGTTTTTCTCGATCGCGATGGAGTGCTCAACCGGGTCGCGGTTTTCAATGGAACGCCCCATCCTCCATCCAGCCTCGAGGAGTTCGAACTCTACGGAGATGTTCCAGACGGATGTGCGCGGCTTAAGGCTGCGAACTTCCTTCTCGTTGTCATCACCAACCAGCCCGATGTTGGCCGCGGCACCCAGAGTCGCGAAGCCGTTGAAGCGATGAATCTGAAAATGCAGTCGGCGCTTCCGCTACTTGATCGTATTGAGATTTGCTATCACGCCGGCGAGCGTTACGGCCAGTCGTGCGATTGCCGTAAGCCGCGACCAGGTCTGATCCTCCGCGCGGCTGCTGAGCTGAACATTGACCTTAAAAGGAGTTATGTCATAGGCGATCGCTGGCGCGATGTTGATTGCGCGCGCGCAGCCGGTTGCCGCGCGATTTTCATCCAGCGCGGTTACAAAGAAACCTTGCGCGAAGCGCCCGATTTTATCGTCGCGAATTTCAACGAGGCCATTAGCGCCGTTCTCCGCGACGCGGGTTTCTGAGAACTGCTTGCATTTGGCGGCGCCGGATGAGTAGGCTGGAAGGGATGACTGAACGCTTGCTGGACCTGCCCGTGAAAATCTTCGCGGACGGCGCCGACCTTCAGGGGATCGCGGAGCTTTCGCGCCAGCCCTACATCCATGGCCTGACGACAAATCCGACGTTGATGCGAAAAGTCGGTCTGACCGATTATGAAAGCTTTGCCAAAGCAGTCTTGAAAGAAGTGAAATCTAAACCGATCTCGTTTGAAGTTTTCTCCGACGATTTTGCAGAGATGCGCCGACAAGCGCTCAAAATCCACGAATGGCAGGACAACGTATACGTTAAGATCCCGATCACCAACACCAGTGGCGAATCCTCTGTTCCCTTGATCGAGCTATTAGCTGGTGAAGGCGTCAAGCTAAACATAACAGCGATGTTAACGCCGCGTCAGGTAACAGCCGTCACTGCCGTGCTGAACCCAAGCGTCCCATCGATCCTGTCAGTCTTCGCCGGACGAATCGCCGATACCGGGGTCGACCCATCGCCGATAATGAAGGAGTCGCTCGAGATCGTGCGGGCTTTGCCGAAGGCCGAACTCCTCTGGGCGAGCGTTCGTGAGGTGCTTAACGTTTTCCAGGCTGCCGCCTGCGGTTGTCATATCGTTACCGTGCCGCACGACATTCTGAAAAAACTCCTCGAACTCGGCGGCAAAGACCTTGACGAGCTCTCGCTCGATACGGTTCGGATGTTCCACCGGGACGCGATCGCTGCCGGCTTCAAAATTTAGCGGGCAACACTCATTCGACCCGAAAAAGGACATCCGATTGCGCATGTAACACCTCTCTGATCGGAGCGATGGACGCTGAAGTACCAAACAAGCCGATTACGCGAGATGTTTGGGTAGCGATCGGACTCTCACTCGTCGCGGCGCTCGCCTTTTACTTCTCAACCAACCCGACGCTGCACGATCTGGATTACACCCTCGAGATCGCCTCGGCCTTGCTGCGCGGCGACCTGGGTCTTCGGGAAAAACCCCCCGAGTGGCTCAATGAGATGATTCCTTATGGCAACAAATATTATTCAGCGTTTCCGCTAGGCGCCGTGATTAGCATGATGCCGGTTGCGCTTCTGCAAAAGATGTCGCTGATCCACAACGTTCCAGCGCGCGTTCTGGACGCGCTAATCGCCGGAGCTTGCGTTTACTTCTTTTTTCAACTGGCCAAAGCATTCGGACCTCATTACTCCAGTCTCAAACCACAATCACTCGCGGCACAACGTCACGCACTGCACCATGCGCGACGGCCATCACGTGTAGCCACTACGGTGTAGGGAAACGTCGAAGGAACAAATCGCCGAGTGTTCAGTGCAAAGTGCGCGAGCTCTTTTCCAGATTCCGGATCCAGCAGCACAACATTGTCGGAAAGATTGTTGGCCACCAGGATGTGATCTTTGTGCGCCCCCGACAGAACGGCCAAGCCTGCTGGATAGGGAACCGCGCGACCCGCTGGAAGTTTACCCAAACCTCGCCCAACATGAATTCCCGGCGGAACGGATTGCAAAGCAATTTTCAGAAAACGGTCGGGAGTAAGTTTTCCCTGTTCAAAGCGGTAGACGGCGATTCCGTTACCGGTATTCCCGGGGTGCTCGCCCAGCGGATCAGTGAGTGAACCCATGGAGGCGTACAGACGTGTGCCATCGGAATTAAAAGCCAGGCCGACGAAATAACTCTGGTGCGCATTCTCGGCGAGA
>Ga0137418_10001968_pt1 | contig 18854 bp, 21 predicted proteins | sample CZODoug3_1_2_16f_FD_122242 | JGI IMG/M metagenome (GOLD analysis project Ga0137418, IMG submission 122242) | Vadose zone soil fungal communities from Angelo Coast Range Reserve, California, USA - CZODoug3_1_2_16fungal (Hybrid Assembly) | ecosystem: Environmental > Terrestrial > Soil > Vadose... | reverse complement strand
GTTCGTAGACGGCACCGGGACCCGGAACGGTCTTGACAACTGCATGCATTTGTTCTTTCAAAGGATTCCCTGAACTGTTCCTCGGCGTTTCGGCCGAGTGTAAAACGTTATTGCCCGACTAAATTGGCAAGAGAAATGGAAGTCATCGTGTAAAGCGTTTTACGCAGGTATGGATCATCCCGGATCAGAAATGAGCCAGCAATCCGACCTACGAAGAGAGCCACTGCTAGACAGTCTGCGCAAAGAGTTAGACGGCCTAGACCGTGATGATCTGCTTTGGCGCATCCGGACTCTTCAGAGCCCATCAGCCCCACACGCTAAGGTTGACGGCAAGAATGTCCTAGTCCTATGCTCCAATAATTATCTCGGATTGGCCAATCATCCGAAGCTGAAACAGGCCGCGATTGCTGCTACACGAAAGTATGGTGCCGGGTCCGGGTCAGTTCGGGTCATCGCGGGCACAATGGACATTCACGTGAAACTGGAAAAGATTCTCGCCGAGTTTCGGCGGGCTGAATCTGCGATTACGTTTCAATCGGGTTATGCCACGAACGCCGGGACGATTCTGGCGCTTGTTGATGAGAGAGACCTGATCATTAGCGACGAGCTCAACCACGGAAGCATCATCGACGGCTGCCGAATGACCAAGGCCGAGCGGCGAGTCTACAAACACAAAGACATGAGCGATCTAGAAAAACAGTTACAGAACACTGACCGTTTCCGGAGAGTCCTGATCATTACCGACGGAGTCTTCAGCATGGACGGAGACATCGCTCCCCTCAAAGACATCGTCGACTTGGCGAAGAAGTATCAAGCCATAACGTACGTTGACGATGCTCATGGCGACGGAGTCCTGGGCGAGAACGGACGAGGAATCACGAACCACTTCCACCTCGAGGGAAAGGTGGATGTTGACATGGGAACCTTCTCCAAAGCCTTCGGCTGTGTAGGTGGCTACGTTGTTGGCTCGAAAGACTTGTGCACATATCTCCAGAACAAAGTCCGAAGCTATCTCCTCTCCGGGTCCCAACCGCCGGCCATTCCTGGCGCCTGCATCGCCGCAATCCAACTCGTGAAGAATAATCCATCGCTAGTGAAGAAACTCTGGGACAATACACGCTACTTCAAGAAAGCACTCAAAGACCTCGGCTTCGACACGGGACAGAGCGAGACACCCATCACGCCAGTCATGGTCGGCGAGAGCGGAAAGGCCCACAAACTAGCGGACGAAATGTTCAAGCTTGGAGTGTTCGTTCTTCCAATAGTCTATCCAATGGTAGGCAAGGATAGGGCACGCATCCGCACGATTGTGACAAGCGCACACACCAAGAAGGATCTTGATCAAGCGATCGACGCGTTCGAGAAAGCTGGAAAGAAGCTAGCTCTCATCTGATTGCGAACAGGGTGAGTATCGAAGACAGTCTGTGGTATCTGACTGTCAAACTGGTTGACCTCAAATACGAACTCGTCGTTGAAGGCCATGAGTTTTACTGATCCTTTTTTGAGCTAAGTTTTAGCTAAGCATTCTTTTTCTTTACCGGTGGGGTTCGGAAAATACGCGGCGCGGCCCTTCCTGGAAAACCGTCTACGAACCGGTCAAAGCCAGCATGTCCTCGACCAGTTCTTTCGGCTTCGTAATCATCGGCCAGTGGCCCGTGTCGATGATCTTGTAGGGACCCTCGAGCCTTCCCCACTTTCCTGCCACAATCTCATCAACTGGATCGCCGCTGCCGGTGCAGAAAATGTATGCGCTCTTCACAGCGTCAAATTTTTCCGACAGACTAATGGGATCGGCCGCGTGTCTGACCGGCCACGGCGTCGCCTTAGCCAACATCCACTCCCGGTCCGCGCCTTGCACATCCTTTCCAATCATCTCGATAATCTTCTCGGAGAACGGTACCTCCCAGCTTCCGGGCGGTCGAGGAAATTCAGTTGGGTTGAAGGCGGCCTGGGGGCCACGGATCTTCTCGGGCCGAGCAGCGTCCAGGTAGAGAATCATCTTGACTTTCTTGTGCGCCCGCTCTGCGACAGGTGCGACAACTTTCCCGGCAAAACTATGCCCAACCAGGACGATATCGTCGAGGTCGTTATACTCGATTATGCTCATCACATCTTGAATCGCGGTTTCCATACCGACGTCCTTCGAAGCAAGATGGACCCTGTTTCCCGTCCCCGTTAGAGTCACGGGATAAACTCGGTGACCCTTTTCCTGCAGTAAGGGTGTGACTTTCTTCCAGACCCAACCTCCAAGCCAAGCTCCTGGAACGAGAACAAATGTCGACAAAGCGATCAGCCTGATTGGTGGTGGCAGGAATTAAACATCTCGGATGATTCGGGTGAACAAGACACCAAGCTGAACTTTCTAACGACAGGTCATTACTGGGTCCCTTAGAAGAAGATCTGCGAAATCCACAAAAAGAGAAGTCTGGGTTTGCGGAACATCCGCGCTCTAATCATCCCTCTCCGCCTCGGATTTCGACGATGGAATAGGGTCGTTGGTCTCGATGACTACTGGTCCGGTGTAACCGCAGTCGGGACACCTATACATCGCTCCAGTGTATCCGCCCATCCAGAGAATGATATTTTCAGAATGGCACTTTGGGCAGAACCGCTTCGTAATATTGTCCATGCTCATACCCTGCCTATCCGACGAGAAGAAAGAGAGTCATAATGTTAAGCCACGAAGATTATTGGTAATCGCTGCGCCTTCCAAAAAGCTCTAAGGTGGTCTGTACCTCTATTGGATGAGCTGGTCTAGCACCAACCTGAATTCTCGAAATTAGTCTATGGGCGGGGCAGCTCGGTTCTGCCTTTCAAAAGTCTCATTTGAGAGTCCCAGGAGTATTTTGATTTCCTCCGCTTCTCGCGGGGTCGCCGAAGCCAGGGAGTTGAAGTATTCGAGGAAACCAGTCCGATAAAGACAGTTGGAGCAAAGGTCCCATTCGACAATTTCGACCCCGAAAACTATCTCGGCGATGTGGGTTTGAGAAGCCCCGCAACCCGATGCGCAAGTCCCGTCACGGGTGTGCAAAGCGTAGAAAACGCTTTGAGAGGCGACTTTGACCTTAGGCACAAGCGGCGTCACAGCACCCAGGCTCGCGGTTTTCAGAGCCCGCATGCAGCTTAACCCTCGGTGATTTTTTTGGAACCTGTACGGCCTTTTGATGGAATGAAAAAAGGGGAGTTCGTTCAGTGAAGCTAGTATCTGAGCTTGTTTGAGAACGAGGTGGGCAGTACGGGCTCCTCCTCTCTCGTCCTCCGCTCGATGATAGGGTTCTGTCTTGGACCAGGCTCGTATTTCGCCTTGAACCAGTCGGGTATGACGACTGCGCGTAGGAGTTCCTGTATGGTTATTCCGCGGGCTCGTGCCTCCGCAGTAAGAAGAGTGTAGGTCTGTTCGCCGAAGGCCACCATGACCTTATACGACGTTTTTACTTCACGCTCTCAAGTTTTCGAATATCCAAACGGACCATTCGAATACCTATACTGTAAGTATCAAGGGGCAAAGCATATAAGAATACCTGAAGTCGCGCCGAAAAATTCTGCCCGAATTCCGAAAACAACGCCTCAGACCACCAATCGCATTTATTCGGGACGCTGAGCGATCGATAATGTCTTGTCAAGGATTGTCCCGCGCTGCTCGTGCCGTGGTGAGCTGGCCATAACCGGCGAGATACGAAGCCCGGACGGATGGCGGACAGGATTCAACCTCCAATGCAAGCAATGTGGGAAGAAATGGACCTACTCGGGTGGAGTCTATAGGCAAGAATCAGCAGGGACGACTGAATAGGACATCCTCGCTCGACGCGATGGAGCAAGAAGCCCACAACCAGGTCGAGGACCTTCCAGCATTCGCTCGCGAACTCGGAAAACATGACCGTTTACGCTATCTTGACCCTTCCAGTATGATTTTCACCGGGTCCGGAGACTCGTTGGCATGCTCACTCTTCGCCCATTACTTGTCCAGTATGCAGGCGCTTACGGCAGATCCACACGAGCTCCAGCTTTACCCACAGGCGTGTAAGAGCAAAACCGTCTTCATAACATCCGTCAGCGGCAAAACCAGAACGAATATTCAGCTTGCTAAGGCAGTAGAGGGGTTAGCCAAAAAACGGGTCGCAATCACCGCGAACCCGAAGAGCCCACTTGCGAAAGAATGCGACGACGTAATTCAGCTGCGATATAGAAGTTCAGAAATCCTTACGTCCGGAACCGCGAGTTTCTCGGTTTCCCTCCTTGCGGTAGCCTCGCTGATCCGTCGACTACCGAAACTCGATTCTCTACCAATTATGGAAAGAAGAGCATCTGAGTGGGCTCGACGCTTGCGGGTCTATCCTCGCGGAGAGTTCCTGTTCATAGGCTCCGGGACGGGCTACGCTCTCGCAATGTACGCAGCGTTGAAGATCCACGAGGTCCTAGGGCTACCAGCTCAATACCAGCATACAGAGCAGCTTGGGCATTCCCAGCTCTTTTCACTCCAAGAGAAGGCGGACAATCTTCTGTTCTTATCGCCGAGTTCAGACAAGAAGACGAGCGAAGTGTTTCAACTTCTTTCAAAGAATGGTTTCAACGCGTATCTGTTGAAGAGTGACAGGCGCGATCCTATTCTCGGAACTCTACAAGTCATGTTCTGTCTGCAACACTTGGCTCTCTATCTTGGGAGAAAGATGGGGCTCCAAGAATGCGCGTTCGTAACAGACAAGAAGAGGCTCGCCCTAAGCAGCCGGCTAATTTACTGACTTAGTGCTTGACATTTCCGACTGAATCTGCTTGTAAACGTCTAGAAGGTCGTCGGTCTCCATCTGATGGGAAGCCGCCCTCTTCACCTTCTCGAGGCTAGTGTTCAAGGCGATTGAATAGCCGACTACTCGAAAGACTGGAACGTCGTTCAGCCCATCCCCCACATGAACCGTCTTACTCAACGGAATGCTCATCCAAGCACAATACTTTCTGATGCCAAGCCTCTTGTCAGGTAGAGGCTCGATATCGTCTGTGATCAACCCATTCTTGACTGCCACCTTCGACGAGACAAACCCGCGGAATCCAAATTGTTCTACAAGATACTGACAGAGAAAATCCGGATTGTCAGTGCAGAGGATCACTGAGAGTCCGAGGCCCAATAGCTTGTCAACGGCCTCTCGGATGTTCCGCATCATCGGAACCTTGGAGACTTCAGCTAGAACGTCTACGAGCTTCATCCCGACGAGAAGCTGAAACTGTTGCAAGAGACCCTGTCTCAGAGTTATCCGCTGTCGATGGTACATCTGGTCAATCGCGTCCCACTTCTTGCCGATTCCCAAGCCTCGCGCCGCTTGAGTTAGTGCAGGCTGGCGGTAGAGGGTCTTGTCTACATCGAACGATATCTCAACGAATTTCGGAGTCTTCATTCGGCTGAGAACGTCGAGTCAGAGTGGCTCTGAATCTTCACGGCGCGTCTCTCATTTCATTCTGGGTCTGGCATTAAAAGGCTGTTCGCGAAGCCAGGGCCTTAGAACATTCGCACGTTCCATTTGGGAAAGAACCGAGCCACTTGCCGTTGGATGCGAGGTCCAAGATAATCATCGGGTTTGGCAGGGGTTAGCTTTCCTCATCATTCCTTAGTCAACGATACAGAATCCATATTGACCTCATGCCTCGAATAGTAACACATCAGTGCTATGGGGTCCAAGGTTGATCTTTAAGCCCGAATTCATCCCGCGAATACTCCTGAGCCTCATCCTGTTTGCCTTGGGCTCCTCACTCCTGATCTTCGGCAATCCTGGTTGTCTCTGCCCTTTGGAGCTGGCTGGACAGCCGAATCCACCTCCTGCTATCTATCCCATTTGGGAGATCGTGATTGTAGTGTTACTCATTAGTGCCGGCGTCTTCGTCTTACTCCTTCCGACCGGTAGGCCGATCAGGCAAACGGGAGATGCCAGTCCAGCAGATTCCCGTTCAGATTAGAAACTTTAGCACATGAACTGTATCTATAGAGGCTCGACGTAGCCGAAGTTTTCCCGAATGATGCTCCGGACTTGCTCTGCTCTCTCTTTCGTATTCTTGTCGAGGAATATCTTGACAATGTGGCCCTTCTCCGTCTCGAAAGTTAGCCCTTCCTTCCGGAACTTTTCGAGCGCATCGTTCAACGTGAAATGATTGCCAAAGGTCGCGATGACAACTGCCCTGTTCTTCTTCTTCCCGCCCAGCCGAATGGCTGTCTTTCTGAACCCTTCTGCCAGACCGTACGCCATACCTTGTCTGACCTAGAGGCGGAATGTCGATTTGCTATATGGCTATCTCTAGAGGGCTACTCTTGCCGCTCGGCTTCTTTCCGAGGACCCGTCCAAGCCGTATCTCGACCGCTTTCCGCTTTGATCTCACGCCGCCGTACCAACGCTCGACCTGGTCTCTTCCGTATTTTTGGCGGAAAAGTTCGAAGGTGTGTCCGAGTTTTTCTGGGACCAGTTTGCCTGTTCCCTCGAATAGAATCTCTGAAACTTCCACTTCGACTCTCGGAGTCTTGACGATGTTCTTCCACCAGTGAGAAGATTCGTGTGCCAGGAAGTAGAGTTTTCCGTCTTCGAATGTGAACCAGAGCTCAATGTCATGCTTCAGCCCTGTCTTCCTGCCTTTAGTCGTCAGATTGAGGTATGGGGTCTCTTCCAGCATTATCTCGCTCGTCGCCATTTTTCCTAATTCTCCTCTGTCGCACCAACTGTTACTGCTTCCGTCTTTTCTGAAGACTTTGTTACCGGCTTTTCCGGGAGCAAGGAATACTTACCATCTGATGTGCGATAGAGTGCTATTCGAGCAGTTGTCTCCCAGCTGTCACCAGTTGGATGCCGGATCTGAACGGAAACGACTTCAGCTGACGGATCAGACTTGGTTGGCCATATGGTGATACCTAGAAAGTCTCCATTCGGGAGTTTTGTGGAGAAGCGAGCTTTCGGGGTCTGCTTCTCAGCCATCATGCCGTGAGATGTACCCTACGTTCCGTATAAATTAGGTCGGAAGACCCAAGAAATCGTCTCCGGACAACGGAACTCACCGAATGGAGAGATTCGAGACCGAGCGAAGATAATGAGAGGTCTCAAGACACTGGAGACCCCGATTCTATCGGGCTATAAAATCCATCACGATTGTCTTCGGCCACATTTGGCCTTAGACGGGAAGACCCCTGCAGAAGCATGTGGAATATCCATACAGGGCGTTAGCAAATGGACAACTTTGATCCAGAATGCTTCCCAGTACAAACTCGGAGCGTGATAGAAGCATGAAAATCGCTCATTTCGAGTATATATTGACCGAGTTGATTCATTTTCCGAGAATTTGGAGAGGTAGATTTAATTCAAGACATATCACAATATATCAGCGTGGAAAAGTTGAGCAACCACCCCTCAACCAGCTTCATTGGCGTCTTCCTAGGCCTGATTAGCTTGGCTATCGTGAAGCTAACTTACCCTCACGCAATTTCGCTCCATGGAACCGTCAAACGCATAATTGCAAATCCCCAAAAAGCGCAGAACTCCACCCCAGACCAGTTCGCCCTCGCCGTTTTGAAGCGAAACAAGGAAGTCTTTGAAAGACTGGCCGAAATGTAAAGCCAAGTTGGCTAATGCCGAATCGAAAACCTCTCGATATTATTTACCCAACTATTGTTAACGTAGAGCGGTTTCATCAGATCGTTGTCAGTCAGCGTGGGTCTACCGGCTACAATTCCGTAGGATTGGTCGATGTCGGAATAGAATGGGCAAAGCATACTATCACGTATCATCTCGATTCCAAGCAAATTGACCTTCTTGCTAAGAAGAATAACAAGAAGCATCATCATCCGACGACAATTAACGGTCCTTTCCATTCGTACAGAGTTAACAGAACCCTTCCACCGTCACCTATTTAGACCCAAAAAGAGTCCTGTCTTATCGACGAACTATGAGCATGGAACTGAAAGCCCAGAAAGGAGACACCGTCTCAGTCCACTACATCGGAAAATTCCCCGGCGGAAAGATATTCGACACCTCGATGGAAAAAGAAGCCAAGAGCGCAGGACTCTACAATGCAGCCCGCGACTACCACCCCTTGATGGTAATTCTAGGAACCGGCAAGGTGATCCAGGGTTTTGACGAGGCGCTGATGGGTATGAAGGTGAACGAGGAGAAAGAGATCGTTATTCCACCCGAAAAGGCGTATGGAAAGAGTGGGAATCATCCGATGGCTGGTAAGACACTCCAGTTCAAGCTCCGAGTCACTAACATACGAAGACCCTAAGGGGTCCAAGTAGAAAGACTACCTTTCATCAATTCCCTTCTAACTGCGAGTTTTGCGTCGCGAGAAGCAACCAGATGTCACATTTCTTGACTGGGAACGAGTTTGGCAACCGCGAATATTAACCGTCGGGCCGGGTCAACGAGGAACTCGTTAGAGAGTTCGAAACGGTCCAAGCAAGTTAACAAGCTCTACGACGACACATAGAAAAGTGCGATCGAACACTGGATCAGCAAACAAAACAGGTAAGCAGATTACAATGGTCGAAGTCGAGCTACGGGGGCTTTCCAAACGGTCCAGGATTGCGTGGTTTCGCAGGTTGTTCAACGGTAGAAGGAATTTCGCCCTTACCAATCCGTGACCATGCGATATAGAGCGCAGAGGCAAAGAGAACTGCAGGTATGAAGCCTAGCAAGCGCAGAAGCCCTAGCTCGGTCTGGAGACTGTTGAATGGTGCAGGATTGTAGGTCGTGCCTGTGAATGATTGGGAGGCGGCGTTAGTAATCAATGGGCCTATGATTATGAACTCGACGACTGCGACGGCGAGGCTGGCTGCATAACCGCACCAGAGAAGTATCTTCCCATTCTGATTCTGTATTGCGTATGTGAAGAGGACTTGGGCGATGCCGAGAATGGCGGCACCAATGGCTGCGCCTATGAGAAGGGTGTTGAACGATGATGACAATGTTTCGGAGAGGGTCGCGGGATTGAGAGCGTTACCGGTCGCGTTGGCGAACGCAGCCGAAGTTACAGCCTGAAGGAAAACAGCAGAACTCACGAAGACAATTGCTAATCCGACGCAGAAGATAATTATGGACCAGATAGTGTTTCTGGAATGTGCCGGACCGAACTCTTTTCGTCCGACAATGACGAGTATCGCCCCAACGATCGCTAGTACACCACCGACAAGATTCGCATATGGTAGAGGACCAAGAAGAGTGCCGACGATTAGAAGCAGCAGGCCGGTCGTGGTTCTAGAGACATCACTGGTTGCGTGTTGGACAGGAAGAGGCGCAGAATAACCGAAAGCGGCCCGAGGTTGTATGTCTGGAATTGTGCCAGTGGCTTGGCCCATTACGCTCTGCGGCTGGGTGACTGGAGCCAGAGGACCGCCACAGTTTGCGCAAAACCTTGCGCCCGCAGAACTAAGGGCCCCGCACTTTTCGCAAATCGGAAGCGCCGACATCTGACAAACCGTTGTCCGAACGGATGTTCCTATTAGCCCTTCTCGCGAATCATCTTTTTTCGAGCGCTAGCGGACATCGGAACGACAGACTAGACTAAGGCCCCACGGACCCCCAGTAACCAACATCAGAAGACCCTAGGGTCCGCAATTCGAATTCTGCGTTACTGGGTCGCGCCGCAGAAAGGACAATGCGTCGCAGCCTCATCCAATAGTCCGTTGCACGACTTGCACCGAACCTTGACGATCTCACGAGCAATAATCTGCGCTGGGGCCCCAGCAGCAAGCCCGGCCGCTCTAGCACCGTAACTAAGAGGCGTCGGATACCTCACAAGGTTCCACCCAAGCCCTCTTCTTCCTTACGAAGCGGTTCTTACCAGCTGACGCAAAGTCCCTTACCGGGGCCTCGAACCGATAGGCTTGAATGTCAGAACCATGTCTTCACTGCCGATCATAAGATGGATTGGAGGCTGCAGATGACGAGCCTCCTTTTCGGTGGTGTCCTAGCAAGCATTCCGTCCTTGGCTTACTTCAACAGTGTATGGGACCCGGCCACAGTATCATCTTGGAACTTCGTCGTCTCTGTCATGCAATATCTCCTGATTGGCGGCCTAGTAATTGCTGTCCTTGGCTTGCTATGGCGGGGTCCGATTGGACGCGAATCTGTTTTGGCACAAATCGGCTTCAGCATCGGGGTCGGAGCCTGGATGTTCCTAGTATCTTTGGCTCTGATTGCGTACTGGTTTACATGGAGCTTAAGCTGTCCAGATCCTACGCTGACAAGATGTCTTGTCGCGTCTGCCGAGTACCCGGCTGCCGCTCTCCTGCCACTAGGCCAGTTGATTCCAGCACTGAGCTTTATCAGTTCCATAGTCTGGCTGATCCGGCATAAAGCAAGGAGTGTCGCAGGTTTTGCAAAATTACCATCGCTACCCCCGAAAATAGGATTCAAGTTCTCCGTGGTTGGTGCGGCCGCCCGAATTCGAACTCCCGGACCACCGTTCTGATTCTTTCCCCGGTCGTTGGGGTGGAAGACCACTTAGACGCCGCGTGCTACGTCCTAGAACAGGCTAGACTACGACCGAACCCTGACAATCGTCCAAGGGAACGCCGTGATCTGCCTACATAGCGGGCTAACTCCAAGATACTCTTAATATGGTAGCTTCAATGAGCGAGTGTTTTCGACATGACCAAACCCCCAGTGTTCACGATTCTGGCCAGTTTGTTTTTGGTCCTTCTGGCCCTGATGTTTGACGCGTCGGTTTTCGCCTCCGTTGACTCGAACGCTTATGTGAACTCGAACAATCGGTTTTCTATCAATCCGCCCAGTGGATGGGTCGTGGACTCAAGCGGCGCCTTTGGCACCTTAGTCATATTTTATGGTCCGACTGATGCTAATTTTAGAGTGAACATGAACATCATAGTCGAGTCTACTTCTCTGACCCTTAGCGCGTACGTCTTTGCGGCGAAGACCCAACTTTCCCAGAGTTTGACAAATTACATTCTCGTCTCGGAGGGCCCAAAGATCATCGGAGGACTAGATGCCTATGAGTTGGTAAACACGTTCACACAAGGAGCATTCAGCATCAAAGACAAGCAGACGATATTTGTTCAAAACCAAAAAGGCTACGTCATCACATCCACGGCGCTACAATCAAATTATGACACATATCAGCCCGCATTCGATGAGAGCGTTCAGACATTCAAAGTGACCGGAACAGAGTTCCCGTGGCTCATTGTAATCGCCCTTGTTGTAATCGGTGGGGGCGCGGCTGTTGGTCTAACAATCTTCTTCATTAGAAGAAAGGGCCGAGACAAAATCTCTCCTGCCATACCACCAAGTAACTCTCCGTAGCAATTGCTCTCCGCGACATAGACCGCCGAAGCCCCGGAGTCCTCGGGGGAGGGGAGGCGGTGAGCCGCTTACAGTCTCTGTAGTAGTTCTTGCTCGGATAGGACTGTGAGGCCTGGTATTCGTTGGAAGTGTTCCTTTTTCTCGGTGCCACGGCAACTCCTTCTTGGAGTGCTGTGGCTCCGACTATGAGGTCTCGGGTCTCGATCCCTCTCCCAGCCTTCGCTAGACCGGAGAGTATCTTTGCCGCAAGCAGAGACGCGTCTTGGGTAAAGGAGAGTATTCTGGTGGTCGAGCTGAGACCCTTAACAGCGATGAGGTTCGACTTGGCCTCCCTTTACTTGAAAGCTCCAAGAACCAGTTCGAACAGGTTCACGACCGTCGTCGCAAGCTCCACCCTCCCTTCCAGTCTTGGGGCTAAACTCGAGAATAATCTGGGAGAGCTTCGTGGATTTTTCTATATGTTGAAATATCCTGATGCAGATGCTCTATGATACTCACTATCAGCGGCGGGACCTATGGTTTCGAGAATAATTCTTCTGTTCACGCTAGGCCTCATGGCATCGATGACGCTACCTGCCACAGCGACTCCACATTCTCAAGTCAAGCCTAGGGAATTCAACTCGGATAACATCACTCCAGCCTCATCGACTATCCTCGTTCTGAATACCGCTGGAGCTTCAATCTCGTCTGCGATAGTCGATTCCGGAGCCGGCTACGCCTACTTCGGAACCTCAGCCACCCCAGCACAGATCTTCAAGGTCCGACTGTCAGACTTTACAAACGTTGGCAACCTGACCCTTGGAGGGAGCGCAAACGCCGCACTCGCCGCATCCGCTGCAATCCTCGACCCTATTCACGAGATCGCCTACTTCGGAACGCTCAACGGCCAGATCGTAAAAGTCGACCTCTCAACCTTCACCAACGTTACTGTTGTGCACCCGGGACTGGGCGGAATAACAGCCGCCACGATCGACCCCGCGGCCGGCTTCGGCTACTTTGGAACAAGCACAGGAAACATTCTCAAGATGCGACTTTCTGACCTGACACTTAACCAGACGCTCACTCCGACCCCGTCAAACACGACTATCATCCTCCCCCCATCACACAGCGTCGACTCCGCCGTCATCGACACGGCCAACGGCTACGCGTACTTCGGGGATTCCGGATGCAGCCTGAACATCTTCTGCACTCCTTCTCCGAACGTGGTGGTCAAGGTAAGACTCTCAGACTTCTCAATTGTCTCTGAACTCGACGCTGCCGAGGACAGTCTTGCATCTGCCGGAATAGACACTTCAGGTGGATACGTCTATTTCGGCGGTGCCAACCTTGCTGGCAGCCAGATTGTCAGATTCTCACTCACCGACCTTTCCAAGAAACAAGTCTTAGCCCCTGCGCCTGCAGGCGCCGCCAGCAACTTCGTTCTCGATCCTTCACGAGGAATTGGCTACGCCGTCTCAGGAGGATCGCTCGCGCCATTCCGACTCTCCGACTTCAACCAGATCGCCGAAGAGTATCTCCGAAACAATATCTTCAACACAAGACTCGGCGTACTCGACCCTGCCACAGGCTACAGCTACTTCGCCGCGTCATCATTCCAGTTTCCATTTGGTCAACAAGGCATTATACTCAGAATACCAGCGTCCACGCTTCCTTCAAACGATTTCAGCCTGGAGGCCAGCCCGTCCCGTATCAGCTTCGAAGAAGGAGGAGTCGGAGCAGCATATATCATCGTCAGAAGCAACAGCTACACCGGAACAGTCAGCTTCTCCACCCTCATCTCGTCAGGCTACGTTCTCCAGCCCATAGCCCATCTGCTTCAGACGACAGTCACGTTAGAAACTAACGGCGACAACTCCACCATCTTGGCAATCTCGGCCCCGAGCCAAGACGATATTCCAGCTTCAGACTTTGCCATCACAGTAACCGGCTCGAGCGGGACGATAAGCAGATCAATCTCTATCGAAGTGACCATCACACCGGGTCCCAGCCATTTCCTCCCGATAATCAATCCCTCGTCCTTGGCCACGAATCCTTACTCAGACTACTCCAGTATCGCCCTGGTCACCAACACCGGTTTCAGCGGGGTGGTCAACTTCACCGCAACAATCAGACCAAACCCTCCAAACGCGCCCACAGCAAAGGTGAATCCCTCGAGCGTAACCGAAAACCTGCCGAAGGGGACCTACACAGACGTGTCCTGGGTCTTCGTCTCAGCAGACAGCACCACAGCTATGGGTCAATACGAGGTGGACGTCACTGCTGCCTCTGGAAACGAGACTCACACAGCGCAGCTCTGCGTACTAATCATACCCCATGGCGCAATGCAGTTCTGCCTCCTCTCCGATTCCCACAGTCTAATCCTCGGACCAGGCCAGACGCGAACAACTCTCATCACACAATACATGCCCCACCCTCCGTTCAACGCCAGTATGTACCTGAGAACAATCGACATGAGAACCAGCGTCGTGTCAGGCCCAAGCCTAACAGCTCTGCAAGCAACGCTCAACCCATCAACATTCCCCCTACCATACATTCTCCCAGGACCCCAACAACTAGAGACAACCTTGACTGTCAGCGCGTCACCCACCGCATCTCCAGGCAACTATGTTCTGCGGATCTCTTCCACAAACGGAACGATAATAGGCGCCGTAGACATTCCAGTAACGATAACAGCAGCTCCAGTATCGTCAATCCCTGGCGTCTTTCCCGGAGACCGGGCCCAGTACCAGGTCTCCGCAACATGGAACTCGACGCCAGCGGGTCTCCCCGCGGTTCCGGATATTGCACGATATTTGGGAAGCTACGAGGCTGTTTTCAGAGTCGGAGCCACGGTCGGTAACGAGACTGCCGGTGTCCTATCGACAGCCTATCTGAACGGGACCGTGAACGTCCAGGAGATCAGTGGCAACACCTTCAAGGGATCTCCAACACTCTTCCCATTGGTCATCGGGAGCAGTCTCACCTTCAACACTACCACCACCAGTGTCTTCGCAGGCGCGTCCCGTCTCACCACCATACTCAAGATAACGAGCTCCGCTAGTGGCGTGACCGCCACGGGCACGTGGACCTGGGACTATCAGACAGGAATACTCGTCGAGTATCGATTAACCGTTCAGGGAACAGGCAATCTCGGCACGATCAGCGGCCAGGTCCACGTTAGGTTGATCGATACTAATCTCTGGACTCCGGCCGAGCCATACTTCACAGTTAGACCCTCATCACCATTTCTAACAGCCCAGCAGTACACCACGACAAGCTCGAAAATCAGCGTTACCAGCCTGAACAACTTCAGCGGGAGCGTTACGATGACTGCTCAGGGAATTCCATCCGACCTGAGCGTCTCACTATCAATCAACAGTACACTCAATGTCCATGCTGACCAGACGAGCAACGCGACTCTGATCATCCACTCAGGCGTGGGGCACTTTTTGATTCTGGTCAATGCTACGAATGGGCTACAATTCCACCTTGCTCTGTTGGAAATTACGGTCGTCCCCGTTACTCCACCCACCGTGACCATCAGTGCCGGCCCCAACCCCACGAACACTGGCGAACCCATCACTCTGAACTTCACCATCCATAGCGCCCTTGCAGCTTTGCAGGTTACAATCGACTGGGGCGACGGCACAATCACGAACCCGGACCCCACGATGACCACAGCCACCCACGTATACATGTCCGCAGAGTATGCACAATCTCACACGTACGTGATCGGTGTGAACGTAACTAGCCTCGCTGGACAAGGATTTTCGACGGTATCTGAGACCGTAAACGACAGGGGGCCCACACTCACAATCACGGATATCTCACCGAACCCAGCGAATACGGGTCAATCGGTCGCTCTAAGTTATGCCGTATCAGACCCGGACGGTATACTCCAAGCGACCTGGGTGGATTGGGGCGATGGCTCCGTTCCAGACTTGATCTTCAACATGACTTCAGGGAGCATGTGTCAGAGGCTGAATCCGAACCTCAACTCGAACGCATGCACGCTCGCGCAGGGAGACCTTCTTTTCAGCCGTCCCCAAGATCCTGCAACAATCACCAACGGGTCGATAATCATCTTCAGACCCTATCCTGCAACGCCTAGCTATCTTGTGGCTCACAGAGTGGTCAAAATAATCTCGCCCGCCGATAGCGTCTACAACAAGATCACTTTCTGGACAGAAGGCGACGCAAACGCTGTCCCGGATGGGTGGGACCTAGCCAACGCTGGAATCCCAGGAAGCCAAGTTCTCGCGGTCTACCAGTACACTCTTCCTCCACCAGGCACGCCTTCGGCTCGATACGATACTCACACATATCCGAGCGTCGCAGACTTACAGTCCCAGACTTTCACCATTCGGGTAAACGCCACGGATGACAGTGGTCTCGCAATTTTCCGGACAGCATCCGAGACTATTATTGATCGGCCACCGGTTTTGGACCTCAGCGGTCCTTCCCCTGCCCCTGCTAACACGGGCCAGATCGTTACAATATCTCTCTCCGCAAGTGACCCTGACGGGACAGTTTCGTCCATCAGTGTCAACTGGGGCGACGGGTCGTCTCTCGACATACTCTCGGCCTCAGTCACATTAGACACTCATTCATACAATCGAGCCGGGTCCTTCACCATCACAGTAACGGCGACTGACAGCAGCGGCTCCTCTAGCCGCCTCTCCAGCTTACCATTCGCCGTCACCGCTCCATCCGCTCCAGCGGTTCCGGCAGCAACAATTCTCGGACTTGCTCCAGTCGCATTCTACAGTCTGATCACGATCTTCGTGGTTGCCATCGGGGCCGGCACGTTTCTAGCACTCAGACGCATGAGCAAGCGTACGGCATAACTCAGGTTCCTCGTAGCCGCTTGTTTCTTCACAATCGAGTCTTGACCAGTTATCCTTTCAGGTTGGTTGCAATCACGGAAGCATGGCCTCGGCTGTTAGGTTCTGGATTCTTTCGGTTATGTCGAGTATGGGCCACAGTCGTAGGGTTGAGCCGTGTCTTCTCTCTGCGTTCTCACCTTTGGTAGGCCGACTGTTATCGTTTACGGCTACCAGACCTGTTTACCAGTCGAGAACCGTCGAGTGCAGTTGCGTCTTGCGACAGAATCCTCGTGTTTGGGAAGTTCTATGGAAGGAGGTTGCACGGTTTCAATCTGTGTCCCTTGATCGCAGATAGGTACGGTCAACGACCTGATCGTCCCTAGGAAACGCCTTGAAAGCGGCTGAAGATGCGGGACGATGTTAAGGTCAGCGAGAAGTCTGCGATCAGTTATGTGGACGGGTTGAGGGGTCTGCGTTAAAATCTGGCTAGCTACTGACCCTCTAGAAAAACTGGGTATGCTGGTGGGTCTCGCGACGCAGACTGCGGAAACCGGACCGGAGAGCATGGTTGAATGTCACTCGAAGGGGAGGCGTTTAGGAACGCTAGAGATTACTCGAATAGGAGTCGCATTTTTTATCCCTAGCGGCTCCCGCGGAGGACTGGTCCCGGTTTGACTCGGTCAGTGATGGTTATCGGTCTGATTGGTGGTTCCCTCTTCCTCCTCGCCGGGTTCTTGTCTCTTCTTCCGTGGCCGGTGAGCGGCTCTATCGCTGGTGTCTTGCTTGGGAGCTGGTTTGGGGGAGAGATCAAGAAGCGGCTGGACAAGGGGAATGAGGGTGGGAAGGAGACCCGGGTCATTAGGTTCAGGAAGAAAGCTCTGCTTGAGGATAATGTGTCGGAGATGCGGACTGCGGGTTGGGAGCCGAGATGGGAATCGTACCTTGAGACCCAGACAGGCCTTCTAGTCCGCCGGATCGTATACTCGGTCGTAATGGAGAGGAAACAGCGAAAACGCAGAGGGGCTCAGACAGCTCTCGAAATTCCTATTCCCAAGCAAGCAGCACTCTTAGCGACATGAAGGCCCACTGTGGGGGCCTAGGAAGGGTCGGAATTCCTCCAAGGCATTTACGCAGCCTAGGTATGTTTTTCAGCTGATTCGACGACGTTTAGCTCGCTTTGACGAGAGAGCTTATGTTCCCGAACAAGGCCAAGATGGTCAGAAGGGCGAACCTCCTTTTTGTCATTTTTGCCTTTGCGCCCGATTTGTATCTGGTGACAGCAACTCTAGCGACGCTTGGGAAACCCGGCTTCGCGAGAGATCCGAACGTCATTCCCTTGCTCTTCCTCGGGCTTGCCCTTGTTTCTCTAGCGAACATCAGTGCCACAGTCTTCGTCCAGACCAGCAGGAAGCTGATGTTGGAGAGGGCTCGTTATGACCCGATTGGCCGAGCGTACCTGATAGCGTCTCTAGGCGCTGTACTGTCTGAAGCACATGCAATCTTCGGGCTTGTTCTATCGCTCCTTTCGGGCTCAATATTCTACGGGATTGGATTCACTATTGTCGCATGGGCAAGTCTCTGGTGGGTCCGGAGACGATTCAAGCAGAATCTCGCAAGCCTTCCGAACGAGTAGACCCAATCAGTGCATCTGAATTCTATTGCTCTTTAAATCAGGAGCTGGTTGCTGGATGTGAACTGGGTAGAGTCGCAGCGAGTAGGGGAATAGTGCCGGTCTATAGCCTAGTCGGTGGTATCCAGGTTGAATACGGAATTGGAGCAGGCCAGCCTATTGTCAAGCTCAAGTCGGGCCGGGGAATAGCCCACAGAGCAGTTTACACTGGGACTGGAGTTCTCTTGTTCCACTGGGTCCAGGAAGGGAAGACTCAGGCTTGGAGGTGTGACTCTTCAATGCGGGATCCCCAGATTATTCAGCCTGTGGAAGCAACCGATACTGACGGAAGCCAGACACTGACTTTCACTCTGCAAGAGTCTATGCCCGCAGCTGGATTATTGCGGCGCCGATGGGAGGGAATGTTCCTCGCTCCAGCGATCCACGTCGATGTCCCAATGGGACGGGACATCTGGATTTTTCTCATCAGATCGCCCTGGTTCCCCTTGAAACCCTCTGTGAGCAAACCGCTCCTCTCAATCGCTCACGATCAGTCGATTGCTAACGCTTCGATAAACATCGACCCCACCGGAGGTCTAACAGCCGCGGTCTCGAACACAGGAACATCGTTCAAGAAAGTCTCCCTAGTGATGAGCCGGAGAGTTGGCGAGTTCGTATCCGAGGAGGTAATAGGAGAAGTCGGTTCTGGCACCGGGAATCTCTCTTGGCGTCCGATAATGCGCAGCTTCGATCTATGCTTTGCAATGTCTAGTTCGATGTCGATGGGAGAGCTTGCAGGAGTAGCCCAAGGCCTAGGAGCGCAGTTCTCCTCGGGATTCTTTGGACCCGGTTCCTTGATCGGAGACTACATCCTATGTGACGGTCCAAGAACAGGATATTCATTTTTGTTGAGGGGCGATCTTGGCCTGCTTCGCCACGAAGAAGATTCGACTCAGGCAAGTCTTGCCTGGTGATGAAGACCCCACTATGTTGTTATAGAACGGGGGACCAGTCTCTGACAGGTTGAGCGGCCAGCAAAATCGGTCCGGGGTCATTGTTGCACTCGTTCTTCTCATGATATTCCTCTTATTCGGAGGCGTCGCAGCGTTTGCAACTGGAACCCCTGGTGTCGCTTTCGGCGGCATTTTCTTCCTATTC